>Ga0213829_1000010_pt1 | contig 369338 bp, 322 predicted proteins | sample MC6MC0896MG_FD_180665 | JGI IMG/M metagenome (GOLD analysis project Ga0213829, IMG submission 180665) | Enriched soil aggregate microbial communities from Iowa State University, Ames, United States - MC6-MC0896-MG | ecosystem: Environmental > Terrestrial > Soil > Unclassified | place: USA...
ACGACCGTGAAAAGCTGCAAGAACGCGTGGCCAAGCTGGCCGGCGGCGTTGCCGTGATTCGCGTTGGCGCTGCCACCGAAGTCGAAATGAAGGAAAAGAAGGCTCGCGTCGAAGACGCCCTGCACGCCACCCGCGCTGCAGTGGAAGAAGGCGTTGTGGCTGGCGGCGGCGTTGCGCTGCTGCGCGCCAAGCAAGCCATCGCTGACCTGAAGGGCGACACGCCTGACCAGAACGCCGGCATCAAGCTGATCCTGCGCGCTGTGGAAGAGCCCCTGCGCACCATCGTCACGAACGCCGGCGAAGAAGCCAGCGTCGTGGTCAGCAACGTGCTGAACGGCAAGGGCAACTACGGCTACAACGCCGCGACCGGCGAGTACACCGACCTGGTCGAGCAAGGCGTGCTGGATCCCACCAAGGTGACCCGCACCGCCCTGCAAAACGCTGCCTCCGTCGCCAGCCTGCTGCTGACGGCCGAAGCCGCCGTTGTTGAACTGGCTGAAGACAAGCCCGCTGCTCCGGCCATGCCCGGCGGCATGGGCGGCATGGGCGGCATGGACTTCTAAGTCCCGCTGTTCTTGCAAGGCCTCCCCGGCTTCGGCCGGGGAATGCAGTATCCGAAAGACCCCCGGACCTTCGCCCCGGGGGTTTTTCTTTTTTTGCGCCCGGCAACGGCGCCCTAAACTTTGCGTGTTGTTTCAGTAGCGGCAAATTTTCCGGCGTTTGAAAACTTTTGCCAACAATCTGGCCATATCTGGGGCTTGTACGCGTCCCTACAATGAAGGCTCGCCCCACCGAGACATTGCCCCATGCGACTGCCCAGAACCGTCCTGCAAGTACTGCGACCCTCACAGATCGGCGGTTTGCTGATGGACTCCGCCAAGCAATGGTCGAGCCATCGCGCCTCCAGCAAGGGCGCCGCGCTGGCGTTGTACATGGTGTTTTCGCTGGCCCCGATGCTGCTGCTGGTGATCGCGGTGGCGGGCGCGTTCTTTGGCGAAGAGGCCGTGCGGTCCGAGTTGTTTGCGCAGTTGCGCGACTTGATCGGCGAGCGCGGCGCCGAGGTGATCCAGACGGTACTTGCCAGCGCACACGAATCCGGCAGCGGCTGGATAGCGGCCATGGTCTCGATCGGCGTGCTGATCTTCAGCGCCACCACCGCCTTTGCGGAATTGCAGGCCAGCCTGGATGAATTGTGGGAAGTGCGGGCCAATCAGAAAAGCGGCATAAAGGGCTTGGTGCGAAGCCGCCTGCTGTCGTTCGGGCTGGTGCTGGTGCTGGCGCTGTTCCTGCTGGTGTCCCTGACCGTGAACGCAGGCTTGGCGGCTGCGCGGGGCATCTATGGCTCGCTCTGGGCCAACTCGACCTTCTCGATTGTGGCGGAGTGGGCGTCCAACCTGTTTTCGTTTTCCGTGGTGGCGGCGCTGTTTGCCGTGATCTTCAAGCTGCTGCCCAGCGCCAGGATCTCGTGGCCGGACGTCATCCCGGGCGCCGTCGTGACGGCCGCCCTGTTCCTGCTGGGCAAGTGGGGCATCGGGCTGTATTTGAGCCGCGGCGCCGCGGTGTCCGCCTACGGGGCGGCGGGTTCGCTGATCGCGTTGCTGCTGTGGATCTGGTATTCCGCGCAGATCTTCTTCTTTGGCGCCGTTTTTACGCGCCAATTTGCGTTGCGCTTTGGAAAGGTGGAACGGCCTTCGCAACCTTCTGCTCAAACGCCCCCGCCTGCGCCAGTACCCAAAAGCGAGAGCTGACCCGCTTCAATACCGGCGGCGGCAGCGTCAAGGCGCGGGCGGGCTTTCCAAACCTGCCATCAGACGCAGGCACTGAAGGAACACAGGCCGCAATTCCTCCGGGATGGGAGCCAGCACCTGCGCCTCGACCTCAGCGTCTCGCGGCAGAATGCGTGCGAGCAGCGCCGCCCCTTCCGGCGTGATTTCCAGCGCATAGGCGCGTCCATCCTCCACCGACCGCGTGCGGCGCACGTACCCCTTCTTCGTCATGCGCGCGATCATTTCCGCAAAGGAATTGCGGTCCAGCGCGATCAACTCGGCGATGCGGTTCTGCGTCGCGCCGGGATTCTGATAGACCGTGACCAGCAACGCCTTCTGGCGCGGGGTCAGATCCTCGTCCGGAAACGCCTGTGTGAACAGCGCCTCGGCCCGGAAATGGGCGCGGCGCAGCAGGTGGGACGCCACGTGCGTCAGGTCGAATTCCTTCAGGGTCCGGGCGGAAGCCGGGCGGGCGGATCGGGAAGCGGCGGTCATCTGGCGTCCATGGAATGTGCCTGGCGATTGTAGGCGCAGCCGTTCTCGCAAATGCGCATTGACTTGGATTCGCCCACTGCCTAATATCCGCCAATATAGTACGTATACGTATTTATCTGAACCGCCCTAACTGACTTCACGGGAACGACGCCGATGCCGACTCGCCAACTGCGCAACTACCTGGACGGCCGCTTCGAAGACGGCGCGTCCACCTTTGACAAACATAGCCCGGTGGATGGGCAACTGATCGCGCAGGTCCATGAAGCCAGCCGCGATCAAGTCGACCGCGCGGTCATCGCGGCGCGGCGCGCCCTGCCCGCCTGGGCGGCGCTGCCCGTGGCGGCGCGCACCGATTACCTGCTGGCGCTGGCAGACGGCATCGAGCGCCGGTTCGACGACTTCCTGCAGGCCGAGATCGGCGACACCGGCAAGCCCATCGGCTGGGCCGGCAAGATCGACATCCCGCGCGGCGCGGCCAATTTCCGCACCTTCGCGGAACTGGCGCGCACGCTGGACATGGAAAGCTACATGACCGACACGCCCGACGGCCGCCAGGCGTTGAACTACGCCTACCGCAAGCCGCTCGGTGTTGTCGGCGTGATTTCGCCCTGGAACCTGCCGCTCTTGCTGCTGACCTGGAAAGTCGCGCCCGCGCTGGCCTTTGGCAATACGGTCATCATGAAGCCGTCCGAAGTCACGCCGTCCACCGCCACCCTGCTGGCGGAAGTCGCGCACGACGCCAGCCTGCCGCCCGGCGTCCTGAACCTGACGCACGGCTTCGGCCCCAATTCGGCCGGCGAATTCATGACCACGCATCCCGACATCGACGGCATCACCTTCACCGGCGAATCCTCCACCGGCGCCGCCATCATGCGCGCCGTGGCGCCCGGCGTGAAACCCGTGTCCTTCGAACTCGGGGGCAAGAATGCCGCGCTGGTCTTCGCCGATGCCGACTTCGACGCGGCGGTCGACGGCGTCACGCGTTCGGTCTTCGCCAACTGCGGGCAGGTCTGCCTGTGCACCGAGCGCGTCTACGTCGAGCGCCCGATCTACGACCGCTTCGTCGCCGCGCTGGCCGAGCGCGCGCGCGCCCTGCGAATCGGCTGGCCGCTGGACCCCGACACCGAGATGGGACCGCTCGTCTCGCGCGAGCACCGCGAAAAAGTGCTGTCGTACTTCGCCCTCGCCCGTGAGGAAGGCGCCACCGTCGTCACCGGCGGCGGCATACCCGTCTTCGGCGACGCGCGCGACGAAGGCGCCTACGTGCAGCCCACCATCTGGACCGGCCTGCCCGAAGACGCCCGCTGCATCAAGGAAGAGGTCTTCGGCCCCGTCTGCCACATCGCCCCCTTCGACACCGAGGACGAAGCTATCCGCCTGGCCAACGACACCCGCTACGGCCTCGCTGCCGCCGTCTGGACCCAGAACCTCACGCGCGGCCACCGCGTCGCCCAGGCCATGCAGGTCGGCCTGGCGTGGGTCAATTGCTGGTTCCTGCGCGACTTGCGCACGCCGTTCGGCGGCAGCGGTCTGTCCGGCATCGGTCGCGAAGGCGGACGCCACTCGCTGCACTTCTACACCGAACCCACCAACGTCTGCATCAAGCTCTGACACCTATACACAAGGACCGCACGATGAACCAGCCCACCGCCAGCGCCACCGTTGTCCCCGGCAAGGCCACGCCCCGCGGCAAGTATCCCCACATCAAACGCGCCGGCGACTTCCTGTACGTCTCCGGCACCAGCTCGCGCCTGCCCGACAACCGCATCACTGGGGCCGAAGTCGACGCCATGGGCACCACCACGCTCGACATCCGGGAGCAAACCCGCGCCGTAATCGAGAACATCCGCGACATCCTCGCCACCGCCGGCGCCACGCTTGCCGACGTCGTCGAGATCAGCACTTTCCTGGTCAACATGAACGACTTCGGTGGATACAATCAGGTCTACGGCGAGTTCTTCGACGCCGACGGTCCGGCGCGCACCACGGTTGCGGTGCACCAGTTGCCGCACCCGCATTTGCTGATCGAAATAAAGGCCGTCGCCTACAAGCCCGTCGCCCGCTAGCCGATCCCCGGCGATCCGGACAGCGCACCATGGGCGGCGGCATGTCGGACTCACCCAGGGAACAGGACCATCGTCCGCGGCCACGCGCCGGGGCGGCCGCACGGATGTCGAACTTCCGCATAACGCCCAACGCGCTGAGCCACAAGCTCAAGCTGCACCAGCTTCAGATCTTCGAACGCGTCCTGGCGCGCCGCTCGCTATCGCGCGCCGCCAGCGAACTGCACCTGACGCAACCCACCGTCACCAAGGCCATCCACGACCTCGAAGCTTTCTTCGGCTCAACGCTGTTCGAACGCTCCAACCGCGGCGTCACACCCACCGAACTTGCCCTCGTGCTGGGCAGGCGCGTGCACGCCATGATGGCCGAAGTGCGCTACATGGCCGACGACATCGACGCTGTTCTTGGCGGCGCCAGCGGTCACGTCGTCGTCGGCACCTTGATTGCCGCCTCCGCCAAACTCCTGCCCGAAGCCATCGCTCGCCTCATGACCGAACACCCCGGCATCCAGGTCACCGTCCGCGAAGGCCCCTCCGCGCAATTGCTGCCCGCGCTCGCCACCGGCGACGTGGATATCGTCGTCGGCCGCCTGCCCGGCGCCGACATGGCTTCGATCTCCGGCGTCGCTGTCGATCATCACAAGCTCTACCACGAAGACCTGTGTTTGGTCGTCGGCGCCCGTCACCCGATGGCTGGTGCAACCGACGTCGCGTTGGCGGACCTGATGGATCACATCTGGATCCTGCCCGCGCCGACGTCGCCGCTGCGAGCGTCGATAGAACGCACGTTCTTTGACGCCGGATTGCGTTTGCCGGCCCGGCATGTCGAGTCGCTGTCTCTCTTGACCAACATCGGCGTGCTGATGCATAGCGATGCGCTGGCGCTTATTCCCTATGACGCTGCGGCGCAGTTTCTTTCGATGGGCATCCTGGCACGCCTGCCTACGAATGTGTTTGGCGCGTTTGGCGACGTGGGATATTCGATCAGAGCTGATCGTCCACTGACGCCTGCATGTCAGCGGCTGGTGGATTACTTGAAGCAGATTACGGCGCAGCGGCTAGCGCCCGCGGAAGATCCGTCGACCGGCGTCTAAGACTGGAGCCGCGCGATGGCTGATGAAGACCGAGCTTCGTAGGCCGGTGTCAGACACCGGGGAAGCGTCGGCTCAGTGCGGCAGGGCAATGCTGGGGTGTCAGACACCTTACGTATGCGACACCGACGCACTCCTAATCGCAGCCACTCGCGAAGCGTCATCACCACGACGCAAGACGCCGCGTAAGCCCCGCCAGGCCGCCCGCGCGGCCGCTGCGGGGCGGGCACCGCAAGCCGCTCCAAACACGCGCTGACCCCAGCAAGAACCTTAAAAACCCAACTCGCCCCACCGGCCGCCAAGCTGAATTCATCGCAGCCGGGTGCGGCGTCGGCCTGGGGTGCGCGGGGCGTGTAGATGCGCCCGAGGGAAACCGAAGGGAGCCGAAGGCGTACGAGGTTGACGAAGGGGAAGTCCGGAGCGAAGGCTCCGGACCGCAATCGTAGCCCCGCGCACCCCAGGCCGACGACGCGCCCGGCGCCTTAAGACCCCCCCCCCGGCGCCTTAAGAACCAACACCCCCAAAAAGAAAACAAGGGAAACCCCGCGATAGATAACCCGCATATCCACCCCCACAATTTCTATTGTGCAGCCCCCCGCTCGCCCGCCTAGACTCTCCCTCATCAAGCGACACCCACGGAGTTCCTCATGCCTGCCTACGGCCCGCCGTTGAATTTCCAGCGCTGGATCCAAGACCACGCTCATCTGCTCAAGCCCCCCGTCGGCAACCAGCAAATCTGGCAGGACAGCGACTTCATCGTCACCGTCGTCGGCGGTCCCAATCACCGCACCGACTACCACGACGACCCGCTGGAAGAATTCTTCTATCAAGTCCGCGGCAACGCCTGGCTATCGCTGTGGATCGACGGCAAACCCGAACGCGTCGACCTGAAGGAAGGCGACATCTTCCTCTTGCCCCCGCACGTCCGCCACTCCCCCCAGCGCCCCGAAACCGACAGCGCCTGTCTCGTCATCGAACGCCAGCGCCCTCAAGGCCTGCTCGACGGATTCGAGTGGTACTGCCCACATTGCGGCCACCTCGTGCATCGCGTCGAAGTCCAGCTCAAAAGCATCGTCACCGACCTGCCTCCCCTCTTCCAGGCCTTCTACGAAAGCCAGGAAAAACGCACCTGCCCCGGCTGCGGCGAAATCCATCCGGGCAAGGGCCAAGCCCCGACCGCGCAACCCACACCCGCCCAGGCATCCACTTAAGATGATCCAGAAAATCGACATGCACGCGCACTTCTTCCCGCCGATCACCCGGCAGGAAGCCGCCGCGCTTGACCCCGTCAACGCGCCCTGGCTGCGTCCTGACGAAAACGGCACGACCGGGCAGATCATGGCTGGCGACCGCCCCTTCCGGCCTGTCGACTCCACCCTCTGGGACCCCGCGCTGCGCATCGAACAGATGGACCGCCACGGCGTCGATGTCCAGATCCTGTGCGCCACGCCCATCATGTTCGGCTACACCTACCCCGCGCAGGCTGCCGCCGATTGGGCCGCGCGCATGAACGATCTTGCGCTCGAACATTGCGCCCACGCGCCCACGCGCCTCAAATCCCTGGCCCAGGTCCCCCTGCAGGACCTCGACCTCGCCTGCCGCGAAGCATCGCGGTCACGCGCGGCCGGCCACCTGGGCGTGCAGATCGGCAACCACGTCGGCCCGCGCGACCTTGACGACGACACGCTTGTCCAGTTCCTCGTCCACTGCGCCAACGACGACATTCCCGTCCTCGTCCATCCGTGGGACATGATGACCGACGGCCGCATGAAGAAATGGATGCTGCCGTGGCTCGTCGCCATGCCCGCAGAAACCCAGCTCGGCATTCTGTCCCTGATCCTGTCCGGCGCCTTCGAACGCATTCCCCGCAGCCTAAAGCTGTGCTTTGCTCACGGCGGCGGCAGCTTTGCGTACCTGCTCGGCAGAGTCGACAACGCCTGGCGCCATCGCGACATCGTCCGCGAAGACTGCCCGCATCCGCCCTCCTCGTACACCGACCGCTTCTACACCGACAGCGCCGTCTTCGACCCCCGCTCCCTGCGTCTGCTCATCGACGTCATGGGCGAAGACCGCGTCCTGCTCGGCTCCGACTATCCCTATCCCTTGGGCGAGCAAGAAGTCGGCAAGCTCGTCACGCACGCCGACCTCGTGCCCGGCGTGCAGCAGAAGATTTTGTTCCGCAACACGATGACCTTCTTTGGCTTGCAGGCGCAGCAATGACACGCGCTGCAGTGAACCAACGCGCCAGCGAATCCACGCCACCGCGCGCATCACATCCACGACCGTGACACACGGCATAGCAAGGGGAATCACCATGAAACGCATCCATACGCTGGCCGCCGCCGCGGTGCTCGGGCTGTCGCTGAACGCGGCCGCGCATGCAGACGTCAAGATCGGCCTGCTGACCACGCTGACCGGCCCCGGCTCCGTGCTCGGCCAGGACCAGCTCGACGGCTTCATGCTCGCCGTCGAACAAGGCGGCGGCAAGCTCGGCGGCGTGGCCGTGCAGGTCATCAAGGAAGACGACCAGTTCAAGCCTGAAGTCGGCGTCCAGGCCGCGCGCAAGCTCGTGCAAAGCGACAAGGTGCCCATCATCACCGGCGTCGTCTACTCCAACGTCATGCTCGCCGTCGTGCGGCCCGTGACCAGCGCCGGCGTCTTCCTGGTTGGCTCCAACGCCGGTCCCACCAACCTCGCCGGCAAGGACTGTTCGCCGTATTTCTTCTCCACGTCCTGGAACAACACCCAGCGCCACGAAGGCAGCGGCGAAATGGCCAACCAGATGGGCTTCAAGAAGGTCTATCTGCTGGCCCCCAACTACCAGGCCGGCAAAGACGCCATGGCCGGCTTCAAGCGCTTCTACAAGGGCGATGTCGTCAACGAAGTATTCACGCAGGTCAACCAGCCCGACTATTCCGTCGAACTGGCCGCGCTGGCCGACGCCAAGCCCGACGCCGCGTACGTGTTCTTTCCCGGCGGCATGGGGGTGAACTTCATCAAGCAGTATCGCCAGGCCGGGCTCTTCGGCAAGATCCCGCTGCTGTCGGTGGACACCATCGACGGCGCCACGTTGCCCGCGTTGCAAAAGGACGCGCTGGGCGCCGTCACCAACGTGCCGTATTCGCCCGACCTGGACAACGCCGCCAACAAGACCTTTGCTGAAGCGTTCCGCCAGAAGTACGGCCGCGAGCCGTCCAGCTACGCCGCGCAGTCCTATGACGCCGCCCAGTTGATCGGCTCCGCGCTCAAGAAGACCGGCGGCAAGACCGACGACAAGGACGCGTTGCGCAAGGCCCTGGAAGCCGCCGACTTCCAATCGGTGCGCGGCGAGTTCCGCTATCAGCCCAACCACTTCCCCGTGGCCGGATTCTTCCGGGCAGACGTGGCCGAGAACGCCGACGGCAAGGTCGCGTTTGTCAACAAGGGCCCCATCTTCCCCGACCTGTCCAAGGTCTCCGACCAGTACGCCGCCCAGTGCGTCATGAAGTGAAGCGGGCGGCCCAGCCGGCCGCCAGCAAGGGGGTGTAGCCATGTCCACGACGCTGCTGCTGGTGCAGGCCTTGAACGGCCTGCAACTCGGCATCCTGCTGTTTCTGCTGGCCGCCGGTCTGACACTGGTGTTCGGCATCATGAATTTCATCAACCTGGCGCACGGGTCGCTGTACATGATGGGTGCGTTCATCGCGGCCACCGTGTTCCGGCACACCGGCTCGTTCCTGCTGGCTGCCGCTGCGGTCGTCGCGGGCATGGCCGCGCTGGGGCTGTTGCTGGACCGGATCGCGCTGGCGCGGCTATATCCGCGCGATCACCTGGACCAGGTGCTGGCCACGTTCGGTTTCATCCTGTTCTTCAACGAGCTCACCCGCATTCTGTGGGGACCCGCGCCGATCAGCATGGGGCTGCCGTCCTGGCTGTCCGGCACCATCGACATCCTGGGCGTCACGTATCCGCTGTACCGGTTTCTCATCATCGTGGTCGGGCTGGTGGTCGCGGCGGGGTGTTACCTGCTCATCCATCGCACTCGGCTCGGCATGCTGATCCGCGCCGGGTCCACCGACCGCATGATGGTCGGCGCGCTGGGTGTGAACATCGCGCGCCTGAACACGCTGCTGTTCGTGCTGGGCGCCGTGCTGGCGGGCCTGGCCGGGCTGATGGCCGGCCCCATCCTGTCCGCGCAGACCGGCATGGGCGAACCCATCCTGATCCTGACGCTGGTGGTCATCGTGATCGGCGGCATCGGCTCCGTGCGCGGCGCATTCCTGGCCGCGTTGATGGTCGGGCTGATCGACACGCTGGGACGCGCGCTGCTGCCGACGCTGCTGCGCGCAGCCCTGCCCCCGGCGGCGGCCAATGCCGCAGGCCCCGCCATCGCGTCGATGCTGATCTATATCGTCATGGCGCTGGTGCTGGCGATGCGGCCGCAGGGCCTCTTTCCCGTCAGGCACGGATAAGGACGCCGACGCCATGTTCACGCTATCTCCCCGCACGCTGGCCGCCGCCGCGCTGCTGTTCTTGTTCGCCCTGGTGCCCGTGTACGCGCAGTGGCAGGGCGAACCGTTTCTGCTGGCGCTGTTCGGCCGCGTGCTGGTTTACGGCATCGCGGCGCTGGCGCTGAATCTGCTGCTGGGCTACGGCGGCATGGTGAGCTTTGGCCATGCGCTGTATCTGGGCCTGGGCGCGTATTCCGTCGGCGTGCTGTCGCACTACGGCATCGAAAGCGGCTGGCTGCATTTGGCCGGCGCCATCGGCGCGTGCGCGGCCGTCGGGCTGGTCAGCGGCTATGTGGTCATGCGCACCAACGGCATCGCGTTCATCATGATCACGCTGGCCTTCGCGCAGATGTTCTATTTTCTGGCGACGGGGCTGGAAGGCTTTGGCGGCGACGACGGCATGTCGCTCTTTGCCGGCAGCGACTTTGGCCTCTTCCGGCTGGACACGCCGCTCGCGCTGTATTGCACGGCCTTCGGCGTGCTGCTGCTGGTGCTGTGGCTGATGCACCGGCTGATCCACGCGCCCTTCGGCATGGCCCTGCGCGCCTGCCAGGCCAACGAGCGCCGCATGCGCGCGCTGGGCTTTCCCACGCTGCGCTACCGGCTTGCCGCCTATGTGATTTCCGCCGTCATCTGCGGCGTGGCGGGCGTGCTGCTGGCGAACCTCACCATGTACGTCTCGCCGTCCTACCTGGCGTGGACCACGTCGGGCGAACTGATTGTGATGGTCGCGCTGGGCGGCCTGGGCACGCTGTTCGGTCCGGTGGCCGGCGCGCTGGCGTTTCTGCTGCTGGAAGAAGGCTTGAAGCTCATCACCGATCACTGGATGCTGGTCATGGGCCTGTTGATCGTCGGCGTGGTGCTCGCCTCGCGGCGCGGCGTCTACGGCAGTCTGTCGGCAACACCGTGGTGCATGCCTCGCCGGGCGGCGCGCCATCCCTCCGGAGAGCCGCAATGAGCGCCCTGCGCATCGAAAACCTGGAAAAGCGCTACGGCGGGCTGACGGTCACCGACAAGCTATCGCTGGACGTGGCCAGCGGCGAGCTGCACGCCGTGATCGGCCCCAACGGCGCCGGCAAGACCACGCTGATCGGGCAACTGAGCGGCGAACTGCGGCCCGACGCCGGACGCGTGCTGCTCGACGGCAAGGACGTCACGCGCATGCCGGTGGAAAAGCGCGTGCGCCACGGCCTGGCGCGCTCTTATCAGATCACCTCGGTCTTCAAGCCCTTCACCGCGCTGGAGAACGTGGCGATGGCAGTGCAGGCGCGGCGCGGCCACAGCTTCCGGTTCTGGCGGCCCGTGCTGTCCACACCGGCGTTGACCGGCCCCGCCCGCGAGGCGCTGGCCCTGGCCGGCCTGTTGGCGCGTGAGAACACGCCGGCCAGCGACCTTGCCCACGGCGAACTGCGCCAGCTCGAACTGGCGATGGTGCTGGCGTGCCAGCCGTCGCTGCTGCTGCTGGACGAACCCATGGCGGGCATGAGCCAGCACGAGTCCGAGGCCATGACCCGGTTGCTGCTGTCGCTGCGCGGCCGCTACACGATATTGCTGGTGGAGCACGACATGCAGGCCGTCTTTGCCCTGTCCGACCGCATCACCGTGCTGGTGTACGGCCGCGCGCTCGCGTGCGGCACTGCGGACCAGATCCGCGACGATCCGCAGGTCCGTGAATGCTATCTGGGCAGCGAGCGCGGCCGCCCCCGGGAGGCGCGCGCATGACCGCCCTGCTCTCGCTGCGCGGTGTCACCGCGCACTACGGCGCCAGCCAGGCGCTCTTCGGCATCGACCTGGACATCGCGCCCGGCGAATTCGTGACCCTGCTCGGACGCAACGGCATGGGCAAGTCCACCACCGTCAAGGCGGTGATGGGCCTGAACCCCGCCTCGCGCGGCGCCATCAGCTTCGACGGCGCGGACATCAGCCGCCTGCCGTCCTACAAGGTGGCGCAGTGCGGCATCGGGCTGGTGCCTGAAGGCCGCCATGTCTTTCCCAATCTGTCCGTGCGCGAGAACCTGGTGGCCACCGCGCACAACCGGCAAGGCGCGGCGCAGCCCTGGACGCTGGAGCGCGTGTACGCGCTGTTCCCGCGCCTGTCCGAACGCGCCAAGCACCTGGGCAGCCACTTGTCGGGCGGAGAACAGCAGATGCTGGCCATCGGCCGCGCACTGCTCACCAATCCCCGGCTGCTGATTCTGGATGAGGCCACCGAAGGGCTCGCGCCCGTGGTGCGTGAAGAAATCTGGGCCGCGCTGGATACGCTGAAGCAGACCGGTTTGGCCGTGCTGTGCATCGACAAGAACCTGGAGCCGCTGCTGGCCACTGCCGACCGCCACGCCATCGTGGAGAAGGGGCGTGTGGCGTGGACCGGCACGTCGCGGGAGTTCCTGGACGACGAGGCCCGGCTGCTGCAGTACCTGGGGGTGTAGGAGCAGGCCCGAGGATTGCGCAGCTACGCCTGACGAGTCGCCGGCAGCGCCACGCCCAGCCGGCGGCTCCAGTCCGCCATCTCGTCCCACAGCGCGGGCGGCACGGGCAGGCCAAGCCGCTGCCGTTCCCGCTCATGCTCCGCCTCCGGATCGCCAGGCATGCGGGGCGCGCCCGGCGCCTGTGACAGCTCGACCGCCATCCCCGCCACCACCGCGGCCAGCGCCGCCCCACCGGCAAAGCGCGCCGGGTCGATGACGATGAAGAACGCGCCCAGCTCGCGCGGCTGGTCCAGCGCCTCGTACATCGACGAGATATGCGGGCCGAATGGATTGCCGTTGAGCGGTCCGCACAGCAACTCGACCATCATCGCAAGGCCATACCCCTTGTAGCCGTATTCCTCGCCACCCAGCGGGCGCAAAGCGCGCGCGGCCTGCGCGTCGGTGCAGTCCGCTCCGTTCTCGTCCAGCGCCACGCCCGCCGGCAACGCCAAGCCATCGCGCCGCGCATTCATGACACGGTTCCAAGGGATGGAGGTCGTGGCCATGTCCAGGCACAACGGCGCCCCGTCCGCGCGCGGAAACGCCAGCGATAGGGGATTGGTGCCGAAGAAGGCTTCGCGCCCGCCAAAGGGCGCGGCGACCGAGTCCGAATGCGTGAAGGCGATGCCGATCAAACCCTGCCTGGCTGCCGCGCGGCTGTAGAGCCCGATCGCCCCGCAATGCGAGGAGTCGCTGACGCCGACCGCCGCCACGCCGGCGTCGCGGGCCAGCTCGATGGCCAGCGCATTGGCCCGATGCGCCACCACGATGCCCTGCCCCCGGCCCCCGTGGACCTGTGCCGTGCCCGGCCCCGTGCGCGCGATGCGGACGTCGGGCCTGGCGAGGATCGAGCCGTACGCCACGCGATTCAGGTAGTGCGGCAGCCGCGCGATGCCGTGCGAATCGATGCCCCACAGACTGGTCTGCGCCAAGCTGTGCGCCAGGCAGCGCGCATCGTCCTCGGGAAAATCCTGCGCAAGCAGGCACGCCTCAGCCCAGCGTTCCCATTCGTCGGCGGTCACGCGGCTGTCGGCGTCCATGCTTGTCTCCTAGGTGGCCGCCTGCACGGCGTGGAGCACGCCGTGTTCGCGCAGCGTTTCAAGATGTTTGGTCAGGCATTCGACGAACGCGGGCGAATCGCCCAGGTCGCCGAACACGGGTTTGAAGCGCGCCAGCACCGTCGCGCGACGCTGCGCCGCCTGCGACGGCTTGGCGGCATGCGCGGCCACCTCGGCGCGCGACAGCAGGCGGTCCAGCCGCGCCGCGATCGGATCCTGGATGGCGTAAGCGCTGCCCTGTTCGTCTTCGCCGCGCAGGTAGTTCAGCCACGCGGCCACCGCCAGGCACAGGCGATCGATGCCATGGCCAGCGCGCAGGCGGTCTCGGATCGTGTCCAGCAGGCGTTGCGGCAGCTTCTGCGACCCGTCCATGGCGATCTGCGGCAGCGGATGCGGCAGCGCAGGGTTGGAAATCCGCTCCAGGAACCGCAGGCGGTACTCCACCAGCCCCGCATCGGGAATGCCGCGCAACGTCGGCGCAATTTCGTCGCGCATCATGGCTTCGACGAACGCGCGCAGCGCCGGGGTATTGGCGGCGTCGGCCATCGTATGCAGGCCCAGCGCCGCGCCCAGATACGCCAGAGCCGAATGCGGCCCGCTGACCATTCGCAGCTTCAGGCGTTCGTAGGGCGCCGCGTTGCGCACGAAGGTCGCGCCGCCCTGCGCGTCCCAGGCGGGGCGGCCGGCGGCAAACTTGTCTTCGATCACCCAGTTCAGATAGGGCTCGCCCAGCACCGGCCAGGCGTCCTCGACGCCCAGGCGCTCGGCGATCCGCTGGCGGTCCTGGTCTTCGGTGGCCGGCACGATGCGGTCGACCATGGAGTTCGGGAACGTGCAGTTGCGGTCGATCCAGTCGGCCAGCGTCACGTCCACCCGCAGCGCAAACGCCAGGACCAGGCTGCGCAGCGTATCGCCGTTGCCGCGCAGGTTGTCGCACGACATCAGCGTGATCGGCGGCAGGCCGCGCTCGCGGCGCAGGGCCAAACCATGGACCAGGATGCCTATGGTGCTGCGTGGCCGGATGGGGTTTTCCAGGTCGTGCAGGATGTCCGGATCGTCCCAGCGCAGGTGGCCGGTGGCCGGTTCGTGGCTGTAGCCCTTTTCCGTGACGGTCAGACTGACGATGCGGGTCTGCGGGTACGCGATGCGTTCCAGGACCGCGTTGGGGTCCTCGTCGGCCACCATCACGCGCAGCACGGAGCCCACGATGCGCAGTTGTTCCCGGTCCTGGCCGTCCGGGCCGGCGTCGCGCACGGCAAGGGTGTACAGGCCGTCCTGCGGCGTCAGCGCATCGCGCGTGGCCGAGTGACGCAGGGATACGCCCAGGATGCCCCAGCTGAGGTCGCCGCTGGACTGCATGGCCTGGTCCGTGACCACAGCCTGATGCGCCCGGTGAAAGGCGCCCAGTCCCAGGTGGACGATGCCCGGCGTCAACCGGCTGCGGTCGTAGCTGGGCTTTTCCACGTCAGCGGGAAGACGCGGCAATGACTCGGAATTCAGACGTTCAAGCATGGGTGCGCAATGCCTAAAAGGGGCGACGCCAGGGTATAGCACGCCCCGAGCCGTCTTCGCTACATCACCGCGCCAAGTTGCCACGGAACGAATTCGTTTTGCCCGTAGCCGTGCGTCTCGCTGCGGGTGCGCCGGCCCGATGCCGTCTGCAGCATGAGCTGGAAAATGCGTTCGCCCATCTGCGCCACACTTTGCGCGCCGTCGACCACTTCACCGCAATTGATGTCAATGTCGTCAGCCTGGCGCTGCCACAGCGCCGTGTTGGTGGACAGCTTGAGCGACGGTGCGGGCGCGCAGCCATAGGCGGACCCGCGGCCGGTGGTAAAGCAGATCAGGTTCGCGCCCCCGGCCACCTGCCCGGTGGCCGACACCGGGTCGTAGCCCGGCGTGTCCATGAAGACCAACCCGCGGGTGTGCACGGGTTCGGCGTATTCGTAGACGTCGGTGAGGTTGGTCGTGCCGCTCTTGGCGATGGCGCCCAGCGATTTTTCCAGAATGGTGGTCAGGCCGCCCGCCTTGTTGCCGGCCGAGGGGTTGTTGTCCATCTCGGCGTCGTTGCGGACGCAATAGTCTTCCCACCAGCGCACGCGCGCCAGCAGCTTTTCGGCCACGGCGGGCGTCTGCGCCCGGCGCGTCAAAAGGTGTTCGCCGCCGTAGATCTCGGGCGTCTCGGACAGGATCGCCGTGCCGCCGTGGCGCACCAGCAGGTCCACCGCCGCGCCCAGCGCCGGGTTGGCGCTGATGCCGGAATAGCCGTCCGACCCGCCGCACTGCAGGCCCACGGTCAGGTGGCTGGCGGGCACGGCCTGGCGTTCGACGCGGTTGGCCTGCTCCAGCATGCGCTCCACAAGTTCGATCCCGCGCGCCACCGTCTTGCGCGTGCCGCCCGTGTCCTGGATGTTGAACGTATGCAGCATGCCGCTTTCGCGCAGATGCTCCTGTTCCATCAGCCCGCCAATCTGGTTGGTCTCGCAGCCCAGCCCCACGACCATCAGCCCGCCAAAGTTGGCATGGCGCGCGTAGCCACCCAGCGTGCGCCGCAGCACGCGCAGCGGTTCGCCGTCGCTGCCGGTGGCACAGCCCGCGCCGTGGGTCAGCGCCACGACGCCGTCCACATTCGGACAGGCGGCCAACGCCTCGGGCCGGATGTCGCGCCGGAAGTGGTCCGCGATGGCGCGGGCCACCGTGGCCGAACAATTCACGCTGGTCAGGATGCCGATGTAGTTGCGGGTGGCGATGCGGCCGTCGGCGCGCACGATGCCGTCGAACATGGCCGGCGAGTCCACGAAATCGGTCGGCCGCGCGTCCTGCCCAACGGCGTAGTCGCGCTCGAAATCCGAGAACTCCAGATTCTGGCTATGCACGTGCTGGCCGGGCGCGATGTCCTGCCGCGCCACGCCAATGATCTGGTTGTAGCGGCGCACCGGCTCGCCGGCCGCGATGGCGCGCACCGCCACCTTGTGGCCGGGGGGCACCAGCCCCACGACCGTCACGCCCTCGCCTTCCAGCCGCGTCCCGCTGACAAGCTGGCGCCGGGCGATCACCACGTTGTCCGCCGGGTGGATGCGTATGACTGCGGTATCGGTCTGCGACATGAGGACTCCGGAAGGCAAGAAGGCGCAGGGATCAGCCGTCGATCAGCGCGGGATCCCAGGCATGGACGCGCTGACGCTGTTCGCCCAGCCCCGCGATGCCGAGTTTCATTTCGTCGCCCGCCTTCAGGTAGACGGGCGCGGGCTTCTGGCCCATGCCCACGCCGGGCGGCGTACCGGTGCTGATGAGGTCACCCGGATACAGCGTCATGAAGCGGCTGACGTACGACACCAGTTGCGCCACGCCGAACACCATGGTGCGGGTGCTGCCGTTCTGGTAGCGCTTGCCATTGACCTCAAGCCACATCTCCAGGTCCTGCGGATCCGGCACTTCATCGGCCGTCGCCAGCCACGGGCCGATCGGGCCGAACGTGTCGCAGCCCTTGCCCTTGTCCCAGGTGCCGCCGCGTTCGATCTGGTACTCGCGCTCGGACACATCATTGACCACGCAGTAGCCGGCCACGTGCTTCATGGCGTCGGCTTCGCTGACATAGCGAGCCTTCTCGCCGATCACCACGCCCAGCTCGACCTCCCAGTCGGTCTTGACCGAGTCCTGCGGCAGCACGACCGCATCGTTGCAGCCCACCACGGCCGACGTCGTCTTCATGAAGATGACGGGTTCGGCCGGCACAGGCAGCCCGGACTCGGCGGCGTGATCCGCGTAGTTCAGGCCGATGCAGATGAACTTGCCCATGCCGGACCACGGCGGGGCCACACGGCCCGGTTGCGCCACCAGCGGCAGCGACGCCGGATCCAGCGCGCGCAGTTCCGCCAGCTTGGCGGGCACGAGCGTCTGCGCAGTGATGTCGGCAATGACGGACGACAGGTCGCGGACCTGGCCCTGCGCATCGATCAGCGCGGGCTTTTCTGCGCCCTTGGCGCCATATCGCATCAGTTTCATAGCGGTTTCCTTGTTGCTGGAAAAGAAGATTTCAATTGGACCAGCCGCCGTCGATGACTTGCGCGGTGCCGGTGGTGAAGGCGGATTCGTCGCTGGCAAGATAAACCGCCAGCGCGGCGATCTCTTCGGCCCGGCCGATGCGGCCCATCGGCTGGCGCGCGGTGAAGGCGGCCTCGACCGCCGCGACCGGCTGTCCGCTGGCCAGCGCCTGCGCGTCGATGCGCTGGCGAAGAGACGGCGACTCGACCGTGCCCGGGCAGATCGCGTTGCAGCGGATGCCCTGGCCCACGTAGTCGGCGGCGACCGCCTTGGTCAGCCCGATGACGGCTGCCTTGGTGGCGCCGTAAGCGCAGCGGTTGGGCGCGCCCTTGATGCTGCCGGCCACGGACGCCATGTTGACGATCGACCCCGAGCCGCGCGCCAGCATGGCCGGCAGGCACGACCGGATCAGCAGATACATGGATCGCACGTTCAGGTTGAACGAAAAGTCCCAGGCATCTTCGTCGCAATCCAGGATGGTGCCGGCATGCACGAAGCCCGCGCCATTGAACAGTACATCGACCGCGCCCGCGTCCTGCGCCAGCGCGCGCACCGCACGGGCGTCGGTCACGTCCAGCACCTGCGTGCGGCAACCGGACAGGGTTTCCAACGCGGCGCCGTTCAGATCCACGGCCAGCACGTCGGCGCCCTCGTGTACGTAGGCCAGCGCCACGGCGCGGCCGATGCCCTGCCCGGCGGCGGTGACGATGGCGGTCTTGCCTTGCAGTCTTCCTGACATGTTCGCGGTTCCTTATTTGCCGGCCATGCCCATTGCGGTGGGCAGCCACAGGGTGATCTGGGGGATGTAGGTGATGGCGATCAGGGCCACGAACAGCGGCACCAGCCACGGCAGGATGGCCATCGTGGTGCGCTCGACCGACAGCTTGGCCACCCGCGCCAGCACGAACAGCACCATGCCCATGGGCGGATGCAACAGGCCGATCATCAGGTTCAGCGTCATGATCAGCCCGAAGTGGATCGGGTCGATGCCCAGCTTCAGGACGATCGGCAGCAGGATCGGCACCAGGATGGTGATGGCCGCGATGGTGTCGATGAAGCAGCCCACGATCAGGATCAGGATGTTCGCCATCAGCAGGAACACCCACTTGTTCTGCGTCACGCTCAGGATCGCGTCCGTCAGCGCCTGCGCCGCCTGCGTCGTGGTCAGCAGCCACGCAAACACCGAGGCGGCCGTCACGATGAACAGGACCGATGCGGTGGTCTCGATGGTGTCGAACGAGGCCTTGGCCAGCGTCTTGAACGTCATGGACCGATAGCGCACCAGCCCCAGGAACAGCGCCCAGATCACGGCGGCCACCGCGGCTTCCGTGGGCGTGAACCAACCCAGCGTCATGCCGCCGATCAGGATCACGGGCGCCATCAGCGCCATGACGGCCGAGAAGTTGAACTTCCAGTCCAGCAGCAGCAAGGCCGCGAACGATATGCCGGTGGCGACGTTGGGCGACACGCCCGCCAGCGTCATCAGCCAGATCGACAGCGGAAACGCCAGCACGATCAGCACTTCCAGTCCCGCGCCGCCCAGCCGCTTCCAGTTGAAGGCCACGTCGCCGCCCCAGTTGTTGCGACGCGCGTAGTACGCAACGGTGAGCATCATCAGGATGGTCAGCACCAGGCCGGGGATCAGGCCGGCCAGGAACAGCGATCCGATCGACACGTTGGCCATCATGCCGTAGATGACGAACGGCAGCGACGGCGGAATGATGGGACCCAGCGTGGCCGACGCGGCCGTCACCCCGACCGCGAACTCGGTCTGGTAGCCGTGGTCCTTCATGGCCTTGATCTCGATGGTTCCCAGGCCCGCGGCGTCGGCAATGGCGGTGCCGGACATGCCGGCAAACACGACCGAGCCGATGATGTTCACCTGCCCCAGCCCGCCGCGCATCCAGCCCACCAGCGCCACCGCGAAGTTGTAGATGCGGCCCGTGATGCCGGCGATGTTCATCAGATTGCCGGCCAGGATGAAGAACGGCACGGCCAGCAGCGGAAACGACTCGACGCCCGCGATCATGCGCTGCGCGATGACCACGTCCGGCACGCTGCCGGAAATCAGGATGAACAGCAGGGACGCGCCCGCCATCGAGACCGCCACCGGCAGCCCCATGATCATCAACAGCAGAAAGGTTCCTATCAGGGTGCCCATGTATCGCTCCTGGCAAGGCACTGCGGATTCGGGGAAGTTATGTCCAGCGATTCAGTGCAGCGCTTCAATCCAGCGACTCATAGGCCGCCGGATTCTCCAGGATCGAATAGCCCTGCCGCCAGTTCTGCACAGACACCTGCAGCGACCGCAGGAACATCATCGCGAACCCCGCCAGCGCCACCCAGTACACGTAGGACTTGTTCCAGAACAGCGTGGTCATGGGCTCGTCGCCCACCAGCACGATGTAGCGGTACGTCAGCCACACTGCATAGCCGAAGAAGGCCGTGCGCAGGATGTCGATCAGCGTGGACAGCACGCGGCCGATGGGCTTGGGCAGGTAGCGGTAAAGAAAGTCCACCTGGATATGGCGGCACGCGCGCACGCACATGGCCGATCCCAGAAACACCACGCCGATCAGGCAGTACACCGCCAGTTCCTCGGTCCAGGCGTACGAGTCGTTCAGCACGTAGCGCGAAAAGAACTGCAGGAAGACCAGCAGCGCCATCGCCCAGAACATGGCCAGACAGATCCAGTCTTCCGGCTGGTAGCCGGCCAGGCTGACTTCGTGGTGATCGGCTTCCTCGAAGCTCTGGACGATCTCGTCCACCGAGGCGACGTGATGCGGGCCGGGCGGCTCGTCCGGCTGATGGCTGACGGCCGCCATCGTCGCGGCCTTCGCGTTGGTGTGCATGGAGTTCCCCTCGTACGGGATCGGTCAAGCGATCGGGTCAGGCGATTGCCGGAAGCGATGCGGTCAGGCGCTGCATTCAGGCGATGCATTCAGGCGCAGCGGGCCGCGGCGGCGGCCCGCCCGCCGGGGCTCACTTCACCGCCTGGATCTTTTCCCAGTCCGATTGCTCGTAGCCGTACTGCTTGAACGGCACCTTCTCCAGCACGGTGGTGCGGAAGTCGTCGATGTTGACCTCGGCCACCGTCAGGCCGCGCTGCTTGAACACGTCAACCATCTTTTTCTCGGACGCGGCCACCTCGGCCGATGCCTTTTCCGCGGCCTGCTGCGCGACCTCGGCGAAGATCTTCTTGTCCTCGTCCGACAGGCTCTTCCAGAGCTTGCCGGAGATCACGGTGTTCAGGTGATCGACAATGTGGCCCGTGAGGATGATGTTCTTCTGCACCTCGTAGAACTTCTTGGCCTCAATCGTGGTCAGCGGATTCTCCTGCGCCTCGACCGTGCCGTTCTGCAGGGCCAGGTAGACCTCGGCAAACGCGATGGGCGCGGTGTTGGCGCCACAGGCACGCGGCATGGCCAGGTAGGCGGCAACGTCCGGCACGCGGATCTTCAGGCCCTTCATCTCGCTGCACTTGGTGAACGGTTTGTTGGACGTCGTCTGCCGCGTACCGTAGTACGTGGTCGCGACGATGTGATTGCCGCTCTTTTCGTCGTAGCCGCGCGTGAGCTCCTTGTAGATGTCGCTCTTGGTGTAGGCGATCAGGTGCTCGGGGCTGCGGAAGGTGTAGGGATAGTAGGTGACGCCGATGCGCGGAAAACTCTTGGCCGCGAAGCTGGACCCGGAAATGATCATGTCGACCGTGCCGAGCGTCAGGCCCTGGTTGATGTCGTTTTCCTTGCCCAGTTGCGAGGCCGGATAGACATCGATGTGATAGCGCCCGTTGGTGCGCTTCTCGATCTCCTGGGCGGCCCACACCGACGAGGTATGGAACGGCTCGGACGTCTCGTACACGTGCGCCCATTTCAGTTTGGTCTGCGCCAGTGCAGAGCCGCTGACGGCTAGCGCGACGGCGGCAAACAGCACTTTGATAGCGTTGCTCGGCTTCATGTTGTCTCCTCTCTTTGAGGTGGCGGGCTCGGCGGCCTCGCGTCATGTTTTACATATGGAGTTCACCTACTGGAGCTGCACCTTCGTACTGCGACTGCGATTTGCCATCGGCGCCCGTCGCGGGCGCCGGCAGCCATTGCTATTCAGCGCGCAACGCTTCGGCCGCGCCGGGCCAGCTGGCCATCAGGCGGTCGTACGAGCAGGAAAGATGGTCACGCATAGCGGCCCGCGCGCCTTGTTCATCACCGGCCGCGATGGCGTCGATGACGCGGCGGTGTTCCGTGATGGCGACGGCCCAGCTGTCGGAATTTTCGAAGTAATCGCCCAGCTTCACGGAAAGCGGGTTGTGGCGTTCGTCGAAGAGTTCGCCCACGACGCGCACCAGCACGGCGTTGTTGGCCATTTCAGCCACGCGCAGGTGAAACAGGCGGTCGCCGCGGATGGGCACGCTGCCTGCCCGCGCCTCGTCTTCCATGGCGTCGACGGCTTCGCGCAGGCCTTCCACCAGCGCGGGCACCGGATTGAGCGCGGCCTGCGCGGCCAGCTCGCTTTCGATGGTGCGGCGGGCGCGGATGGTTTCAAGAGGGCTTTCGGCGGTCAGGCTGGCGCGCGGCGCGCCGCCCGGGCTTTGCACATACACACCCGAGCCCATGCGCACTTCCACCCAGCCTTCGACCTCAAGGGCGATCAACGCCTCGCGCACCGATGGCCGCGACACGCCCAGCTTCAGCGCAAGGTCGCGCTCGGGCGGCAGGCGCGCACCGGCCGGAAACTCGCCGGCCTCGATCAGCAGGCGAAGCTGATCGGCGATCTGGCGATACAGGCGGCGAGGTTCGATAGTCTGAATCGGCATGAAAGAAGACAGCTCGATGACAGGACGAAACGGTAAAGTGGCCTTACCAATTGACCAGAATCCTGCGCCTGCTGCCGTTGGGTCACAATTAGGGTTTGCCCATAGGCACGCGGTGTGCCACGCGGGCAACCCTTATCTGTTAAAAAGCCGCCACCACGGCTTTCTTCCGATTCCATGACCCACGATCCGCAACACTCGCCCTTCAAGAGCACCGGCGGCGCGCGCCGCATCCTCAATGCGCTGCGCTATTCCTGGCAGGGCCTGAAGGCGGCCGTCAAATATGAGGCGGCCTTCAGGCAGGAACTGGCCCTGGCCGTGCTGATGATTCCGGCGGCGTTCTTTCTGGGCCGCACCACGGTCGAAGTGTTCTTCCTGGTGGGCGTGGTGGTCATGGTGCTGGCGGCGGAACTGCTCAATTCCGCCATCGAAGCGCTAGCCGATGCGCTGTCCGTCGAACGCCACCCCCTTTTGGGGCGGGCCAAGGACCTGGGCAGCGCGGCGGTGATGCTGCTGCTGATATTCGCCGGAACGGTCTGGGTGGGGGTGGCCATCAGCCGTTTCGTCATGCATTGACACGGGTTCGCACCGCGACGGGGATGCGACTCTATTTATACTGGGAGCCATGATGCCTCAATCGACGTCAGCACCCTCCAAGCGCATCGTCATCGTCGGCGGTGGCGCAGGCGGCCTCGAACTGGCCGCCAAACTTGGCCGCACGCACGGCCGTCAACACATCACCCTGGTCGACAGCCGCCCCTTCCATATCTGGAAGCCTTCGCTGCATGAAGCGGCGGCGGGTACGCTGGACATCCACCAGGAAGGCCTTTCCTACCTGATGCTGGCCCACCTGGACGGTTTCTCGTTCACCCAGGGCCGCCTTGAAAGCGTCGACCGCGAACACCGGTTGATCACGATAGACGCCGTCAACGACGCCCAGGGCCAGGAAGTCCTGCCGCGCCGCGAACTGGCGTACGACACGCTGGTGCTGGCGCTGGGCAGCACGTCCAACTTCTTCAACACGCCGGGCGCGGCCGAACATGCGGTCACGCTGGACACCACCGAAAACGCCGAGCAATTCCGCCTGACCATGCTCAAGGCCATGGCGTTGGTCGATCAGGCCAAGGTACGCAATCCGTCCGCGCGGCTGGACCTCGTGATCGTCGGCGGCGGCGCCACCGGCGTGGAACTGGCGGTGGAACTGACCGAAGCCAGCCACGTCGTCAGCGCCTATGGCCTGCCGAACTTCCGCGCCGACCGCGACCTGGCGATCACGCTGGTCGAGGGCGCGCCGCGCATCCTGTCCGCCCTGCCCGAGAAGATTTCGGTGGCGGCGACCAAGCGCCTGACCGAACTGGGCATCCGCGTCGAGACCGCCTGCCGTGTTTCCGAAGTGACGGGCGACTCCGTGCGCACCGCCGACGGCCGCGAATTTCCTGCTCAGCTGTGCATGTGGGCCGCGGGCATCAAAGGCCCGGCGCTGCTGGCCGACCTGGGGTTGCCGCTGAACAAGCTGGGGCAGCTCGAAGTCAACGAGCGGCTCGAAACGCCCGACCCGCACATCGTGGCGCTGGGCGACTGCTGCGCGGCGCCGTGGCGCGAGGACCGCACCGTGCCGGCCCGCGCCCAGGCCGCGCACCAGCAGGCCGACTACCTGACCAAGAAGCTGACTGCCCGGCTGCGCAACAACCCCGAGCCCACCGAACCCTACGTCTACCAGGACCACGGGTCGCTGGTGTCGCTGGGCCAGGACGCCGGGGTGGGCAGCCTGATGGGCAAGCTCGCCGGACGGGGACTGTTCGTAAGCGGTACACTGGCGCGCCTGATGTACATGAGCCTGCACCTGATGCACCACCGCGCGGTGCTGGGCGCCTCGCGTACCGTCTCCCTCGCCCTGGCTCGCCTCCTCATGCGGCGCACGCGCCCGCGGGTCAAACTGCACTGAATCCCATGAATTTCCTGCAAAAACTCGAACACGCCTGGACCACCAGCAACTCGCTCCTGCAAGTCGGGCTGGATCCCGACCCGCAGCGCTTTCCGCGCGAATTGCAGGACAAGCCGGACGCCATCTTCCAGTTCTGCCGCGACATCGTCGACGCAACCGCGCCGTATGCGTGCAGCTTCAAGCCGCAGATCGCGTACTTTGCCGCGCACCGCGCCGAAGATCAGCTCGAAGCGCTGTGCCAGCACATCCGCGACAAGCACCCGGATCTGCCCATCGTGCTGGACGCCAAGCGCGGCGACATCGGCTCCACCGCCGAAAACTACGCCCGCGAAGCCTACGAGCGCTATCAGGCGCACGCGCTCACCGTCAGCCCCTACATGGGCCTGGATTCGGTCGAGCCTTACCTGGCATGGCGCGACCGCGGCGTGATCGTCCTGTGCCGCACGTCCAATCCCGGCGGCTCGGACCTGCAATTCCTGAAGATGGACAACGGCGAGCCGCTGTACCTGCACGTCGCGGGGCTGGTGGCCGACAAATGGAATGCCAACGGCCAATGCGGTCTGGTGGTGGGCGCCACGTTCCCGAATGAACTGGCCGCCGTGCGCCAGCGCATCGGCGACGCCCTGCCCCTGCTGGTGCCGGGCATCGGCGCACAGGGCGGCGACATCACCGCCACGGTGAATGCCGGCGCCAACGCGGCGCGCAACGGCATGATGATCAATTCGTCGCGCGCCATCATCTACGCCAGCGGCGGCGACGACTGGCGCGAAGCCGCCGCCGAAGCCGCCAAGGGCCTGCGCGACGCGATCAACGCGGTACGCTGATTCGTCAAAAGCGGCAAAAGCCGCTGCACGGTGCGCGAACGCACGGTGCAGCGGCTTTTTTCATTTTGAGCGGTCTTGGTTTGGCACGGTGTCAGACACCCTCGCGGCGCCTGACCAACTTGGTGGTCACTTCGGACGGGTGTCAGACACCTGGAAGTGGCGGCTGGCCAAAGTGGCTGTACCCCAGGTGTCAGACACTGCCTGCACCGCTGTGCCCCAGGTGTCTGACACCCCTGAACGGCGGTCACGCGCCGAAGACCCGCTCCCTGGGTGTCTGACACCGGCCAGGATACGGGCCGTCCTCAGAGGGTCTCAGACAAACGAGCCATCTCCCCAAATATCAGCGCCAGCGTTTCATCGCCGATTGATAGGCACGCCCGCAAACTCCAGCACGGCCCGCAGCGCGAACTCCACCGCGGCCTGGCGCACCTGCCCGCGGTCACCCGAGAACACATGCGTCACTGCGCGGCTGCTGATGCCGTCGCCCACCCGCATGGCAAAGCCAAAGCACACCATGCCCACCGGCTTGCCTGGCGTGGCGCCGCCCGGACCGGCGATGCCGGTGGTCGACATGGCCACGTGCGCGTTGGGCACGGCCAGCAGCACGCCGTTGGCCATTTCCAGCGCGACGGGTTCGCTGACCGCGCCAAAGTGATGCAGCGTTTCAGGCGACACCTCCAGCTCGGTAACTTTGGCGTCGTTGCTGTAAGTGACGAAGCCGCGCTCGAACCATTCGCTGGAACCGGCCACCGCGGTGACGGCCCCGGCCAGCAGGCCGCCGGTGCAGGATTCGGCGGTGCCCAGCATCCACCCCTGCTGCCGCAGCACGTCGCCCAATCGTTCGGACAGGCCGAGTATGGTCGCTTCCGACAACTGCGCGGCCGACAGGTTGGTCCGCGCGCCTTCAAGCTGATCGTTCATCCCAAGACTCCTGTGCGGGCCACCAGCGCCATTACCAGCAAGGCGTAGCCGGCAGCCACGATATCGTCCCACATGACTCCGAAGCCGCCCTTGATATGGGCGTCGAAGAACTTGATGGGTGGCGGCTTGACGATGTCGAACGTGCGAAACAGCACGAACGCCAGCGCCTGCGACAACCAGCCGGCCGGCGTCAGCCACAGCACCAGCCAGAACGCCACCATCTCATCCCAGACCATTCCGACATGATCCGGCTGCTGGAGTTCTCGGCCGACGCGATGGCAGGCCCAGCATCCGTACAAAAACGCCAGGGCCAGGAACACGCCGATGGCCAAATCCGACGCCGCAGGCGCCGCCGCCACCCAGATGCCCCAAGCAAGCAGCGTGCCCCACGTGCCGGAGGCGGGACGGATCAGCCCGCTGCCAAAGCCGAACGCGATCAGCCGGCCGGGATCGCGGCATACCCAGGACACCGCCGGGTACGCGGCCCGGCTGCGATCGCGCATGGAAGTGGAGTGCTTATCAGTGGAAGACATGGGTGTTGGGTCTGCAAACGACAGGAGGCCGCGGATCAGTCCGCGGGAAAGTGATCGAAGCCCGCGGGCAATTCGGCCAGCGGCTGGCCCTGCGCATCAAGGACGGCCACGCCCGGCTGCGGCAGGATCTCGCCCACGCGGGTCACACGGGCGCCGGCAGACGCGGCGGCCGCCAGCACGGCCTCGCGCCGCGCGGGTGGCGCGGTGAAACACAGTTGATAGACATCACCCCCGCCCAGCAGGGCTCGGCGCAGCGGCGAGGCATCCAGACCGGCCAGCGCGGGCGCCATCGGCAGGTCCGCAAACCGCAGGCAGGCGCCCGCGCGGCTGGCGGCCAGAATGTGGCCCAAATCCTGCAACAGGCCGTCGGACAGGTCGATGGCTGAATGTGCGATGCCGCGCAGCGCAAGGCCCAGCGCAACTTGCGGCTCGGGCCACTCCAGCGCGCCGCGTGTGGCGGCCAGCAGCGCGGCGTCGGCCGGGTATTGCCCGTCCAGCAGCCGGTAAGCCACGTCGGCCGCGCCCAGTTCGCCAGACACCCAAATGTCGTCGCCACTTCGCGCGCCATCGCGGCGCAGCGCCTGTCCGGCCGGCACCGAGCCGAACACCGTCACACTGATCGCAAGATCGTGCGCGCTGCGCGTGGTGTCGCCACCAATGAGCGGACATCCATGTGCCGCCGCCAGCGCGTGAAAGCCTTCGGCAAAGGCGGCCAACCAAGGCTCATGGAGGTGGGGCAGCGCCAGCCCCAGGACGCAGCCGATCGGCCGCGCGCCCATGGCGGCGAGATCAGACAGATTCACCGCCAGAGCCTTGTGGCCCAGCGCTTTGGGATCAACGTCGGGAAAGAAATGCCGGCCTTCCAGCAGCAGATCCGTGCTGGTGGCCACCTGTTCACCGGGCGGAACAGGAAACAGCGCGCAGTCGTCGCCAACACCTAACAGGCCGGCCGGCGCGGCACGCGTGAAGTAGCGCGCAATCAGATCAAATTCGGACGCCACCGCGCCTCCACTATGCGGCGTTCAAGAATCGCCGTCGCACTTCTAACGGGTGCCCCACAGCGGGGCCGCGCGGATCCGGGCTCCGCCGGTCCGCAGCGGCGCCCCCTGGGGGGAAGCGCGAAGCGCTGCGGGGGGGGCTCGCTATCGGCGTTGTTGCGCCGCGGCCTGGACCTCGTGCGCGCGCACGTCGGCGGCCAGCTTGTCGAGCACGCCGTTGACGAACTTGAAGCCGTCGGTGCCGCCAAACGACTTGGCCAGTTCCACGGCTTCGTTGATGGCGACCTTGTACGGAACTTCGACGTGATGAATCAGTTCGAAGCTGCCGATCAGCAGGATGCCATGCTCAACGGGCGACAACTCGGCCAGCGGGCGGTCAACGTAAGGTGTGAAGCGTTCGCGCAAGGCGGGCGCTTCGCGCAGCACGCCGTGCAGCAAGGTCTTGAACCACTGCGCGTCTGCCTCGGAGAAGTCCTCGGTGTCGCGCAGATGGGCGTCGATCTCGCCGGCGTCCTGCGTGCCTTCGCCGCCGCGCAGCAGCCACGCGTACACGCCCTGCAGCGCGAATTCGCGCGCACGGCGGCGCGCGCTGCGCGCGTTGGCGCGGGCCTGCGCCGCGCTATCAGCGCTGGTCGTCGTCTTCTTCGTCGTCAAAATCTTCGTCCTCGTCGTCTTCGTCTTCGTCTTCTTCCTCGGGTTCCAGCGCTGCCACCAGGTTGGCCATTTCGACGGCCACCTGGGCGCAGTCGCGGCCCTTGCCGGCAGCGCGGGCCTGCGCCTGCTCGTCGGTGTCGACGGTCAGAACGCCGTTCGCGACGGGGACGCCGGTTTCGAGGGAGATGCGGGTGATTGCAGTGGCCGTTTCATTGCTGACCACTTCAAAGTGATAGGTTTCGCCGCGGATGACCGCGCCCAGCGCGATCAGGGCGTCGAACTCGAACGTTTCGGCCATGTGGGACAGGGCCACGCCCAGTTCCAGCGCGCCGGGCACGGTGGCGACCATCACGTCGCGCTCGTCCACGCCCAGTTCGGCCAGTTCCTTCAGACACGCTTCGAGTTCGGCCTGGCCGATTTCTTCATTGAAGCGGGCGCGTACGATGCCGATGTGCAGCCCTTCGCCGTTCAGGTCGGGGGTAAGGATGTAAGGGTTCATGTGTCGGCCTTCAGTGTGTTGCGGGAGTGTTCTGCGGGTCGCAATCGTAACCCGTAATGGTGAGCGAGAAGCCCGCCATGCTGGGCATCTTGCGCGGCCGGGCCAGGAGCCTCATTTGCCCCACGTTCAGGTCGCGCAGAATCTGGGCGCCGATCCCGTAGGTGCGCAGACCGAAGCGGTCGGCGTTCGCAGGATTGGCCTGCGCCTTCGGGTCGTTCCAACCTGCAATCTGGCCAAACAGATGTTCCGTGGAAGACTGGCAGTTCATCAGCACCAGCACGCCGGCCGGGGCGGCCGCGATGGCCTCGAGCGCCTGGGCCACGCCCCAGCTATGCGGACTTGCGCCGGTATCCAGCACATCCAGCACGGACGCGGGCTCGTGCACGCGCACCAGCGTCTCGGCGTCGGGAGTCACATTACCATGCACCAGCGCCAAATGGGCGGAGCCGGTGGCGGCGTCTTCGTAGGCCACGGCCTCGAACGTGCCCCAGGCCGTCTGCATGGCGCGCTTGCCCACGCGTTTGACGATGGACTCGTGCTCGCTGCGGTATTGGATCAGGTCGGCGATGGTGCCGATCTTCAGGTCGTGCTGGCGGGCGAATTCCACCAGATCCGGCAGGCGGGCCATCGTGCCGTCAGGCTTGAGGATTTCGCAGATGACGGCGGCGGGCGTCAGGCCCGCCATGGCGGTCAGGTCGCAGCCGGCCTCGGTATGGCCGGCGCGGACCAGCACGCCGCCGGGCACAGCCCGCACCGGGAAGATGTGGCCCGGCTGGACCAGATCGGCCGGCTTGGCGTCGCGCGCCACGGCCACCTGGATGGTGCGGGCGCGGTCGGCGGCCGAAATGCCGGTCTCGACGCCTTCGGCAGCTTCGATGGACTGCGTGAAATTAGTGCCGTAACGCGTGCCGTTGCGGGCAGCCATCATCGGCAATTCGAGCTGGCGGCAGCGTTCTTCAGTCAACGTCAGGCACACCAGGCCGCGGCCGTGGGTAACCATGAAGTTGATGGCTTCCGGCGTGACGAATTCGGCCGCCATGACGAGGTCACCCTCGTTTTCGCGGTCTTCTTCATCAACCAGAATGACGATGCGGCCGGCGCGCAGCTCGGCAATGATCTCGGCAACCGAAGCGATGCCGAAGGATTCCGGCTCGGAGCCGGACAAGGAGGACAACTGGACGGACATGGCGTGACACGTAAACCAGGCGGGAAAGCCCGGATTTTACCGCTCTCCCGGGCCGAACCCCTATTGGCGTCATGCGGCCCCGTCCGGACGGGGGCATCCGGTTAAACTTTCGCCCGGAGATCCCCCAGAAAAACGAAGGAAAAACCTCATGCAAGCCCTTGCGGCCATGCCTTTGAACGTCGCGGCAGCCGTCCGCGTCGTGCTGACCGATATCGACGACACGCTGACCACCGAAGGCCGCCTGCCGGCCGATGCGTACGCCGCGCTTGAACGCCTGGAACAGGCCGGCATCCAGGTCGTGCCGATCACCGGCCGCCCGGCCGGCTGGTGCGATCACATCGCCCGCATGTGGCCGGTGCGCGCCGTGGTCGGCGAGAACGGCGCTTTCTATTACGCCTACGACCGTCAGGCCCGCCGCATGACCACGCATTACTGGACCGACGCCGCCTCGCGCCAGGAAAGCCGCAAGCGGCTGGACGCCATCCGCGACCGCGTCCTGGCCGAGGTGCCGGGCAGCGCCGTCGCCAGCGACCAGGACTATCGCGTGGCCGACCTGGCCATCGATTTCTGCGAAGACGTGCCCGCCCTGCCCGACGCGGCGATCAGCCGCATCGTCCAGATCTTTCAGGAAGCGGGCGCGCAGGCCAAGGTCAGCTCCATTCACGTCAACGGCTGGTTCGGCGACTACGACAAGCTCACCATGACGCGCACGATGTTCCAGCGCGAGTTCGGCATGGGCGTGGCCAGCGCCCTGGACAGCACGCTGTTCATCGGCGATTCGCCCAACGACGAGCCGATGTTCGCCTACTTCCCGATCTCGGTCGGCGTCGCCAACATCCAGGCCCAGCTACACCGCCTGACGCACCGCCCCGCGTTTGTCGCCGCCTTTCATGGCGGCGGCGGTTTCGTCGAAATGGCCGACCGGCTGCTCGCCGCACGTCAGCCCTCCCAAGTCCAGCCGGCCTGAGGTCAGTACACCGTGGCAACTTCCAAGACTGCGGCGCCCGCCGCCAACGACGGCCGCCGCAGCATCCAGTCCATCGAGGTGGGCGTGCCGCTCCTGGCCGCGCTTGTCGACGCGGGCAAGCCCCTGACGCTGCGCGACCTGGCGGCCGGCGCGGGCATGACGTCCGCCAAGGCGCACCCCTACCTGGTCAGCTTCATCCGCGTCGGACTGGTGCAGCAGGACGCCGTCACCGGCCAGTACGAGCTGGGTCCCTTCGCCCTGCAGATGGGGCTGGTCAGTCTGCAGCGCCTGGATCCCGTGCGCGTCGCCATGCCGGAAATCGCCAAGCTGCAGTCCGACATCGGCCACACGCTGGGCATCGCGGTGCTGGGCTCGCACGGCCCCACGATGATCCACATGACCGAAGCCAGCTATCCGGTCCACGTGAACATGCGCAAGGGCACGGTGATGTCGATGCTGCACACCGCCACCGGGCTGGTGTTCGCGGCCTGGCTGCCGCCCAAGGTCAGCGAGCACTACATCGCGCGCGAAGAAGGCGACACCGCCGTCATCGCCAGCGTGCCGCCGCCGCGCAAGGCATCGCGCGCCAACATTGACGCGCAACTGGCCGACATCCGCGTGCACGGCATGGCCCGCGCGCTGGGCAACCCGCTGCCGGGCGTGGATGCGCTGTCGGTGCCGGTGTTCGACAACACGGGCAGCATCGTCCTGGCGCTGACCAGCCTGGGTCCCACCGGCCTGTTCGACGTGTCGTGGGACGGCGCGATCGCGCGTCCGCTCATCGCATGCGCCCAAGAAATCTCCCGCAAGCTGGGCTTTCGCGGCTGAGCGCGTTTTCGCGCAAAAACGAACACAAAGCGAACAAAACGAACAAAAGACGAAAAGAAAGGCAGGGACTTTCCCGAGTGTGCCGTCCCCGGTTGTGTGTTTGAATTCAGCAAAGATTCAATTCATACCTACACGAGGAGACACACGATGCAAGCCTTGCGTCTTATGCAGGCGGCCGCGCTGGCCGCATTCGCTTTTGGAGCTTCCGCCGCCCAGGCCGCCGACACCTGCTCAAACCGCGGCGATCTTGATCAGATGTATTGCGACTCGAACAAGGACCTGGTGGCGGACACGCCCACCGACGCGTCCAAGCTCAAGACGCCTTCCACGCTGGTGTTCACCTACACGCCGGTCGAAGACCCGGCCGTGTACGAAGACATCTTCAAGCCCTTCACCAAGCACTTGTCCGAATGCACGGGCAAGCGCGTCGTGTTCTACCAGGTGCAGAGCAACGCGGCTGAAATCGAAGCCATGCGCTCGGGCCGCCTGCACGTCGGCGGCTTCTCGACCGGCCCCACCGCATTCGCCGTGAACATCGCCGGCGCCGTGCCGTTTGCCGTCAAGGGTTACGCCGACGGCTTCCAGGGCTACAACCTGATCGTCATCGTCAAGAAGGACAGCCCGTACCAGAAGCTGACCGACCTGAAGGGCAAGAAGCTCGCGCACACCGCGCCCTCGTCGAACTCCGGCCACATGGCGCCCGTCGCCCTGTTCCCGAAGGAAGGCCTGACGCCCGACAAGGACTACAAGGTCATCTTTTCCGGCAAGCACGACCAATCGGTCATGGGCGTGAATTCCGGCGACTACGACGCCGCCGCGGTGGCATCGGACGTCTTCAAGCGCATGGTCGAACGCGGCCAGGTCAAGGAAGCCGATTTCCGCATCATCTACACCAGCGAAAAATTCCCGACCTCGTCGTTCGCCTACGCGCATGACCTGGAACCGAAGTTCCGCGACCAGATGCTCAAGTGCTTCTACGACTACCGCTTCCCGCCGGAAATGTCCAAGGCCTTCGACAACGCCGACCGCTTCTACCCGGTGACGTACGAGAAGGACTGGGCCATCGTCCGCCAGGTCGCTGAATCCGGCGGCGAGAGCTTCAACCGCGCGGCCTACGACCGCGAATCCGCAAAGAGCAAGAAGTAATCCAGCATGACGACGTCGCTACGCATTTCCGGCCTGGTCAAGGAATACCGGGCCGGCCGGCCGGTACTGAACGGCATTGACCTGCAGATCGCCGGTCAGGGGCTCACCGCCATCATCGGTCCTTCGGGCACCGGTAAAAGCACGCTCCTGCGCTGCATCAACCGGCTGATCGAACCCACGAAGGGCGAGATCGTGCTGCAGTCCGAGGACGGCACCGTAGACCTGGCGCAAGTGCGCGGCGCGTCGCTGCGCCGCGCGCGCCGCCGCATCGGCATGGTGTTCCAGGAATACAACCTGGTCGAACGCCTGACGGTGATGGAAAACCTGCTGACCGGCCGGCTGGGGTACACCTCGGCCATGAAGGCCTGGATGCGCCGCTTCGATCCCGAGGACATCGAGCACGCCTACAAGCTGCTCGACACCGTGGGCCTTGCCGGATTCGCCGACCAGCGCGCCGATGCGCTGTCGGGCGGCCAGCGCCAGCGCGTGGGCATTGCCCGCGCGCTGATGCAGCGCCCGCAGGTGCTGCTGGCCGACGAGCCGACGTCGTCGCTTGATCCCAAGACCTCCGTCGAGATCATGGAACTGCTGTCCGCGCAGGGCAGCGCCACGGGCATTCCCGTCATCGTCAACATCCACGACGTCGAACTGGCGCGCCGCTATGCCACGCGCATCGTTGGCATGTCGGGCGGCCACGTGGTCTATGACGGCGACGGCCAGGGCCTGGACGCCACCATGCTCAAGACCATCTACGGAGGCGAGTCTTGGCTGGAATGACGCAACCCCGGGGCGGCATCCGCCCCTTCGCCATGTCAGGGCGCGCCAAGGCCGGCGTGCTGCTGCTGGTGCTCTATACCATCTACGCCGCCGCGCAGCTGGACTTCAGCTGGTCGCGCTTTGAAAGCGGCATGGGCCACGCGTCGACGTTCCTCGCGCGCATGTTCCCGCCCAACTTCGAGAAGCCCGCCACCTTGTGGAAGGGCATCGCCGAAAGCCTGGAGATTGCCGTCCTGGCATCGATGCTGGGCATCATCCTGGCGCTGCCGGTGGGCCTCCTGGGTGCACGCAACCTGATGCCCGCGTGGATCTCGTGGCCCGCGCGGTCGATTGTCGCGCTGTGCCGCGCGCTGCACCCGGTCATCGTCGCCATCCTGTTCGTCAAGGCCGTGGGCTTTGGCGCACTGGCCGGCATTCTGGCACTGACCGTCGCGTCCATCGGCTTCATCGGCAAGCTCTTCACCGAGGCCATCGAGGAAATCTCGCTCAAGCAGGTGGAAGCGGTGCGCGCGACCGGCGCCTCGTTTGCCAACGTCATCGTCTTCGGCGTGCTGCCGCAGGTGTTCGCGCGTTTCATCGGCTTTGCCACCTACCAGTTCGACTCCAACCTGCGCAACTCCACCATGGTGGGGATCGTGGGCGCGGGCGGCGTGGGCGGCACGCTGTTCTCGGCCTTCCAGCGCTTCGATTACGACTTCGTCAGCGCCATCCTGCTGACCCTGATCGCCATCATCATGCTGGGTGAAATCCTGGCCAGCTTCGTGCGGGCCGTGTTCCTGGACAACCTGGGTTTCGACCGCATCCTGCAAAGCCGCTTCGCGGGCGCCCGCGGCATCGGCAGCAGCAAGCCGGCGGCCGCGCGCAAGGCGGAGGTGGAAGAATGAACGCCCACGTCTCCCCCTTGAACCCCGCCGGCCAGCCGCGTGTCTGGCAACGCTACAGCATGGGCCAGCGCCTGCTGCGCTTCGCGCTGTACCTGCTGCTGGTGGCGGCCATCGTGCAGGCGATCCGCGGCGTGGAGGTCATCCCCGAGTTCCTGTACGACGCGCCGGAACAGATGGCCGACCTCTTTCGCCGTATGTGGCCGATCGACTGGGCCTACTACCCGGGCGGCGTGCATGATGCGCTGATCGAAACGCTGCACATTGCCACGCTGGGCACCATTCTTTCGGTGTTCATGGCCGTGCCGGTGGGTCTGCTGGCGGCCAACAACCTCACGCCCAGCAAGACCATCAACATGCTGGCCCGGCTGATTCTGGTGTCCAGCCGGTCGGTCAACTCGCTGGTGTGGGCGCTGCTGTTCATCGCCATCTTCGGACCGGGCGCACTGGCCGGCACGCTGGCCATCGCTTTCCGCTCGATCGGTTTTGTCGGCAAGCTGGTCGGCGAAGCCATCGAGGAAGCACAGCGCGGCCCCATCGAAGCCGTCACCGCCACCGGCGCCAGCAAGGCCTCGGTCATCTGGTACGCCTACTGGCCGCAGATACGCCCGGCGTTCTGGTCCATCGTGCTGCTGCGCTGGGACATCAACGTGCGCGAATCCGCAGTGCTGGGCCTGGTCGGCGCCGGCGGCATCGGCATGGCGCTCGACACCGCGCTGAACCTGTTCCAGTGGGACCGCGTCGCCCTCGTGCTGGCCGCCATCTTCGTGGTTGTCGTGCTGGCCGAAGTCATCATCACCCAGGCGCGCAAACGCATCCTGTAGCGCCGTCGCCCCGCTTTACGCCTGTCGGTTTCCCCTGACACGCGCTCCCTTCGCCGCCCCCCATGGGGCGGCGTTTTCTTTCCTTTCCGTTCGCAAGCAACGCAAAAGCGCCTCGTCGCCCATGATGGGCCGCCTTGTTTTTGCGCCGCGATCGCGTCTATGCTCAATGTGAACAAAATATGAACGGTCATCAAAACGCACCCCCGGCTTGATTAACATCTTGGCTTTTGCCGTTGGACATCCGCTGCCATGTCGGAACAGGAATTGAAACTGCACGTGCCCACGGCTTCGCGCCAGGCCGTGCTGCGTGAAGTCAAGCAACGCGAGGCCACGCGCATTCGCTTGCATGCCATGTATTTCGACACGCCGGAGCGCGAGCTTGCGCGAGCGCGCATCGCGATCCGGCTGCGGCAGGAAGGCCCCGATTGGGTGCAGACGCTGAAGATGCCCGGCGCCGATGCGATCTCGCGCATCGAGATGAACCATCCGCGGCCGGGTCCCGTGCTCGACCTGTCGGTCTATGCCGGTACCGACGTCGAGGGCCCGCTGTCTTCCATCAAGGGCGAACTGGGCCTGCGCTATGAAACCGACGTGCAGCGCCTCTTGCGCAAGATCCGCACGCGCTTCGGCACGGTGGAGCTGGCCTACGACACCGGCATCCTGCGCGCCGGCGCGCTGGAATTGCCGATCTCCGAACTGGAATTCGAACTGGTGTCGGGCCGTCCCGCCGCCATCTTCGCCGCAGCGCGCGGCTGGCAGCAGCGCCATGCCCTGATCCTGGATCCCCGCAGCAAGTCCGAACGCGGCGACGCCCTGGCCCAGCTGGCGCATCGCCTGGCCGAGGTCGACGCCGCTGCCGGCGATGACCTCGAAGCACACCGTGCGCAGGCCATTGCGCAATTCTGGGCGCCGCGCGGCGCATCGTCCGTTAAGCTGCGCGACGGCATGACGCCGCCGCAGGCGATGGGCGCGATCGCCGCCGAATGCCTGGACCAGGTCTGCCGCAATGCGGCGGTGCTGGCCGAGGTCGACACCGAAGGCGTGTACCGCGCCGGCAACTCCGAACACGTGCACCAGTTGCGCGTGGGCGTGCGCCGGCTGCGATCGGCCTGGAAGCTGTTCGATGGCTGGATCGCACCGGTGCCGGCCTCGCTGCTGCAGGGCGTGCGCACGCACTTCGCGGCGTTCGGCGCCAATCGGGACCAGGACGTGCTGAACGAAACCGTCGCGCCCGCCCTGCTGCGCGCCGGGATGCCCGTGATCCCCATGGAAGCCGCGCCCCCAGAAGCAGATGCGCAGACCATCGCGGGCGGCCAGGCGTTTCAAGCATGGCTGCTGGAGCTGCTGGAATGGTCGCTCGACGTGCCGCCCGTGCAGCCCGACGCGGACGGCCAGACCATCGCCAACGGCACGCCCAGCGACGCCGCGCCCGAGCCTGCCATCCGGCTCGAAGGCGGCGTGACCGGTCCCATCGTCAAGCCCACGATCATCCCGATGCTGACGCCGGAGCCCGAACCGCAGCACCTGCACAAGCTCCTTGCCCGCCGCCTGCACCGCTGGCACGGCAAGGTCGCCGATCAGGGCACGCATTTCGCGGCATTGGACATCCCCGCCCGCCACGATCTGCGCAAGCGCGGCAAGCGCCTGCGCTATGGCCTGTCGTTCGCCGAATCGCTGCTGCCCGCCAGCAAGCTGCGCGGCTACCGCAAGCTGCTGTCCCGCGTGCAGGACGTGCTGGGCGAAATCAACGACCTCGCGATGGCCAAGGGCTACTACCAGTCGTGTACGGCCACGCATCCGCAAGCCTGGTTCGCGCTGGGATGGATCAGCGCGCGCCTGGAAGAACTGGTCGTCGAGGCACAGCAGGCCTTTGACGATCTCGCGCGCAGCAAACCGTTCTGGAAGTAGCGCGCATCGCGCGCGTCTACCTCATGCGAAAGTCCCGCGTTGAATTCGATTTCACCTGGACACGCATCTAGCATGGCGTTTCAAAAAAGGGCCGCCTGACAGCTCCCCGTCAGGCCCCTGTCAATGCATCGACATCCGGCGTGCCAATACTCATTGGCTGTCGTCCGGCCCCACCGCCGGGCGCATTCGTGGCCCGCCAGCATCCGCCCGACACTCGTCCTGTGTGACGGCGCAACGGCCAGCGCGGGCCGTTCGCCCATCCACGCACACAGACTCATGGAAACCACTTCCCCCCTGCTGGTCCTTGCACGACGCGGCCTCGCGGCCTGCTGCGCGCTAACGCTGGCGCTCGCGCTCGGCGCTTGCGGCGGCGACGACGACACCGACGAACCGGCTCCGCCTCCCCCCACCACGACGCCCACCACGCCCGCCCCGCCTACCTGCGCGGCGCATTGTGCGCCATGATGCCGGCAGTGCTGCCCTTTCCTGCAAACTCCAGACAGACCAGCCAATGACGATCGACGCCTCCAAGAGAAAGTTCTTCACGACCACGCTCGGCGCCACCGCGGCCATGAGCGCGTTGTCGATGTTTCCGCCCAGCATCCGCCGCGCCCTCGCGATCGAGGCCGACAGCCCCACCGGCACCATCCAGGACGTCAAGCACGTCGTGATGCTGATGCTGGAGAACCGTTCATTCGACGGCTACTTCGGCACGTTCCCCGGCGTGCGCGGCTTCGGCGACCGCTTCCCGATTCCGCTCGCCAACGGCAAGTCGGTATTCCATCAGACGCGCAGCGACGGCACGCTGGAACTGCCCTATCACCTGGACGCGCGGCTGGGCAACGCGCAGCGCGCGGGCAGCACGCCGCACTCGTGGCCGAACTGCCAGGCCGCCTGGGACCACGGCCGCATGAACCGCTGGCCCAGCGCCAAGCAGCCGTTGTCGATGGGCTACTACGAAACCGCTGAAGTGCCGTTCCACCGCGCACTGGCCGACGCCTTCACGCTGTGCGACAGCTACCACTGTGCGATGCACGCGGGCACCATTCCCAACCGCCTCTTCTTCTGGACCGGCACCAACGGCCCCAGCGGCGACAACGTGTCCGTCGTGATGAATGAAATGAACGAGGGCGCCGACGTCGGGCCGTCCACCGAGGGCTGGACCTGGACCACCTACGCCGACCGCCTGCAACAAGCCGGCGTGAGCTGGAAGGTCTACCAGAACATCCCGGACAACTACGGCTGCAACGAGATGATGAGCTTTCGGCACTGGCGCGCCGAGATCGAAAAAATGCCCGCGGACCGCCAGGTCACGAACCAGGGCGGTCCCGCGTACAACCCGGCCATCGACGACCAGTTCAGCGCCTTTGCCAAGGGCTTCGGCAACACCATGCCGGACGGCGGCCTGCTGCAAAGCCTGCGCGACGACGTGATGAACGGCACGCTGCCCGAGGTGTCGTGGATCATCCCGCCGGCGGCATACAGCGAGCACCCCGGCCCCTCCAGCCCCGCCAAGGGCGCGTGGTACATCCAGGCCGCGCTGGACGCGCTGACGCAGTCGCCCGAGGTTTGGAGCAAGACCGTGTTCCTGGTCACGTACGACGAGAATGACGGCTTCTTCGACCACATGCCCACGCCCAGCGCGCCCTCGCGCAACGACGACGGCACGCTGGCCGGCGGGTCCACGCTGACCGACGCCGACATGGCCTTCGAGTACTACACCTATCCGCCCGCCACGCCCAAGCAGCTGACCGCGGACGGCAAACCCTACGGACCCGGCATGCGTGTGCCGATGTGGGTGATCTCGCCGTGGAGCCGCGGCGGCTGGGTCAACTCGCAGGTGTTCGACCATACCTCGGCGTTGCGCTTTCTGGAGCAGCGCTTCGGCGTCATGGAGCCCAACATCAGCGCATTCCGCCGCGCCGTGTGCGGCGACCTCACGTCCACGCTGAACTTCGTGTCGCCCAACAGCGCCCCGCTGCCCACGCTGTCCGGCCGCAGCACCAAGACCGACGCCGACGGCCTGACGACCTGGCAGGAAGCGCAGCCGGCCATCGCCATCCCGGCGCAACAGACGCTTGCCGCGCAGGTCAAAGGCACACGGCCCTCGCGCGCACTGCCGTACGAACTGCACGCCAGCGCCCGCGAAGACGCCCGTGAAAGCCGAGTTCGGCTCCTGTTCGCCAACGCCAGCTCGGCCAAGACCGGCGCCGTCTTCCACGTGTACGACAAGCTGCATCTGGACCGCATTCCGCGCCGTTACGTCGTGGAAGCGGGCAAGTCGCTGGACGACGCGTGGGACGTGGGGGGCGACGCGGGCAAGTACGACCTGTGGGTGCTCGGGCCCAACGGCTTTCACCGCGCCTTCGCGGGCGACCTGATGCTGGCGGGCGGCGCCCAGCCGGAGATCCAGGTCTGCTACGTGCCTTGTGCTGATCCGCAGGTGCAGGTCAAGCTGCACAACACCGGCGCGAAGGCTTGCACGTTCAGCGTCAAAGCGCTGGCGTATCACGGCGACGGCCCGTGGACGGCAACCGTCGAACCCGGACAGACCGGCGAACTTGCCTGGCCGATCAGCGACAGCGGCAACTGGTATGACTTCGTCGTTGCTTGCGAGGGGTATGGGGCGTTTCAGCGTCGCTTTGCCGGACGGATGGAGACGGGCAAGGATCTGATCAGCGATCCGGCGATGGGACAGGCCGGGTAAGGCCGGCGCCAGTTCTACTGCTATTTCCGGCGCGTAAAGGAAAACGGGACGGCGCTTGCGCGTCGTCCCGTTTTGTCGGCCATGGGCGGCTGCTCGATGGACGCGTTCAGTCAGCCAGCAACGCCGCCGCGAACTCGTCCGCCACGAAGGGCTGCAGATCCTCCAGGCTTTCGCCGACCCCGATCCAGTAGACAGGCACCGGACGCACGCCCTGGCTGCCGGCTGCAACGGCGGCCAGCGTGCCGCCCTTGGCGGTGCCGTCCAGCTTGGTCACGACCAGGCCGGTCAGGTTGATCGCGGCGTCAAACGCGCGGATCTGCGCCAGCGCGTTCTGGCCGGTATTGCCATCCACCACCAGCAGCACCTCGTGCGGCGCCGTGGCATCCGCCTTGCCGATGACGCGGCGGATCTTCTTCAGTTCTTCCATCAGGTGCAGCTGCGTGGGCAGGCGGCCGGCCGTATCGATCATAACCACGCCCATGCCGCGCGCGCGGCCAGCGTTGACCGAGTCGAACGCCACGGCGGCCGGGTCGCCCCCGTCCTGCGAAATCACGCTGACGTTGTTGCGGCTGCCCCACTCCACCAGTTGCTCGCGCGCGGCCGCCCGGAACGTGTCGCCGGCGGCCAGCAGAACGCTGGCGCCCTGACGCTGGAACGTATGCGCCAGCTTGCCGATGGACGTGGTCTTGCCCGCGCCGTTCACGCCGGCAATCATGACCACCAGCGGTTTCGTGCGCTTCAGATCGAAGTCGCGTTCCAGCGGACGCAGATGATCGGCCAGAAGCTCGCGCAGGGCAGTCTTGACCTTGGCCGGGTCTTCAATGCGTTCCTTCTTGACGCGCGCGCGCAGCGCGGTCAGGAGCTTCTCGGTGGCCTCAAGGCCCGCATCGGCCATAATGAGGGCCGATTCGAGCTCCTCGAACAGGTTCTCGTCGACCTTCACGCCGACGAAGATGCCGCCAATGCTCTGCCCGGTGCGGGACAGGCCTTGCTTCAGGCGCGACAGCCAGGAGGCCTTCTTGGGGGCTTCGGCGGGTGCGGGTTCTGGCACGGCAGGGACGGCCGGCGCGGGTGCCGCGACAGGCGCTGGCGTCGATACTGGCGCAGGTGCCGGGACCACGGGTTCGGGCGCGGCGACGGGCGCGACGACGGGTGCAGGCGCCGGGACGGGCGGCTGCGGTGCGCGGAATGGCTCCACTGCTGGCGCGGCGGCAGCGGCTGTTGCGGGCGCCGCGACCGGTGCGGTACGCGTGAGAGACGGCGCGGCCGGTGTCGAGGACGGCGCGGGCTGCGGGGGCGTCGCTACTGGCGTAGGTGCCACCGAGACGGACGGCGCTGGCGTAAGCACCGCCGGGGCCGGCGGGGTCACTGGCGCCGTCACAGGCGCGGCGACCGGGGCAGAAACCGGCGCAATAGGTTCCTGGCGAAGCTCGGGTGCAGGCGGCGCAGGCGTCGTGCTGGATGGAGCCGAAGACGGCTCCGCGGGCGCGACTGGCGCGTCGGCAACCTCCGGCGGCGACGCAGGCTGAGCCGGCGTGGCGGGCGGAGGGGATTTTTTCTTGAAGAAGCGGCTAAACATGGGTAACAAGTATATTCGTATCGTCGGGGGCCAATACAGGCGCACCCCCATCGCCGTGCCCGACGTGGAGACGCTGCGTCCCACGCCCGACCGGGTCCGCGAAACGCTTTTCAACTGGCTTACGCACCTGTGGGGCGGCGAGTTCGCCGACAAGCAGGTGCTGGATCTTTTTGCCGGCAGCGGCGCCCTGGGCTTCGAGGCGGCCTCGCGCGGCGTGGCGCATGTGCAGATGGTCGAGCGGGACAAGACCGCCGCGTCCGCACTGCGGACACTGCGCGACAAGCTCAAAGCCGACATGATACGCATCCATGTGGGCGATGCGATGCAGGTCGCCGAACGGATGGATGCGTCCCGGTTTGACCTCATTCTGCTGGATCCGCCCTTTGGACAGGGCTGGCTGCCGCGCCTGTGGCCGATCCTGCCAGGCATTCTGACCGATCATGGACTAGTCTATGTCGAGGCGGAATCCGCCATCGAAGCTCCCGAAGGATTCCAGATTCTGAGGCAGGACAAGGCCGGCGCCGTCCACTTCCATCTTCTGGAATTTGCTGCGTTGCGGAAATAGATCAATAATCCGGGCTTCGGAGGATGGTGTACACCACTAATAACGGTACGGAGCTCGCATGATCATCGCTGTTTATCCCGGCACTTTCGACCCGCTGACCAGGGGCCACGAGGACCTGGTTCGCCGTGCAGCCACGCTTTTCGACAAAGTCGTGGTGGGGATCGCCATTAGCCGCAACAAGAAGCCCTTTTTCAGTATCGACGAACGCGTGGACATCGCGCGCGAAGTGCTGGGCCACTACCCCAACGTGGAAGTGCAAAGCTTCGGCGGCCTGCTCAAGGATTTCGTGCGCGAACAGAATGGCCGCGTCATCGTGCGCGGGCTGCGCGCCGTGTCCGACTTTGAATACGAATTCCAGATGGCCGGCATGAACCGCCATCTGCTTCCCGACGTTGAGACGCTGTTCATGACGCCGTCCGACCAGTACCAGTTCATCTCGGGCACCATCGTTCGCGAAATCGCCCAGCTTGGCGGCGACGTCAGCAAGTTCGTGTTCCCTTCCGTGGAGCGCTGGCTCCAGGAAAAGGCCAAGGAACGCCGCGAACAGTCCTGGCCGGGCTGAAGCCCCGTCCGCAACCTCCCCGAAGGGGCGCGCAGGCGCCCTTTTCGCGCTTTTCGGGCCCCGGCCGCCCGGCGCTACAATGGCCGGGCCAATCGCCTTTTCGCAGCCCATCATGGCCCTGACCATCACCGAAGAATGCATCAATTGCGACGTTTGCGAGCCCCAGTGCCCGAACGACGCGATCTCCATGGGCGAGGACTACTACGTCATCGACCCCGACCGGTGCACGGAATGCGTCGGCCATCATGACGAGCCCCAATGCAAGGTCGTCTGTCCGGTGGAATGCATCGAGCTGCACCCGCAATGGAATGAAGGCCAGGAGCAGCTCATGGCCAAGTACCGCCGTCTTACCGGTGCCGCATGAGCGACGCGGCGCCGCCCAGCATCAACCTTTCCCCCTCCCCGCACCACGCCCGACGCGACATCTCCGCGTCCGCGGTCGCTGCCGGGCTGGTGGCCGTTCTGGTCAGTTTTGGCGGCACCGCCGTGCTGATGGTGCAGGCCGGCCACGCCGCGGGCCTGGATGCCGCGCGCATCGGCTCGTGGATCGGCTCGCTGAGCCTGGTGCTGGGTCTGGGCGGCGCGTTCTACAGTCTACGCACGGGCCTGCCCGTGGTCATGGCCTGGTCCACGCCCGGCGCGGCGCTGCTCGTCACCGCGCTGGCGGGCGTCCCCTTCAATGAAGCCGTCGGCGCCTTTGTACTGGCGGCCGGACTGACGCTGGCCTGCGGGCTGTTCGGCTGGATCGATCCCATCCTGCGCCGCATTCCCGGCGAGGTCGCCGCCGCCATGCTGGCCGGCGTGCTGCTCAATTTCGGCATGGGCATCTTCAGCAACATCAACAAGCAGCCCGCGCTGGTGCTGGCCATGTGCGCCGCGTACCTGCTGTGCCGCCGCTTGGCGCCGCGCTACGCCGTGCTGGTGGTGATGGCCGTGGCGGTGGCCATGGCGGCCGGGATGGGCCTCATGCAGGTCGACCAGCTGGATTGGCGCCTGACCGAATTCGTGTGGACGACGCCCGCCTTCAGCGCGCAGGCAGCGGTCAGCCTGGCCATTCCTCTTTTCGTCGTCGCCATGGCGTCGCAGAACCTGCCCGGCCTGGCCATCCTGCAGGCCGCAGGCTACCGTCCCCCGGCGTCACGCCTGGTCGCGGCCACCGGCCTGCTGGGCCTTGTAGCCGCCCCCTTCGGCGCGCACAGCGTCACCATGGGCGCCATCAGCGCGGCTATCTGCACCGGCCCCGAGGCACATCCTGATCCGGGCAAGCGCTACATCGCCGCTGCCACCTACGGCGTCAGCTACGTCGCGCTCAGCATCGTCGCGGGCGCGGTTGCGGTCTTCTTCCAGGCCCTGCCCGCCGCCCTGCTCGCAGCGCTGGCCGGCCTGGCGCTGCTGGGCACGATCATGGGCGGCATGGCGGCGGCCATGGCCAACCCGCAACGGCGCGAGGCCGCGCTCATCACGCTGCTGGCGACGGCGTCGGGATTCAGTTTCTGGGGAATTGGGTCGGCCTTCTGGGGCCTCGCGGCGGGCCTCTTGGCTCACACCGCTTTCGAATACAAGCGCGCCCGCGCCGGCGCTTGAAAACCGGCGCCGGCCGCGTTCAGGCCGGCCAGGCGGAGACGGGCGTGTCCGGGTGCACCTTCATGATGCGGCAAGGCACCTGCACAAAATTTGAAATCCAGGCCGCGGCCAGTTCGCCTTCGTCAACGACGTCGATGGTTTGATCACCCACCAACATGCTGTAGCGCACGCTGTCGTCGTCTTCGATCACGTCCAGCGGAATGTCCATGCGCAGCATGCCCGGCGCCTTCAGCACCAGGTACCCGAGGCGCAGCTCTACCGACACCTCAGCCAGCCTGGGGCATAGCTCGCGATTCAACCACTGCCCCGAATCATTGGCCACCAGCCATTGGCGGTGGTAGCCGGCCGCTTGCGTCTGCGTCGTCACGCCGCATTCGGCGATCGGTTGGAATTGGCCGTCGGTCATTTGCCCAGGAGTCCTTTCAAGGCCTTGTCCACTGCGGCGCCGCTCTTGCCCTTGCCGGTGACCGCTTCCCTGAGCTTGTTTTCCAGGCTGCGCTTCAAAATGCCGCCAATGGCGTCCTTCCAGAGCAACGTGTACGAGGGGTTGTCGAACGGGCCTTTGAAATGGACGGGAATGGTCACGTCCTTCAGGTCGATCAGTTCCTTGCCGTCGGGATTAGCCGCCGGGTTGATGACGCGCGCGCGCGCCACCAGATCCAGCTCGCTCTTGACGAAGTCGATGGTGGCCGGATCGCCTTGCGTGACGCGCAGCAGCGGCGACACGAAGTTCAGGCGCTTCACCGTGGCGATGCCCTTGGCGATGGCGAAGTCCGCGTCCAGTTCCGAGAACTGCGTCTGCTTGGCAGTGTCGGCGTGAACCGTTTCGTTCTGCGCATCCGGCGAAAAGCGCGCCTTCAGGTCGCGCAACGTCTGCGTCAGGTCGATGCCCTTGACGGCGCCATCACGCAGCTTCAATTGCAGCGTGCCGCCCAGGCCGCTCTTCATCGCGTAGACGTTGGCGCCGCCAGTCTTCAGGTCCAGCGTCAGGTTGCCCGTGCCGCTCAGGACGTTGCGCTTGGCCAGGTCCACCAGCAGGGGTTCGATCGCGATGCCGGCCAGCGTCATCTTGGTGGCGATCTGATTGCCCTGCGCCGCGTCCACCGACAGCGCCCCCGCCAGCTTGCCGCCGTACAGGCCTGCCGCGAGATCGGAGATGTCGAGCTTGCCCTTGTCCAGCTTGACCGCAGCCGAGACTTCATCGGCCTTCAGGCCGCGCACGACCAGCTTGCCCACCTTCAGCGTGCCGTTGACGCTGGGGCCGACCAGCGCCGACAGGTTGATCGTATCGTCGACGGGCGCGGCGGGCGCCGGAGCCGGCGCGGGCTTGCTGTCGTCCTTCTTGCCGTCCGCGGGCGGCTTGGGCGGCGCGGCCACCACGGGCGGCACCAGCTTGTCCAGATCCAGCGTATCCACGGCCAGCGCAAACTTCATCTGCGGCGCCTCCGACAGCTTCGTGATGTCGGCGCTGAGGTCGAACTTGCCGCCTTCCAGCACGGCGTTGATCTTGCTGGTGGCCTGATCCTTGAGCAGGTCCACCGTCAGGCTGCCGATCACCGGAATCTGCAGGCTGCCCTTGGGCAGGCCGGGATCGGTGATGTTCACGTCGCCACGCAGCGCCGACATGGCGCCGCTGCGCATCAGCAAATTCAGGCTGAGCGGCGAGGCAAAGTTCAGCTTCACCACGCGTTCGCCCTTTTTGGACGTGCTGTCCAGCTTGGCTTCCTTGATGTCCAGTTCGCCGGCGTTGCCGCTGATGCCGTTCAGGCCGAAGCTGGCGTCCAGCCCGCTGATCCGCACCCGGCCGGTCAGGGCCTCGCCGGTGGCCGACGCGGGCGAGATATTGAGCGCCGGCGCATCGACAGCCAGTTCGAAGGGGCCATCGGCCACGCCGCCCTTGGCGCGCACGGCCAATTTTTCGATCTGGAGCTGGCTCTTGTGCGGGTCGATCGCCAGCTTGGGGATCGCCACGCTGGCTTCCACATTGGTCGCCTTGGCCGAGGGTTCGGTCACGTCGCCCTGGAACAGCAGTTCCAGGCCGCCCACGTCCAGCGCGGACTTTTGCCCGTTGAACGCCAGGTTGCCGCGCATCACCAGGCTCTTGGCCTCGGCGCCCGGCAGCTTGCCGTCCATACGCAGGTCCAGCCGCTGTGCGGCATAGCGCTTGGCGGAAGGGTCCAGCGTCAGCAATGCCTGGCCAGTCAGGTTGGCATCCACGCGCGGATAGCCGCCTTCGACGCGCGCGGTCATGCGCACATCGAACGGCTGATTGAACGTGACGCGGCCGGTGTTGGCGTTGATACGCGTCACCGCGACAGCCATGCCCGTTATCGCGTCCTGCATCTGCACTTCGCCGTCCTTCAGGTCCAGCCCGGCGATGTCGATCTGCATGTTGTTGCGCGACGGCGGCATGTTGCCGCTGGTGATCGCCTGCGCGGCGGTCTGGGCCGCGCCCACCAGGGCCTCGGCCGGATTGCTGGGCGCATCGGTGACCGGCTGCGTGCCGCCCACCAGATTGCTGAAATTGAACTGGCCCTGCTTGTCCCGCACCACGCGCGCTTTCAGCCCGCTGATGGCGACGTGGTCCACGACAAAGCTGTTGGACAGCAGCGGCCACACGGCCACGGCAAGCCGCGTGCTCTCGATGGAGGCAAACGTGTCCGTGCTATTGGGTTCGGACAGGGATACGCCCTGCACGTACAGGCCGATCCGCGGGAAGAGCGATAGCTCGATTTCGCCGTCGATCGTCAGCGTGCGCTGATAGCGTTCCTGGACAAGCTCTTCCAGCTTGTACTTGTACGCGTTGGGGTCGAATGTCAGCAAGAAGATGGCCAGGCCGACGACGGCCACGACAACCAACACTACCAGGCCTATCAAAATGCGCTTGAACCACGTTTTCATTGCTGCCCCGTCGGTACCTCGACTGGAAATCCTTGATACCGCCCACCGCGCGACGCGCGGGGAAGGTGCGTTGCCGGCGGAAGACCGCTGGCCTATTGAACTGTCTGCATTCCAGGGCTTGCCTTGCTGGCTTGCCTTTTCGGGCATGCCTTTGGGGCGTGTCCTCGCTCCTGCCGAGCCTGCGGCATTGGCGCCAAAGGAAGGTGCTACCGAGGAAGGCCTGCTGAGGACGCCGGTAATCCAGCGTGCAGATAACCGCTATCGTAACAAATCAGGCCGACAAGCGGGATCGGCCAAGCTGACGGCTTCCTGATCGATGGATTGTAGGGCTAGAATGATTGATCTATCAATTATTGATGCGTCCAACAATGTCCGCCCCCGCCCCCACTCCGCCACACTCGCCCGGCCAGATCCTGCCCTTTCGGCAAACCCTGCTGGCCATGCTGGGCATGTGCTTCGTGATGATGCTGGTCGCCATCGACCAGACCGTGGTGGGCACCGCGCTGCCGACCATCGTGGCGGAACTCCGGGGCTTCGAGCTTTACGCCTGGGTCGCCACGTCCTACCTGCTGACCTCGGTCATCACCGTGCCCATCTTCGGGCGGCTGGGCGATTACTACGGACGCAAACCCTTTGTCGTGGCCGCCATCGTGCTGTTCACCCTGGCCTCGGTCCTGTGCGGCGCGGCCGACACGATGCTCGAACTGGTGCTGGCGCGGGCGCTGCAAGGCATCGGCGGCGGCATGCTCGTCGGCACCGCTTTCGCCTGTATTCCCGATCTTTTCCCGGATCCCCACGTCCGGCTGCGCTGGCAGGTCATGCTCAGCGCCGCCTTCGGCATCGCCAACGCCGTGGGTCCCACCCTGGGCGGCGCCCTGACGGAACACTACGGCTGGCGCTCTGTCTTCTACGTCAACCTGCCCATCGGCATCCTGGGCCTCTGGTTCGTCGCCCGCTACCTGCCCCACCTGCGCAACCAGAGTCCCGGCAAGGTCCGGCTGGATTGGCAAGGCGCGATTTTGATCGCCGTGGCGCTGGGCACCATGCAACTGCTCGTGGAACTCCTGCCCAAGGACGGTTTCACGCCCTCCCTCGTGATGCTTGGCGCCGGCAGCATCGCCGCCTTCGCCGCTCTGATCTGGTGGGAGCGCCGCTGTCCCCATCCGCTGCTGCCGCTGGACATGTTCCGCAACCGCGGCCTGGCCATGCTCTTCACCCTGGCCCTGCTGGTCGGCGTGACGATGTATTCCCTGCTCTTCTACGCGCCCCTGCTCCTGCAAGGCGGCTTCGGGCTGTCGCCTCAGCAGGCGGGCCTGCTCATCACGCCCATGGTCGTCTTCATCACCGTCGGCAGCATCGTCAACGGCCGCATCATCACGCGCATCCGCAATCCCAACCGCATGCTGTACGCCGGCTTCCTCCTCATGGCGTTCTCGTGCCTGGGTATCGTCACTACCCACAGCTACACGTCGCACCTGCTGATCGGCGCCTACATGACGATGGCGGGCCTAGGGATGGGCTTCATCATGCCCAATCTCACCGTGTTCGCCCAACAGACCGCCGGCCGCAGCCACCTGGGCATCGCCACCGCGCTTCTGCAATCCTTGCGCATGATCGGCGGCATGCTGGGCACTGCCATCGTCGGCACCATGGTCAGCCACAGCTACTTCAGCGGCGTCGAGTCCACCCTGCGCGGCGCCTCCGCGCAGTGGCTGCCCAAGCTCAACGACCCGCAGATGCTGGTCAACCCGGCGGCCCAGACCGAGTTCCTGGCACAATTGGCCCATCAAGGCCAGGATGGAACGTCACTCATCGAGATCGCGCGCGTCGCGCTGGTGGGCGCCATTCACGAAGGGCAACTCATCGCCCTCGCCGTCGCCGTCTTCGCACTCTGGTGCGTGCGGCGCGTGCCCCTGGTGCAACTGGTCCGGCCATCCAAACCGGAGCCCGCCGGCGTCGGAGAGTAGCTTTTGCCCAAACAACAACAAGGCCTGCAAGTCATCCAGCACATGGGCCAGACGTATCGCGTGATGCAAAGCGCCTTCAGCAGCAAGGTGGGTCATGCGTTGCCGCGGTGGCGGATATTGCTGGCGCTGCATGAGAACGGGCAGTGCTCGCAGAAGCACCTGGCCGAGCGCTGCCGGCTGGACCCGGCGTCATTGACGCGGCAATTGCAGGCGATGCAGAAGCTGGGGTGGATTTCCCGGGCGGTGGATGCGGACGATAACCGGCTGACAAATGCCACGTTGACGGCTGCCGGACAGGCGGTGGTGAACGAGGCGTTGCCGAAGCGGGCTCAGTTTTTTGAGGAGTCGCTTAAAGGGCTGTCAGCGGCGGACGTGGATACGCTGAATCGGGTGTTGAGCGTGTTGGAGGAGAATTTTGTAAGGGCGGCGGGGGATCGAGGCAATTAGGTGCGGCCTTCGGTCACGAGATCAGCGGCAACCCGCCTCCATCCAAAAACAAAAACCCTCGGCCGGCCGGCGCGAGGGTTTTTGTTTTTGGCATTGCCCATCAGAGCGGGCTACACAGATTCTGTGTCCTGGCGGAATCAGACGTTAAACAAGAAATTCATCACATCGCCATCCTGCACGATGTATTCCTTGCCTTCCGCGCGCATCTTCCCGGCTTCCTTTGCGCCCTGCTCGCCCTTGTACGTGATGTAGTCCTCGTACGAGATCGTTTGCGCGCGGATGAAGCCGCGTTCGAAGTCGGTGTGGATGACGCCGGCGGCCTGGGGGCCGGTGGCGCCGATCGGCACGGTCCAGGCGCGGACTTCCTTTACGCCGGCGGTGAAGTAGGTTTGCAGGCCCAGCAGTTTGAAGGCGGCGCGGATCAGGCGGTTCAGGCCCGGTTCTTCCATGCCCATGTCCTTCAGGAAGGCTTCGCGGTCGGCGTCGTCGAGGTCGACGATTTCGGATTCGATCGCGGCGCAGATGGCCACGACGGGCGCGTTGCGGGCGGCGGCGAATTCGGTCAGGCGGTCGAGCAGCGGGTTGTTGGTGAAGCCGTCGTCGGCGACGTTGCCCACGTACATCGCGCGCTTGGCGGTGATGAAGCAGAGCTGGGCGATGTCGGCCTTTTCTTCGGTGGTCAGGTCCAGCGCGCGAATGGGCTTGGCTTCGTTGAGCTGGGCGATGCACTTTTCCAGCACGGCGACGAGGCGTTGCGATTCCTTGTCGCCCGAGCGCGCGGTCTTCTGGTGGCGCTGCAGGGCCTTTTCGGCGGTCTGCAGGTCGGCCAGGGCCAGTTCGGTTTCGATGACTTCGATGTCGGCGATCGGGTCGACCTTGCCGGCAACGTGGATCACGTTGGGATCTTCGAAGCAGCGCACGACGTTGACGATGGCGTCGGTCTCGCGGATGTGCGAGAGGAACTGGTTCCCCAGGCCTTCGCCCTTGCTCGCGCCGGCGACCAGGCCCGCGATGTCGACGAATTCGACGGTGGCGGACAGGATGCGTTCGGGCTTGACGATTTCAGCCAGCTTCTGCAGGCGCGGATCCGGCACTTCGACGACGCCGACGTTGGGCTCGATGGTGCAGAACGGATAGTTCTCGGCGGCGATGCCGGCGCGGGTCAGAGCGTTGAAGAGTGTCGATTTGCCAACGTTGGGCAGGCCGACGATGCCGCATTGCAGAGCCATGGGAATCCTGTGTAAGTACGGTATTGAGCGTTAACGGCGTAGTTTACCCCGGCGGGGTGAAACGACGCCTGATGGGCCGGGGTGATGCGGCCCCGAAGTGGCGCCGAAGTGGCCCCGATGCGGCCCCGCCGCGAGACCTAACCGGCCGCCGTCGGCGCGTAGCGCATGACCAGCCAGATCATCAGGATCGGCCCGGCATTGAACACCGAATGCAGCAGGATCGCTGCCCCGATGCCCCGCCGAATACGGATCCAGCCCAGCACCAGCCCTGTCAGCCACTGCGGCAGCACCAGCAGCGGCAGCAGCCAGTATGGGGTCTTGCTGTAGACGAAGTTGGTAAGGTGAACCGCTGCAAACGTCAGCGCGATCAGATGGAACACCACGCCGAAGTGCTGCAGGTAATACCTGCGCCAACTCGTATCCCAGCTTTTCAGCGGCTCGGGACGCCGGCGCAGGCCCCACACCGCCAGCAGGATGAACGCAGCCAGCAGCAGGCCCGTCCAGAGCTTTGGTCCCCACAGCACGACGGGCACCAGCGCGGGAATGAGCCACAGCGCCTGGCGCGGCCGGCGCAGGCCGTAGCGGAACAGCATCTCTTCGACCAGCGGCGCCCACAGCACCGCGGTCAGCCACGGAATGTTGTGGGGATCCAGGCGATGCGAGACGCCGCCCAATCCCGCCGCGACAACGGCCACTGGCCCGAGCGCAAAAAGATTGATGGCCCACAGCACCGCGGCCCAGGCCAGCAGGCGTCCCGGTCCGATGCCAGGCCACCAGTCGGCAAGCAGCCCGCTGCCCCCGGCGCGGTTCGGCAGGCGCGACAACGGATGCGGACGGCGGAGGAAGCGCCAGAAGTCGGCGATCTCGCTGCGAAAGCGCATCTTTCCGGTGGGCTGGCCTTGTTTCATCAGGACTCGTTGCCGCTATGCAGCTGGCGGGTGGCGAGTGCGAAGTCGCCGGCCAGCATCGACGGCACGACGGCGCGGCAGCGGTCGATGACGGCTTCGATTTCCTTTTGTTCCTCGCGGCGCGGCGGGTGCAGGACGAAGTCGGCGACCTGTTGCGCCAGACCCAGCGTGCGCGGGTGGCCGATGCCGATGCGCAGGCGCCAGAAGTTGGGGCTGCCGAGCGCGGCCTGGATGTCCTTCAGGCCATTGTGGCCGGCGTGGCCACCGCCCTGCTTGAGCTTGACCTGACCGGGCATGAGGTCCAGTTCGTCGTGCAGCACCAGCACTTCCTCGGGCGTCAGCTTGTAGAAGCGCGCCAGCGCGCCGACCGCCTGGCCGGAACGGTTCATGTAGGTGTTGGGCTTGAGCAGCAGGATGTTGTCCGCGCCCAGGCGCGCTTTGGCGACCATGCCGAAAAAGGACTTCTCGAGCGCAAAAGAAGTGCGCAGATCGTCCGCCAGATGGTCGGCCAGCCAGAAGCCAGCGTTGTGCCGGGTGGTTTCGTAGTCGGGACCTGGATTACCCAGTCCCACGATGAGGCGTATGGGAGTAGACATGATGGGGGTGTTTAAACCAAAAAACCCTGCGCATGCAAATGCACACGCAGGGTTTCGGGCGTAAGCCGCGGGAAAGCCGCAAGGGCTTTCCTGCAGGACTTAGGCAGCCGGAGCAGCTTCTTCGGCGTCGTCGGCAGCGGCAGCGCCACCCTTGGTGACCGCGGCGGCCAGCAGGGGGTTGTCTTCACCGCCGTGGGGGACGTACGTCACGCCCATGGGCAGCTTGATGTCGGCCAGGTGGACCGAACCGCCAGCCAGCACGTCAGCCAGGTTGACTTCGATGAACTGGGGCAGAGCCGACGGCAGGCAGGTGATTTCCAGTTCGGTCGTCACGTGGCTGATGATGGCGCCGCTCAGCTTCACAGCCGGCGAGATTTCAGCGTTCACGAAGTGCAGCGGCACCTTGGTACGCAGGGCTTGGTTGGCGTCAACGCGCTGGAAGTCAACGTGCAGGACTTGCGGCTTGTAGGCGTGCCATTGAACCGAACGCAGCAGAACTTGCTCATCCTTGGCGCCTTCGAGCTGCATTTGCAGGATCGATGCGTGGAATTCTTCCTTACGCAGCGCGTGGTAGATCTCGTTGTGGTCGAGTTCGATGTTCAGGGGGGCAGCCGTACCACCATAAACAATGGCGGGAACGCGGCCCGCGCGGCGCAGGCGGCGGCTCGCACTCGAACCCTGGACGCTACGCGCAGTGGCAGTAAATTTCATGGATAACTCCGAAACAATAAAGGTGAAGCAACTTCACCGGTTGAATTCACGGCGCGCAAAGGGCGCGACGTGCTTGCTTGCGCCTTGCCGCGACCAGCGAGGCGCAAAGAACTGCAAATTTGGGCTGTGGCCCGATCAACGCCTACGCGTCAATCGACGAACAGCGAGCTGACCGATTCGGCGTTGGAAATACGCAGGATGGTCTCGCCCAACAGCGCGGCGCACGACAGCTGGCGGATCTTGCTGCTGGCCTGGCCTTGCTCGGAGAGCGGAATGGTGTCGGTGACGACGAGTTCGTCGAGTTCCGACGCTTCAATGCGGTCGATGGCGCCGCCCGAGAGCACGGGGTGCGTGCAATAGGCGTAGACGGCGCCGGCGCCGCGGTCCTTCAGGGCCTGGGCCGCCTTGCACAGCGTGCCGGCGGTGTCGACCATGTCGTCCATGATGATGCAGGTGCGGCCGTCGACTTCACCGATGATGTTCATCACTTCCGACACGTTGGCGCGCGGACGGCGCTTGTCGATGATGGCCAGGTCGGCTTCGAGCTGCTTGGCCAGCGCGCGAGCGCGAACCACGCCGCCGATGTCCGGGGACACCACGACCAGGTTCGAGAAATTGCGGCGCCAGATGTCGCCCAGCAAGATCGGACCGGCGTAGATGTTGTCCACGGGAATGTCGAAGAAACCCTGGATCTGGTCAGCGTGCAGGTCCATGGTCAGGACGCGGTCAACGCCAGCCACTTGCAGCATGTTGGCCACGACCTTGGCCGAGATGGCCACGCGCGCCGAACGCGGGCGGCGGTCCTGGCGGGCATAACCAAAGTAGGGAATCGCGGCGGTGATGCGGCCGGCCGACGCGCGGCGCAGGGCATCGACCATCACCATGATTTCCATCAGGTTGTCATTGGTGGGAGCACAGGTGGGCTGCAGGACGAAGACGTCCTTGCCGCGCACGTTCTCGTTGATCTCGACCATCACCTCGCCGTCCGAAAAACGACCGACGGTCATCTTTCCCAGGGACATGTCGAGGTGGTTGACTACGTCCACGGCCAGCCGAGTGTTGGCGGTGCCCGTGAAAATCATGAAGCTATCGTTTGCCATGATGGATGATGCGATGGTCGTTTGAGACACTAACGATTGATGCGGGTGAGACACCTGCGGGGTGATACCTGGTGCAGCGCGTTCAACTTGCACCAGCGAATCCGGAAAATAAAAAAGCTGCTGAACCCGGGCCAGTGTCTTACAGGCGTGTTCAACAGCTTTTTTATGTATTCGGTTGGCTGGGGAGGAAGGATTCGAACCTTCGCATGCCGGAATCAAAATCCGGTGCCTTAACCAGCTTGGCGACTCCCCAACTATCTTGCAATCCAATTCCGCAACGGATGTTCAGCTAACCCAGTACATGCCTGCACTAACCGAAACCGTGGATGCGTTTGGCTGAATGTTTTATCAGCGCCGCGCATTATAGCGGTAATTTCTTGTTCTGCCAAAAGAGCCTGCGATGTTTCGGAAAATTCGGCGAATAAACATGCGCCCGATCCCGACATGCGAACAGAGAAACCCCGTTCAGCAAGCCACCGCGATGCCCCAAGCACTTCAGGATAAAGACGGTAGACCACCGGCTCCAAATCATTTTTTCCGTAAAGCGCGCATCCTTTGGCAAACTCACCGCTGGATTCGCTTGGCAAAAATGTTTGCGAAGCAAGAAAGTCCGCTATTGTGATGTAAGAAGAATCCCTTGTCAAATCGGGTGCGGAAAATATTCCAACAGTCGGCACGCTGGCATCAGGTTGCGCCACCAGATAGGCGCGTTCGGGCAGCGTCACGGCGGTGAGATCTTCGCCGATGCCTTGCGCAAATGCCGGCTGGCCGAAGACAAAGACAGGCACATCCGCGCCCAGCGGCAGGGCCAGCGCCATCAGCTCCTGACGCGAGAGTCCCGTGTTCCACAACTTGTTCAAGGCGATCAGCACGGATGCCGCATCGCTGGACCCGCCGCCCAATCCGCCGCCTTGCGGAATGCGCTTTTCAAGGCTGATCTGCGCGCCCTGGCGCGTGCCCGTGGCCTTCTGCAGGGCGCGCGCGGCGCGCACGGTGAGGTCCTGGTCTTCGGGAACGCCCGGCAGGTCGGTGGCGCGGCTGATGACGCCATCGGACCGCACATCGAAGTGCAGCGTGTCGCACAGGTCGATGAAGCGAAACACTGTCTGCAGCAGGTGATAGCCGTCGGCGCGGCGGCCCACGACGTGCAGAAAGAGATTCAGCTTGGCGGGAGCGGGAACGTCGTAGAGGGTCACGAAAGACAACCGGAGCGGATCAATCCGTCATTCTAGCGAGACGGGCCGGCGCGCCGTGAAAAGCGGCGGGCCAGCCCGTGAGAGAACACGCGTGAGGACGCGTGTGAGGACGCGTCGGATTGGCGCGCCCGCGGCGGACCGAGGCGCTATGCGATGCGTGGCATTACGCGTGCGGCAGCTCCACGCACCGGCGGCATTACGCCAATTGCGGCGTCACACTGCCGCCAAGGCGGGCAGCGGGCGCGTCGATGACCTGTCCGTCCGGCAGCTTGAACACCGAAACGGCACCGGCCAGTTGGCGCGCCTGCTCTTCCAGTGCGCCAGCCGCGGCGGCGGCTTCTTCGACGAGGGCGGCGTTCTGCTGCGTCACGCTGTCCATCTGCGAGACGGCGCGATTGACCTGGTCGATGCCGGTGGCCTGCTCTTCCGAGGCTGCCGAGATCTCGGCCATCAGGCTGGTCACGCGCTGCACGGATTCGACGATCTCGCGCATCGTGGCGCCGGCGTTTTCAACCTGCTCCGAGCCCACGCCGACCTTCTGCGCGGAGTCTTCGATGAGCTGCTTGATTTCCTTGGCGGCGGCGGCGCTGCGCTGCGCGAGCGTGCGCACTTCGCTGGCCACGACCGCAAAGCCCTTGCCCTGCTCGCCGGCGCGCGCGGCTTCGACCGCGGCGTTGAGCGCCAGGATGTTGGTCTGGAACGCAATGCCATCGATCACGCCCACGATGTCGGCGATACGCGACGAGCTGCCCGAAATCGCGTGCATGGTTTCCACCACGCTGGACACGGCCTCACCGCCGCGCTGTGCAACCGCCTGCGACGCGGCCACCATGCGGTTGGCTTCGCGTGCGGTGTCGGCGTTCTGCTTCACGGTCGTAGCCAGCTCTTCCATGCTGGCCGCGGTTTCTTCGAGCGATGCGGCCTGCTCTTCGGTGCGGCTGGACAGATCGGCGTTGCCGGACGAGATTTCGCGTGCGCCGACGTTGATCTCGTCAACGCCGCGGCGCACGGCCGACACGGTACGCACCAGGCTGTCCTGCATGGCCTTGAGGGCGCCGATCAGCGCACCGATTTCGTTCTTGCCCAGATCCGCCACACGGCGCGTCAGGTCGCCTTCGGCGATGCGGCGAAAGACCTCGCCCGCTTCCAGCAGCGGACGCACGATCATGCGGCGGATGAGGACGTGCGCACCCACGGCCATCAAGAGGCCCAACGCAAGCAACCCGGCCAGCAGCGAGCTGAACAGGGTGTGGAACATGGAGATTTCGTCCATGACCGTCTGTCCGGCGCCCTCGGCGCGCAGGACGAACGCGTCGCGTTCGCTCATCAGGCGCTCTTGCACGGACTGGGTGCCCTGCTTGAAGTAGGCGTCCATGTCGCCGGCCTCAAGCACGCGGCCCACGTTCTGCAGGTTGGTGCTGAGCTTGGTGTAGGCGTCGATGATGGCGGCGGATTCGGCCTTTTCTTCAGCGGACAGGCTGCCGGAGAAGCCCTGGAAGGCGCGGTCGGCCGACACGATGCGCTGGCGCGCGGCTTGAAGCGAGCTCTTGTCGTCGGTGTTGCCCTGCGCGACGCGCGTGGCGTAGCGGCTCAGGTCCGTACGGGCCGCAACGAGCGACAGCGACGCGGCATTTACCGCGTTGACCTGCTGCGCCGACAGGCGATAGAGCTGCTCGACATCGTGGTTGGTCTGCCGCAGGGCAACGAAGCCCATGCCGCCAATCACCAACTGGAAGGTGAAAAAGATCGCGATGATTCCCAACAGCACCGTCGCGATGCGTGTGTTCCTGAACATTGGCCATTCTCCAAAAGGGTGGCGGCAGACGAGCGTCGACCCCGAATTGCTGCGCCGCGCGCGAACTGGGCGCGGCGCAGGGAGAATTATTCAGTCAAGTCAATATATTTCAAGCGGTAACACGGCCCAATTTGCGGCGGTTGTTTGCTTGATTGAAATTGCATGGATGTGATAGGGGTTTACCCTTAATCACAACGCGCGGCGCTTGGCGCCGCGCGGCATCACGACTGGTTGACGACAAGCCGCACCAGGATGCGGCGTCCCGGCTCCTGGCGTTCCAGCACCAGCAGTTGCGGGCCCTTCGCGTCGTAACGGGAGAGCTTGGCGCGCCAGCCGCCCTGTTCGAATGCCACGGGACGGCCCAGTTCGTCGCGGGTCACGTCGGTGGCTTCGGGATCTGCGGGCAGTTTGCCGCGCAGCCAGTCGCGCAGCCCGGAGACCGGCATGCTGCTGCCCAGCGCGTCTTCAGCCAGCGCATCGGGGTTGTCGGCGACCAGCCGGGTGCCGTCCGCCTTGGTCAGGCTGGCGGCGCCGGGCGTGCCTTCCACGCGCGCTTCGGTCGAGCCCAGCGGGTTGGTCAGGTCCAGCACATACCGGCGGCCATCGTCGGACCAGGAAAAACCGCCCTGCACCGCGTTCTGCTTGCCGCTTTCTTCGTTGACGGTGATGGCAAAGCGCCCAATGCGCGAAAACGCGTCGGCGCTGGCGCCTGCGATCGGCTTGGGCAAGGACGTGCACGCCGCCAGCGTAAAGGCCAACAACGCCAGCGCCATCCAGCGCAAGCTGCCCACGGCGCCGCGCAACCCTGCAAATACTGCCGTCACAGGCTGACTCCGAGGCGCTTCACGACGTCTTGAACCGTCTTGTTCTTGGGATCCTTGCGCAGGGCCGCGCGAAGCAGGTCCGTGGCCTGATCGCGCTTGCCTTGCGCCCATAGCACTTCGGCCAGATGCGCGGCGATGTCGGCTTCGGGACGCACGCTGTAGGCGCGGCGCAGATAATCCGCGGCGGCGGTCGTATCGCCCATGCGGAATTTGACCCAGCCCATGCTGTCCAGAATGAACGGATCGTTGGGCGACAACTCCAGCGCCTGCGTGATCAGGTCCAGGGCCTCGGGCAGGCGCTGATTGTGGTCCGCCAGCGTGTAGCCCAGCGCGTTGTACGCATGGGCGTGGTCGGGATCCAGCGCGATGACCTGGCGCAGCATGCGCTCCAGGTCGGCCAGGCGGTTCTGGCGTTCGTACAGCATCGCCAGTTCGTATTTGATTTCGACCGTGTCCGGCAGCGCCTGGTCCGCGGCTTCCAGGGCGGTGACCGCCTGGCCGATGCGGTCGGCGTCGCGCAGGATCTGCGCCTTGGTCAGCGCGCCCAGGGCGCGTTCTTCTTCGTCCTGCGGACCGGCCGAGTCGATCATGGCCAGCGCGTCATCCACGCGGCCGCTCTTGGCGCGCAGCGCGGCCTGGCGCATGCGCACGGAATTGCGCAGCGTGGGGTCGTCGATGCGGCCGAGTTCTGCGATGGCTTCGTCGTAATTGCCCTGATCTTCGGCAATGCGCGCCAGCAGCACGTGGGCATCGGCGGCGGCCGCGCCGGCATCCGTGGCGCCCGGGACCGTGGCCCGCTGGCGCTGGTTCTGGACATCCAGGTACTGCTGCAGCAGGGTCTTGGCCTGCGGGAGCTGTCCGGACTTGTAGGCCAGTTGCGCCTGCATGAAGAGCAGGTCGAAATCTTCGGGCGACCGGCGCGACATGGCTTGCAGTTCGGCCAGGGCGGCGTCGTAATCGCCGCTGTCGGCCAGTTGGCCGGCCAGCATCAGGCGCACCTTGCGGGCGCCCGGGTTGCGGTTGATGAATGCGCGGGCCTCGGTTTGGGCGCGCTTGGGGTCGACCTTGGAACCGTACTCCAGCACGCGCTGGGCGGCGCCTTCGGATTTGGGATCGGCGGCCAGCGCGGCGCGGGATTCCTGCGCGGCGCGTTCGTAGTCGCCGGCGGCCGAGGCCACGTCGGCCAACGCCAGGTGCGCCGCGGGCAGCTTGCGCACGCTGTCGCTCAGGGACTCGTCCAGGATTCGGAGCGCGAGGCGGCGGTCGTTAAGGCGGCTGAGCACGGCAAGCGCCTGGCCAATGGCGGCCGGCTTGTCGCGCGAGGAATCGATGCGTTTGCGCAGCGCCTGGGCCAGGCCCTTGGTCTGGCCATTGGCGGCCGCCAGCGCCAGCTCGGTGGAGCTGGCTTCGACGTCGTTGGGAGCCAAGCGGGCCCAGACGCGGGCCGCGTCCAGCGCGCCGGGCAGGTTGCCGCCGGCAAGCTGGAACTCAAGGCCGCGGCGGGCCAGGCGGGGATCGCCGGTGTCACGGGCCAGACCGACCATGGTGGTGGCGGCGGTGCCGTACATGCCCCGCTGGGCGGCGATTTCGGAAGCCAGTACGCGGTAGAAGATATCGCCGGTCAGCGATACATAAGGAAGCTGGCCTGGGCGCAGGCGGATGACTTCGGTTTCAGGTTGGCGGCTTTGCGGGGCCATCCGAGGCCCCGTCGCGTCACGCGTCCGGCCGTCGGCGGCCTGGGCCGGCGGGGCCATGATTGCTGCCAGCGCAAGCCCCAACGCGGCGATCCCGATATTCATTTGTTTAAAAGACGACTTCACGCGGCCCGTCCGGTTGATGGCACAATCTTCGTACACGCAATTGATGATCTTACACTGGCTCATGCCGGAACTGCCTGAAGTCGAAACCACGCGCCGAGGAATCGACGCCATCATCACCGGCCAGACGCTGTCGCGACTGGTTGTCCACGAACCCCGCATGCGTTGGCCCATCCCGCCGGAGCTGCCGTCCCTGATCGGCGGACGCACGGTGCTGGAATGCGCGCGGCGCGGCAAGTACCTGCTCCTGCGCTTCGAACATGGCACCCAGATCGTGCATCTGGGCATGTCGGGCTCGCTGCGCAGCGTGTCGCCCGGGGAATTCCTGCGCAAGCACGATCATGTCGAATGGATCTTTGACGGCGCGGTGCTGCGCCTGCACGACCCGCGGCGCTTTGGCGCGGTGCTGTGGCACGACGCCGCCGCCGGTCCCATCGAGGCGCACCCGCTGCTGGCCAAGCTGGGCATCGAACCCTTCGACCCGCGGTTCGACGGGGCCTGGCTGCACCGGCATTTCCAGAACCATTCCGCCGCCATCAAGCAAGTGCTGCTGGCCGGCATGGCGGTGGTCGGCGTGGGCAACATCTATGCGTCGGAAAGCCTGTTTCGCGCCCGCATCAATCCCAAGACATCCGCCAACAAGCTGTCGCTGGCCCGGTGCGATCGGCTGGCCGACATGGTGCGAGCCACGCTGGCCGACGCGCTGACCTCCGGCGGCAGCACGCTGCGCGACTACGTGGGCGCCAGCGGCGAGCCGGGCGCTTACTTTGAGATCCACGCGGCCGTGTACGAGCGCGAAGGACTGCCGTGCCGGGTCTGCGCCACCCCGATCCGCCGATTCGTCCAGGGGCAGCGCGCCACCTACTACTGCCCGAAATGCCAGCGGAATTGACTTCAGCCGGTCCGCCGCGCCTGGGGAAATCACTGTTACAACTCGGGAATTCGTTTATAGCAAACGTATTGCACGAAAACTAACGCAGGGCTATATTTCCTTCCACACACCCTATTCCTATAAAAGTGGAAGGAGCCTCCATGAGCAAGCAATTCGCCTCGCACGCGGACATGGACGACAAGGTCGTCTCGTTCGAAAAACTGTCCGACAACGCCTATGCCTACACGGCCGAAGGCGACCCCAACACGGGCGTGATCATTGGCGACGAGGCCGTCATGGTGATCGACACCCAGGCCACGCCGGTCATGGCCCAGGACGTGATCCGCCGCATCCGCGAAGTCACGGACAAGCCCATCAAGTACATCCTGCTGTCGCACTACCACGCCGTGCGCGTGTTCGGCGCGTCGGCCTACAACGCCCAGGAAATCCTGGCCAGCCGCGACACCTATGACCTGATCGCCGAGCGTGGCGAACAGGACAAGGCCAGCGAGATCGGCCGCTTCCCCCGCCTGTTCCGCAACGCCGAATCGATTCCCCCGGGTCTCGTCTGGCCGACCATGACATTCAAGGGCGAAATGACGGTCAACCTGGGCAACCTGGAAGTCAAGCTGCTGCAGGTCGGCCGCGGCCACACCAAGGGCGACACCATCGCCTGGCTGCCCGAACAGAAGATCCTGTTCGCGGGCGACTTGGTCGAATACCAGTCCACGCCCTACTGCGGCGACGCCTACTTCCGCGATTGGCCCACCACGCTGGACGCGCTGTCGGGCTTTGAAGCCGAAAAGATGGTGCCCGGCCGAGGCCCGGCACTGAAGAACGCCACCGAAGTTCGCCAGGGTCTGGCCGGCACGCGCGCCTTCCTGACGGACCTGTACGGCGCGGTGAACCGCGGCGTGGCCGAGGGCAAGGACCTGAAGACGATCTACCGCGAGGTCTACGACTTCATGAAGCCGCGCTACAGCGACTGGGTCATCTTCGACCACTGCATGCCGTTCGACGTGTCGCGCGCCTTTGACGAGGCCTCGGGCCACACGCATCCGCGCATCTGGACGGACAAGCGCGACCTGGAGATGTGGGCCCAGCTGGAAGGCTGACCCTCCTCCCTGACCTGACAAGCAAGAACCGGACACGCGCGCCCCTTGCGGCGCAGCGTGTCCGCATAACTAGAAAATGACCCACACAGGAGACAACCGTGGGAGACATCGACTTTCAGGCGATGGAGTTCGCCTATGAAAAGCACGCGGACCAGACGGCAGCCGACCCGGCCCGCCATCAGGTCGTGGTGGTGGGCGCCGGCCCTGTCGGCCTGACCACGGCGCTGGACCTGGCGCGCCAGGGCGTGCGTGTGGTGGTGCTGGACGACGACTACCGCTTGTCCACAGGATCACGCGCCATCTGCTTTTCGAAGCGCACGCTCGAGATCTGGGATCGCCTGGGCGTCGGCCAGCGCATGATCGACAAGGGCGTGTCGTGGAACGTGGGCAAGATTTTTTTTCGCGAACAGGAAGTCTGGCGTTTCGACCTGCTGCCTGAACCCGGCCACCGCCGACCGGCCTTCATCAATCTTCAGCAGTATTACGCCGAAGGCTATCTCTACGAGCAGGCCCGCCAGCAGCCCAACATCGAGCTGCGCTGGAAGAACAAGGTTGCCGGCGTCATGCAGGGCGATGACGGCGTAACGCTGACCGTCGAAACGCCCGAAGGGCCTTACACGCTGCATGCCGATTGGCTGATCGCCTGCGACGGTGCGCGCTCGCCGGTGCGCAAGCTGATCGGCCAGGAAAGCCACGGCCGCATCTTCCGCGACCGCTTCCTGATCGCCGACGTCAAGATGACGGCGGATTTTCCGTCCGAACGCTGGTTCTGGTTCGATCCGCCCTTTCATCCGAACCAGTCCGTGCTCCTGCACCGCCAGCCCGACAACGTCTGGCGCATCGACTTCCAGCTTGGCTGGAACGCCGACCCCGTCGAAGCCGTAAAGCCTGAAAACGTGCTGCCTCGCATCCGCGCGCTGCTGGGTCCGGACGCGCAATTCGAACTGGAATGGGTCAGCGTGTACACGTTTGCGTGCGAACGCATGGACAAGTTCCGCCATGGCCGCATCGTGTTCGCGGGGGATTCCGCGCACCGCGTGTCGCCGTTCGGTGCGCGCGGCGCCAATAGCGGCGTGCAGGATGCCGAGAACCTGGCCTGGAAGCTCAAGCTCGTCGTGGCCGGCCTGGCGCCCGACACGCTGATCGACAGCTACAGCGCCGAACGTGAATTCGCGGCCGACGAGAACATTCTGAACTCGTCGCGCGCCACTGACTTCATCACGCCCAAGAGCGACATCAGCCGCAGCTTCCGTAACGCGGTGCTCAACCTGGCCAAGGACCACCCGTTTGCGCGGTCGCTCGTAAACAGTGGCCGGCTTTCGCTGCCGGCCACGTATGCCGCATCGCCGCTGAACACGCCGGATGCCGACGCCTTCACCGGCCGCATGGCGCCGGGCGCGGTGGCGCTGGATGCGCCGATGCAGATTCGGGGCGAAGCGGGCTGGTGGCTGTCGCAACTGGATGGCGAGTTCGTGCTGGCGGTGTTCTGCGGCGGCGAGCTGCCGGGCCGCGACACGCTGCTGGCGTTGCAGGCGCTGCGGATGGCGCCGGTGCCTGTCAAGGCCGTGCTGGTGGCCGATACCCAGTGCGACCTGTCCGCCGTGGCCGCGGACGTGGCCGTGGTGCGCGACAGCGAGGGGTGCCTGGCCAAGCGCTACGACGCGCAGGACGGCACCGCCTACCTGATCCGCCCCGACCAGCACATCGCCGCGCGCTGGCGCGCTTTCAATGCCGACGCCGTTGCCGCCGCTGTACAGCGCGCGACGGGCCGCACGTGATTCCAAAGGTTGTCACCATGCTTATCACCGAAACCAACCTGAGCGCGCCGGACGACTTCTATGAAGCGCTGATCGACGCCCATCGCGACCTGACGAACGAGCAGAGCCAGGAGCTGAACGCGGCGCTGATTTTGCTGCTGGCGAACCACCTGGGCGACCTGCCTCTGCTGAAGGAAGCGTTGCAGCATGCCCGCGCGTCCGTGACGCAGACCGCTTAAGGACCGCTGCCCCGATCGAGGCAGCGCGGCTCCGGCCGGCGCGGCGTCGACGCGCCGCGCCGGCCCTCAAGAACCGACCGCGAAGGTATTGACGATCAATGCGCGCAGCCACTGGTTGCCGCCGTCGCGATCCACCCTGCGCTGCCAGTACATATTGGTCTGCAGTGCGGGCACCTTGAGCGGCGGCGTCATGAAGCGCAGGCCGAACGGCGCGGCGGCGCTGGCCGCCAGCTTCTCCGGCACGGTGGCCAGCAGGTCGGTCGCGCTGACGATGTAGGGCACCGCCGAAAAATGCGGCACGCTGAAGTGCTCGGCCAGGTCCACGCCCGCGCGCTCCATCGACTGATTGACCTGTCCATAAGGCGCCGCGCGCGACACGATCAGGTGACGCTCGGCGCGAAACGCCTTGATCCCCATGCCCGCATGCGCGGTGGGATGCGCCTGGCGGAACAGCGTGGCGTAGCCTTGCCGAAACAGCATCCGCTGCAGCGTGCCGGCCCCCATTTCATCGAACGCGCCGATCGCCAGGTCCACCCTGCCCGACTCCATCTCGCGCGGCAGATCCGGCCCCAGCACCCGCACCGAGTCGATGCGCACCTGCGGCGCCTTCTGCACGCAGACTTCCATGAGGCGCGGCATGAAGTGGATTTCACCGACGTCCGTCATGGCGACGCGAAAGCGCCGGCTGCTGGTTGCGGCATCGAACACGTCCTGGTCCTGCAACGCCTGCGACAGCAGACCCAGCGCCTCGCTGACGGGCCCGGCCAGGCGCTGGGCGCGCGGCGTCGGCAGCATGCCCTGCGCGGTGCGCACGAAGAGCTCGTCGCCGAACGCGACGCGCAGACGCCGCAGCGCATTGCTGACGGCGGGCTGCGACAGGTCCATGCGCCGGGCCACCGCGGACAGGTTGCGGTCTTCCAGCAGGTGTTGAAACAGCAGCAGCAGGTTCAGATCCACGTCGCGCAGTTCGGCCATCGGCGCCCCCTACTATTCACAAAATTTATAGTCGCTATTTTTGCATTCCCGTAGCCGCAACAGGAATTTTTTCCGACAATGGCACATCGGCTCGGGCGGCGCCCGTCCCGCCACCACATCAAGCTGCGCGGCCAAGCACCGCGCCCGCCACCCAGGAGGATTCCATGGAACTGCAATATCAGACCGGCTTCGGCAACGAATGTGCCACCGAGGCCTTGCCCGGTGCCCTGCCCGCCGGTCGCAATTCGCCGCAGCAATGTCCGTACGGCCTGTACGCCGAGCAATTGTCCGGCACCGCCTTCACGGCGCCGCGCGTGGAAAACCGCCGTTCGTGGCTGTACCGCATCCGTCCGGGCGCGCAGCACAAGCCCTTTGAAGCGTTCGACGGCGCAACGGGTTGGCTGAGCACCTTCGGCCACGGTCCGGTCACGCCGAACCAGCTGCGCTGGAGCCCGATGCCGATTCCCGACGCCCCCACCGACTTCCTGGAAGGCGTGAAGACGTGGGGCGGCAATGGCGGCCCCGACGAACAGGGCGGCGTGGGCATCCATCTGTATGCCGCCAACCGCTCGATGCAGGGCCGCTATTTCTACAACGCCGACGGCGAACTGCTGCTGGTGCCGCAAGAGGGCCGGCTGCGTCTGGCCACCGAACTGGGCCTCATCGACCTGGAACCGCTGGAGATCGCCGTCATCCCCCGCGGTGTGCGATTCCGCGTGGAGCTGCTGGACGGCACGGCGCGCGGCTACATGCTCGAGAACTTCGGCGCGGCGCTGCGCCTGCCGGAACTGGGTCCCATCGGCTCGAACTGTCTGGCCAACGCGCGCGACTTCAAGACGCCGGTGGCCTGGTATGAAGACGTGGACGGCGATTTTGAATTGATCGCGAAGTTCACGGGCGGCTTCTGGCGCGCGTCGATCGACCATTCGCCGCTGAACGTGGTGGCCTGGCACGGCACGCATGCGCCCTACAAGTACGACCTGCGCCACTTCAACACCATCGGATCGATCAGCTTCGACCACCCCGATCCCTCGATCTTCACGGTGCTGACCGCGCCGTCGGATACCCCGGGCACGGCCAACATGGACTTCGCGATCTTCCCGCCGCGCGTCCTGGCCATGGAAAACACGTTCCGTCCGCCCTGGTTCCACCGCAATATCGCCAGCGAATTCATGGGCCTGATCCAAGGCGTGTACGACGCCAAGGCCGACGGGTTCGCGCCCGGCGGCGCCAGTCTGCACAACTGCATGAGCGGCCACGGCCCCGATGCAGAGACCTTCGAAAAGGCGTCGCACGCGGACACCAGCAAGGCGCATTACATCCGCGACACGATGGCGTTCATGTTCGAGACCCGCCGCGTTATCCGGCCGACGGAGCAGGCGCTGGCGTCGGTAGAATTGCAGGGCGATTACTACCGGTGCTGGCAGGGCATCGCAAAGCACTTTGATCCCACGAAGGCGTGACGCAACCGCGTCAGCCTTTGTTGCCGGCGGCGATGCGCGATAAGCGCATCGCCGTTTGGCGTTTGATTCATCCGGCGCATGCAGGCGCATGCGCCCGGCCGGCCCCTCATAAACACACCGAAAGAGACACGCAGCCATGACCACCACGATCAACGAAACCCACGACCCGTCCTTGAAGAGCTGGGTCGCCAGCGCCAATTCGGACACGTCGGATTTCCCCGTGCAGAACCTGCCGTACGGCGCATTCCGCCGCAAGGGCACGCAGGAATCCTTCCGGCCCGGCGTGGCCATCGGCGACCAGATCCTGGACCTGTCCGCGCTGGCCGCCAAGCAGCCCTTCGAAGGCCTGGCCGCGGACGCGTTGGCCGCCTGCGCCACCGACAGCCTGAATGCGCTGATGGCCCTGGGTCAATCGCACTGGAGCGCGCTGCGCCTGGCCCTGTCGCGCGCGCTGCGCGAAGGCGCCGCCCTGCGCGCCACCGTGGAACCGCTGCTGGTCGCGCAGGCCGCCGCCGAATACACCACGCCCGCCCGCATCGGCGACTACACCGACTTCTATATCTCGGTGCACCACGCCACCGCCGTGGGCAAGCAGTTCCGTCCCGACAATCCCCTGCTGCCCAACTACAAGTGGGTGCCGATCGGCTATCACGGCCGCGCCTCCAGCATCGGCGTGGACCAGAAATTCCCGCGCCCCGTGGGCCAGACGCGCCCCGCCAACGAAGGCGAAGCGCCGCAATTCGGCCCGTGCGCACGTCTGGACTACGAACTGGAACTGGGCATCTTCGTGGGCACCGGCAACGCCCAGGGCGAACGCATCACGCTGGCTGAAGCGGACTCGCACGTGTTTGGCCTGTGCATCCTGAACGATTGGTCGGCTCGCGACATCCAGGCCTGGGAATATCAGCCGCTTGGCCCCTTCCTGTCCAAGAACTTCGCGTCCACGATATCGCCGTGGATCGTCACGATGGAGGCGCTGGAACCGTTCCGCACGCAGTGGAACCGTGGCGCGGGCGAGCCGCAGCCCATGCCTTACCTGGCTTCGGATGCCAACCGGGCCAAGGGCGCGTACGACGTGCAAATGCAGGTGCTGATGACCACCGAGCAATCGCGCGCCGCCAGCAAGCCGCCGGTGAAGCTGTCCAGCAGCAATTTCCGCGACGCCTACTGGAACATCGCGCAGCTCATCACGCATCACACGGTCAATGGTTGCAACCTGCAGCCGGGCGACATGCTGGGCACCGGCACGCTGTCCGGCCCGCAGCCTTCGGAAGCGGGGTCGCTGCTGGAACTGAGCAATGGCGGCAAAACCGCGTTCGATCTGCCGTGGGGCGAAAAGCGCACCTTCCTGCAGGACGGCGACCAGATCATCATCCGCGCCGAATGCGTGAAGGCGGGCTATCCACGTATTGGCTTCGGCGAGTGCTCGGGCGTGGTGCTGCCCGCGCGCGTCTGAGGCGTAGACGGCATAGACAAAGCCACGCAGCGGCGCGCCCGCTGCGTGGCTTTTTTAGTTGACGGGCGGGTTTGTGGAGGCGGGCGATCCCGCGGCGGGCTCCCCCGGACGCGCAACCAGCGCCTCGATCTCGTCGTCCTTGGCCTGCCATTGCTGGCCGAGCCATTGGTGGAATGTGGTGCGGAACGCCTTGTCGCGCGAGTAATCGGCCTCGCAGAAGGCGGGCGGCACGGGCAATTGCCGCATGCGCACCACCACCTGCCCTGCGCGCCCGCAGGCAAAATCCCAGAAGCTCGGCGCACCATCCGGATAAGCGATGGTGACGTCGATCATCGAGCGGAACCTCGCGCCCATCGCATTCAGCGACACCGCCAGCCCGCCCGCCTTGGGCTTGAGCAGATGGCGGTAAGGCGAGTTCTGCGCCGCGCGCTTGGCTTCGCTGAAACGCGTGCCTTCGGCAAAAAGCATCACGCTGGTGGGCACCAGTGAAAACTTGGCGCAGGCGCGGCGCGCGGCCTCTTGGTCCTGGCGCCCGAGGTCCGGGTTCTTGCGCAGGGCTGCCTTGCCGTGCCGTTTCATGAAGGGAAAGTCCAGCGCCCACCACGCCAGTCCGATGACCGGCACGTAGAGGAGCTGCTGTTTGAGAAAGAACTTGAGCAGCGGGATGCGCCGGTTCAGCGAGTACTGCAACACGAAGATGTCGACCCACGACTGGTGGTTGCAGTTGACCAGATACCAGTCGGCGTAACGCAGGTCCTTGTTGCCCTGGATGTCCCAGGCCTGCGGCTGGATGCGCACGAACCAGCCCGTGTTGCACGACACCCACGCGGTGGCGATGCCGTTCAGGAAGGGATCGATGCGCCGCCTGACCGCGGCAAAGGGCAACGCCAGTTTCAGCAGCGAGACCGGCAACAGCAGCAGGCACCAGAACAGCGTGTTGGCGGCGAGCCAGACGGAACTGAATACGCCGGTGATCCATGCCAGGCGGCCCCGCGGCACGGGGATCGCCTGACGGGGCCGCTGGCGCGGCGCGGCTTGTGGGGCACTGGAAAGCGCCGGGGATGCGCTGCGGGGAGCTCCCGAGGAAGGGTTGGGCGTTGTCATGGCCGCCAGTGTGCTATTGGCCCGCGGAATGCGGATTGAGCAGGATCAAGGCAGGCGGCCGGGGTAGCCGCTCTGATCGTCATCGGCTTCATGGCAGGCGGTACTTCTCTTCGCGATACGCCCAGCTTGCCCACAACGCGTGCGCCAGCGCCTCCTGCGTCAGCGCCGGATCGGCCGGCTCCACCGGTGCATACGTTTCGTCCTTGCCGACCGGCGCGGCCTGGTATCGGAACTGGCGCGGCGCCTTGGAGGGCTCCAGCACCAGCAGTTGATCACCCCGCAGATAGCCAAAGTTGTCCGCGTACTGCATCATCGCGCGGTTCGGATCGCGTTGCGTCAGGTCCGCGCCCAGCATGGGGTTCACGTTGTCCAGGCCGATCAGCGACAGCAGCGTCGGCGCCATGTCGATCTGGCTGACCAGGCGATCGTCCTGCCGCGGCGCAATGCCAGCACCCAGGATCAGCGCGGGGATCTGGAAATGGCGCACCGGCACGGGAATGGAACCGTAGACGCGCGAGTCATGGTCGGCGATGACCAGGAACACCGTGTTGTCCCAATACGGCGCCTTGCGCGCCTTGTCGAAGAACTGGCCCAACGCCCAATCCGCGTAGCGCACCGTGTTGTCCACCGTGGCCGGATCGCCCACGGGCTGGATGCGCCCGGGCGGGTATTCCCACGGCGAATGGTTGGTCACCGAGAACGCCAGCGTAAACACCGGCTTGTCGCCGTCCGCGCGCAGCAGGCGGTCGACCTGGTTGAACATGTCCTCGTCCGAGGCGCCCCAGGATCCTTCAAACACGGGGTCGACAAACTTGGGACGGTCCACGATCTCGTCAAAGCCGTTGCCCAGGAAGAAGGCGCGCATGTTGTCGAAGTGGGACTCGCCGCCATACACGAAGCGCGAGTGATAGCCGTGCTTGCCCAGCAACTGCGCCAGCGTGAAAAAGCCCGTCTGCGAGCGCGGCAGCTTGACCACGGCATCGGCCACGCTGGGCAAAAAGCCCGCCGTGACGGCTTCGATGCCGCGCACCGAGCGCGTGCCGGTGGCGTAGGCACGGTGGAACATCCAGCCCTCCTTGCCCAGCCGGTCGATGTTTGGCGTGAGGTCGCGGCCGCCCAGGCTGCCGACGTACTGCGCGCCCAGGCTCTCCTGCAGGATGATCACCACATTCAGCGGCTTGTCCCGCCGCACGGTTGCCTTCTGCTCATGCAGGCTGGGCAGCTTCGAATCCAGGGGCGCGCCGGTCATGCCAGCCTTCTCGCGCACGATGGCGTTCATCTCTTCAACCGCCATCTTCGGATACATCGCCGCCGACGAACGCTCATCGCGCATGCGATACGCCGCATCGAACACGCTATACAGTGAATTGAGCGCCAGCGCGTTCACCATGGCGTCCGAACTGAAGGCCACTTTGGCGGGATTGATGGGGCGGTGTTCCAGCGTGCCGCGCGCACCCAGGAACACCAGCGCAAGAATCACGAAGGACGCGACGGGCCGTTTCCACCAGCCCATGAACGGATCGCGCGTGCGCGTGGGGAACAGTTTGACCGCCAGCCAGGCCGCCAGGACAAGCACCACGAAGGCGGCAAGCAGGACGCCCTTGTAGCCCTGCCACAGCATCGAGCCCACTTCCTTCGGATTGAGCAGATAGATGAAGTAAAGGCGGTTGGGCCGGGTGTCGTATTCGGCAATGAACTGCGGGGTCGACACTTCCAGCAGGACATACAGCATCCACCAGACGCGGAACCACCACGCGGTGATGCGCGCGGCAAGCGGACGGTGACCGAACCATGGCGAAAACACCGCCGGCAACGCAATCACCATCGACAGCAGGCACACGTCGATGCGCAGTCCGCCGAAAAGGAGCGGCCCGAGGCCGCCGGCCGCTTCGACACGGTCCCACATCCAGAAGGCCAGGCCCAGCCGCGACAGAGTCAGCAGCGCGAGGATCGCAACGATGAATCGAAGTGTCAGGCGACGCATGCCAGGGCCCTCCGCGCGTGGGGAAATGCCTGTGCCGATGAAGAATGCGTATTGCCTGATGTGCCGCGCTGAACCATGCCGTTTCGATAGCCAAAAAAATAACCGCGCCAAGAGTAACGCGGTTTTCAGGTTTGCCGATGGCGGCGCAAGCGCCTCAAACGTTGTACGACATCACACGTGAACCATTACCCCTGCGAGAGCGCTACTGCGCACGCCGCAGGCGTTCGCGGCTATTGCTCAGGTGCGTGCGCATCGCGGCGCGGGCAGCCTCGGGATCCTGGCGCGTGATCGCGCTGTAAATGTCTTCGTGCTCAAGGTTCACGCGGGCCAGATAGGCTGCGCGGTCTTCGAGCGCGAACTTGGCGGAGTTGATGCGGGTGCGGGGGATGATGGCCGAACCCAGGTGCGCCATCAGGTCCGCGAAGTAACGGTTGTCGGTGGACTGCGCCACCAGCAGATGGAATTGAAAATCCGGCGTGATGGTGTCTCCGCCCGTGTCCAGTGCCTGTTTGAAGGCATCGAGCGCCCGGCGCATCGCCTGCAATTGTTCGTCGCTGCGGCGAATGGCGGCCAGACCTGCGGCCTCGCTTTCCAGACAGATGCGCAGCTCCAGCAGGACCAGCACATCGCGCACGGTGGCAATGTCGGCCGGATCCACGCGGAAATCGCCGCCGCCGCTGGGCTCCAGCGCATAAGTGCCCACGCCGTGATGCGTTTCGACCAGGCCCGAGGCCTGCAAACGCGACAGCGCCTCGCGCACGACGGTGCGGCTGACGCCGAACTGACGCATGATGGCGGATTCGGTGGGGAGCTTGTCGCCGGGGCGGATTTCACCGCTGCGGATGCGTTCGGAAATATTTTCGACCAGGCCTTGCGCCAGGTTGCGGGGACGACGCTGCGGCAAGACAGGGGTATCGGCGGGAGCGTTCATCAGGGATTATCCGAAAGCGGTTGTTCAGCGCTTGACGCTGAAAAATGGCGTTCATTATACTTTGCGACAGTTGTACGATAACGTACCAGACAAGTCCACTCCACCGCGCCAATCACAGAGCGTTGCGTCATGAGCCGAGCTGTCAACAACATGCCTGCATCCTATCGGTGTCATCGTTTGTTATTGACCGGCGCCGCCGGCAACCTGGGCCTGGTACTACGTCCCCGATTGAAAGCCCATGCGGATATCCTGCGCGTCTCCGACGTAGCAGCGATGGCCCCCGCGGAAGACGGCGAAGAGGTCGTCCAATGCAACCTGGCCGACGCGTCTGCGGTATCGGAACTGGTGCGCGGCACGGACGCCATCGTGCATCTTGGCGGCGTGTCGGTCGAGCGCCCCTTCGAGGAAATCCTTCCCGCCAACATCCAGGGCGTCTACAACGTCTACGAGGCGGCTCGCCTGCACGGCGTGCGGCGCGTGGTGTTTGCCAGCTCGAACCACGTCATCGGCTTTTATGAACAGGGACAGACCTTGGACGCCGGCGTGCCGTTGCGGCCGGACGGCTATTACGGGCTGAGCAAGGCCTACGGCGAAAACCTGTCGCGCTTCTATTTCGACCGCTACGGCATCCAGACCGTGTGCCTGCGCATCGGCTCGTCGTTTCCCGAACCCAAGGACCGGCGCATGCTGGTCACGTGGCTCAGCCATGACGACCTGACCGACCTGGTCATCCGCTCGCTCTTCACCCCCGACGTCGGCCACCTCATCGTGTATGGCGCGTCGGCCAACCGCGACAGCTGGTGGGACAACAGCGGCGCAGCCCTGCTGGGCTTTGCGCCCAAGGATTCTTCCGAGCGGTTCCGCGCGCAGGTCGAGGCGCAGCCCCCACTGGCCGCGGACGATCCCGCGGCGCGCTATCAGGGCGGCGCCTTCGTCAAGGCCGGCCCCTTCCCCTTCCCGAACGCCTGAAGCCTTTCATGTCCATCACCGCCGAACGTCTTGGAACCTTGTTGTGCGGCGTCGGAGAAAGCCCCCTCTGGCGGCCCGCGGACAAGGCGTTCTACTGGACCGACATCCCGGGCAAGACGCTGTGGCGCTGGACACCAGAAACCGGCGCGTTTGCGCACTGGGCGCTGCCGCAGATGGCAGGCAGCATTGCGATGCGCGGCGACGGCTGGCTGCTGGCCATGGAAGACGGCCTTTACGCCTGCGACGCCCTGCGCGAGGGCGAGGCCTGCCTACCCCGGCAACTCGCCGCCGTGGCCCACACCGCCCCCGGCATGCGGTTCAACGACGGCCGCTGTGACCGGCAGGGCCGGTTCCTGGCGGGCACCATGGTGATGGACATGAGCCTTGCCCGGCCCGCGGGCGCGCTGTACCGCCACGATGCGCGCGGCACGTCCGTGCTGCTCGACGACCTGATCGTGCCCAACGGCCTGGCCTTCAGTCCCGATGGCCGGACCATGTACCTGTCCGATTCGCACCCGTCGCGCGCGACCGTCTGGGCTTTTGACTACGACACCGATTCCGGCGTGCCATCCAATCGCCGCGTCTTCATCCCCGCCCTGCCCGCCGGCCGCCCCGACGGCGCCGCCGTGGACGCGGCGGGCTGCTACTGGATCTGCGGCAACGACGCCGGCAAGGTGTACCGCTACACCCCCGACGGACGCCTGGACCGCACCCTGGACGTGCCCGCCGCGAAGATTGCCATGTGCGCCTTCGGCGGCGCCGGCATGGACACCCTTTTCGTCACGTCGATCCGCCCCGCGAACGCCGCAACCGGCGCGCTGGATGGCGCGGTATTTGCCCTGCACCCCGGCGTTCAGGGCCTGGAGGAAACCGCCAGCGCCGGTTAGCACCCGACGGGCGGCTTCGCGCGCGCCCACCCCGAGCAGGCAGTGCATATCAAAGAGCTTCGGGGCCATCACGGCCCTCAACGAAACGCCGTACCCCATCCGGAGGTAGACATGCTGCACCCTCACCTGAGCCGCGCCGTTCTGGCCGCGGCCGCCTTGCTGACGCTGATTCCCGCCACCCACGCCGCCGAGCTGCGCTCCGCGGACATTCATCCCGACGATTACCCCACTGTGCAGGCCGTGCGCCACTTCGGCGAACTGGTCAAGCAACGGACCAACGGCCGCATCACCGTGAAGGTGTTTGCCGGCGGTGCGCTCGGCAACGAAGACGACTCGATCGAACAGGTGAAACTGGGCGCGCTGGCCATGTCCCGCGTGTCGAGCGCGGCGATGCACAACATCTGCCAGACCACGCGCGTGCCGTCGCTGCCGTTCCTGTTCCGCTCCAAAGAGCACCTGCACAAGGTGCTGGACAGCGAGATCGGCGACCAGATCCTGCGCTCGTGCGAGGCCGCGGGGTTCGTCGGACTGGCGTGGTACGACAGCGGGTCGCGTTCCATGTACACGACCAAGAAGCCGATCAAGACGCTGGCCGACGCCAAGGGCCTGAAGATCCGCGTGCAGCAGTCGGACCTGTCCGTCGCGATGGTGGAGGCCATGGGCGGCAACGCCACGCCGATGCCCATGGGCGAGGTCTACACGTCGCTCAAGACCGGACTGGTGGACGCGGCCGAGAACAACTTTCCCAGCTACGAGAGCGCGCATCACTACGAGGTCGCCAAGTTCTATTCGCTGACCGAGCACACCATGACGCCCGAGATCTTGATCTTCTCCAAGCGCCAGTGGGACAAGCTGCCGCCGGAGGACCAGAAGATCCTGCGCGAGGCCGCGCGCGAATCGGTGCCGTACATGCGCAAGCTGTGGGACGAACGCGAGCAGAAGTCGCGCGCGGTGGTCGAGAAGGCCGGTTCGCAGATCTCGCAGGTCGACAAGCCGTCCTTCCAGGGTGCGATGAAGCCGGTGTACGAACGCTTCGTCACCACCCCTGAGATGAAGGACCTGGTCTCGAAGATCCAGGCCGTGCAGTGAGGACATCATGTTGGCCACACCCACGAATGAACCAGATGTCGCCGCGGGGGGCCGGGCGCAAGCCCTGGCTGCCCCGCTGGATGCCTACTCCCGCGCCTGCGCCCGGCTGGCGCGGGCTTGCATGTGGACCAGCGTCTTCGGGCTGATCTGCCTGATCATCGCTGTCTCTTTGCAGATCTTCGGCCGCCACGTCCTGAACAGCACGCCGACCTGGGCGGAAAGCCTCGCCCTGCTGCTCGTGCTGTACGTCACCATGCTGGGCGCCGCGGTCGGCGTGCGCGATGCCGGACACATCGGCTTCGAGTCCCTGCTGGACGCCCTGCCCGCCGCTGGGCAGCGGCGGCTGCGCATCTTCATCCATCTGCTCGTGCTGCTGTTCGGCGTGCTGATGGCCTGGAATTGCGGCGTGCTGGCCGAGTCCGTCGCGGCCTACAAGATTCCCAATTTGGGCATCTCCAATGCGTGGAAGTACATCCCTGCAACCCTGTCGGGCACCTTGATCGCGCTCTTTTCCATCGAGCACATCATCGCGATCCTGCGCAACCAGAAGGTGGTCCCGGCATGGCGCTGACATTGCTTTCCTTCACCTTCATGGGGTTCCTCGTGATCGGCGTGCCGGTGGCCTTTGCCATCGGCCTGTCGTCCATCACGGCCATCATGTACGAGGACCTGCCGCTGGCGGTGGCCTTCCAGCAGATGACCTCGGGCATGAACGCGTTTTCGTTCCTGGCCATCCCCTTCTTCATCTTCACCGGCGAGCTGATGCTGTACGGGGGCATCGCCGACCGCATCGTGAACTTCGCCAAATCGCTGGTGGGCCATGTACGGGGCGGCCTGGGCATGTCCAACGTGGTGGCCTGCACGCTGTTCGGCGGCGTGTCCGGATCGCCGGTGGCGGACGTGTCGGCGATGGGCTCGGTGATGATCCCGATGATGAAGCGCGAGGGCTATCACGCCGACTACGCGGTGAACGTCACGACGCACGCGGCGCTGGTGGGCGCGCTGATGCCGACCAGCCACAACATCATCATCTACACGCTGGCCGCGGGCGGCAAGGTGTCCATCGCGGCGCTGATCGCGGCAGGCGTGGTTCCCGCCCTGATCCTGACCGCGTGCAACCTGGCCGCCGCCTACTTCGTGGCGCGCAGCCGCGGCTATCCGGCGGGCACCTTCCCGGGTTGGCACATCGTGTTCCGCTCGCTGGTTGCGGCGGCGCCAGGGCTGTTCGTGGTGGTGCTGATCATCGCGGGCATCCTGAGCGGCGTCTTCACCGCGACGGAATCCGCGGCCGTGGCGGTGCTGTACGCGCTGGCGCTGACGATCTTCGTCTACCGATCGCTGACGTGGGATCAGTTTGTGCGCGCGGCCAGCAAGGCTGTGAAGACCACCGGCGTGGTGCTGCTGCTGATCGGTATCTCGGCGACGTTCGGCTACCTGATCAGCTTCTATGGCGTGGCCGAAAAGACCGGGCAACTGATGGCATCCATCTCGACGGAGCCGTGGGCCATCTTCCTGATGGTCAACATCATCCTGTTCGTGCTGGGCACGTTCCTGGACATGGCCGCCACCATCCTGATCTGCACGCCGATCTTCCTGCCGATCTGCATGCAGTACGGCATGGGGCCGGTGCAGTTCGGCATGGTGCTGCTGCTGAATTGCGCCCTGGGGCTGAACACGCCACCGGTGGGCACCACGCAATTCGTGGGGTGCGCCATCGGCGGGGTCTCCGTGGGCACGGTGATGCGCACCATCTGGCCGTTCTACGGCGCGCTGCTGGCCGCGCTGGCGCTGGTCACCTACGTGCCGGCGTTCTCGCTGTGGCTGCCGGGCGTGCTGCTCAACTGATGCGGCACGCGCGGGGTGAGCGGCTGGCCGCCCGCCCCGCGATCAATGGATAGAAGAAGACCGCCGCCAGCAGCCACATCAAGGCGGCGGACCAGATCGTCTGGCTGAGGAAATGCGCGCCCTGCAGGATGCGCACCACGGAAAACCCCACACCGGCCCCCAAGCCGATCGCCAGTCCGCTCCAGCGCCATGCCGGGCGGCCCAGCGCCCATCCGGCGAAGTACAGGCTCAGCAACGCGTAGCCCGCGCCGGCATGGCCGCTGGGCAAAGCGCCTCCGGCGCGCGCACGCGCCCAGGTCCACCAGTGCAACGGATACGGCGTGTAGCCGCCCAGTGTTTCCAGATCGTAGGGACGCGGCAGCATGGTGTGATGCTTGAGCTGCGTGATGAGCAGTTGCCCCGACAGGCACGTGGCCGCGACGGCCAGCGCCACGCCGCGCCAGCGCCGCCAGGCCGCGATACGGTAACTGGCCGCCGCCACACCGGCCGCAGCAAGGCCCACGCTGACCGGCAAGGCCAGCACCAGGCGGTGGCCCAGCAGTTCAAGCCAGCGGCTGCCATGCAGCGGAAAGTCATCGAGCAGCGGGTCGAACAGGCCACGCGCAATTCGCATGTCCAGTCCCGATACCTGGATCCACCACGCCAGGCAAGCCAGCAGCAGCGTCACGCCCGCAACGTGGGTGAGCAGATAACCGGCTCGCGTCGGCGCGTGCGGCGCGGGCAGCACTGGAGACAGTGGCAAAGGGGACGGCATGGACGGGATTTCCGGACGATACGGGCCAGCGCACTTTACGGGCCCGGCAGTCGAAAATTCGTCAAATTTGCGCGGCAGGCGCTGGCGACGCAGCCGGCTCGAAACGCAGCAAAAAGCGCGTGCCGCGCGCCGGGCCTTCGGCTTGCGAGGATTCGACGCTGAGCGACCAGCCCTGCATGTCGCACACGCGCTTGGCGATCGCCAGGCCCAGCCCGCGCGCCGTTTCGTCGCCGCCCGCCACGCCCGAGTCGCGCAGGCGGCCGCTGAAATAGCGGCGGAACAGGAACGGCAGGTCGCTCGCGGCAATGCCCTTGCCGTCATCGCGCAATTCCAGGCCGCCCTGCGCGTCCAGCGCCACGGTCAGCGTGGCCGGCGCGGCGTGTTCGATGGCATTGCGCACGAGATTTCGCAGCACGGTCAGCAAGGCGTAGCGGTCCAGCGTCAGCACCTGCCCGGCGGGAAGCCGGTTGTCTAAGCGCAAGTCGGCCACCCGGGCCTGCGCGGCGTACCCGCGCCACGCATCTTCCATGCACTCGGCGATGTCCACCGCTTCCGGCGCGCGCAATTGGTCGCGCGCCATCGCCCGCGCGCTTTCCAGGCTGACGATGACGTCGTCCACGTTGTCGACCACGCGAGTCAGGCGCTGGTGCTGATCCGGCGTCAACGCCTGCGTCAGCAGCATGAGCTCGCTGTCCGAGCGGATCGCCGCCAGCGGCGTGCGCACCTCGTGGCTCAGGTTGCCCGCGAATTCGCGCTCGCGGGCGATGGACCGGTCCACCTGGTTCTGCACGCGGTTGAAGGCCTCGATAAGGCGACCGGCCTCGTCGTCGCGCGTGACCGCCATGTCCGGCGACCCCGGCGCCCACGTCGACAGCCGGTCCGTCAATTCCAGCAGCGGTCCGACCGCCACCGCCGCCACGCGCCGCGACAGCGCATACGCCAGCACCACGCAGATCGCGCCCACGCCCAGCACGATCAGCCCGAAGTCGTGCACCCGCTCTTCGTTGTCGGTCGCGTCGTACAGCAGGTACACCGTGCCGCGGCCGGTCTCCGCCACCATCACGTGCCAGGTGTAGGAGCCGGGTTCGATGAGGTGCAGGCCGTTTTCCAGCGCCAGCAGTTCGGGCGGCATGCCGGCAGGCGGCTGGCCATCGACGCTCAACCACGCGCGCATGGACCCGCCCAGCTCGCGCGCGCCATGGCGCGGCAGGAACTCGTCGCTGGTGCGCGCGTGCTGGACCAGGCGGTCCATTTCGGTGTTCAGGATGTCGTTGACCAGGTCGTCTTCCATCTGGTCGAACGTCAGGTAGGCCAGGAGGGCAAGCGCCGTGACGAACAGCGCAACCGTGCCCGTCAGCGCCCAGACGACGCGCTGGGTCAGTGTGCCGGCGGCGGCGCGGCTCATGATGCGGCGCCGGGCAGCGCCAGGCGCCAGCCGGTGCCGTGCACGGTCTCGATGCCGTCAAAGCCGGCATCGGCCAGCGCGCGCCTGAGCAGGTGGACCTGGCTGCGCAGGGCATCGGACGAGGGCGGCTCGTTGCCCCACAGCACCGATTCCAGTTCTTCGCGCGTCACCACGCGGCCTGGATCGCGCAGCAGCACTTCGATGATGAGGCTCGCCTTGCGGGTCAGGTGCACCGGCACGCCGCTGACCGACACGACGCGGCTGCGCGCGTCGAACTGAAGCGGGCCGAAGGTGCGAGCGGCGTCCACCGTCGCCCCCTTGGAACGCTGGATCAGCGCCAGCAGGCGCGCTTCCACTTCCAGCAACGCGAAGGGCTTGGTGAGGTAATCGTCGGCGCCGTGCGAGAAGCCCGCCAGCTTGTCTTCGAGGCTGTCGCGCGCGGTCAGCATCAGCACCGGCACATCCAGCCGCCGTTCCGTGCGCATGGCGTGGAGCACGGCGTTGCCGTCCATGCCGGGCAGCCCGATGTCCAGCAGCACGGCGTCAAAGCGCTGTTCCTGCAACCGTTGCAGGGCCGCGGGTCCGCTGTAGGCCACGTCGGGCAGAAAGCCCCGCGCCTCCAGGAAGCTGTACAGGTTGCCGGCGATGATGTGGTCGTCCTCGACGATCAGCACCCGGTGATTCGCGCCCGCTGCGGGAGGGGTTGCCATGGTCTGCGATCCTGCCCGCGTTATGCCTGCAGCACCTTGCCGGGGTTCATGAGTCCCTGGGGATCCAGCGCGTGCTTGATCCGGCGCATCAGCGCAAGTTCGACGGGGTTCTTGTAGCGCGGCAGTTCGTCGCGTTTGAGCTGGCCCACGCCGTGTTCGGCGCTGATGGATCCCTTGTGCGCGTGCACGCTGTCATGCACGACGCCATAGATCTCGCCTTGCAGCGCCAGCAGCTCGGCTTCGGTCTGGCCGGGCGCATGCGCCACGTTGTAGTGCAGGTTGCCGTCGCCCAGATGGCCGAAGATCACGTGGCGCACGCCCGGAAAGCGCGCCTGCAGCAAGGCGTTGGTCTTGTGCACGAATCCGGCGATCGACGAGATGGGAATGGACACGTCATGCTTGACCGACTTGCCCAGCTCGGCCTCGGCCAGCGGAATGCTTTCGCGCAGGTGCCACAGCGCCTTGCTCTGCGAGACATTGGCGGCGATGGCGGCGTCGTTCACCAGGCCGGCCTCGATGGCGTCGCCCAGCACGGCCTCGAAGCGCTCGCGGGCGTGCGTCTCGCTTTCGCTGTCGGACAGCTCCAGCAGCGCGAACCACGGCGAGGCGGCCGACTCGCCCTCGAAGGGCAGGCGCTGCTGCGGGAACAGGCGCACCACGCCTTGCAGGCAGGCGCCGCTCATGAGTTCGAATCCGGTCAGCGAGGCGCCGAAGCCGGAACGGGCGCGGGACAGGACCTCCACGGCGTTGTCGATACTGTCCAGCGTCAGCAGCGCAGTGCAGGATGCCACGGGGCGCGGATACAACTTGAGCGTCGCGGCCGTGATGATGCCCAGGGTGCCTTCGCTGCCGATGTACAGGTCGCGCAGGTCGTAGCCGGTGTTGTCCTTGCGCAGGCCGCGCAGCCCGTCCCAGATCTCGCCTTCGGCGGTCACGACTTCCAGGCCCAGTGTCAGGTCGCGCGTATTGCCATAGCGCAGCACCTGCGTGCCGCCGGCGTTGGTGGCCAGGTTGCCGCCGATGGTGCAGCTGCCCTCGGCCGCCAGGCTCAGCGGGAACAGCCGGTTCGCGGCGGCGGCGGCCTCCTGCACGGCCTGCAGGATGCAGCCGGCCTCGACAGTGATGGTGTCGTTGTCGGTATCCAGCGCGCGCACCGCGGTGAGCCGGGCGGTGGAGAGGACGACGGCGGTGCCGGTGTCGTCCGGCGTGGCGCCGCCGCACAGGCCGGTATTGCCGCCTTGCGGCACAACAGGCACGCCGTGCCGCGCGCACAGTTTGATGGCGTCGGCCACTTCAGCCGTGGAGCCCGGGCGGATCACCGCCAAGGCCGCGCCGCGATAGCGGCGGCGCCAATCCAGCACATAGGAATCCGCATCCGCGCCGGTCAGCACGTGGGAGTCGCCCAAGAGGGCCTGGAGATCGGTCAGCAGAGTCATGGATGCCGCACAGAAAGTCGGCCCGGCCGCCAGGACCGGGCGCTGTTCATGGGATGTGCGGACTATTGTAGGGGCTGGGCGGCGCCTGCCGAAGCCCCCTTGCGGGTGTCTGTTGGGCCTGTCTAGCCGACGGCCTGGTCCAGCCGGGTGCCCGTCATGCCCGAGCAGAAGGCGCGGGAGGCGATGCGCTCCATCAGGAAGGCGCGGTCCACGCCGGCGGGGCCGGGCAATTCGGACAAGGCGCGGTAGGCGCGGCGCAGGACTTCGCCGCGGGTGGCGCCGCAGACCATGAGATGGGTGCACGGCAGGCGGCGATCGCCGCAGCCGTCGATGCGCACTTCCAGCACGTGCGGCGCGATGGGATCGTGTTCGGCGACCGGCATGTCCGGCGTGCGGGCCCGCGCCTGCGCGTCGATGACGCGGAAGACGCCGCTGCGGTCGTCGAGCGAGAAGGACACGGTGCCGGCGGCCGGCCAGCCGCGGTCACGCGCCACACTGGCGGCGACCGTGCGCAATGCGCTTTCGATCGAGGCCGCCAGATGCGGCGCCGGGCACTCGGCGATCAGGACGCGCGCATCGCGCCAGACGCTGCGTTCCCAGGCGCGGCCAGTTGCCAGTTCGCCCGTTGCCGCGGCAAAGACGTGGATATCGAGCCTGCGTTCGCGGCCGGCCGCCGGACCGGCAAAGTCCGTGGGTGGTCCCCGCCTGCTTGTGGCGCCGCCCGATGACATGACTGTGGATACTTTGGCGCCCATGGCCCCTCCTGGTCTTTCTGCTTGCCCGGCAAGCGTATCACCTTCGGATGACGAGCAACTTTTGTGCCATGCGCGGCAGCCCGGGAAGCGGCTGTCTCGAGCGCGGGTGTGCACCGGAAACAGGCGGCGCCGCCCTGTGCGCCGCACCATGGCGGGGCAGGCCGGCACCGGGTAAACGCTCTACTCCGCGCCCTACTCCGCCTGAAGGATGAAGCCCCCCTCGCCGATGGGGGATAATCCAGCTTTGACCCTTGCCATAGCGGTTTGGATGTACGGGTTTACCATTACCCGGCAGCCGCCGCGCTGTCCCCCTCAACAAGGAACCGTCGTGGGCAACCATACACAATTTCCGGCCTCCGTTTTCAAGGCGTATGACATTCGCGGCACGGTGCCGGACCTGATCGACGCCGCCTTCGCGCGTTCGCTCGGTGTGGCGCTTGCCGCCCGCGCCCGCGAGCAAGGCGTGCAGACGCTCGTGGTCGGCCGCGATGGACGCCTCAGCAGCGAAATGCTGTCGCTTGCGCTGCAGGAAGGGATGCTCGAAGGCGGCGTGGACACGCTGGACGTTGGCATGGTCCCGACCCCGCTTGTGTACTTTGCGGCCAACATCATGCAGACCGGGTCGGGGGTAGCCATCACAGGCAGCCACAACCCGCCCAAGTACAACGGATTCAAGATGATGATGGGCGGCCGCGCGCTGTACGGCGACGACGTCCAGCAACTGGCGCAGACCATGAACGGCGACGCGCCGGCGCCCGCTTCCGAGGCCGGCACGCGCCGCCAGCTCGACCTGGCGCAAACCTACATTGCGCGCGTGGCCGCCGGCGTCAAGCTGGCGCGCCCCATGAAGATCGCCATCGACTGCGGCAACGGCGTGGCCGGCGCGGTCGCGCCGCAGCTCTTCCGCGCGCTGGGCTGCGAGGTCGACGAACTGTTCTGCGAGGTCGACGGCAACTTCCCCAACCACCACCCCGATCCCGCCGAACCCAAGAACCTGCAGGACCTGATCAAGCACGTCGCCGAGACCGATTGCGAGCTTGGCCTGGCCTTCGACGGCGACGGCGACCGCCTGGGCGTGGTCACCAAGTCCGGCCAGATCATCTGGCCCGACCGCCAACTCGTCCTGTTTGCGCGCGACGTGCTCGAGCGCAACCCCGGCGCCATCATCATCTATGACGTGAAGTGCAGCCGCCACGTCGGCCTGTCGGTCGAAGCGGCCGGCGGCACCGCCCTGATGTGGAAGACGGGCCACTCCCTGGTCAAGGCCAAGCTGGCCGAAACCGGCGCGCCCCTGGCCGGCGAAATGAGCGGCCACATCTTCTTCAAGGAGCGTTGGTACGGCTTTGACGATGGCCTGTACACCGGCGCCCGCCTGCTCGAAATCGTGTCGCGCTTCGCCGACGCCTGCGCCCCGCTGGAAGCCCTGCCGCAGGACGTGTCCACGCCCGAACTCAAACTGGAAATGGAAGAAGGCCAGCCTTTCTCGCTGGTCAAGGCCTTGCAGGACCAGGGCCAGTTCCCCGGCGCCGAGCGCGTGATCACGATCGACGGCGTGCGCGCCGAATACGCCGACGGCTTTGGCCTGGCGCGGCCGTCGAACACCACGCCGGTCGTCGTGCTGCGTTTTGAAGCGCAGAGCGAAGCGGCGCTTGCGCGCATCCAGGCCGACTTCCGCCGCGAACTCGGCAAGCTCGCCCCGAACGCCACACTGCCTTTCTGATCCGCCCATGTCGTTAGCCAACAGCCCCGCGTGGCAGCAGTTCATCGCCGCAACACGCACGGCATCCCGGGACGGCCAAAAGCTGCGCCTTATCAATGCGCCCGGACTGCGCCTGGATCTAAGCGCCCAGGCGCAGTCGCCCGAACTGCTGGCCGCCTCGCAGGCGCTGCTGGAGCAGCAGGACTTCGAGGCCTGCCGCGCGCGGCTCTTTGACGGCGGCCAGGCCAACTGGACGGAAGGACGCGCCGCCTGGCACACCGCCTTGCGCGCGGCCGAGCCGCCCGCCATGGTGGCGAAAGCGGTGCTGGCCGAGCGCGAACGCCTGCGCGACTTCGTGCGCACCGCCGACGCGGCCGGCCGCTACAGCGGCGTGCTGCATCTGGGCATCGGCGGCAGCGACTGGGGACCGCGCCTGGTCACCCGCGCCTTGCGCCACGAGGGCGCGCGCCGCGACGTGCGATTTGCCTCCAATGTGGATTCGCATTCGGTCGCTGAAGCCATGAGCCACCTGGACCCGCACAACACGCTGGTCATCGTCGCCTCCAAATCTTTCACCACGACCGAGCCGCTGGCCAACGCCGAGGTCGCGATGAACTGGCTGCGCGAGGCCGGCGTTGCCGATCCCATCAAACAGGTCGTGGCAATCACCTGCAACGTCGAGGCAGCGCTCAACCTGGGCATCCTGCCCGACCACATCTTCCAGATCTGGGATTGGGTGGGCGGGCGCTATTCGCTGTGGTCCGCCATCGGCCTGCCGATCGCCCTGGCGTTCGGCAACGACACCTTCGACCGGCTCCTGGCCGGCGCGGCGGCCATGGACGACCATTTCCGCACCGCGCCGCCTGCCGAAAACGCGCCCGTGCAGCTGGCGCTGGCCGGCGTGGCCAACCGCAGCGTGCTGGGCTACGACTCGCTGGTCATCGCGCCCTACGACTCCCGGTTGCATCACATCGTGCCTTGGGCCCAGCAGCTTGAAATGGAATCGCTGGGCAAGGTCGCCACGGCCGACGGCAGTCCCGCCGGCGTGCCGACCGGACCGGCGGTGTGGGGAATGCCGGGCACGGATTGCCAGCACACGTTCTTCCAATGGCTGCACCAAGACGCGGCCGGCGCGCCGGTGGACTTCATCCTGTGCGAACAGCCGGACCATGCCTATGCCCGGCATCACGAGCTGCTGGTCGCCAACTGCCTGGCGCAGCGCTCGGCGCTTCTGCGCGGCAAGACCTTCGAAGAAGCCCTGGCCGAGACCTCCACCACGGAACGCGATCCGGCGCGCGCGCGTTTGCTGGCGCAGCACCGCGTGCATCCGGGCGGACGGCCGTCGTCGCTGATCGTGCTACCGCGTCTTGAGGCCTACACGCTAGGCGCGCTGCTGGCCTTGTACGAGCACAAGGTGTTCACGCAGGGCGTGATCTGGGGCATCAACCCGTTCGATCAGTGGGGCGTGGAGTTCGGCAAGGTGTTGGCCAAGAACATCATGCGCGAGCTGGACGCGCCCCAGCCCAGCCAGCAGGATCCGTCCACGCGCTTCTGGATCGACGCGATCAGGCGCTGAGCGCGTCGTACAGCGCGACGTGGATGCGCGCGACCTGATTGATGTCGAACTCGCGCTCCGCAAGCACCCTGCCCGCAGTGCCCATCGCCTGACGCAACGTGGCGTCGTCGGCCAGGCGCGCAATGGCGTCAGCCAGCGCTGCGGCGTCGCGCACCGGCACCAGGAGGCCGGTCACGTTGGGTTCGATGGCGTCGCGGCAACCTGGCACGTCGGTCGTGACGACCGCCCGCCCGCAGGCCGCGGCCTCTATCAAGGATTTCGGCAGGCCCTCCCGGTAGGACGGCAGCACCGCAATGTGCGCGGCCGCATACAGCGCCGCCACGTCCGAACGCTCGCCCAGCGCCTGCACGCAGCCGTCCTGCTGCCAGGCATCGACATCGGCCTGCGTGGCGGACGCCGGGTTGCCCGGGTCCAGCCCGCCCACCAGTTGCATCGTCACCGGCACGCCGCGTTCGCGCAGCAGCCTGGCCGCCTGCACGAACTCCTGCACGCCCTTGTCGCGTAGCAGGCGCGCCACCATCGTAACGACGACGGGCGGCGCGGGCGGCTCCGGCGCCGGACGGTAAGCGTTCAGGTCCACGCCCGCACCGCGGATGATGACCACCTGATCCTCGCGCACCGCGCCCAGCGACTTGAGCAGGTCGCGGTCGTTGGCGTTCTGGAAGATCACCCGGCTGTTCGGATGGCCGAGCGCAATGCGGTACAGGCGCGCCACCACGGCGCGCACCAGCCGCATCTTCAGCGAGCTGGACAGGAACACGAAGCCCAATCCGGAGATCGCCGCGACCATGCCCGGCACGCGTGCGATGCGCGCAGCGATGCCGCCGTACAGCACGGGCTTGATGGTGACCAGGTGCACCACATCGGGGCGCAGCCGGCGGAAGAGGCGCACCAGCGCCAGCAGCGTGCCCAGCTCCTGCAACGGATGCTTGCCGCTACGCGTCATCGGAATGGGGTGATGGGTCATGCCCAGCGCCTGGATGTCAGCCACGGCGGGCCCCTCCATCGTCGCGACATGGACGTCGTAGCCCGCCTTCTGCGCGGCCAAGGCGACCGGGACGCGGTGCGACATGAAGAACGCCGGGTTGTTGACGACAAACAGCAGGCAGCGTCCGGCGCTCATGCTTGGACTCCAGAAATGCGGCGCCAGACGGCGATATAGCTTTGCACCATGCGTGCAAGATCAAAGTGTTCCAGGACGCGGGCGCGTCCTGCCTCGCCCGCGCGCTCGCGGCCGCGCGCAGCCACGTCGCCCAGCGCGGATTCGATGCCGCGGGCCAGGGCCTCGGCCTGCTCGGGCGGCACCACCACGCCCGTGTCGCCGACGATGTAGGCGGCGTCGCCCACGTCGGTCACCACGCAATACACACCACACGCCATGGCCTCGGCCACCACGTTCGGAAAGCCTTCGGCGCAGCTCGAGAGCACATGCAGGTCCAACCCGTTCATGACGGCGGGCACGTCGTCGCTGGGGCCGTTGAGCACCACGCGGTCGCGCAAGTCCAGCTTGTCGAGCAAGGCGCCCAGTTGGGCGTTGCCGTCGGTCATGTCGCGGCCGATCAGCACGCAGCGCAGCCCCGCATCGCGCCCATCGCGCACCAGCGCGGCCACGGCGCGCAGCAGGTTGGCGTGGTCCTTGAGCGGATCCCAGCGCGCCACGCATCCGATCACGGGCACGTCTTCGGACAGCCCCCATGCGGCGCGAACGCGCGAGCGCGCCTGCGGATCCGGCGCGTAGCGCGACAGGTCGTAGCCGTTGGGGATCACGACCATGCGGTCGCGGCGGTAGCCTTTTTCGGCGTGGCGCTCGGCGGCATTCTGCGCCGCGCAGACGATCGCGCGCGGCACGCTGCCGGACAGCATCGCGCACGCGCGCAGCACCAGCCGCGCCGAGCGGCTGCTGCGTTCAAGGTGCGCGCCAGAATTACGGATGCCCCAGGCGATGGCGCGAACGCCCGCCAGGCGGGCGGCCAGGCCGCCGATCAGGTCGGCGTGGTACATCCAGGTTTGCACGGCATCCGGGCGGGACGTGGCGATCAGGCGCCGCAGCGCCAGGAAGCCGCCCAGGCTGACGCGGCCGCGCTTCATGCCCAGGGCATGCACCGCAACGCCCGCCGCGCGCAGGCGCTCGCCGTACAGGCCTTCATCGGTCAGCGACACGACGGTGTGCTCGACATCCACCTGCGGCCAGGTCGCCAGGCGCGTCAGCACCGATTCGGCGCCGCCCTGGCCCAGCCCCGTGATGACGTGCAGAATGCGCAGCGGCCGGGTGCTCATCGCCCCTCCCGCACCGCTTCAAACAGTTCATCCCATTCGGTCAGCACGCTGGACAGCGCATAACGCTGGCGCACGGCGGCGGCGGCGCGCGCGCCCAGCTGCTCGCGCAGGGACACGTCGCCCATCAGCCGATGCAGGGCATCGGTCATCGCGACCCGGTCGCCCGCCGGCACCAGCAGCGCATCCTGGCCGTCTCGCGTCATCTCGCGCGGACCGCTGGGGCAATCGAACGCCACGCAGGGCAAGCCCAGCGACATGGCTTCGAGCAACACATTGGGAAAGCCTTCGACCAGCGAACTGAGCACGAAGGCCTGGCCGCGCGCCAGCTCTTCCCAAGGCGCTTCGGTGCGCCCAGGCAAACTGATGCGCGATTGCAGGCGCAGACGCGCCACCTGCTGCTGCAGCGCTTCGCGCTCGGGGCCTTCGCCCCAGATGCGCAGGTTCCAGTCCGGGAATTCCGGCGCAATCTGCGCAAAGATGTCGATCAGGAGGCCGAACTGCTTGTCGGGCACCAGCCGCCCCATCGCAATCAGCTCGCGCGGACCGGCCTCTTGGCGCTGCTGCACCAGCGGCGCATCGAGCAGCGGCGCGGGCAGCGGATTCGGGATGACGGCCAGGCGCCGGATGCCGGGCACCTGGCGCGCAAACGGACCTGCGGTGTCTTCCGCCTGCACGGTCACCATGTCGGCGCGCGGATACAGCACGCGGCGCAGCTTGCGCCAGACGGAGCCCGTGGTGGTTTCGGCGACCGGATTGGTGCGTTCGCAGACGATGAGCGGCACGTTCAGGCCGCGCGTGGCCAGAATGGCGGCCACGTTGACGTTGGTCAGGAACGACACCACCACGTCGGGCCGTGAATCGCGAATGTGCTTGCGCAGGGCCAGCAGCCGCTTGAAGGCCGCCATCGCACCCGACGCCCGGGTGCCGGCCAGATCAGCCAGCCACGAAAGCTGGACCTTGTCCGACAGGGGATAAAAGCAGGTGCCCTTGGACGAGTAGGTGGGCGTCAGGATGACGGTGTCTCCGCGCTCGGACCATGCGTTGACCAGGGTCGCCGCGACGCGTTCCGCGCCGCCGGCGTGCATGGAGCTGACCAGCATCAGTATTTTCATTCGTCAACGGTCCTCAATCGGTCCCCCTTGGTCCATGCCCGCGCGGTAGCGGTCCAGCCAGGCCTGCATCATCAGCACGCCCCACAGATGGCTGTCCCAATTGCGATGCCCCGACGTGTGTTCACGCCATTTGCGCAGGATGGGCTCGGGTTCGAACCAGCCCTCCTGGCGCAGGCGCGCCGGATCCAGCAGCGCATCGGCCCATTCGCGCAAGGGACCGCGCAGCCATGCGGCCAGCGGCACGGCAAAGCCGCGCTTGGGGCGGTCGACCAGCGCCTGGGGCACGTGGCGATGCAGCACCTGCCGCAGCAGCCACTTGCCCGTGTTGCCGCGCACCTTGTACTGGTGCGGCAGGCTCCAGGCGAATTCATAGACGCGGTGGTCGATCAGCGGCACGCGGGTTTCCAGGCTGACAGCCATCGCCGCGCGGTCCACCTTGACCAGGATGTCGTCGGGCAGGTAGGTCACCGTGTCGAGCTTCATCATCGACTCGAAGAACGATCCCTGCATGGCGCGTTCGAACACCGACTCGGGTTCGACGCCCCCCTTCACGACGCGGGCGGGGTCCGCCCAGTACGACACGAACAGGCGGTAGAACTCGCCGCGCGTATCGGCGCGCAGCAGTTCGCCCAGCTTGCCGACCTTGCCGCGCCAGGCGCCACGGCCGGGTAGATGTGTGGAGGCGCTGAGCATCGCGCCGGCCGGCTTGCGCAGCAGGCCTGGCACGCGCTCGAACTGGCGCCACCAGTTGTCCACGCGGAAGTAACGCGAATAGCCGCCGAAGAGTTCGTCGCCGCCGTCGCCCGACAAGGCCACGGTCACGTGCTGGCGCGCCATGCGCGTGACCAGCGACGTGGGGATCTGCGACGAGTCGGCAAAGGGTTCGTCGTACATGTCGGCCAGTGACGGCACGACCGCCAGCGCGTCGTCCGCGGTGACGTAGAGTTCGGTGTGATCGGTGCCCAGGTGCGTGGCCACGGCCTTTGCGTGCTGCGCCTCGTCGTAGCCCTTTTCGTGAAAGCCGATGGCAAAGGTGCGCACCGGCTGCGAGCTTTGCGCCTGCATCAGCGCCACGATGGTCGACGAATCGATGCCGCCGGACAGGAAGGCGCCCAGGCTCACGTCGGACAGCATCTGGCCGCCCACGGCCTTGGACAGCACCTTTTCCAGCGCGTCGGTGGCCTGCGCGTCCGAGTCGAACGAGAGGCGCGATTGCCCTGCGGCATCCGCGGCCTCGCGGGCCGACCAGTACACGCGCGGCTCGGGCATGTGGCGGTTGCGCGTGTCGTCGGCCGAGAACTCGACCCACGTGCCGGGCGGCAGCTTGGCGATGCCTTCGTAAATGGATTGCGGCGCGGGAATGTAGTTGTGCCGCATGAACGACGCAAGCGCGTTGCGGTTCAGGTTGCGCCCGAAGCCCGGAATCGGCATCAGGCCCTTGAGTTCCGACGCGAACACCAGCTCGGCGTTGGAGTAGCCGTAGTAGAGCGGCTTTTCGCCCATGCGGTCGCGCGCCAGCACGAGCTTGCGCGAGGCCTTGTCCCACAATGCGATGGCGAACATGCCGACCGAGGCTTGCAGCGTGGCTTCGATGCCCAGCGCGGTAAAGCCGGCAAGCAGGGTTTCGGTGTCCGAATGCCCGCGCCACACCGGCGCCAGCGCCGATTCCTCGAGCTGCTTGCGGATGTCCAGGTGGTTGTAGACCTCGCCGTTGAACACCATGACGTAGCGGCCGCAGGCGGACGTCATGGGCTGGTGGCCCGCTTCGGTCAGGTCCAGGATCGCCAGGCGCACATGCGCCAGCGCGATTCCCGCATCCGCGTCTTCCCAGAAGCCATTGCTGTCCGGCCCGCGGTGGCGGATGCGCCGGCAGCTATCTGCCAGCACCTGCGCCTTATTCCCCAGGGGGCCCCAAATTCCGACTATTCCACACATGATGTTGTTCTCGTGGTCACCGTGGCAACGGCGCGCGGGGGGCCCTAGCGGCCCGTCGCCCGCACGCCGTCAAAAAGTTCCTGCCATTTCTGCAGCACGCGCGCGGCCGAGAATCGGTCGCGCACGTCGGTCGCCGCCTGCGCCATGCGCGCGCGGCCATTGTCATCGCCCATGACCGCGTCCAGCGCCTTGCACAGCGCGGGCACGTCGCCATTGGGCCGCACCAGCACGCCGTCGATGCCTTCGCGCACGATCTCGCGCGGGCCCGTATCGCAATCGAACGACACCGCCGCCAGGCCGCTGGCCATGGATTCGAGCAGGGTATTGGACAAGCCTTCGAAGCGCGAGGTCAGTACATAAAGATCGGCGCTGTCGTACCAGTCGCCCACATTGCCGGCGCGTCCCGGCATCGAGATGCGCGATTCCAGGCCGGCCTCGCGCACCTGCGCTTCGAGCGCCCGGCGTTCGCTGCCTTCGCCCAGAATAACCAAGTCCCAGCCGGGATGCGACGGCGCCAGACGCGCGAAGGCCTGAATCAGCAGATCGAAGCCCTTGTCGCCATGCAGCCGTCCGACCGCCAGCAGCCGCTTGCGGCCATCCCGCGCGGCAGGCGGCACGATGGGCTCGGCGCGCGGCAAGGGAAAGTGGACGGGATTGGGAATGACCGCCAGCCGCGAGCCCGGCACGTGCTGTGCCAGCCAGTCGGCGGTGCCGCGCGTCAAGGCGACCACGCGCGCGGCACGCGGATACGTCAGCCGGCGCAGCCGCTGCCAGAAGCCCGACAGGGTCTGCGACGGTGGATGGGTATGTTCGGTGGCGATGACGCGGCAGTTCAGCCCCGCGCAGGCCAGCACGGACAGCACGGATGCCGTGGTCATCATGCCCAGCACGATGTCTGGCCGGAACGACTTGACGACGCGGCGCAGCGCGCGCACGCGCTGCAGGTTGCTGAGGATGCCGCGCAGCCCGCCGCCCTCGCCCGCCGTGTGCAGGACCTCGCGCCGGACCTTGGGATGCAGCGCGTACACGTCGCCGTCGGCGCTGGCCTGCGTGACCACCATGACCTCGCTGCCCTCAGCGGCCCAATGGGCGCTCAGGTCCGCGGCGACGCGCTCAGCGCCCCCGCCATGCAGAGAATGGATGAACAGCAACACGCGCGCCGGACGGACGGAGTCGGCTACGGACATTCAATCGGTCCCCTTGGGTTCGGCCTTGCGCATCGCCACCACCAGGTAGCACGCGAAGGACAGCACATACATGAGGCTGGTGGCCAGCATGATGCCGGCCGCGCCCATGCGGGGCGCGAGCACGGTGTTCAGCACGGCCTTCAGCGCAAAATTGGCGACCGCGATGGCGGCCATGATGCGGTAGCGGTTCTGGCTGGCCAGAAGCTGCACCAGGATCAGCACGCCAAAGTAGAACGGCAACTGCAACAGGCCCCAGCGCAAGACGTGGGCGACGGCTTCGGTGTTTTCCGCGGTAAACGCGCCGCGCTGGAACAGCACCGACACGCCCCACGGCGCCAGGACCCAGCCCAGCGCCACGGCGGCGGCGCCCGCCCCCACCATCAGCAACGACCACTTGAGCGCCATGCTGCGCGCGCGCGCCGTATCGCCGCGCGCCTGCACGTCGGCCAGCACGGGAAGCGCGGCGCGCCCCACCGACACCGCTCCGATGCCCAGCAGCAGCGACAGCAGCCGGCTGGCGTAGCCCAGCGTGGCGTTGGCATTGGCGCCCAGGTTGGCGGCCGCATATTGGTCCAGCGGACCGACGAAGCTCATGGCGACCTGGCCGATCAGCATCACGCCGGCCGCGCTCATCAGCTCGGGCCAGTGCGGCGACGTCAGCGACAGGCGCGGCGCGCCCCAGAAGCCGCCATCGGCGCGGGCGGCCAGCCAAGCAAGCCAGACGGTCTGGATGGCGTAGCCGACCAGCGTGCCCCACAACAGGGGGCCGACGCTCTCGGCGCTGGCGGCCAGCATGACCCAGGCCAGCGTCGCCACGGCCGGAACACTGTCCAGCAGCGTATTGACGTGGCGCTCCTGCGCGCGCAGCCGCGCGGCGCTGATGCCCGCGATCAGCAGCAAGGCCGACACGGGCGCGAAGGCGACAAGCAGGTCGCCCGTCATGGCGCGCACTTGCGCCGACAGGCCCTGCCCCAGCCAATCCACCACGTACGGCCAGCCAAACCACGTGAGCAAGGCCAGTGCGACGCCGGCGGCGGCGACCCAGCCCTGAAGCTCGCGAATGAAGAGTTCTTTCTCGGCCCCGCCGGTGCGCGCCAGGCGCACCAGCACGGGGATCAGCACCACCGACAGCACGCCCACGATCGTGACCGGCAGCCAGGTGCCCATCGTCATCGTGAACTGGTAGGCGTCCACGGCGTCGCTGACGCCGTAGCGGTACGCCACCGCCATCTCCTTGATGGCGCCGGCTGCCTTGCCCAGCAGCAGAAACACCGCCACCCGGAACGCGCCCTTGAAGATGCGCTGATGATCCGGGTGGATGTTGCCGAGTTTTCGGACGAGTGCTTTCAACGCAGGAATTGCGTGTACCAGGGCATGGCGACTTCCAGGCCTTGCAGCACCGTATGCGTGGGCGCGTAGCCCAGCAGGCGGCTGGCCTTGCCGATGTCGGCCTGCGAGTGGCGCACATCGCCCGCGCGGAAATCACCGTAAACCGGCTGCTTGCCGTAGTCCACGCCCTGGTTGCCCAGGGCCTGCACCAGGAAGCTGTACAGCTGGTTCAGGGTGCTGCGGCCGCTGACGGCCACGTTGTAGACCTGGTTGCGGGCCTCGGGTGCGGCCAGCGCGCCCAGGATGTTGGCCTGCACCGCGTTGTCCACAAAGCAGAAGTCGCGGCTGGTCTCGCCGTCGCCATTGATGGTGACGTCTTCGCCCTGGATCATCGCGGCGGTCCACTTCGGGATCACGGCGGCGTAGGCGCCGTCCGGATCCTGCCGCTTGCCGAACACGTTGAAGTAACGCAGGCCCACGGTCTCAAAGCCATACGAACGCGCGAACACGTCGGCGTACAGCTCGTTGACGTACTTGGTCACGGCGTACGGCGACAGCGGCTTGCCGATGTTTTCCTCGACCTTGGGCAGCGCCGGATGGTCGCCATAGGTGGAGCTGGACGCCGCATAGACGAACGACTTCACCTTGGCGTCGCGCGCCGCCACCAGCATGTTCAGGAAACCGCCGATGTTGACGTCGTTGGTCGTGATGGGGTCGTTGAGCGAACGCGGCACCGAACCCAGCGCGGCCTGGTGCAGCACGTAGTCCATGCCTTCAGCGGCGCGGCGGCACGCATCCAGATCGCGGATGTCGCCTTCGATGAACGTGAAGCGCGACCATTGCTCCGGCGAAACGGAAGCCTGGACTTCGTCCAGGTTGCGTTGGTGGCCGGTGGCGAAGTTGTCAAGGCCGGTCACGGACTGGCCGAGCTTGAGCAGGGTCTCAAGCAGGTTCGAGCCGATGAAGCCGGCGCAGCCGGTCACCAGCCATTTGCGCGGCGCGGCGGCCAGTTCCTGGGTGACAGTCTCGAATCGTGTGGTCATGGCGAAATCCTTTTACAGACGCAGGTCGGATTCAGCGGGCGACAACACGTACTTCAGGTCGTACAGGATATGTTGCGGCTTGCCGAGCTTGCGGATGCCTTCGGCGCCCATGTCCTTGAACTGGTTGTGCGCCACGGCCAGGATCACGGCGTCGTACTTGCCTTCCTCGGGCTTGGACACGGGGGTCAGGCCGTACTCGTGCATGGCTTCGTCGGCGTCGACCCACGGATCGTAAATGTCCACGTCGACGTTGTAGTCGCCCAGTTCACGGACGATGTCCACGATGCGCGTGTTGCGCAGGTCGGGGCAGTTTTCCTTGAAGGCCAGGCCCATCACCAGCACGCGGGCGCCCTGCACGTGGATGCGGCGCTTGGTCATGCACTTAACCAGCTGCGACACCACGTAGCTGCCCATGGAGTCGTTCAGGCGGCGGCCCGCCAGGATGATCTCGGGGTGGTAGCCGATGGATTGCGCCTTGTGCGTCAGGTAGTAGGGGTCCACGCCGATGCAGTGACCGCCGACCAGGCCCGGCCGGAACGGCAGGAAGTTCCACTTGGTGCCGGCAGCCTGCAGCACGGCTTCGGTGTCGATGCCCATCTTGTTGAAGATCAGGGCCAGTTCGTTGATCAGCGCGATGTTCACGTCGCGCTGCGTGTTTTCGATCACCTTGGCGGCCTCGGCCACGCGGATGCTGGACGCCTTGTGCGTGCCGGCGGTGATGATTTCCTTGTACAACTGGTCCACCAGCGTGGCGATTTCGGGCGTGGAACCCGACGTGACCTTCTTGATCGTGCTGACGCGGTGTTCCTTGTCGCCCGGGTTGATGCGCTCGGGGCTGTAGCCGGCAAAGAAGTCCACGTTGTACTTCAGGCCCGACACGCGCTCCAGAACCGGCACGCAGTCTTCTTCGGTGGCGCCAGGGTAGACGGTGGATTCATAGATGACGATGTCGCCGCGCTTGAGCACCGCGCCGATCGTTTCGCTGGCCTTGACCAGCGGGGTCAGGTCCGGCTGCTTGTACTCGTCGATGGGGGTGGGCACGGTCACGATAAACACGTTGGCCTCGCCCAGTTCGGCGCGTTCGGCGGTGTAGCTCAACTGCTTGGCTTCGGCCAGCTCGGCGTCGCTGACTTCCAGCGTATGGTCGTGACCCGCCTTCAGCGCGTCGATTCGGCGCGTGTTGATGTCAAAGCCAATGACGGCGCGCTTCTTGCCGAATTCAACGGCCAGGGGCAGCCCGACGTAGCCTAGGCCGACGACAGCGAGTTTCACATCCTGGATTCGCAACATAACTCTCCCTTCACCGTAGAACGTGTACGGCATTTTAAAGATGAACTGGTGATGGATACCGAGCCCCCGGCGGCGATCGCCGGGGCACTCAAACTAATCGGTGGTTCGCAGCACGGATGGCAACAACAGCCAGCCCGGGCGGCGCCAGGAGACCAGGCGCGCGTACAGCCAGATATAGACGCTGGCAAAGACAACGAGGCTGGCGCTCAGGGCCCAGGCGTTGTCCCACCAGATCGTGGCCGGCACCAGCCCGATCAGCGCCAGGACCCACATGTACGGGGACGCCAGCGCATTGCAAAGCGCGGGAACGGCATGGCGCCGGCCGCGGCTGAAGGTAACGCGGACCAGCCGGCGGAACACAAGCTGGTGCAAGTGCAGCGCATCGGGCTGGTCGACCGGCACGCCACGCTTGAAGCGGCGGCGCCAGATCGAGAAACCGGTTTCGAATACGGGGTAGAACAGGACCGCCAAGGCGTAGAACGGCGACACGGACGGGTTGCGCACGACCAGCAGCACGGCCAGTTCGGCCAGCATGAAGCCCAGGAAGTACGCGCCGCCATCGCCCAGGAATACGCGTCCGAACGGGAAGTTCCACACCAGGAAGCCCAACGTTGCAGACGCCAGCGCCGCAGCCACCAGGAAGATCGGCACGTCGCCGACCTGCAGGGCAACGAGGCTGATCGACACCGCCATCAGGGTGGCGACCATGCCGGCCAGGCCGTTCATGCCGTCAACGATATTCAGGGCATGGGTACAGCCGCCCACCGCGAACATGGTGAACAGCAGCGACACCGGCCAGAACGAGAGCACGTAATCCACAGGGGCCATGCCAACGCGGCTGACGCCGCCCAGCAGCCACCACGCGATGGCCGCGGACAGAAAAGCGGCCAGCAAACGCTTGCTGGCGCCGATGTCCTTGGTAATGTCTTCAAGCAGGCCGGCCACGAAAACGGGCAACGCCGCGACGAAGAGCGCGGGCCACAGCCAGGTAAGGGTCATGTTGCTGGGTCCGAGGACCAGCAGGCCAGCCAGCGTTCCGGCAAGCACCGCCAGACCGCCGACGCGAGGCGTCGCGCGGGAATGATTGGCTTGGGGCTTGTTGAGGTCGCTATCGCCGGTAAAAGCGCCATGCCAGCGCTCGGACGCCACGATGAGTCCCCCCACCATGAACGCGACCACGCATATATACAGCCAGGTCACTGGATCACCTCTGGTTGGTCTATCGAGACAGGCCCGCCATTATCGGAGGCAGGTGTAACGCCCATATATGGGAGGGATAAGGAAGTGCAATTCCGAGGCACAGAACGTAACGCGCGCAGGCGGGCTATCCGTCCGCCGCGCATGTGTCTGGAACGCGCTGGCGCGAGAGCGCCTGGCAGTGCTGGTTTCATGTGGGGATTGTAGAGCGTTCCGCCTCTGGGCACGCGAAATATGCAAGGGAAAACACGAAGGCCCGGGGGACCGCGCGGCGTCGCGCTGCGCAGGCTTTTGCCGTCATCGCTTACAAATAGGGACGCAACGATTCGGGGCAAAAAAAAGCCCGAGATCGTGAGATCTCGGGCTAAATCCACCAAAGGAGGAGGGTGGAGGAGACAACCGTGGCATGTTGGGAGCGGGACTTCAGCTCGCTGCGCTTCCGGGGTTTTCACCGCGCCGTCTGCGTTTCAACATCCAATGACTGAATAGTACCTACGTTTTTTGTGCGTTGCAAGATTTTTTTTGATCTATTTTTTGAGCGGCCCGTCGCGTTGCTTTTTCGCTGCAAGAATCCCGCCCGCCCTCTGGAAACCCGCGCCAGTCAATGCCCTGGCCAAAAACGGGGTTTTTGCCGAACGGGTTTTCCCCTTGCGGAATAACCCTGTATGACAGCGGGTAATCCCACCCTGGCCTTCGCACCAAAACAGTGCATCACGCACCACGAGGCGGCCAAATTTGCGCATTGCAACATTTCTTGCAGACGCGGTTTCAGTCCACCGCTCAGATCCAATACGCGGTGGTTGTCATCACCTTGGACATGGCGCGCATGGCCAGTTTCACGGGCGCGGGCAGCGGTACGCCGCCCGCCTGCTCGGCGCTGGCACGATGCTGGGCCTCGTCGTCTTTCATCTTTTTGACGATCTGGCGCGAGCGTTCGTCCTGCACCGGCAAGGTGCGCAGGTGTTCGTCCAGATGGGCCTCGACCTGTTTTTCAGTTTCAGCCATGAAGCCCAGATTGCGCGGCACGCCGGCCACGCTGGCCATCACGCCCAGGGCGAACGAACCCGCGTACCAGACGGGATTGAGCAGGCTGGGCCGGCTGCCCAGTTCGTTCAGGCGCTCGTGGCACCACACCAAGTGGTCGACTTCTTCGGCGGCGGCATTGAGCAGCAGCGCGCGCGGGGCGGGTTCCTTGCACACCGACGCCTGGCCACGGTAGAGCGCCTGGGCGCAGACCTCGCCGACGTGGTTGACCCGCATCAGGCCGGCCGCGTGGCGCTTTTCCTGGGCGGACAGGGCTTGCGGCGATTCCTGTGCGGTGGCGGGGTAGGCCCGGCCAGCGCTGGCGTTGCCCGAGAGCACGCGCAACGCACGGTCGGTCTCGGCCAGCAGGGCATCCAGGGGACCGTGGCGGCGCCGCAGGGAAACGGGGCCGGATTTGGACAACGTGGTGGACATGGCAACTCCTAGGCAAAGCGGACGCGCTGCACCCCTGATGCGGGGTGGGGTTCTCCTGCCCGGGATTGTACGCAACGGGTATCATCAGCCATTGACTGCGCTCAAGCTCAAGGACTCACTGAAATGGAATGCACGATCGACTGGGGCGGCCCCACCGGCATGCTCTTCACCGCCAGCACGGGTAGCGGCCACGTGGCCGTGATGGACGGCGCCGTGGACGGCGGCGGCCACAACCTGGCGCCCCGCCCCATGGAAATGCTGCTGGCCGGCACGGGCGGCTGCACGGCCTATGACGTGGTGCTGATCCTCAAGCGCGGCCGCCATGCGGTCACGGGTTGCAGCGTCAAGCTGCAGGCCGAGCGCGCCGGCACCGATCCCAAGGTCTTCACGAAGATTCACTTCGCGTTCACCGTCACCGGCGCCAATTTGCCACGCGCGGCCGTCGAACGCGCCGTGCAGCTTTCTCACGAGAAATACTGCTCGGCGTCGGCCATGCTGGAAAAAACCGCCGAAATGACGTTCTCGGTCGACATCGTCGACACACAGGAAGCCGCCGCTACCGCCTGAGCCGCCCGCGCGGCCGTGGTGTAATTCGGCATTCACCATATATAGGCGCCGCCGCGGCACGTCCGCGGCGGCGCGCTTGCTTCCCGGACCGGGACCGCAGGCACAAGGATCGTCATGAAACAATACCTGGACCTCGTTCAATCCATCCTCGACACCGGCTCGTGGCAGGAAAACCGGACCGGCATCCGCACCCTCAGCATGCCGGGCGCTTCGCTGCGGTTCGACCTGCAGCAGGGCTTTCCCGCCGTCACCACCAAGAAGCTGGCGTTCAAGTCGGCCATTGGCGAAATGGTGGGATTCCTGCGCGCCTCGCGCAGCGCGGCGGAATTCCGCGAGCTTGGCTGCAAGGTCTGGGACCAGAACGCCAACGAAAACGCGCAGTGGCTGGCCAACCCCTACCGCGAAGGTCCCGACGATCTGGGACCGGTCTACGGCGTGCAGTGGCGCCAATGGCCGGCCTACAAGATGCTGGATGCCAGCCGCCCCGGGCAGATCGAGGACGCGCTGTCGCGCGGCTACGCCAAGGTGGCCGACCTTGAAGAAGGCGGTGAGCCGAAGGTGCTGCTGTACAAGGCGGTCGACCAGTTGCGGCAATGCCTGGACACCATTCACGAACGTCCGGGCGACCGGCGCATCCTGTTCCACGGCTGGAACTGGGCGCAGATCGAGGAAATGGCGCTGCCGCCTTGCCACCTGCTCTATCAGTTCCTGCCCAACGCGACGACGCGCGAGATCTCGCTTTGCCTGTACATCCGCTCCAATGACGTGGGCCTGGGCACGCCGTTCAACCTGACCGAAGGCGCGGCGCTGCTGCATCTGGTCGGGCGCCTGACCGGCTACACCCCGCGCTGGTTCACCTATTTCATCGGCGATGCGCATATCTATGAGAATCACCTGCCGATGCTGCGCGAGCAATTGACGCGAACGCCGTATGAATCGCCCCGTCTCGTGTTGTCGGACCGCATACCCGATTTCGCCGTGACCGGCCGCTACGAACCCGAGTGGCTCGAGAAGGTCGAGCCCGGCGACTTTTCGTTGTCGGGTTACACGCACCACGCGCCCCTGACGGCCGCGATGGCCGTCTGACCCTTCCGCCGGCCGCGCCGGCGCCCGCTTTTCAGGGCAGATCAGCAACACGCCGGACGCCGTCCGGCGTCCGATTCCTCGCACGCCCCGCCGCAGGTGAAGATTGGTGAGCTTCTGGAAGCGCGATTTCGGTATAACCCATCCCTTAGCCACGGACGCGCGTCCAGCATGCCGCGCGCCCCGTTGCTTTCGACCGGCCCTCTGGACGCGCCACGCCGAGCGCCCGAACCGTGCCGACCGCTGGCGTTGCCGCGCCCAATTCCCCATCCCTATAAATAGAGTGTGAGAAAAGCCAGCGACGAGAGCAGGATCCTCCTTGCGACCGGACTGCAACTGTTGACTACCAATTGAATTGAATATCGTGCCCCGCGCCGCGGCTGTATGCGCTTAGGACAGGACCCCACAAATGCTCGTTGGAACTTATAACCCTTCGCTCGTCCTCGTATCCTTAGGGGTCGCCATCCTGGCGTCGTATACGGCGTTGGGCATGGCCAACCGCGTGAAGGCGTCGAGCGGCCTGCCTGCCGCGAAGTTCTGGCTGGCGGGCGGCGCGTTCGCGATGGGCATCGGGATCTGGTCGATGCACTTCGTGGGCATGCTGGCGTTCAGCCTGCCCATTCCCATGGGCTACGACCTGCCCCTGACCGTGCTGTCCCTGGCCATCGCCATCGGTTGCTCGGCCTTCGCGCTGTGGATGGTCTGCAAGGACGAACTGCCGTGGGGCCGGCTGACGGCGGGCGCGCTGCTGATGGGATCGGGCATCGCGGCGATGCACTACATCGGCATGGCCGCGATGCGCATGTCGCCGGGCATCGACTACGACCCGGCTTGGTTCTCGCTATCCGTGGTGATCGCGATTGCCGCGTCCGGCGCTGCGCTGTGGATCACCTACCGGCTGCGGCAGGACGCGCCGCGTGTGGCGCTGTCGCGCCCGTTGGCCGCTGGGGTCATGGGGCTGGCGATCGTGGGCATGCACTATACGGGCATGGAAGCCGCGAGTTTTCCGGCGGGCAGCATCTGCATGGCGGCCGACGCCGGCATCTCGGCGGGCTGGCTCGCGATCGCCGTGACCGCGGTCACGCTGAGCGTGCTGGCGATCGCGCTGGTGGTGGCCGTGCTGGACAACCGACTTGAGGCGCGCACGTCCGCGCTGGCCTCGTCGCTGGCCGAAGCCAATGAAGAGCTGGTGCAACTGGCGCTGCACGACACGCTGACCAAGTTGCCCAACCGCATCCTGCTGGAAGACCGGATGGAACAGGCCATCGAAAGCGCCAGCCGCCGCCGAGGCTATTTCGCGGTGCTGTTCTTTGACCTGGACGGCTTCAAGGCCGTCAACGACGCGTACGGACACCACACCGGCGACGCGCTCCTGATCGACCTGGCGCAGCGCATCCGCCTGGCGTTGCGCACGCAGGACACCGTCGCCCGCCTGGGCGGTGACGAGTTCATCGTGCTGAGCGAGGTGCTGGAACCCACCGACGCGGCCAACGTGGCGGACCGGCTGATCGACGCCATCGCGCGCCCCGTCACGGTCTACGGCCACGAAGTGCTGGTGACGTCCAGCGTGGGCATTGCCGTCTATCCGAACGACGGCCGTGACACCCACGCCTTGCTGACCAATGCGGACGCGGCGATGTACCACGCCAAGCGGCTGGGCGGCACGGGCTACAGCTTTTTCGAACCGTCCATGAACGCGGACGCGCACGAGCAGATCGAGCTGCTGCACGACCTGCGGCTGGCGCAGGAGCGCGGCCAGTTCGTCCTGCATTACCAGCCGAAGTACGAAGCGCCGGCCGGCCCCATCATGGGCGCCGAGGCGCTGCTGCGCTGGAACCACCCGACGCGCGGCCTGGTCGGCCCGGACCAGTTCATTCCCACCGCGGAAAAGACCGGCCTGATTCTGTCCATCGGCGATTGGGTCATCAACGAGGCCTGCCGCCAGATGCGCGAATGGATCGACGTCGGCCAAGGCCACTGGACCATCGCCGTCAACATCTCGGCGCTGCAGTTTTCGCATGCCAGCCTGGTCGAGACGGTGCGCTCCGCGTTGGCGCGGCATGCCGTCCCGCCCGCCTGCCTGACGATCGAAGTGACCGAGTCGACCGCCATGCGCGACGCGGAAGCCAGCCTGACGGTGCTCAAGCGCCTGTCCGAGCTGGGCGTCACGATTTCCATCGACGACTTCGGCACCGGCTATTCCAGTCTGCTTTATCTCAAGCGGCTGCCCGCGACCGAACTGAAGATCGATCGCGGCTTCGTGAATCAGCTGGGCAACGACAACGAGGATGCGGCCATCGTGTCGGCCATCGTGGCGCTCGCGCAGCAGCTCAACCTGCGCATCGTGGCCGAAGGCGTCGAGACCGCCGCGCAGCAGAAATTCCTGACCGGGCTGGGCTGCGACTCGCTGCAGGGCTTTCTGCTGGGCAAGCCCATGCCGGCCACCGAATTCCTGGAACACGCGGCAACCTGACAGGCGGGGCGGTCTCTCGCAATTTGCTACGCTTACGGGGTCGTTCCGGCTCAACCCTTACCGTTGCAAGCACGCATGCCCGCCAGCCTTACCCTGATCGTCGCCTATTCCACCAACCGCGCCATTGGCCGCGACAACGCCCTGCCCTGGAAACTGCCGGGTGACCTGGCGCATTTCAAGCGCAGCACACTGGGCCATCCCATCATCATGGGCCGCAAGACGTGGGACTCGCTGGGCCGTCCCCTGCCCGGCCGCAGCAATATCGTCATCAGCCGCAATCCCGATTTCAGCGCCGCCGGCGCCATCCTGGCGCCCACGCTGGAGGCTGCCGTGGCCGCCTGCGGCGACATCGACGAAGCCTTCGTGATCGGCGGCGCGCAGATCTACGCGCAGGCCCTGCCGCTGGCCCGGCGCGTGCTGGCCACCGAGGTCCATGCGGACGTCGAGGGCGACGCGTTCTTTCCGCTTTTGCCGTCGTTCCAGTGGAAGGAAACGGCGCGCCAGCCGCAGCCCGCCGAGAACGGCTACGACTACGACTTCGTCACGTACGAACGCGCCTGAAGCACTGAGCTGACCTACGCCGCGCCCGCGTTGCGCATGAAGCGCCACAGCGCGGGCGCCGCCGAATACGCCACGTTAAACCGCACCCACGCCGTGTCGGCCTCGTCCGCGTCAAAGTAGGAACCGGGCGCCAGCCAGATGCCGTCCTTGAGCGCCAGCTCCGCCAGCCCATTGGCGCCGCGTTCGCGCCACTGTCCCGCCACCTGCGCCCACAGGAACAGGCCACCCTGCGGCTTTCCATAAATGTCGAATCCGTGCTGGCGCATCTGCTCGGCCACTTCGGTGTGCGCCTGCGCCAGCCGCTCGCGCGTGCGGGCAATGTGGGCGCGGTAGCGGCCCTCGCGGATGACCTGGTGCACGATGCGCTCCATGATCTCGGGCGTTGTCAGCCCCACCGCCATCTTGGTGCGCGCGATGTCGCGCACCAGATCGCGGTGCGCCACCACGTAGCCCACCCGCACCGACGGACTGATGACCTTCGAATAGCCGCCCAGGTAGACGACCCGGCGCGCCCCATCCAGCGCCGCCAGCATCGGCGTCACGCCCGGCGCCAGTTCGCGCGAGATGTCGTCTTCCACCACCCACAGCCCGTGCCGCTCCGCCGCCTGCAGGATGCGGAACGCGTTGGCCATGGTGATGCTGGCGCCCGATGGGTTCTGCAAGGCGGTATTGATGAAGAGCGCGCGCGGCCGGTGCTGGGCCGCCACCCGCTCGAGCGCGTCGCAGTCCAGGCCATCGACCGTGCGCGGCACCGCGATGACGCGTAGACCTGCCAGGCGCAGCAACTGCAGAAGGTTGGCGTAGGCCGGCTGCTCGACGACCACCGTGTCGCCCGGCCGCAGCAGCGTGCGGATCACGGTGTCCAGCCCGTGGGTCACGCCCTGCGTCAGCAGCACCTGCGACGCCTCGACCTCCATGCCCTGCGCGCTCAGGCTGGCCGCGATGGTCTCGCGCAGCGGCGCATAGCCGTACGGATGGCCATAGTTGGCGATCCGCATCGCGGGCACGCGCCCCATGTGGCGCAGCGCCATGTGAAGGCCTTCTTCGTTCAGCCATTCGCCGGGCAGCCACCCGCACCCCGATTTGATGGGGATGGAGTGGTCGGCAAATATGTCCGACAACAGCCATCCGGCGTTCAGCCGCGGCGGCTCCCAGGACAGGGGTTCGGCCCGGCGGGCGGGCGCGTCGGGCGATGCCACCCGGTAGCCCGCGCCGGGCCGCGCCGCCAGCCACCCCTGCGACACCAGCCGGCTATAGGCGCTGGCCACGGTGAAGGTGCTGACGCCGTACTGGCGCGCGAACTCGCGGACCGAGGGTAGGGACATACCCGGACGCAGCGTCTGCGCCTCGACGGCGCGCAGGATGGCCGCGACGAGCTGTTCGACAAGGGTGGGCGCGGCGCCGCGGCCGCGGACGGGTTGGAAGTCGATCACGGACTAACTGTACAGTTGCGACGATCTCAACTATACAGTTAGCGGCAAATGCGCGGATTGTATATTTTCATTCCCTGCGGGACGTTCCAGAATCGTCCGAATCCCGCTGCCCGCGCGCGTTTCGCGGCGGCTGCGGTTGTCCCCCTTCTGGAGTCACCATGAACGCCCCCGCCCAGTTGCCCGACCTGTCCCATCTCTGGATGCCCTTTACGGCCAACAAGCAGTTCAAGGCCCAACCGCGCATGCTGGCCAAGGCCAAAGGCATGTACTACACGTCCACGGACGGCCGCCAGATCCTGGACGGCACGGCGGGCCTGTGGTGCGTCAATGCCGGCCACGGCCGCGAAGAGATTGTCGAGGCCATCGCCCGCCAGGCAGGCGTCATGGATTACGCCCCGGGCTTCCAGCTGGGCCACCCGCTGGCCTTCGAGGCCGCGACCGCCGTCGCGGGCCTGATGCCGCAGGGAATGGACCGCGTGTTCTTCACAAACTCGGGCTCCGAATCGGTCGACACCACGTTGAAGATCGCCCTGGCCTACCACCGCGCGCGCGGCGAAGGCCAGCGCACCCGCCTGATCGGCCGCGAGCGCGGCTATCACGGTGTGGGTTTTGGCGGCATCTCGGTGGGCGGCATCTCGGCCAACCGCAAGACGTTCTCGGGCGCCCTGCTGCCCGCCGTGGACCACCTGCCCCACACCCACAACATTGAACAGAACGCCTACTCGAAGGGCCAGCCCGCGTGGGGCGCGCACCTGGCCGAAGAGCTGGAGCGCATCATCGCCCTGCACGATGCGTCGACCATCGCCGCCGTGATCGTCGAGCCCATGGCCGGCTCCACCGGCGTGCTGATTCCGCCCAAGGGGTATCTGGAAAAACTGCGCGAGATCACCGCCAAGCACGGCATCCTGCTGATTTTCGATGAAGTCATCACCGCCTACGGCCGCCTGGGCGCCGCCACTGCCTCCGAATTCTTTGGCGTGACGCCGGACATCATCGCCATGGCCAAGGGCGTCAGCAATGCCGCCGTTCCCGCCGGCGCCGTGGCCGTCAAGCGCGAAGTGCACGACGCCATCGTCAACGGACCGGCGGGCGGCATCGAGTTCTTCCACGGCTACACGTATTCGGCACACCCGCTGGCCGCCGCCGCCATCCTGGCCACGCTGGACATCTACCGACGCGAAGACCTCTTTGGCCGCGCCCGCAAGCTGTCGGGTGCGTTCCAGGAAGCCGCGCACAGCCTGAAGGGCGCGCCCAACGTCATCGACGTGCGCAACCTGGGACTGGTGTCCGGCATTGAACTGGCGCCGCGCGCGGGCGCCCCCGGCGCACGCGCCGCCGAAGTCTTCCAGCGCTGCTTCGACAGCGGCCTGATGGTGCGGTATACCGGCGACATCATCGCTGTCTCGCCGCCGCTCATCATCGACGAAGCACAGATCGGCCAGATCTTCGAACAGATCGGCAAGATCCTGAAAGAGGTTGCCTGATCCTTCCTTATCCGCGCGCCCGCTCGGCGCGCGGCGCGACAACCGCACATGGGCGGCCCCAGGCCGCCCTGCCGCATTTTTGACGAATCACCGAGCCTTGCATCCATGAAGAAGATTCCCCATTTCATCAACGGCCAACCCTACGAGGGCGGCAACAGCCGCTACACCGACGGCTTCAACCCGGCCACCGGCGAAATCGCCTCGTCGATCCCGCTGGCGTCCAACGACGACGTGGGGCTGGCCGTGGCCGCCGCCAAGGCGGCCTTTCCGGCTTGGTCCGAGACGCCGGCCCTCAAGCGCGCCCGCATCCTCTTCAACTTCAAGGCGCTGCTGGACCAGCACCAGGACGAACTGGCCGAATTGATCACGCGCGAACACGGCAAGGTGTTCTCGGACGCCAAGGGCGAAGTGATGCGCGGCATCGAGATCGTCGAGTTCGCTTGCGGCATTCCGCAACTGCTCAAGGGCCAGTATTCCGACCAGATCGGCGGCGGCATCGACAACTGGAGCATGCGTCAGGCGCTGGGCGTCGTGGCCGGCATCACGCCGTTCAACTTCCCGATGATGGTGCCGTGCTGGATGTTCCCCGTCGCCATCGCTTGCGGCAACACCTTCGTGCTCAAGCCGTCGGAACGCGATCCTTCCGCGTCCGTGCGCCTCGCGGAACTGCTCACCGAAGCGGGTCTGCCACCCGGCGTCTTCAACGTCGTCCACGGCGACAAGCTGGCGGTTGACGCGCTGATCTCGCACCCCGACGTCGAGGCCCTGTCCTTCGTCGGCTCCACGCCGATCGCCGAATACATCTACGCCGAAGGCACCAAGCGCGGCAAGCGCGTGCAGGCGCTGGGCGGCGCCAAGAACCACCTGGTGGTCATGCCCGATGCGGACCTGGATCAGGTGACCGACGCGCTGATGGGCGCGGCCTATGGTTCCGCGGGCGAGCGCTGCATGGCCATCTCGGTGGCCGTGGCGGTGGGCGACGTGGCCGACAAGGTTGTCGAACGCCTGACGCCGCGCGTGAAGGCGCTGGTGGTCAAGGACGGCATGCAATCCGACGCCGAAATGGGTCCGCTGGTGACCGCGCAGCACCGCAAGAAGGTGATGGGCTACATCGAGGACGGCATCGCCAGCGGCGCCGATCTGGTGGTGGACGGCCGCGACCTGAAGGTGCCGGGCAACGAGAAAGGATTTTTCCTGGGCGGCACGCTGTTCGATAACGTGAAGCCCGCCATGAACATCTACCGCGAAGAGATTTTCGGACCGGTACTGTGCATCGTGCGCGTGCCGGACTTCGCCAGCGCGGTGGAACTCATCAATGCGCATGAGTTCGGCAACGGCGTGGCGTGCTTTACGTCCGACGGCGGCGTGGCGCGCGCCTTCGCCCGCCAGATCAAGGTCGGCATGGTGGGCATCAACGTGCCGATCCCCGTGCCCATGGCGTGGCATTCGTTCGGCGGCTGGAAGCGCTCGCTGTTCGGCGACCACCATGCGTACGGCGAGGAAGGCATCCGTTTTTACTCGCGCTACAAGAGCGTGATGCAACGCTGGCCCGACAGCATCGCCAAAGGCGCCGAATTCACGATGCCCGTCGCGAAGTGACGCCCCCCCCGAGGCGCGTAGCGCCTCCCCCCAGGGGGCGTCGCAGCGGACCGGCGGAGCCCGGATCCGCGCGACCCCGCTTGGGGAGGGCGTGCATGAATTGGGGCGCGTCGTTCTTGCCTCGGGATTGAGGGGCGTGGCTTGAAGCATTGACACTGCGCGGCGCCTCGCCGCGCCTTCCGAATATCTGTACGACAAGGGGAAACCTGATGCGCATCGGGATCGGCGGCTTTCAGCATGAGACGAATACGTTCGCGCCATCGCGCGCGGCGTGGGAAGATTTTGCGGACAAGGGTGGGGGGTGGCCGAAGCTGGTCAGTGGCCCCGCAATGTTCGAGGCGGTGGCGGGCGCCAACATTCCGGTGGCGGGATTTATCGAGGCCATGGGGCAGCATGCGTTGATTCCCACCACGTGGGCCGCGGCGAGTCCTTCGGGGCATGTGACCCGGGATGCGTTCGAGCGTATCAGCGCGATGATTTTGCAAGGGTTGTCGCAGGCCATGCCGCTGGATGGCGTGTATCTGGATCTGCACGGCGCCATGGTCACCGAGCATCTGGATGATGGCGAGGGCGAACTGCTCAAGCGTGTGCGCGAACTGGTGGGTCCCAACGTGCCGATCGTTGCCAGCCTGGACCTGCACGCCAACGTGACCCGCGCGATGGTGCGCCATGCCGACGCATTGGTCTGTTATCGCACCTATCCGCACATCGACATGGCCGAGACCGGGCAGCGCGCCGCCGGCCTGCTGGCGCAGCGGCTGGGCGGCATGCCGCGTCATTATGCGGCCCTGCGCAGCCTGCCGTTTTTGATTCCTCTGTGCTGGCAGTCCACCGACATCGAGCCGGCGCGCAGCCTGTATCAGCTGGTGGGCGATCTTGAGGCGCGTGGCGCGGCCAGCGTTTCCTTTGCGACCGGGTTTCCGGCAGCGGACTTTCCCGAATGCGCGCCCACGGTCTGGGCTTACGGCATGACGCAGGCTGAAGCGGACGCCGCCGCAGACGAGATGACGCGCGCGGTCATGAATGCCGAACAGGACTTCGGCGGCAAGCTCTACACGCCGGACGAAGCCGTGCAGGAAGCGTTGCGGCTGGCACGCGATGCATCCAAGCCGGTGGTCATCGCCGATGCGCAGGACAACCCCGGCGCGGGCGGCAGTTCCGACACCACCGGCGTGCTGCGCGCCCTGATCCGCCACGATGCGCGCGATACGGCCATTGGTCTGATTGTTGACCCCGCCGCCGCGCTGGCCGCCCATCGAGCCGGTGCAGGCAACACGGTGCGGATTGCACTGGGTGGACACTCGGGTATTCCCCACGACGAACCGCTGGACACCGAGTTCATCGTCGAGAAAACTTCGGAAGGACGCTTCGATACGCATGGCGCGTTCTATCGCGGCTTTCACATGGATCTGGGCCCCAGCGCGTGCCTTCGCATCGGCGGCGTGCGCATCATCCTGGCCTCGAACAAGGTGCAGATGGCCGACCAGGAGATGTTCCGGTTTGCCGGCGTTGAGCCCACGCGCGCCGCGATTCTGGTGGTCAAGAGTTCGGCGCACTTTCGCGCCGATTTCACGCCCATCGCGCACACGATTCTGGTCTGCGCGGCGCCCGGCTCCATGCTGATGGATGCGGCAAAACAACCATGGACACGGTTGCGTCCCGGCATCAGAATGGCGCCTTGCGGGCCGGTGTTTGACGGCCGGACCGCAGCGACAGCCTGACCCTCGCGCGCCGCTTCACCGCGGCGCGTCAACGACGTAGCGGCCCACGCGCCGCTCACTACGCTTCAAGGGGAAATACATGCTCAAGTTTGTCCGAGCGGCCGCGCTCGCCGGCGTCACGCTCGCCATGGCGCATGGCGCCTATGCCGAGACCGTCATCAAGACGGTGATGCACTCGCCGCTGCGCCTCACCGATCCGCACGCCACCACCGCCTACATCACGACGTGGCACGGTTACATGATCTACGACACCTTGCTGGCCACCGATGCCGACAACAAGGTCCAGCCGCAGATGCTTGAGAAGTGGGAAGTCTCGCCCGACGGCAAGACCTACACCATGACGCTGCGCCCGGGCCAGAAATGGCATGACGGCCAGCCGGTGACTGCCGAGGATTGCGTGGCGTCGATCAAGCGCTGGGCCGGCGGCGACGGCATGGGCCGCACCCTGCTGAAGTTCACCGACAAGATCGAAGTCATCGACGACAAGAGCTTTCGCATCGTCATGAAGGAACCCACGGACCTGGCGCTGCGCGCCCTGTCCAAGCCCACTGGCACCGCGCCGTTCATGATGCCCAAGCGCATCGCCGAACAGGCCATTGGCAAGCCCATCACCGACATGACAGGCTCCGGCCCGTTCAAGGTCGCCGAGTTCAAGCCGGGCGTGAAGACCGTGTACGTCAAGAACGCCGACTACGTGCCGCGCAAGGAACCCGTCAGCGGTCTGGCCGGCGGCAAGGTCGTCCATGTCGACAAGGTCGAATGGGACGTGATGCCCGACGCGCTGACCACCGCCAACGCGCTGCTCGGCGGCGAAATCGACTTCGTCGAGCAATTCCCGTACGACCTGTTGCCAATGATCGAAGGCAACCCGGACCTGAAGGAAGAGTCGCTCAGCCCGGTCGGCTACTTCACGATGTACCGCTTCAACTTCAAGTACCCGCCCTTCAACAACAAGAAGATCCGCCAGGCCGCCATGTACGCGATCGGCCAGGAAGACGTGATGAAGGCGCTGGTCGGCAATCCCAAGTACTGGAAGACCTGCGCCTCGCTGTGGGGCTGCGGCACGCCGCTGGAAAGCGATATCGGCAAGGACATGGTCGTGCCGTCGAACATCGAGAAGGCCAAGGCGCTGCTCAAGGAAGCGGGTTACGACAACACGCCCATCCTCGTCATGCACGCCACCGACGTGGGCACGCTGTCCGCGCAACCCGTCGTGATGGCCGCGGCCCTGCGCAAGGCGGGCTTCAACGTCAACCTGGCGGCGATGGACTGGCAAAGCGTGGCCACGCGCCGCGCCTCGAAGGCCGCGCCGGCCGAAGGCGGCTGGAACGTCCACAACACCAATTGGTACGCCACCGACGTGATGGACCCCGTGCGTTCCGCCCCCGCGGCCGCCAACGGCGACAATGCGTGGTTCGGCTGGCCCGAGTTCCCGCAAATCGAGGAACTGCGCACCAAGATGGCGTTGACGTCGGATCCGGCCGAGCAGAAGAAGATCTCCGAGGAAGTGCAGCGCATCGGCATCGACGAAGGCCTGTACGTGCCGCTGGGCCAGATGTCCGTGCCCACCGTCTACTCGACCAAGCTGTCGGGTTTGGTGCACGCGCCGGTCTTCGCGTTCTGGAACGTCAAAAAGGCCCCTTGATGGGCTCCGGGCCTGCGCGCCGCAGCATGCAGTCCGCGCAGGCCTAATTAGTACTGGGGGAATTACATGCTGGCATTTGTCTCACGCCGGCTCCTCGCGACCATCCCGGTTCTGGTGATGGTCGCGGTGGTGGTCTTTGCGATATTGCGTTTCAGTCCCGGGGATCCGGCCATCATCATGGCGGGCGATGGCGCCACGCCCGAACGTATCGTCCAGATACGGCAGACGATGGGCCTGGACCAGCCGGTGGTCAAACAGTTCTTCATCTGGGGCGGCAAGCTCCTGCAGGGCGACCTGGGCACCTCGCTCATGTCCGGCGTGCCGGTCACGAAACTCATCGCGCAGCGCCTGGAGCCTTCGCTCAGCCTGGCAGTGCTCACGCTGGTCTTCACGCTGCTCGTCGCCATTCCGCTGGGCGTGCTGGCCGCATGGCGCCAGGGCAAGCTGCTGGACCGCGCCGTCATGGGCTTTTCGGTGCTGGGGTTCTCGGTGCCGGTGTTCGTCACCGGCTACCTGCTGATCTGGGCCTTCGCCATCAAGCTCGGCTGGTTCAACGTGCAGGGCTATACGCCGCTTGAGAAGGGATTCTGGCTGTTCCTGCATCGGCTCATCCTGCCCTCGCTCGCGCTGTCCACCGTGTACGTGGCGCTCATCGCGCGCATCACGCGCACCAGCGTCATCGAGGTCATGGGCGAGGACTTCATCCGCACCGCCCGCTCCAAGGGCCTGGGCGAAACCGGCGTGCTGCTTGGCCACGCGCTGCGCAATGCCGCCGTACCCATCGCCACCGTCGTGGGCGTGGGCATCGCGCTCTTGATCAGCGGCGTCGTCGTCACCGAATCGGTGTTCAACATCCCGGGCCTCGGCCGGCTGGTGGTGGAAGCCGTGCTGGCGCGCGACTACCCGGTCATCCAGGGCCTGACGCTTTTCTTCGCGTTCGTCTACGTGTTCATCAATCTGGTTGTCGATTGCGCCTACACGGTGTTCGACCCGCGTATCCGGTACTGACGCCATGAGCATGCAAACGCCAACCGATGCCGCCGCACAGGCGGCCGCCGACCTCCCCGGAGGCGGCACGCCCCACATCACCGCCTGGCGGCAGATCCGCCAGGGACTCAAGAGCTGGCCCGTCATGCTGGCGCTGGTGGTGCTGGCGGCGATCGTCTTCATCGCCCTCTTCGCGCCGCTGCTGGGCACGGTCGATCCCACTCTCCTCAACCCGGGCGCACGGCTCAAGCAGCCCTTCACGGACTATTTCCTGGGCACCGACGCGTTCGGCCGCGACGTGTGGTCGCGCGTGGCCTACGGCGCGCGCATCTCGCTGATCGCGGGTCTGGGCGCCGCCGTGGTCAGCGTGGCCCTCGGGCTGGTCATTGGCGTCATCGCCGGCTGGTTCCGGTCGCTGGACGGCCCCATCATGCGCACCATGGACGCCATCATGGCGATTCCCGGCATCCTGCTGGCGATCGCGCTGGTGTCGGTCACCGGCGCCAGCATCACGACCGTGCTCGTGGCCATCACCATTCCGGAAATCCCGCGGGTGGTGCGGCTGGTGCGCGGCCAGATCCTGAGCGTGCGCGGCGAACCCTACGTGGAGGCCGCGCTGGCGCTGGGCACGCCGCTGCCGCTGCTGCTGTGGCGGCACATGGTGCCCAGCACCATCGCGCCGCTGACCGTGCAGGGAACCTATGTCTTCGCGTCCGCCATGCTGACCGAGGCCATCCTCAGCTTCCTGGGCGCGGGCATCCCGCCCGAGATCGCGTCCTGGGGCAACATCATGTCCGAAGGCCGCATGTACTTCCGCATGCTGCCCGGCCTGATCCTGTTCCCCGGACTGTTCCTGTCGCTGACCGTGCTCAGCGTGAACATCCTGGGCGACGCCTTGCGCGACGCGCTGGACCCGAAAATGGTGCGCAGGATCTGATGCCGATGAACTATTCCCCCAATCCCCCCGCGGGCGATACCTCGTCCGCCATCCTGGCCATCCGCAACCTGTCGGTCGAAGTCGGCGGCGCGGGCAACCGCGTCGTGCGCAACCTGAGCCTGGACGTACATGCCGGCGAAACGGTGTGCGTGGTGGGCGAGTCCGGTTCGGGCAAGTCCGTCACGTCGCTGGCCGTCATGGGCCTGTTGCCGCAAGGCATCCTGAACATCAGCGCGGGCTCCATCCGCGTCGAGGGCGAAGACGTCGCCACGGCCACGCAGCGGCGCCTGCGCGAGCTGCGGGCCACGCGCATGGCCATGGTCTTTCAAGAACCCATGACCGCGCTGAACCCGGTGCATACGGTGGGCAAGCAGGTCGACGAGGTGCTGCGGCTGCACCGCAAGAACATGTCGGCCGCCGAGCGCCGCACTAAGGTGCTGGACATGTTCCAGTCCGTGCACCTGCCCGACATCGAACGCATCTACGACGCTTATCCGCACCAGCTCTCGGGCGGCCAGCGCCAGCGCATCGTCATCGCGATGGCTCTGATTCTGGAACCCAAGCTGCTGATCGCCGACGAGCCCACCACGGCGCTGGATGTCACCACGCAGAAGCAGATCCTGGCGCTCATCAAGGAGCTGCAGGTCAAGCACCAGACGGCCGTGCTGTTCATCACGCACGACTTTGGCGTGGTGGCCGAGATCGCGGACCGCATCGTCGTCATGAACCGCGGCGACCTGATCGAAAGCGGCACGCGCCACGAGATCCTGGCCGAGCCCAAGCAGTCCTACACTCGGCGCCTGGTGTCGTCGGTGCCCAGCCTCGTGCCGTCGCGCCGCGAACCCCCAACCGGCACGCCGGTGCTGCACGTCAAGGGGCTGGGCCGCACCTACGGCGGCAAGGGCTCGCTGTTTTCGCGCAAGGCGGCGCAGCACGTCGTCGCCGCCACGGACGTCAACCTGACGCTGCGCAAGGGCGAGATCCTGGGCATCGTCGGTGAATCCGGATCGGGAAAATCGACGGTCGCGCGCTGCATCGTGCGGCTCATCGAACCCACCGCTGGCCACATGATGATGGGCGGCGAAGACTTGAGCACGCTGTCCGGCTCGGCGCTGCGCCCGGTGCGCCGCCGCATCCAGATCGTGTTCCAGGATCCGTACCGGTCATTGAACCCGCGCCGCACGGTGGGCGAATCCATCATCGAGGGCCTGCTGAACTTTGGCGTGGGCCGTGAACAGGCGCTCAAACGCGCCAGCGAGACGCTCAGCGTGGTGGGCCTGAGCCCCGATGCCATGCGGCGTTATCCGCACCAGTTTTCGGGCGGCCAGCGCCAGCGCATCTGCATCGCGCGCGCGCTGGTCATGGACCCCGAAATCCTCGTGGCCGACGAGGCCGTCTCGGCGCTAGACGTGTCCGTGCAGGCGCAGGTGCTGGAGCTGCTGGAACAGGTGCGCGAGCGCACGGGCGTAGGCGTGCTGTTCATCACCCACGATCTGCGCGTGGCCGCGCAGATCTGCGACACCATCATGGTGATGCAACGCGGCCAGGTGGTCGAAACTGGGTCCGCCGAAACTGTGCTGACCGAGCCGCGCCACGCCTACACCCGGGCCCTGATCGACGCCGCCCCCGGCCGCGACTGGGACTTCCGCAATTTCCGGCCCATTGCGCCCGGCTTGTTGCCAGCTTCATCCCCGGCCACCTCCCCGGCCGCCTGACGCCCTTTCCGACCCACTGGAACCGAGATGCCGCAACCGCATGAAATGTCCGCCCAGGAACTCCTCGAGGCGTATCGCAGCAAGACCCTGTCGCCCGTCGAGGCGACACGGTCGGTGCTGGACCATATCGAGCGCTGGGAGCCCCGGCTGAAAGCCACCTACGCGCTGGATCCGGAAGGCGCGCTGGCCATGGCCCGCGCATCCGAGGCCCGCTGGATGAAGGGCGAACCGCAGGCCTGCGGCGGGTATACGCTGGATGGCGTGCCCGCCACCATCAAGGAAAACATCGCCACGCGCGGCGTGCCCGTGCCGCTGGGCACTGCGGCCACCGACCTGACTCCAGCGGCCGCCGACGCCCCGCCCGCCGCGCGCATGCGCGAGTCGGGCGCCGTGCTGCTGGGCAAGACCACGATGCCTGATTACGGCATGCTGTCGTCCGGGCTGTCGAGCTTTCACGAACTGACGCGCAATCCGTGGGACCTGACCAAGAACCCCGGCGGCTCCAGCGCCGGCGCCGGCGCCGCGGCAGCAGCCGGCTATGGCCCGCTGCACATCGGCACCGACATCGGCGGCTCGGTCCGCCTGCCGGCCGCCTGGTGCGGCATCGCCACGCTCAAGCCCAGCCTGGGCCGCATTCCCATCGATCCGCCCTTCATGGGCCGGTGCGCCGGCCCGATGACGCGCACCATCACCGACACGGCGCTGATGATGGGCGTGCTGTCGCAGCCCGACGCGCGCGACCACATGAGCCTGCCGTTCCAGGAGATCGACTGGCTGAACCTGGAGCACGACGTGCGCGGCCTGCGCATCGGGCTGCTGCTGGACGCGGGCTGCGGTCTGCCGCTGGATCCCGAGACCCGCGATGCGGTGGAAGCCGCCGCGCGCGCCTTCGAGGCGGCAGGCGCCATCGTCACGCCCATGCAACCCTGGATGACGCCCGGCATGCTCGACGGCGTCGATCAGTTCTGGCGCACGCGCTCGGCCATCGACCTTGGCGCGCTGTCCGAGGAACGCCGCGCGAAGATCCTGCCCTTCATCCGCGCCTGGGCCGAGAGCGGCGGCGGGCATAGCGGCGAAGACGTCTTCCGCAGCTACTACGAAACGCTGAACGTGCGGGCGCGCACCGTCGCGGCCTGCGCGCCGTATGACTACGTGCTGTCGCCGGTCGCGCCCGTCGTGGCCTACAACGCCGAATGGCCCTCGCCCACCAACGAGGTCGCCACGACGATGCACCACATCGGGTTCACGCTGCCCTTCAACATGAGCGAGCAGCCGGCGGCCTCGGTCAATTGCGGCTACACGAAGGCGGGCCTGCCCATCGGCCTGCAGATCGCGGGCGCGCGCTTTGACGACCTGGGCGTGCTGCGCGTGGCGCGCGCCTGGGAACGGATGCGCCCCGCACAGCGCCCCTGGCCTCAGCCGCCCGCGGCACACTGAATTTCCACGGCAACCCACAGGAATTCCCCATGCGTTGGCTTCTGGCAATGATCAAGCACGAGACGAATACGTTTTCGCCCGTGCCCACCCCTCTTGAACGTTTCTTTCGCGGCAGTCCCGAGATCCTGGCCGGCGACCGCGCCATCAAGGCCTACGAAAACACCGACAGCGGCCTGGGTGGCTACATCGAGGTCGCCCGCCGCGAGGGCGCGGAGATCGTGCTGCCGGTGGCGGCCGAGTCGTGGCCCAGCGGCCCCACCAGCGCGCAGACGCACGAACGCCTGTGCACGCTGATCCTGGACGAGGTCAAGCGCGGCGGCTTCGACGCCATCCTGCTGGACCTGCACGGCGCGATGGTGGCCGAGGGCGTGGAGGACGCCGAGGGCGACCTGCTGCGCCGCCTGCGCGAGATCGATCCCACGACGCCCGTTGCCGTGACGCTGGACATGCACGCCAACATCTACGATGACATCGTGCGCAACGCCACCGTCATCAGCGGCTTTCACACCTATCCGCACGTGGATATCCGCGATGCGGGCGTGCGCGCCGCAAACGTCATCGTCCGCACGTTAAAAGGCGAGATCAAGCCGGTGATGACGTGGGCCAACAAGCCCATGCTGCCGCACATCATGTGCCAGGGCACGCACGCCGCGCCCAACAAACCGCTGCAGGAGCGGTGCAAGGAACTTGAGGCCAGCGGTGTGCTGGCGGCGTCCGTCTTCGTGGGATTTCCCCATGCGGACATTCGCGAAGCCGGCCTGAGCGCCGTCGTCTGTACGGACGGCAACCTGGCCGCCGCCGAGCAGCATCGCGACGAATTGCTGGACCGCGCGTGGAACGGCCGCGCCGACTGGGTGTTTCATTCGGAACCGCTGGCGCCCACCATCGCGCGCGCCAAGGCCATCGAACAAGGCCCGGTCGTGCTGCTGGACCATTACGACAACACGGGCTCGGGCGGCACGATGGACACGACGGCCGTGCTGGCCGAAGTGCTGCGCCAGGAATTGGACAACGTGGTCTTCTACGCGATCTGCGACCCGCAGGCCGCAAAGGAAGCCGCCGCCGCGGGCGTGGGCAACACCATCACGCTCAAGCTGGGCGGCAAGCTGCCCATGCCGGCCATCAAGCAGCCCAGCAACCCGCTTGAAGTCACCGGCCGCGTCAAACTGGTGTTCGACGGCGTCTATCTGAACCGCGGCCCGATGTACCGCGGCGTGCGCAACGACACCGGCCTGACTGTGGTGATCGACACCGGCCGCGTGGAGATCGTGGTGGTCTCGCGCCACCAGGAACCCTTCGACATCAACTGCCTGCTGTCGGCCGGCATCGACCCCCTGCAAAAGCGCTACGTGGTCCTGAAGAGCCGCATCCACTGGCGCGCGGGCTTCTCGGACATGGCGACCGAGATCATCGAATGTACCGGCGTGGGCGTCACGACTTCCGACTACAGCCAGGTCGAGTTCAAGCACGTGCGCCGTCCGATCTATCCGCTTGATCCGCTTTGAGGCCAGGCCCTTTGTCGACAAAAGCCGGCGCCTCGAGCGCCGGCTTTCATTTTGAAATCTTCGGTAACTGCGCGCGCGTTCAGCGGGACACGCGTCTCGGTATACTCCGCCGCGGGCCTGACAGGCCGATGAATACGTGTATCCCGGACGGTTCCGCTCGCACGGACGAGCGTGGCGCCATAAGCCGCTGCCGGATATGACTCGACAATCAACGATACAAGCAGAACGATGAAAAAGAGCGTAGCGATCACCCTGGGCGTGGTCATAGTGGGAGCGGGAAGCTGGGTCGGGGCCACGTGGTACACCGGCAAGCGCATCGAAGAGGACGCGCAGCGTCATCTGGCACAGGCCAACGAAAAACTCGCCAAGATCACGCCGCTGTTCGGCCTGCGCATCGATCAGCTCAAGTACGAGCGCGGCCTGTTCTCGACGCAGGCGCGTTATGGCGTGTCGCTCGTCAAGAACGACAAGGGCCTGGACGACCTGCCCGCCGGCATGATCGAGTTCGACGCGAACATCGAGCACGGCCCCTTCCCCAAGAGCGCCCTGTCGCGCGGCGCCATTGCTCCGAAGCTGGCGTTCATCCACACCGAGATCGCCAAGACGGACAACATCAAGCCCGTCTTCGAACTGACCAAGGACGTCTCCCCGCTGATGGGCGACGCCATCGTCAGCTACAGCGGCAACGCCACGTCCACCGCCGCAATCGCACCGATCGTCGTCACGCATGACGGCAATGCGCTCGACTTCAGCGGCATGCGGATGGAAGGCACCTTCGACCGCGCCACGCAGGCCGTCACCGCGCACGGCGTGATGGACAAGCTGGCCGTCGACGGCACCAAGAGCCGCGACCCCGTCAAGATGACCATCGCGGGCCTGACCATGGACGTCGACAGCCGCATGGGCAAGTTCGGCATCTCGATGGGCAATTCGGACCTGAAGATCAAGCGCGTGGACGTGCTGCGCCCGACGGACAACATGAAGGTTGCGCTGGACAACTTCAGCTACGGCGTGAAGCTGTCCGAGGACGACAAGGCCATCAACGTGCAGGCCGCGTACCAGACGGGCGACCTGACTGTGAACGACGTGGTGCTGGGCAACGGCCAAGCCGTGATCAAGCTGGCCCGGCTGGATGGCCAGGCCGTCAAGCAGCTCTCGGACACGTACAACCAGCTCATGCGCCAGTACATGCTGGGCGCAAGCGACGAAGGCCTGAAGGACGAGCAGTTCGACGTCCTGCTGGATAACGCCGGCAAGCTGCTGGCGGGCAATCCGTCGTTCAGCATCGATCCGCTGAGCTGGAAGACGGCCAAGGGCGAAAGCAAGCTGACCTTCACGCTTGACCTGGCCAACCCGGCCAATGCCAAGGATCTGACCCCGCAGGAAATCGCGGTGCAGGCGATCAAGAAGATCGACGCCTCGCTGGTGATCTCCAAGCCCATGGTGAAGGACCTGATGGTGCAGTACGCCATCAAGACCGAAGGCGTGCCCGCCGAGAAAGCCGCGGCCGACGCCGACGAAAACATCCGCCAGATGGCCGGCATGGCCGAAATGATGAATGTCGGCAAGAACGACGGCGACAACATCGTCGGCAAGTTCACCTTTGCCGACGGCATGGGCGACCTGAACGGCCAGAAGATTCCTGCCGAGGAATTGTTCAGCGGCCTCTTGGGCGCGACCGGCATGGGCGCGATGGACGATGACGACGAGCTGTCCGGCATCGGCATGGATCCGGACGCCGAACCCGCCGCCCCCGCGCCGGTCGCGGGCGTCATGCAGGACTTCAACCTGGACGACGTCGCCAGCATGCTGGACGACATGGGCTACACGGTCACCCGCAGCGACGGCACCGACGGCCCCGTGCTGGTCCTGAACCCGGGCACCACCGGCGCCACCGACCTGCGCCTGGAGTTCCTGTGCAACGACTTCACGGAAAAGTGCCTGGACCTGGTCGCGACCGCCACGTACGCCACCAAGAAGCCGATGACGCTCAAGGCCATCAACGCCTGGAACCAGGAGTACCGCTGGAGCCGCGCCTACCTGGATGACAAGAACCAGGCGGTGCTGCAGATGGACATGAACGCCGAAGGCGGCCTGGGCAAGGACAACCTGCAGATCCTGCTCAACACGTTCATCAGCATCGCCGAAGACTTCAGCGCCGCGGCGAAGGCGCCTGCGAAGTAATGCGCGGCCGGCTTGACACCGGCCCCAAGAAAAAGCCCCCGCCTGTACAGGTCGGGGGCTTTTTTCATGGTGCTGACATGGTGTCAGACACTTTCCACTACCAAGGTGTCTGACACCCGCTGAGACGCTGCAACAAGCTGAAGCGCATCTCTCTAGGGTGTCAGACACCTTCCAACCGCAACCTTACGCGTACGCCTCGATCGGCAGGCACGCGCAGACCAGGTTGCGGTCGCCGTAGGCGTTGTCCACGCGGGCGACCGGCGGCCAGTACTTGCCGTCGCGCAGGGTCGCCACCGGGTAGGCGGCCTGCTGGCGCGGGTAGTCGTGCAGCCATTCCTCGGCCAGCAGCATCTGCGCGGTATGCGGCGCATTCTTCAGGACGTTGTCGTCACGGTCGCGTTCGCCGCGTTCGACCTGGGCGATCTCTTCGCGGATGGCGATCATCGCGTCGATGAAGCGGTCCAGCTCGGCCACGCCTTCGGATTCCGTGGGTTCGACCATCAGCGTACCCGCGACCGGGAAGCTCATGGTGGGCGCGTGGAAGCCGTAGTCCATCAGGCGTTTGGCGATGTCTTCGGCGCTGATGCCGCTGGTTTCCTTGAGCGGACGCACGTCCAGGATGCACTCGTGCGCCACGCGGCCGTTGCGGCCCGCGTACAGGACCTCGTAGTGGCCGCGCAGGCGGGTGGCAATGTAGTTGGCGTTCAGGATGGCGACTTCGGTGGCGCGGCGCAGGCCGTCCGCGCCCATCAGCGCGATGTACACGAACGGGATCGGCAGGATGCCGGCCGAGCCGAAAGGCGCGGCCGAAACCGGGCCGACCTTGGCGTCGCCGGGCAGCTTGCCCTGCTCGTTCACAACGCCCGGCAGGTAAGGCGCCAGGTGCGAGCGCACCGCCACGGGGCCCACGCCGGGTCCGCCGCCGCCGTGCGGGATGCAGAACGTCTTGTGCAGGTTCAGGTGGGACACGTCCGAGCCGAACTTGCCGGGCTTGGCCACGCCGACCATCGCGTTCATATTGGCGCCGTCCAGGTACACCTGGCCGCCGGCCTGGTGGACCAGATCGCAGATTTCGGTGACGGCTTCTTCGAACACGCCGTGCGTCGACGGGTACGTGATCATCAGCGCGGCCAGCTTGTCGCCGACCTGTTCGATCTTGGCGCGCAGGTCCGCGAGGTCCACGTTGCCGTTGGCGTCGGACGCCACCACCACCACGTCCATGCCGGCGAGCTGCGCCGAAGCGGGGTTGGTGCCGTGCGCCGAAGACGGGATCAGGCAGATGTTGCGCTGATGCTGGCCGTTGGCCTGGTGGTAACCGCGAATGGCGAGCAGGCCCGCGTATTCGCCCTGCGCGCCCGAGTTGGGCTGCAGGCTGATGTTGTCGTAGCCGGTGATTTCGCACAGCGCGGCGGACAGACGATCGATCAGTTCCACGTAGCCCTGGCTTTGCGAGGCCGGCGCGAACGGGTGGATCAGTGCGAATTCCGGCCAGGTGATGGGGATCATCTCGGCCGTGGCGTTGAGCTTCATGGTGCACGAGCCCAGCGGGATCATCGTGCGGTCCAGCGCCAGATCCTTGTCGGCCAGCTTGCGCAGGTAGCGCAGCATGTCGGTTTCGGACTGGATGCTGGAGAAGATGGGATGCTTCAGGATGGCGCTTTCGCGCGCGACCGCGGCGGGAATGCCGCTGGGGGCCGCGGCGTCGAGCGCGTCGATGTCCAGTTCGACGTCATCGCGTTCAAGGCCCGAGGCGAAGACGTTGACCAGCGCTTGCAGGTCGGCCGCGGTGACGGTTTCGTCCAGCGAGATGGCCAGGCGGGCGCCATCGACGCGGCGCAGGTTGATGTGCGCGCAGTCGGCGGCCGTCAGAATGGCGGGCGTCGCGGCGCCGGTTTCCACCAGCAGCGTGTCGAAGAACGTGTCGTTGGCGACCTTGACGTCCAGCTTGATGAGCTCGGCGCGCAGGATGGCGGTGGCGCGCTGCACGCGCTCGGCGATGCGGCGGATGCCGGCGGGGCCGTGCCACACCGCGTACATGCCGGCCATCACGGCCAGCAGCACCTGCGCGGTGCAGATGTTGGAGGTAGCCTTCTCGCGGCGGATGTGCTGTTCGCGCGTCTGCAGCGCCAGGCGCAGCGCGGGATTGCCTTGCGCGTCCTTGGACACGCCGACCAGGCGGCCGGCCATGTTGCGCTTGAATGCGTCCTTGCAGGCCATGAAGCCGGCGTGCGGGCCGCCGAAGCCGAACGGCACGCCAAAGCGCTGGGCCGAACCGACGGCGATGTCGGCGCCCCACTCGCCCGGCGCGGCCAGCACGGCCAGCGCCAGCAGGTCGGTCGCGCATGCGACCACGGCGCCTTGCGCGTGGGCGGCTTCGGCCAGCTTGCGGTAGTCGGACACCGAACCCGTGCTGTGCGGGTACTGCAGCAGCACGCCAAAGCACTCGGGCAGGCCTTCGGCTTCGTCGCCGATGCGGATCTCGATGTCCAAGCCCTCGGCGCGCGTGCGCACGACTTCGATGGTCTGCGGATGCACGTGGCGCGAGATGAAGAACACCGGGCTCTTGGACTTGGCGCTGCGGCGCGCGAGCGTCATCGCTTCGGCGGCGGCGGTGCTTTCGTCAAGCAGCGAGGCGTTGGAGATGTCCAGCCCGGTCAGGTCGGCGACCATGGTCTGGTAATTGAGCAGGGCTTCGAGGCGGCCCTGCGAGATCTCGGGCTGGTAGGGCGTGTAGGCCGTGTACCAGGCGGGATTCTCAAGAATGTTGCGCAACACCACGTTCGGCGTCTGCGTGCCGTAGTACCCCTGCCCGATGTAGCTGCGGTAGACCTTGTTGCGGCCCGCCACCTGCTTCAGTTCGGCCAGCACGTCGGCTTCGCTGCGCGATGCGGGTAGCGCCAGCGGCTCCTTGCTGCGGATCTTGGGAGGCACGACTTCTTCGATCAGGGCGTCCAGGCTATCGCTGCCGATCACGGCAAGCATGGCGGCCTGGTCGGCGTCGGAGGGGCCGATGTGGCGGGGGATGAAGTCGGTATGGGTGTCTAGGGCGCGCGACATGGGGGGATCTCGGGGTAGCGGGTGTCGTCCTGCGAACGGACGGTATTGCGTCTGGCGGAGGAGGCGGCGCCGCGCAGCGGCCCGCCCTCCCCGCGTGCGGCATCAGCCGTTGGCGACGGCTTCGTAGCCGGCGGCGTCCAGCAGCTTGTCGGCGTCGGCGGCGTTGTCCGGCTTGATCTTGAAGATCCAGGCGGTGAAGGCCGATTCGTTGATCAGGTTGGGGTTGCTTTCCAGTTCTTCGTTGAAGGCAACGATTTCGCCGGACACGGGCGCGTAGATGTCCGAGGCGGCCTTGACCGACTCGACCACGCCGGCGGTCTCGCCCGCGCTCAGCTTGGCGCCGACGTTCACGTCGCCAACAAAGACCAGATCGCCCAGTTGTTCCTGGGCGGTGTCGGTGATGCCGACGACGAACACGTCGCCCTCGGCTTTGACCCATTCATGGGACTCGGTGTACTTGCGATCGGTGGGCAGACTCATGGGAACTCCTGAGGGAATGCGGGTAGATGAATGGTGTTGCGCGCCTCGCGCGGGCGGCCGTTGCCCAGAACGGGCCGGCGCACGCGCGAAGCTTCGAGTTTACGAGTGTTCTACGGCTTTGCCGTTACGCACGAAAGGCAGCTTGCACGCCACGGCGGGCACCCACTTGCCGCGGATGTCGACCTCGACCGTATCGCCCGCAACCACGCCTTGCGGCAGGCGGGCAAAGCCGATCGACACGCCCAGCGTGGGCGACATGGTGCCGCTGGTCAGTTCGCCCACCCCTTGCGCGGTGCGCACGGCCATGTGCGCGCGCATGACGCCGCGTTCCTGCAGCTTCAGGCCAATGAAGGTGGCGGGCTTGGCGAACTGCTCGATCGCGTCGCGGCCGATAAAGCGGCGCTCGGCGTTCTTGCCGGACACGGTCCAGGTCAGGCCGGCTTCGCCGGGCTGCGTCAGTTCGTCCATGTCCTGGCCGTACAGGTTCATACCGGCTTCCAGGCGCAGGGTGTCGCGCGCGCCCAGGCCCGCCGGACGCACGCCCTGGGCGATCAGGTCGCGCCACAGTTGCACGACTTCGGAGGCGGGCAGGACGATTTCGAAACCGTCTTCGCCGGTGTAGCCCGTGCGGGCGACCAGCGTGTCGCCGCCCACGCGGGCGGCAACGAAGGGGGTCAGCGGTTCGCTGGCGGCTTGCCAGGCCGGGCGGGCAGCCCAGACCTTGGCGCGGGCGTTGGGGCCCTGCACGGCCACCATGGCCAGATCGCGGCGCGGGGCAATGGTCACGTCGAACGCGCCTGCCTGCTTGACGCGCTGCATCCAGGCCACGTCCTTGTCGGCCGTGCCGGCGTTGACCACCACGCGCCATTCGTCGGCAGCGAAGAAATAGATGATGAGGTCGTCGATGACGCCGCCCTGCGGGTTCAGCATGCAGCTGTAGAGCGCCTTGCCCGGCACCGTCAGCTTGGCGACGTCGTTGGCGACCAGGCGCTGCAGGAAGGCGAAGGCATCGGGGCCCGTCACATCGACGTTGAGCATGTGCGAGACGTCGAACATGCCGGCGTCCTGGCGCACGACATGGTGCTCTTCGAGCTGCGAGCCGTAGGCCAGCGGCATGTCCCAGCCGCCGAAATCGACCATGCGGGCGCCGGCGGCGATGTGTTCTTCGGCGAGCGGGGTGCGTTTGAGGGATGCGGACATGCGGGGGAACTCCGGGACGGCAGCGATGCCAGGGTTACGGAATGCCGCTGGTTGCGGACGGACGGCGCCCGCGCAACGGCTGAATCTTCCGCCCCTCTGTCCTTTTGCCTGAGAGTTGCCCCGCGTGGCGGGTTTGCACCTTCGGCGCCTGGGCTGCTCGCAGTGTCCCTGTTTTGGGTGCGGCGCCAGGTCTCTCCAGAGTGCTGTTTTGCCACGTCCGCATGGCCGGCAATGGCGGCAAATGCGGGACGGGACAAGCCTGCGCGGTATCGGTTACCTGAGCGATTCTGGGCGAATTGCGCCTTCGGCGGCGGCCGGGCTTGACGCCTTCGGCCGCTCTCTCCCGCAGCATGCGTGACAGCGCCGAAAGCATACAACGAAAGCCCGGGGTAAGCCTAGGCCTGTTGCATGCCTGCCGGCGCTATCCCAGCGCGGTATCCAGCAGCATCATCAGCACGAAACCGATCATCAGGCCGCAGGTGGCGTAGACCTCGTGCCCCTTGCGGTGCGATTCCGGAATGATTTCGTGGCTGATGACAAACAGCATGGCGCCCGCGGCAAAGCCCAGACCCCACGGCAGGAGCGGCGCCGACCAGCCGACGACGGCAGCGCCCAGCACGGCGCCCACGGGCTCGATCAGCCCCGACAGCATGCCCAACGCCACGGCAAACGTGCGCTTGTAGCCGGCTGCCAGCAGGGCCACCGCCACAACCAGCCCCTCGGGAATGTCCTGGATCGCAATGCCGGTGGCCAGCGCCGTGCCGCGCACGGGATCTCCCGCCGCGTAGCCCACGCCGATCGCCAGGCCCTCGGGCAGGTTGTGCAGCATGATCGCGAACACGAACAGCCAAGTGCGGCGCAGGCGGTGCGCCTCCATCCCTTCCCTGCCCTTGATGAAATGCTCGTGCGGCAGGACCCGGTCCATCAGCAGCAGCACGGCTGCGCCCAATAGCAGGGCGGCGCCGACCGTCAGACCGGCGCCCCAGGGACCGTAGCCCAGCTCCTCGCCTGCGGCGATGCCAGGCGCGACCAGCGAAAACGCGCTGGCGGCCAGCATGACGCCGGCGCCAAAGCCGAACATGCTGTCCTGCGCCTTCTGCGGAATGGTGCGGGCAAAGAGAATGGGCAGGGTGCCGAGCGCGGTGGCCGCGGCCGCAACAAGACCGCCCAGCAGCGCGTCGGCCACGTGCGGCGCCCGCACGTCCAGGTAGACCCAGAGCTGGTACAGGGCCAGGCAGGACACCATCACGGCCAGCGTCCAGACGCTGATGCTGGTGGCCGCCGGCCGCACGCGATGACGGCTGAAGGTATTCATATGCGGCTGCGCTCCTTTCGGGAGATTCGCTCAGCCCTTTGCCGCAGCGTAGCGGCGCGAGACCTCGGGCCAGTTCACCACGTTGTAGAAAGCGCCGATGTATTCCGGCCGGCGGTTCTGGTACTTCAGATAATAAGCGTGTTCCCAGACATCCAGGCCCAGGATCGGCGTGTTGCCTTCCATCAGCGGGCTGTCCTGGTTGGCGCTGCTCTCGACCACCAGCTTGCCGGCCGGCGTCACGCTCAGCCAGGCCCAGCCGCTGCCGAAGCGGGTCAGCGCCGCCTTGGTGAAGGCTTCCTTGAAGGCAGGCAGCCCGCCCAGCTCGGCGTCGATGGCCGCGGCCAGCGCGCCATCCGGCTCGCCGCCGCCCTGCGGCGACATGACGGACCAGAAGAGGCTGTGATTGGCGTGGCCGCCGCCGTGGTTGCGCACGGCGCCGCGCACGGCTTCGGGCAACTCCTTGATGCGGGAGACGAGCGCTTCCACGGGTTCGTCCGTCGCGATGCCGGCGCCTTCCAGCGCGGTGTTCAGGCCGTTGACGTAGGTCTGGTGATGCTTGGTGTAGTGGATCTCCATCGTCATCGCGTCGATGTGGGGTTCCAGCGCGTCATAGGCGTACGGCAGGGGCGGAAGGGTGTAGGCCATGCGAGTCTCCGGCTGATCCGTCCCTGGCGGGACAGGCTTGATAAAGATCAAAACATAAATGATATGTATTTTTATTTGATATCACAATGCCGGATTGGCCGAAATGTGCCCAGGCGGACGACTTCAGGACGTTGCGGATGTGCGGACGAAAACGGCCGGCGGCCTACAGCGCTTGCCCGCAGGCCACGCCCGAGGCCCACGCCCACTGGAAGTTGTAGCCGCCCAGCCACCCCGTGACGTCAACGGCCTCGCCGATGAAGTACAGGCCCGGCGCGGCCTTGGCCTGCATGGACTTCTGATCCAGGCCGCGCGTATCCACGCCGCCACGCATGACTTCGGCCTTCTTGTAGCCCGCCGTGCCGCTGGGCACGAGCGTCCACTGATGGATGTCCTGCGCCAGCCCGCGCAGCGTCTTGTCCGGCGCGTCGGCCAGGCGCAGCGCGGCCAGACCCGGCTTTCCGCCCTGCTCGGCCAGCTGCAGCCAGCGGTCGGCCAGCCGCTTGGGCCATAGCCCGCCCAGCACGGTGTGCAACTGCTGGCGATTGCCGGACTTGGACGCCAGCAGTTCCTGCGCCAGGTCGCGGCCCGGCGCCAGGTCGATCACGATGGGCTCGCCCGGCTTCCAGTAGCTGGAGATTTGCAGGATCGCCGGCCCTGACAGCCCGCGATGCGTGAACAGCAGGTCTTCCAGGAATTCGCCGCGCGCCTTGCCCTGCCCGGTCTGCAGGTTCACTTCCAGCGCCACGCCAGACAGCTCAGACAGCGGCTGCCACTGCGCCGGGTCGAAGGTCAGCGGCACCAGCGCGGGGCGCGGCTCGACGACCTTCAGGCCGAACTGGCGGGCGATCTTCAGGCCGAAGTCGGTGGCGCCCAGTTGCGGAATCGCCATGCCGCCGGTCGCGATGACCAGCTTGGCGGCCCGGATGACGCCCTGGCTGGTGCGCAGTTCGAAACCTTCGGCCCCGTGCGCGACCTCGGCCACCGAACAGCCCATGCGCCATTGCACATTGCCCGCGTCGCACTCGGCGCGCAGCATGTCGATGATGTTTTCGCTGGAGTCATCGCAGAACAGCTGGCCGCGATGCTTCTCGTGCCAGGCGATGCGGTGGCGCTTCATGAGCGCCAGGAAGTCCTGCGGCGTGTAGGCCGACAGTGCCGACCGGCAGAAATGGGGATTGTCGGACAGAAAATTGGCGGGCCCGGCGCCGATGTTCGTGAAGTTGCAGCGCCCGCCGCCCGAGATGCGGATCTTCTCGGCCAGGCGCTGCGCGTGGTCGACCAGCACCACGCGCAGGCCGCGCTGGCCGGCGACCGCCGCGCACATCATTCCGGCGGCGCCCGCGCCAAGCACTGCAACATCGAACATCAAGATTTCCGGCCCGCCCGTGCTTACTCTTCGATCAGGCAATCAACGTAGTAACGCTTCTCGCCATCCGGACCCACTTCGTCGGCCAGGCCGTGGATGTAGGTTTCAAAGCCCGGGAAGCGTTCGTTGAACTCGCGCGCGAATTGCAGGTACTGCACGATGGTGCGGTTGAAGCGTTCGCCCGGGATCAGCAGCGGAATGCCCGGAGGATACGGCGTCAGCAGCACACCCGTGACGCGGCCTTCCAGCTTGTCGATGTCGACACGCTCGACTTCGCGGTGCGCCATGCGGGCAAAGGCGTCCGACGGCTTCAGCGCGGGCACCATGTCGCTCAGGTACATCTCGGTCGTCAGGCGGGCGACGTCGCGCTCGCGGTAGGCCTCGTGGATTTGCTGGCAGAGGTCGCGCAGGCCCATGCGCTCGTAGCGGCGATGGTCGCGGCAGAACTCCGGCAGGATGCGCCACAGCGGCTGATTGCGGTCGTAGTCGTCCTTGAACTGCTGCAGGGCGGTCAACAGCGTGTTCCAGCGGCCCTTGGTGATGCCGATGGTGAACAGGATGAAGAACGAGTACAGGCCGGTCTTCTCGACCACCACGCCGTGCTCGGTCAGGTACTTGGAGACCAGCGCGGCGGGAATGCCGGTTTCACCGAAGCTGCCCGACATGTCCAGCCCCGGCGTGATGACCGTGGCCTTGATGGGGTCCAGCATGTTGAAGCCTTCGGCCATTTCGCCGAAGCCGTGCCAGTGGTCGTTGGCCTCGAGGATCCATTCGTCGCGATTGCCGATGCCTTCGGACACCAGGCGGTTCGGACCCCAGACCTTGAACCACCAGTCGTTCTTGCCGAACTCGGATTCCACCTTGCGCATGGCGCGGCGGAAGTCCAGGGCTTCGCGGATGCTTTCCTCGACCAGCGCGGTGCCCCCCGGGGGCTCCATCATGGCCGCGGCCACGTCGCAGGACGCGATGATCGCGTACTGCGGCGACGTGGACGTGTGCATCAGATACGCCTCGTTGAAGACGTTGCGGTCGAGTTTGCGGGTCTCGGACTCTTGCACGATGATCTGCGAGGCCTGCGAAATGCCGGCCAGCAGCTTGTGCGTGGAGTGCGTGGCAAACACCATGGCGTCCTGGCTGCGCGGGCGGTCCTGGCCGATTGCGTGCATGTCCTGGTAGAACTCGTGGAACGACGCGTGCGGCAGCCAGGCTTCGTCAAAGTGCAGCGTGTCGACATAGCTGCCGAGCTGCTGCTTGATCATTTCGACGTTGTAGATGACGCCGTCGTACGTGCTCTGCGTCAGAGTCAGGATGCGCGGATTCTTGTTCACTGCTTCGCGCGCGAAGGGGTTGGCTTCGATCTTCTTGCGGATGTTGTCCGGGTGGAACTCTTCCAGCGGAATCGGACCGATGATGCCCAGGTGGTTGCGCGTGGGGCGCAGGAACACGGGAATCGCGCCCGTCATCGTGATGGCGTGCAGGATCGACTTGTGACAGTTGCGGTCCACCACCACGACGTCGCCGGCGGCGACGTTGGCGTGCCACACGACCTTGTTCGAGGTCGACGTGCCGTTGGTCACGAAAAAGCAATGGTCCGCGTGGAAGATGCGCGCGGCGTTCAGTTCGGATTCGGCGACCGGGCCGGTGTGGTCCAGCAGCTGGCCCAGTTCGTCCACGGCGTTGCAGACGTCGGCGCGCAGCATGTTTTCACCGAAGAACTGGTGGAACATCCGGCCGACCGGGCTTTTCAGGAACGCCACGCCGCCCGAGTGTCCTGGGCAGTGCCACGAATACGAACCGTCCTGCGCGTACTTCACCAGCTCGCGGAAGAACGGCGGCGGCAGGCTGTCGACGTAGCTGCGGGCCTCGCGGATGATGTGGCGCGCCACGAACTCCGGCGTGTCCTCGAACATGTGGATGAAGCCGTGCAGCTCGCGCAGGATGTCGTTCGGAATGTGTTCCGACGTGCGCGTTTCGCCGTACAGGTAGATCGGGATGTCCGCGTTGCGGAAGCGCAGCTCGCCGATGAAGGCGCGCAGGTTCTTGATCGCGCCGGCCACGTCCTCGGGCGAGTCCACGTCGAACTCTTCATCGTCGATCGACAGGATGAAGGCGCTGGCGCGGCTTTGCTGCTGCGCGAACGAGCTCAGGTCGCCGTAACTGGTTACCCCGATCACCTCGACGCCCTCGGCCTCGATTGCTGCGGACAAGGCACGGATACCCAAACCGGACGCGTTCTCGGAACGGTAGTCCTCGTCGATGATGAAGATGGGGAAGCGGAATTTCATGCAGGCGCTCCTGGGGGCATGGCGGATCGGACGCGTATCGCGGCGCGAATGTACTGCGAGTAAAAAACCGTCTGATGACAGACGGCACGAGCACCCGCCGGCCGGCGGGAATTGCGGAATTGTAGGGCTGTTTTTCGTACAGCCCTAAGGGAAATCCCCAGAAGCCTCAGATCGGCCTAGCGGATGGTCTGGGCTTCGCCCGTCTGCAGGGCTGTCATGAAGAGGTCAAAGTAGGCGGGGATGGCCTCGGCGGCCCCGTAGCGGATGCGCCGTTCGACCTTGGCGATCGCGCCAAAACACACTTCGGACCCGGGTTCTCCGCAGACGAGGACCACGGGGTCTTCGTCGTCGCAGACCTCGTACAGGCCGCCGTGCGCGCGCCGGCCCACTTCATAGAGATAGGCGGCAGCACCGACGGTTTGCATGGGGGTTAGAGGCAGCGTGCCTAGATGGGCGGCCTCCAGTGCATCATCAAGCGCATGGACGCTGGACGGGGAGTAGTCCAGTACGGCGCCGGTTGAACCGGCCGCCTCCACGAAGTCCTGCGCGGCACCCGCGACACGAGCCACGAATTCTTCCTGTACTTCGTGGCGCGTCGCATCCTGGTTTGTCTTGAGGAAACCGAACATCAGTGGCTCCTTGTTGAAAACCGCAAGCGGCGTTGGGGCCATTATAGGCAAGGCCATCCCCCTATACTCCTCAAACGTTACCTAATCCCAACACTCTCAAAGCCGCCATGAACGAGCCTGTCGTCCGCCGACTGATCGCTGCCGACGCCGCGCCCCTGCGGCAATTGCGCTTGAACGCGCTGGTGGAAACGCCGGAGTCCTTCGGATCGAGTTACGAAGAGGAACACACGCTGACATTGGCGGACATCCGAGAATGGATTTCGCCGGCCAACGACGGCGCGATGTATGGCGTGTTTTTGGGCGACGCGCTGGCCGGCATCGTGGGCGTGGGGCGCCAGCGCAAACTGAAGGTGCGGCACAAGGCCCACATCTGGAGCATGTATGTGGCGCCCGCCGAGCGCGGCCGGGGCTTGGGCCGGCTGCTGATGCGCGCGGCGATCGACCACGCGCGGACGATGCGCGGGATCCGGCAGGTGCAGTTGAGCGTGACCGCCAACAACGTCGCGGCGTCGGCGCTTTACGCCAGCCTGGGATTCACCGTGTATGGCCACGAGCGCGAGGCGCTGCTCGTCAACGGCAAGCTGTACGACGAAGCGCTGATGGCGATGACGCTGGCCGACCGGTAGGCCCGGGCGTCAGGCAGCGCCCGCGCGGCGGCGCGCGCCAAAAGCCCACACCTGATTGCGTCCGCCGTCCTTGGCCTTGTAGAGCGCCTGGTCGGCCGCCTTGATGACGGCGTCCGGAGCGCGCAGGGCATCGCTGCGTTCGGCCACGCCGATGCTGACCGTCACGCGCAGGGGCCGGGCGCCACGCGCGCCCCGTCCGCCACGGCGGCGCTGGCCGATCTGGTCCGCCTTGGGCCGGGCCGGTTTGTCGCGCAGGCGCATCTGGTAGGCCTCGATCGCGCGCCGCACCGTTTCCAGGTGCGGCATGGCCTCGGCCGCGGTCTTGCCCGGAAACACCAGCGTGAATTCCTCGCCGCCATAGCGGTAGGCCTGGCCGCCGCCCGGCACGCGCCGCAACTGCGAGGCGACCATGCGCAGCACCTGGTCGCCCACGTCATGGCCGTGCGTGTCGTTGAATGCCTTGAAATGGTCCACGTCGGCCATCGCCAGCGTATAGACGCGGCCCATGCGCTGCAGCCGTTCGTTCAGCGCGCGGCGGCCGGGCAGACCCGTGAGCTCGTCACGGAATGCCATGTGAAAGCCTTCATGCGCCAACGAGATGCACAGGGCCGTCAGCGCCGCGGCGGACATCAGCGCCAATTCAAGCGGATGCGCCGCGCCGCGCGGCAGCGCCCACGCCATGCACACAAAGCCCAGCCACTGGCCCGCCTGCTGCGGGCGTCCGTAGCGCAACAGCAGCAGCGTCAACGTCAGGCCCGTGCCCAGCAGCGCGATCAGCGCCTCGGCCGCCACGCCCAGGCGCGCCAGCATGCCCTGCAGCGCGATGGTGCTGAAGATGTCGCCCACGCCGTCCTTGCCGACTAGCGCGATCACCGCCACGCCCGCAGCCATCAAGCCGATGCGCAGCACCACGTCGATCAGCATGCTGGATCGTTCGGACCACAAGGCATTGATGGTGTACACGAGCGACCACCAGGCCAGCACGGGGCCCATGGCCCACGGCACCTCACGCGCCAGCGTCGGCCACGCCGCCGTGACGGCCAGCACGCACAGCATCAGCGCCATCGTTTGCGAGCGTTGATACATCAGGCAGATGGCCGATCCAATCAGCGCCATCACCCACGGCACAAACGGCACGATCAGGCTGAGCGCGGGCGGCCATTCCCGCCAGAACAGCAGCCCGACCGCGGCGGCCACCGGCAACGCGGGATAGAACAACAGGGGCAGCCAGGGAATATGGGGGTAACGCACGGATTGGGCCTTGCTAACGCTTGCAGAAATGACGTCGCCAAATCGGCAAACACATGTAATCTTTTTACGGACGCGGCATGAGGTTCTTTAGCGCAGGCCGCATAACAACGGGGTTCGCCCCTCTGCCCGCTGGCGCTCCACCATCAAAATGCCCCCATGAGAATCCTGGTCAATATCGATGTCCCCGATCTCGAACACGCTATCGGTTTCTACCAGTCGGCCTTTGGTCTGACGCTGAACCGCCGCCTGGGTTCGACTGGGGCCGAACTGCTGGGCGCCGATGCCCCCATCTATCTGCTCGAAAAGGCGTCCGGCACCCCGGCTGCTGGCGCCGTGCGCCAGCCCCGCGACTACGCGCGGCATTGGACCCCGGTGCATCTGGACGTGGTGGTGGACGACGTGGACCAGGCGGTGGCCAGGGCGGTCGCCGCCGGCGCGCGTCTGGAGGACCCGCCCGCCACGCACGACTGGGGCCGCATTGCGCACCTGGCCGATCCGTACGGGCACGGCATCTGCATCCTGCAGTTTCTTGGCCGGGGTTATGACGAGCTGGCGCCTGGAACTGCCCGTGGAGCCGCTGCTGAAACGGCCAGCGATATCGCCAAAGAGGCCGCCAGCGACGCCTCCAAAGATGCTGCACCGCTGCGTTTCACGCCCGCCGCCGAGTCCGATTTCGAAGCGCTTTTGGCGCTGCGGATCGCCGCCATGCGCGACAGCCTGGAACGGCTGGGCCGCTTTGACCCGGACCGGGCGCGCGAGCGGCTGCGCGGCACCTTCCGTCCCGAGTGCACCTGGCATATCGAAGCAGACGGCGAGCGCGTCGGGTTCTATTGCTTGCGGCCGGACGGCGACGGGTTGCGGCTGGATCATCTGTACGTGCATCCCTCTGCGCAGGGGCGAGGCTTGGGCGGCCAGGTGCTGCGCCGGATCTTGCGGGACGCCGACCGCCGCCGCGCGAAGGTGACATTGAGCGCGTTGCGCGGCAGCGATTCGAACCGCTTCTATCGCCGGCACGGCTTTGTGCCGACCGGCGAAGGCGAGTGGGATATTGACTACGTGCGCGACTACGTGCCCGTCGACCTGCACGACGACCCGCGTCCAGCGCAAGCCGGCTGAGGAATCAGGTGCGCGGCAGCGTGACGCCGCGTTGGCCCTGGTACTTGCCGCCACGGTCGCGGTACGAGGTCTCGCAGACCTCGTCGCTTTCCAGGAACAGCATCTGCGCGCAGCCTTCGCCGGCGTAGATCTTGGCGGGCAGCGGCGTGGTATTGGAGAATTCCAGCGTGACGTGGCCTTCCCATTCGGGTTCCAGCGGAGTCACGTTGACGATGATGCCGCAGCGCGCGTACGTGCTCTTGCCCAGGCAGACCGTCAGCACGCTGCGCGGGATGCGGAAGTATTCGACCGTGCGCGCCAGGGCGAAGGAATTCGGCGGAATGATGCAGACGTCGCCCTTGAAATCCACGAACGAGCCTTCGTCGAAGTTCTTGGGATCGACGATCGTCGAATTGATGTTGGTGAAGATCTTGAATTCGTCGGCGCAACGCACGTCGTAGCCGTAGCTGCTGGTGCCGTAGCTGACGATGCGCCCGCCATTGGCCGTACGGACCTGCCCCGGTTCGAAGGGTTCGATCATGCCGGCTTCGGCCTGGCGGCGGATCCAGCGGTCGCTTTTGATGCTCATGGTGGGTGTGGTGCTAGGGATTTGAATGGGCGTCATTTTATCCCGAGCGCGCCGGACCCGCCCCCCGGCCCGGCGAGACACACTTGTCCCGCCTCAAGCCGGGCGCCGGCTCAATTGCCAAAGAGGGTGCGGTACACCAGCGAGATCCCGTTGACCGACCCGCCCTTCAAATCCAGGGACAGACCACGGGCCAGCCGGTAACTGGCGCGGCCAACGGTATCGCTGCCGGAGAGCGCCTGCTCGACGCTCAGCGTGATGCCATTGGCGAAGTTCTTGCTGGCCACCAGGAACTGCGTGGACAGGTCGCTGCCGATATCACGGTTGACGTTACCGGCCACCGTGCGGTCAGGCAGGATGCTGCCCGAGCTGCCCATGTTGCCGGTGCGCACCGCCACATCGTCCAGGCCGAACTGCTTGTAGAACGGCTGCCCGCCGCCCAGCAGCGCGGTGCCGATCGACACGAGCAGGGCCGCGTCGCCGCCGCTTTCGTCCGGCCCGCGGCCCAGCAGCAGCCATGACAGCTTTTCGACGTCGCTGACTTCCGGATAGGACACCAGGTCGATGCGCGGACGCTGGGCCGTGCCCACCACCCGCACGCCGGCCTCGACCAGTTCGCCCGTGCGCAGCGCCTCGATGTCCAGGATGGGATTGTCCAGCCGGCCCTGGAAGGTCAGGGTCCCGCGGCTCAGGCGCAGCCGCTGGCCATAGGCCTCGATGCCGCCGCCGCGCGTGCGCAACTGGCCCCAGCCCGTCAGCCGGCCGTCGTTCAGGCGGATCTGGATGGCGCCGAGCAGGCCCGCGTCCAGCCCCATGCCCGTAATGTAGAAGCGCGGTCCCATGTCGAATCTCAGGTCCATGCTGGTCTGCAGCGGCGTCGAGACCTTGTTGGGATCGTCGCCCGCGCGGATCACGCGCACGTCGTCATCCAGCGTCGGCACGCCCTGCAGGATCTCCAGGCTGAACCAGCCGGCGTCGGCGCTCAGGTTGCCCACGATTTCCAGGCGCGGCATGGCTGCCCGCACCTCGACCGTGCCGGACACCATGGCGTAGCGGTCCGAGCGCTGCAGGGCGGGAAAGCGGAACAGCGTCAGCTTGATCGCGCCGCCGCCGTCCACGATGTTCCAGTCGCCCTTGGCTTCGGCGAAACCGCCCTTGGCGCCCGCGTTGGTCGTGATCCATTCCTTGGTGCGCCATTCGGCGGGCATGACGCGCAGCGACGCCGGAAAGCGAAGGCTGTCCAGAATCAGCCGCTGGCCGTCCAGGCGGGCGGACAGCGTGCCGTCGATCAGCCGCACGCCATCGTCGATGCGCACCAGCCGCAGTTTGTCGCCCTGGATCGCGCCGGTGGCGCCCCATTGGCCGGCGAGCGTGCCCTGGACGTCGATATTGGCCTTGAGCGTGCCGCCCACTTCCATGGCGTCGCCCACGAACAGGCCGACCCACGCCAGGTCGGCGATGTCCGCATTGAGTCGCGCCCGAAGCGGCTGACGCGAATCCAGCGACATGCCGCCTTGTGCGTCGACCAGCAAGACCGCCGTGCCGGTGCCGTTGATCGACCCCATCTTTTCCGTCGCCAGGTCCAGGCGGGCGTCCAGCCGGCTGGCGTTGGCCGACGTGGGCGTGGCGGTCACGTCGACGACCAGCGCCTTCACGCCCAGCGGGACCGGCGGATCGCCCGGAATCAGCAGGTCGCCTGCCCGGCGCGCGATCCGGGCCCGGCCGGCCAGGCGTCCATCGAATTTCAAGTCCCACAGCAGGTCCAGCGCGATGCGGCGCTGGCCGTCCGGCACCATCGCGTTCACGCGGCCGGCGTTGCGGCCCAGCTTGGCCGCGGCTTCCGGATCGAACGCGCCGACCACCTGGCGCGCCACGGCGGCCGTGATGACCAGATTGTCCGACTGCCCAGCGGTTTCCCAGCGCTTGCCGCCGCCGCGCGAGCCCTGGTGCGCCACGGAAAGGCGCTCCTTGCCCGGCAGGATCAGACTCACGGCGGTCTGGCCGACTTGCCATTGCCATTGCGGCGCAACCGCAGAAGGCAGGAAGGACAGAGTGACCGGGCGATCCAGGGAGACGGCAAATCCGGCGGTGTCAGCGCTCAGCCGCGAGAACGTGCCGCGCCAGCCCACCAGCGTCGCGTCCGGCTGGCCCGCAGGTCCCCTGCCCCACCCGCCGTTGAAGGTCAGATTGGCCTGCGCGCGGGACTGCCCGATGATCCCCGGCCGGGGCCGGGGCGGCGTGTAACTGCCGGAGATCTCGCCGCGATGCGCCGCCACCGTGCCGTCGATGCGGGCTTTCACGTCGGCGCCGCCGGGCACGTCGGGCCAGAAGGCATCCAGTTGCGGCGCCTGGGCATCGAGCGTGATGGCGCCGCTCGCGGCGCCCAGTTCGCCCGTCGCGCGAACGCGGTTGCGGCCCAACCGCAGGTCCACGTCCAGGCCGTGGATGCGCAAGCCGGCAAGCGGGTCCGCCATTGGGTCAGCCGCAGCCGTCCCGGCCGGCGCCGCGGCATCGGCTGCCGCAGCACCGGCTGCCGCAGCATCGGCTGCCGCAGCATCGGCTGCCGCAGCATCGGCTGCCGCAGCCACATCCACCTGCGCCTTCAGATTCCCGCTCAGCGGCTGGCGGTTCCAGCGGCTGCCCTCTTCAAAGCGCAGGTTGACGGCGGCATGCCGCAGCGCGCTCAGGTTTTCGATATCGGCCTGCACGTCGGCGCGCACGGTCAGCAGTGCTGGCGGAATGGCGTTGCCCGTCCAGGGCGCCAGGTCCAGGCGCTGCGCGTCCAGCGAGCCGACGATGCGGTCGCGGCCGGGTGCGTCGCCTGGCTGCAGGTCGAACTGCGCGGCCAGCGTGGACTTGTCCGGCAACTGTGCGCGCGCCCGGGCGCTGCGCAGCACCAGCGCCGTGCGCGGCGCCAGATCGGCCACCACGTCGAGCACGAGATTGGATCCGGTGCCGTCGATCTTGGCCTGAATGCCGTCAAGCGATCCCGCGGCGTCGGCGTGCAGCACGACCAGGCACGCGGGCACGGGCGGCCCCATCGGCGCGGCCGCGCTGGGGGCAGGCTCTGCCTTGCCCTTGGAGGCCACCGCGGCGTCGGCGCGGCCCTTGGCCGCCTCCGCTGGCTTGGAGGTATTTGCGCCCTTGCCGGCGGCTTCGATCTTGCGCCGGTCGGCGCGGTTGGCCGCTTCCTGTGCCTTGGACGCAGCGGGTTGCTTGGCCGATTCTTCAGCCTTGTCCTTGACGGGCGCCTGCCCCGCCACTGGACCGAACACGCCGCTCAGCCGGTCGGCCTGGCAAAGCGGGGAATCTGGCCCCGCGCCCGCGCCGTCACGTCCAGACGCGCCGCGAAGGGCCAGGGGTCGGCCAGCCCCTGCAGATCGGCCTGGCCGGTCACGTCGGCCTCGCCCACCGCGTGCCCGACGCGCAGGCTGGCGATGCGCAGTTGCGCGCCCTGCTGGCTGGCGGCAAAGGTGGCGTTCAGATCATTCAACGTGACGGGCAGAGGCTCGCCGTCCTGGGTGAACTGGAAGTCGCCCAGCGCCAGCCGGTCCACGGCGATGGTCACCGGCAGCTCGGGGAGCGTGAAGGGTTCGCTGCTTTCCTCGGCGGGCGGCGTCTCGGGCGAGGACGCCATGTCCACGCGGACCGCGCCGGCCGACAGGTTGCGCACGTGCAGCAGCCGATCGCCGAGGGCGCTCCAGCGCACGGACAGGTCCAGGTCGTGGATGTCGACGTGCGTGCCGCCGGCCGTCAGCTCCAGCCGGCCCACGGTCACGCCGCGCAGCAGCGAGCCGTTCACGTCCAGCGCCTGGCCCTCGAGCTGCTGCGCGGCGGTGGTCAGCAACAGGCGGGTGCCGCTCTGCGAGGCCACCAGCCAGAAGATGAAACCGGCCGCCAACGCGGCCAGCATGGCAAGCCCAGGCAGCCACCACACCAGCACATGGCGCAGGAATTTACGCACGAACTTCAAAACGCGATCCCCAGCGAGAAATGCAGGCGCAGGTCGCGTTCGCGCTGGCCGTAAGCCACGTCCAGGAACAGCGGCCCGGCGGGCGTGCGCACGCGCGCGCCGACACCGTAGCCCACGGACATCTTCATGTCGCCGAAGGATTCGGCGGCATCGCCCGCGTCCACGAATACGCCCATGCCCCAGCGCTCGTCAAAATAATGGTCGTACTCGATGCTGCCCACGAGCAGCGTGGGCGCGCCCACCACGGCGTTGTCGCGGTGCACGCCGATACTTTGGTAGCGATAGCCGCGGATCGACCGCGCGCCGCCCGTCCGGAAGCCGAAGTCGTCCGGGACCTGCACGTCGCCGTTGGACCAGACGCGGCCGACCTCGCCACGGATCGTCAGCACGTCCCACTTGCCGACCGGCCACCATTTCTGGCCGCGCAGCCGCAGACGCGTGTAGGGCTCGCCGGTGTCCAGCGTCACACCGACACCGCCGCCCACCGAAATCAGGTTGCCCTCGCGCGGATCGTATTTGTTGTCCACGTCGCGCCGCAGCCATTCGGCCGTGGTGGTGATGGTGGGCAGCGTGTAGCTGTCGCCGCCGTCGATCTTGACGTGGTCTTGCGCCAGCAGCACGCCATAGCGCGTTTCGTATTCGACGCGGCTGTCGCCCGCGCCCTTGCGCTCTTGCGTGCGCGTGGCGCCCAGCGCGTAGCGCGTCACTTCCAGCCCCTGGATGTCGGAGCGATCCGCCAGGATCCCGACGGAATCGCGGTAGCCGCGCTCGGAGGGAGGCAGAAGGATGTCCATGAAGGCACGCTGACGCAGCCGGTCCACGCCGAAGCCGGTTTCCATGGTGACCGGCTGGCCGAACACCACGTTCTGGCGATACACGGATTCCACCCGCACGCCGGCCTCGTCGTCCACGCCGATCGACGCGGAAAACCGCTTGGGCGGCGCCTCGACCACGCGCACCTGCACCGGCAGCGTGATCTCGCCGTCCGAATCGAACTGCGCCGGCGGCGGGGGCATGCCGCCCGACACGGTGGGATCGCCCGCTGGCGCCGCTGCCGCGGCGTCCTCGGATCCGGGTCCGCGGGCGCGGTCAGAAATGGGATCGGTGGGCTGATCGTTCGCGCTGGGCGGCTCCTGCAGCGAAACGAACGCACCACGGAAAAATGCGGTCGATTGCAGGTCCTGCTGCCACTGGTCCAGCCGGTTCTGGTCGAACGCGGCGCCCACGTTGTAGCGCACGTAGCGGTCGATCAAGGTTTCCGGCACGCGCTTCAAACCCTGCGTGTTGAGCTCGCCCATGCGCACCTGCGGTCCGCTGTCGATGGTGACGTGCAGATGCGCGGCCGCGTTGTCGGCGTCGATGTCCGCGCGCGAGGACGTCATGCGCGCCAGCAGAAAATCGCGCGTGGAGACGTCGTCCAGCAGCGTGGCCTTGGCGCGGTTCCAGTCGCTGTTGATGAAGGGCTGCCCCTTTCTCAGGCTCCAGTCGTCGCGCAGCCTCTGCACACGCTGCGCATACTCCGGGCGCGTGATGCGGCCGGAGAATTCCAGGTTCACGGTTTCAACGGTAGTACGCTTGCCCGGCACGATCGCGATGTCCCAGGTTTCCCCGCCGATATCGGTGCCGGCCTCGAGCGTGACCTTGGGTGAGAAATACCCCTGCGTGGCCAGCGCCGCCAGCGTCGCGTCGCGCGCGCGCCGGCGCAGGCGGTTGATTTCACCGCCGTCCTGGTCTTCGGCCAGACGCGCGATCGCATCGACCGCCTGGGTGATCGCCTGGAGCGCGGCCGGGGGCACGCCCCCGGGGTCGACAATGACCTCCGGGCGCTTGGCCAACGCCTCGCCCGCCATCATGCAAAGTCCTGCCAATAAGGCTCGGGCAGCCCACCGCATGCGTCAGGTCGGTTGTTGAACGACGATGGAGGGAAACTTTCCGGCCATGTCGCGCGGAAGCGCCGCAACGCCCGCGGCCAGCTTTCGAGCGATCGCGCGGTACAGCGACGCGGCTTCGCTGCCCGCGTCCGACACGACCGTCGGCGTGCCGGCGTCGGTCTGTTCGCGAATCGCAAGGGTCAGCGGCAGGCTGCCCAGCCACGGCGTCTGGTATTGCTCGGCCATGCGCTGGCCGCCGCCTTCACCGAAGATGTGCTCGGCGTGACCGCACTGCGAGCAGATGTGGATGGCCATGTTCTCGACCACGCCCAGAATCGGCACGTCGACCTTCTGGAACATCTTCAGGCCTTTGCGCGCATCCAGCAGCGCCACGTCCTGCGGCGTGGTGACGATGACCGCACCGACAACCGGCACCTTCTGCGCCAGCGTCAGCGCCACGTCGCCCGTGCCGGGCGGCATGTCGACGATCAGGTAATCCAGATCGCGCCAATTGGTCTGGCGCAGCAGTTGTTCCAGCGCCTGCGTCACCATCGGGCCGCGCCAGATGGCGGGCGAATCGGCGTCGATCAGAAAGCCGATGGAATTGGCCTGCAGGCCGTGGCCGGTCAGCGGCTCCATGCTTTTGTTGTCCCGGCTTTCGGGACGGCCGGAGATGCCCAGCATGGTCGGCACGCTGGGGCCGTAGATGTCGGCGTCCAGCAGGCCGACCGTTGCGCCTTCGGCGGCCAGCGCCAGGGCCAGGTTCACGGCGGTAGTGCTCTTGCCCACGCCGCCCTTGCCGGAAGCGACCGCAATAATGTTGCGCACGTTGGGCAGCGGCTTCAGGCCTTTCTGCACCGCGTGCGCGGCAACCTTCCAGGTGACGGTGACTTGCGCATCGGGCGCGCCGGCTTGCGCAAGCGCGCGTACGGCGATGTCGCGGATCTGCTCGCGGACGGCGTCGGCGGGATAGCCCAGCTCCAGCGTCAACGCGACGCGGCCGCCGGCCAGTTGAATGTCACGATCTTTTACAGAAACACCCAAATCCAAACCGGTATTCGGGTCTTGCGCGGCGCGCAGTGCGGCGCGGATGTTTTCTATCGTTATACTCATGTCACTATGGTTCCGTAGGCAGCGCGGCGTCTGCGGGCCGCCATCCCCTAAAGGATAGCGGATACACGGGAACCTTTCGCTGCGTTTTGCATCCGACATTCATGACCAACACACTTATCCGCTTCTTTCGTGCCGTCCTATTCGCCGCCCTGGCCTTGATCGGCATGGCGATGGCGCTGGTGTTCATGCTTTCCACGGCATTCGCCGTGGCGATCCTTTATGTGGTCGCCAAGGTCCGCGGCAAGCCCTTCGGCGTTCGCGCCTATTGGAGCCAGCGCCAAGGCGCCCGCCCTGGACCCTTCCAGTCCGCCACTGCCCCGTTCGCCACGCAACCGCGTGGCGACGTGATTGACGTCGAGGCCCGCGAAATCCGCTGACGGCGGCTTTCAACCTGGCTTGCGCGTAAATCCCGCGCAAGCCGGCCGATGCGTGTTGCGCTGAAATCGCACCAAACGCCCCGGCCACTCCCCTCTCAACCCGCCTGATTCGCATCAATGCGATGGGCGGGTTGTGCGCTTTCCGGCGCCACGTCAGGGGCAGGCGCTCGCGCTTGCCCTAAAATGGCCGCCAACTCTCCTTTTCCCCTCAACCTCAGTCGACAACCATGTCTCGCACCCTCTTTGTCACCACTGCGCTGCCCTACGCCAACGGATCCTTCCACATCGGCCACATCATGGAGTACATCCAGGCCGATATCTGGGTTCGTTCGATGCGAATGGCGGGCCACACGGTGCACTTTGTGGGCGCCGACGACGCGCACGGCGCGCCGATCATGCTGAAGGCCGAAAAGGAAGGCATCACGCCGCAGGCGCTGGTTGCGCGCTACGCGGCCGAGCGACCGCAATACCTGAACGGCTTTCACATCCGTTTCGACCACTGGCATTCCACCGATTCGGCGGAAAACGTCGCGCTGTCGCAGGACATCTACCGCGCGCTGAAGGCGCAGGACCTGATCGAAACGCGCTCCATCGAGCAGTTCTACGATCCGGTCAAGGGCATGTTCCTGGCCGACCGCTACATCAAGGGCGAGTGCCCCAAGTGCCATGCCAAGGACCAGTACGGCGATTCCTGCGAGGTTTGCGGCGCCGTCTACGCGCCCACCGAGCTGATCAATCCGTACTCCGCGCTGACGGGCGCGACGCCCGTCTTGAAGTCGTCCGACCACTTCTTCTTCAAGCTGTCCGACCCGCGCTGCGTGGAATTCCTGCAGCAGTGGACCACGGGTTCCAACAAGGCAGGCGTCAAGCACCTGCAACCCGAAATGCTTGCCAAGACGCGCGAGTGGCTGGGCGGCGAAGACGGCGAGGCCAAGCTGGGCGACTGGGACATCTCCCGCGACGCGCCGTATTTCGGCATCGAGATCCCGGACGCCCCGGGCAAGTATTTCTACGTCTGGCTGGACGCGCCGGTCGGCTACCTGGCCTCGCTCAAGTCGTATTGCGAGGTCAAAGGCATGGACTTCGACGCCCTGCTCGACCCCAACGGCGACACGGAACAGGTCCACTTCATCGGCAAGGACATCGTTTACTTCCACGCCCTGTTCTGGCCCGCCATGCTGAAATTCGCCGGCCGCAAGACGCCGGACGCGGTCAACGTGCACGGCTTCATCACCGTCAGCGGCGAAAAGATGTCCAAGAGCCGCGGCACCGGCATTTCGCCGCTGCGCTACCTGGAACTCGGCATGAATGCCGAATGGATGCGCTACTACATCGCCGCCAAGCTGAACGCGCGCGTCGAAGACATGGACTTCAACCCCGAGGACTTCATTGCCCGCGTGAACAGCGATCTGGTCGGCAAGTACGTCAACATCGCCAGCCGCGCCGCCAGCTTCATCACCAAGCACTTCGACGGCGTCCTCCGCTATTCGGGCGACACCAGCGCGTTGTCCGCGGAATACGCCGAGCAGGCCGAGTCCATCCGCGCCGCGTTCGAGGCCCGCGAGTACAACCGCGCCATCCGCGAGATCATGGCTTACGCCGACCGCATCAACCAGGCGTTCGACACCGCGCAGCCGTGGGTGCTGGCCAAGGGCATCGCCACCGCCGACGACGCGCAGAAAGCCGCGCTGCAGGACATCTGCTCGCGCTCGCTGGCTGGCTTCAAGGCCCTGTCGGTGATGCTGGCGCCGGTGCTGCCCCAGCTCGCCGAACGCGTCGCCCTGGAATTGTTCGGCGCGCAGGCGCCCTTCACCTGGGCCGACGCCTCGGTCCTGCCGCAGCGCGTGGCGCCGTTCAAGCACCTGATGCAGCGCGTGGAACCGCAGATGCTGGAAGACCTGTTCGAGCCGCCCGCCGCGCCCGTCGTGGTGCCCGGCGGCGAGCCGCTGGCCGAGACCATCTCCATCGACGACTTCGCGCGCGTCGACCTGCGCATCGCGCAGATCGTCAACTGCGAGCACGTCGAAGGCTCGACCAAGCTGCTGCGCCTGACGCTGGACGTGGGCGAAGGCCGCCACCGCAACGTGTTCTCGGGCATCAAGTCGGCCTACAAGCCGGAAGACCTGGTCGGCAAGCTGACCGTCATGGTCGCCAACCTGGCGCCGCGCAAGATGAAGTTCGGCGTGTCCGAAGGCATGGTGCTGGCCGCCAGCCATGCGGACGAAGCCGTCGACGCCGGCATCTACGTGCTGGAGCCGTTCCCCGGCGCCAAGCCCGGCATGCGCGTACGCTGATCCGCGTCGTTGCCAATGCAAAGCGCCCGCGAATGCGGGCGCTTTTTTTGTTGCAGCGATGAATCCGGTCAGGCGTGGCTGGGCGCCAGCGCCGGATCCAGCGAGACGCGCTCGTCGAACACGAAGCACTTGCCTTCGTAGCCGGACCCGCCCGTTTCCTCGAAATATTTGAGAATGCCGCCGTCGAGCTGGTAGACGTTTTCGATGCCGGCCTCGTTCATGAAGATGGCGGCCTTCTCGCAGCGGATGCCGCCCGTGCAGAAGCTGACGACAGTCTTGCCCGCGAGCTGCGCGCGGTTCGCTTCCACCGCGGCGGGAAACTGCGTGAAGCGGTCGATGCGCCAATCGATGGCGTTCTTGAACGTGCCCTCGTCCACCTCGAAGGCGTTGCGCGTGTCCAGCATGACCACGGGCCGGCCATCGTCGTCGACGCCCGCATCAAGCCAGCGCGCCAGCGTGTGCGCGTCGACCCCGGGCGCACGGCCTGCCGCCGGCCGGATGGCGGGGTGGTTCATGCGGATGATCTCGCGCTTGATCTTGACCAGCAGCTTGCGGAACGGCACGTCGTTGCTGTGGCTGAACTTGACCTCCAGGTCCGCGAACCGCGCATCGGCGCGCAGGCCCAGCAGGAAGGTCTCGATGCCGCCGGCCGCCCCCGCGAGAAACAGGTTGATGCCTTCACCGGCCAGCAGGATCGTGCCCTTGAGCCCGGCGGCGCCGGCCTCGGCGAGCAGGCGCTCGCGCAGCTCGGGCAGGGCATCCAGCGAAACGAATTTGTAAGCGGCGATATTGACGACGGAAGTCATGGCAAAGCAATAAAAACGGGCGGCGAAGCCCGTAATCATAATCGCTGGGCGGTGGGCGCCGGCGCAGAGGCCATTGCAGGGCGGCCAGCGCCGCCCTCAGCCTGCGTGCCGCCACCCTCAGCGGGTGACGACGACCTGCTGTTCGACCACCGCGTCCAGCACCCAGTACCGCGGCGCGGCGGCGACGGGATTCGGATCGTCAATCTCGACCACGCGCAGCCGGTAGCGCACACCGGACTGGTAATTGAAGCCGGTGATCTGGCCATGCCAGACCTGCCAGGGCTGGTAGGGGTCGTCGCGCACCAGGAAGCACAGGGAGCGGCCGGCGCCGGTGTCGCACGGCACACGCGTCGCATCGACGTAGATCAGCTTGGTTCCGCCCTGGCCGCCCGCCAGCGAGTCCGGCCTGCGCGTGAATTCCAGGGTGTCGCCCGTGCTGAGCTTCCAGGCCATGCGCTGCGGATTGTTGGCGTAGTCGAGCGAACTGGCGGTGATGCCGGTAAGCGCCGCCAGGAACTCGCGCTCGATCGCCATGGCTTGCGGCGCGCAGGCGATCTCGGTCGACACCGGATTGCCGCGCACGATCAGGATTCCGTTGGCAAAGGTGTACGGCGTGTTGAATGAATTGCAGCCGGAAAACCCCAGCATGCGCGGTGAGCCCTGGTCATGGATGAAGGTCACCGAGATGGCGCGCTGCGATGCCGACGGATGCGGCACGGGGCGCAGCGCACCGCCCGGCAGCACCCAGCGCACCAGATCCCAGTTCGTCTGCACCAGAATGTCGGAGGCGGAGGTCGGCTGGAACCGCGGATCCTGGCCATCGGCCGCGGTCGGCGGCGACGAGCAGGCAACGAGACCCGCGCACAGCAGGCCGGGCGCCAGGCGGCGCAGGAAAAGGGGTAAGCGCATGCGGGTCCTTGAAACGTTCAGCGAAGCGAATTCAGGGTGTCGGGGGATCCTGGCGACGCTCGAACTCCAGCACGTCGCCGCCACGCAGATTGAACGTCAGGTGACGCGGCGCGCCGCCGCTATCCAGCGTGAACGTGTCGATGGCGCGCAGCGCGCGCAGGTAATCGGCTTCCAGCTTTGCACGCTCGGGCGGCACGCAGGCCATGCGCGTGGTGGCGGGCGCGTCGATGACAAGCTTGTTGCGCTCAAGCTTGTACGTGCCCGTGTAACGGTTGCAGCCGGAGAATCCGTTGACCTGGTATTGCTTGCCCTGCGCGAGGAAGGTCAGGCGGATGGGTTCGCCGTTGTCGCCGTGCGGAATGTCGCGCAGCGCGCCGCCGGGTTGCGACCAGCGGACCAGTTCCCAGCTCGTCTGCGCCAGCGAGTCCTTGCTGGTGGCGGCGCTGGCGGCAGCGGCGCCTTCGGGACGCGCCCCGCCGGTCATGCCGGCGCATCCGGCCAGCGCCGCGGTCAACAGTCCCAGGCAGAGCACCCTGCTGGGCGTGGACAGGAAGTTGGGCATGAGCGAGCCTCCAATTGATGCGTATCGTCGTAATGTAACCGGCCTGTGGCGCGTTACGCGATTTTCTCCGTCCGTCAGCCGTATCCAAAAGATGCACGATTGAGCCGGAGGTTCTAGCTCCGATGATCTCGGGTTCTGCATCGAATGCCGCATGGCGGGGGTAAGTCGCCGCGAGCAGAATCAATGACAGTTGATGACTCCGGCCTAAAAAGTAATACAGGGAAAGAGGAGCGGAGCCCGCGACAACCGCATGCGCAGTGTCCGGCCCATCGGGCCTGAGAACAATATCGACCGGGGAGATGCGCGATGGGCTTCTTAAGAACCTTACTGGCGTTGTCAGTGGTGCTGGACCACCTGGGCGGAGGCTATGCCGATCAGCTTGTCGGCGGCAGGCTTGCCGTGCAGCTTTTCTACGTGATTTCCGGCTTCCTCATTTCATACGTGCTGACGGCGACGGACAACTACCAGGGCGCCACCGGCAAGTTCTACGCCAACCGCTTCCTGCGGCTGTTCCCGATCTATCTGGCGGTGGCGGCGCTGACGCTGACGGCCCACATCGTGAGCGGCGGCTCGTTCTTCCGCATCTACGAAGCGCTGCCCTTCAGCGCCGAAGTCTTCCTGTTCCTCTCCAACCTCTTCATCTTCGGCCAGGACTGGCTGATGTTCTTCGGCATTCGCGATTCGGCCCTCGCCTTCACCGGCAGCTTTGCCAACAGCGACGTGCCGCTGTACAAGGGCCTGCTGGTGCCGCAAGCCTGGACCCTCGGCGTCGAAATGAGCTTCTACCTGGTGGCGCCCTTCGTCCTGCGCTCGCCGCGCCGTCTGCTGGCGTTGCTGGCCGCCTCGCTTGCCCTGCGCGCGATCCTGATCTGGACCGGCGTCGGCCGCTCGGATCCCTGGACCTACCGCTTCTTCCCGACAGAATTGGCGCTGTTCCTGATCGGCTCGCTGTCGCACCAGGTGCTGCTGCCGCGCATGAAGGCCTGGACGCAGCGCGTCAAGCGCCTGCCCGAGCTGGGCACCGGCATCCTGTTCCTGTATGCGGTTGCGCACTTCTCGATCGGCATCAATCCCACCGTGCGCGATGGCCTGGCCGTCCTCTTGTTCGCCGCGCTGCTGCCGCTGGCGTTCCTGTTCCAGTCACGCCACAAGCTGGACAAGGCAATTGGTGAACTCAGCTATCCGCTGTACATCTGCCACATGCTGGTGATCATGGCGTTCAGCTGGCTCATGCACGACGTGCAGGAGCACCAGCCCATGCTGTTCGCCGCCATGGCGATCACCGGCTGCATCGGGGTCTCGGCGGTGCTGAACTACCTGATCGCGGATCCGGTGGAGCGCCTGCGCAGCCGCCTGCGCACCGATCCCCGCGGCACCGGGGCCAACGCCCCCGCCGATGTCCGGCTGCGCCCGCAGGTTCCCGCGCAACCGATGGGAACTATTCGCCGCGTGCCTTGATGTAGGCGCCCAGCACCAGCTCGATCTGCCGCTTTTCCTGGTGGGTGAGACGGGCGTAGGCCGCGTAGGAGATGGTTTCGAAGGGCCAGGCGGGCGGGTCGGGGATTTCGCCCAGCCTGCCCGCAGCAACATGGCCGGACGGCGTGTCGAGCATGGGACCTTCGCCCGTACTGAGCCACAGGGGATTGACGCGCAGGGCGCGCGTCAGCTTGATGAGCGCCTCGCTCGAAGGCTGCTGGCGCTGGCCGCTTTCGTAGTTGCCGATGGCGCTTTGCGACAGGTTGCTTGCGACAGCCAAGTCCTTTTGAGTCCACCCCTGAAGCACTCTTGCGTTGCGCAGACGATGGCTAAACGTGTCCAATCGATCAACTCGAGACATTAATTTGTATGGTTTTATTTGATTAAAGCATTTCAAATCCACGGCCAAACAAAGGGATTAGCCCCCAATTTCCGGGCTAATCCTTAAATCGCCGCATGGCCCCCCTGGCCTTGCACGCGTGCTGCTGCGCGCCGTCGCTTACCGCCACAAACCGCCCCATAAAAGTCATATCTTTCATCGGTTTGCAGCGTATTGCCCCGCGTTTCGCCCGCCGCCGTCACGCGGCGCTGCAGCAAAACCGACAGCAAAAAAAGCCGCATGAGTTTATGGGCATCGAATCGGCCGAAAGAGAAAATAATGTATCGGTAATACATAATATTTTTCTGACGCAAATCGGGGATCAAACGCTGTTTCAATCGATGCGAGGCCATTTCCCCGTGGATGACTGTTACCGTCCGAAACCATAGAAACGTATCTTCACAAAAAAACACGCCCGTGTTTAAATGCAACACAGGCGTGCTCTGGAAGGAAAAGCGCCGCAACGGCCGGCAACGGCATGGCTCTGCCAGACGTCCGGCTTTTTCAAGGCGCCAGCGCCCTACCGCGACGCCTCATTGGAAGCATCAATGAACAACACGCTGGATGTCATTTTTCTTGGCCGCGACGACGCCAGGCATGCCAGACTCGTCGAGTCCCTTTCACATCTGGGATTCAACGTCCGCCGCTGCCACGATCTCGTGGATGTCTACGACCGATACTCCCGCCGGCCCAGTCCGCTGGTCGTTCTGGAAGCCCCGCTTCCCGATGTGCATAACGCCGCCGTGCGCCTGCGCGCCATCGACCGCAGCCTGGGCCTCGTAGCCATCGCCCCATTCACCGATTCGGAAAGCCGCATCCGCACGTTGCTCTGCGGCGCTGACGCCTGTCTGCCGCCGGACGTGACCGGCCTGGAGCTTGCGGCGGTGCTGCAGGCGCTGGTGCGGCGCGCGGTCGGTCTGGACGGGATGGACCCGGGAGCGGGCGCGGATTCGGGCGCATCGGAAGAACCGGCCCAGGAAGGCTGGCGGCTGGCGAACAAGGGATGGACACTCATCAGCCCCAAGGGCAGGACGCTGGGTCTGACAACCGGTGAACGCGACTTCCTGTCGCGGCTGGTGAAGTCGCCCGACCGCAAGATCAGCCGCGACGCCTTTCTGGCCGATGGCGCGGACGAAGCCGACAGCGGCATCACGCGCCGCCGCTTCGTGGACGTGATGATCAGCCGCCTGCGCCGCAAGGCCGCGGCCAATCAGATGACGCTGCCGATACGCGCGGTCCACGGATGGGGCTACATGTTTGCAGCCGACATCACGCTGGATCTGGACTATCGGGTAACGGCGCCGTCCGCGCGCGCGGACGGGCAACAGGCCTGGCGCAGCGAAGAAGCGGACGCGAACGCGTCTGCCTGAAATCGCCCGGCGCAAGGCCGTCAGGCGAAAAAAACGCGGCGCTGCCCCCGAAGGGTAAGACGCCGCGCTAAAACAACACGTGAACCCGGAGTCATCGGCCGGCACCGATGCCTTCTACCTGGATCACGCGATTCCAACATTCGTGCCTCATACTACTCACGCACGGTCCGACCGTGGCCCGCGCCGGGTCTCTAGTCCCTGCACTGGCTGCAACGTGATCAACGCCTGGCAGTGCGCCCACCCTTGCTGCTGGGAGTGCGTTACTGCCATATCGGCGGTGTTCCTTCCGGATAGCCGCCTGATGAGGAAAGTTTAGGACCTCGGACGCGTTTCCAGTAATTCTTTGTTGATAGTCTTCCATACCAGATTGATATAGGAAGCCCGTGCCTTCCATGCCCCTGCCCCAGCCAACCCTGCGCCATCGCCTCCGCAAGATCCTGGCGTTTTTCCCGCCGAACTGGTGCCTTGCCATCCTGGTGGCCCTCGACGGATACGCCTTCATGCACCCGGTGCTGCGCGAAGTCCGCGCGCGCGAATATTCGTTCTGGCTCGCGCTGGACAACTGGCACGAGATCATGCGCGTGGTCGGCCTGCTGGAGATTCCGCGCCTGGTGCTCGGCGTGGGTCTGCAGGTGATTGCGCTGGGCTTGATACTCAAGGCGCGCATCGCCTGGGCGTTCTCGCTGGTGCTGCTGATCGGCATCGGCACGTTCGCCATATTGGGCGATGGCGGCCGCGCGGGACTGGGCATCTACACGCTGGTCCTGGTGATCGCGCTGGTGGCGTACTGGCGGCGCTTCGATCGCGCCAGCGTGACGGCCGGCTCGCTGTTTGCGCTGGTCAGCGTGCTGTCGCTGATGATCTACGCGGTGTTCGGCACGCTGTACCTGGGCAACGAATTCAATCCGCCCATCCTCGACGCCGGGACCGCGCTGTACTTCTCGATCGTCTCGATGTCCACGGTGGGCTACGGCGACATCGTGCCGCATAGCGGCACGGCGCGCCTGTTCACGGCGTCGATTATCATCCTCGGCATTACCGTGTTCGCCACCTCCGTCAGCGCGATCGCCGGACCGGTGATCGGCGGCAATCTGAAACGGCTCGTCAAAGGCAGGTTTTCTTCGGCCATGAGAAAGAACCACATCATCATCGCGGGCGCGACGCCCCTCGCGCTGAGCGTCTACCAGGGCCTGCGCAGCCGAAACGAAGAAGTCACCGTCATCGTGCCAACGGGCATGGCGCACGACTATCCCGCAGCCGCCGACCTGATCGAAGGCGATCCCTCGAGCGTCGACGTGCTGCACGTGGCGGGTGTCGCGCGGGCGCGCTATGTGCTGGCGCTGCGGGACGACGACGCGGAAAACGCATTCATCGTGCTGGCCGCGAAGGAAGCCACCGGCACGGACGGCGCCAAGACCGTGGCGCTGGTCAACACCAGCAAGCATCTGGAAAAGATCCGCCGGGTGCAGCCCGACCTGGTGTTTTCGGTGCAACTGCTGGGTGCGGAAATGCTGACGCGCGCGATCAACGGCGAACCCATGGACAGCCAGGCCATCACGGACCTGTTCTTTGCCAAGCCGTCAGCCAACGCCAAAACCACTTGAACGCGATTGGGGCTCGCCCACCGGTTCGCCCGGCGGCGCGTGCTCGGCATACCACGTCACGAACTGATCCGACGGCATGGGCCGCGCAAACAGGTAGCCCTGGATGAACGCGACGCCGCGCCCGGTGAGATAGCGGAACTGCAGGTCGGTTTCGACGCCTTCGGCCAGCACCGCCAGGCCCAGGCGATGCGCCAGCGTGATGATGACGTCCAGCACCGGCGCGTCTTCGCCGGTGGGTTCGATGGCATGCACGAAGCCCTTGTCGATCTTCAGGTAATCCACCGGAAAGCGCTGCAGATACGACAGCGAGCAGTGGCCGGTGCCGAAGTCGTCGATGGCCACGCGCACGCCTTGCGCGCGCAGCGCGTCGATGTTGCGCCGGGCCTGGCCGTCGTCGGTGATCAGGCTGCGCTCGGTGATCTCCAATACCAGGGTCGGCTCACGCTGGGCGATGTTGGCCGAGAAGCGCTCGATGTCGACCGCGAACTCGGCGCACGACAGATGCTCGGCGGCAATATTGACCCCGACATGAAAGCCCGGCGGAGTGGCCCAGCCGCGCATGTCGCGCTCGATCAGCGCGAACAGATGGCGCGTCAGCGGGACGATCATGCCATCGGCCTCGGCCGCGGCAATAAAGATGTCGGGCCGCACAAAGCCCACACCGGGCCGCTCCCAGCGCAGCAGCGCCTCGACGCCGCTGCACTGGCCCGTTGCATGACCGTACACGGGTTGGTAATGCACCCTGAATTCATCAGCCCTGATCGCGCGGCGCAACTGCTCCTTGAAGGAACGGCGGTTCGCCTGCTGGCGGTACGCAACCACGGCCAGGCCGAATCCGAGCAGCGCGGCGGCGGGCAGGTAGGTCATCATCAATTGCTGCCACGCCTGCACGACCGCTTCGGGCGGTGCATTGACGCGGATGATCAGGGGCGCGCCCCCATCGGGGTTTATGGTCTCGCTGAAGACGAGTTCTCGGGACGGCCCGTTCGCGCCGTTGGAATCATTGTGGATGGGTGTGCCGCCTTCGCCCACCTGCAGATCGATCCGGTAATCGCGCAGGCTGGCCACGGCGTTCAGCAGGTCCTGCACGTAGCGGCCGTCGACCACCACCACGCCGCTATGGCCTTCGATGCCGGGCCGGCCCAGAAGGATCGCCGGACGCTCGGGCGCGAGCGGCGTGCCGGCAACGGTGAAGAGCCAGCGGTCGGGTGACACGCCGGACGCCCACTTGCGAAAATCCGAGACCGGGAAATCGGACCTGCCGACCGCCGACGAGCAATAGATGCGATCGCCACGAACCAGGATGAGCGATCGGATATACGGATTGAGCGTGCCCCAGCGCTGCAGGTCGGGCAGCGCCTCTTCGCAGGTCAGGGCGGTCAGCGGGGCCATCCGGTCCAGCAGCTGCCAGGCCTGCGCCAGGATGTGCTGCGTCTGCACCCGCACGATGCGCGCGGCCGACTCGGCTTCGAAGCGCTGCTCTTTCTGCGCGTGCCACCACGTCCAGGCGACGCAGGCGATCACCGGCAGCACCAGCGCCAAGGCCACGGGCAGATAACGCCACGAGGGAACGCGTTCCATCAGGCCTGATGTCGGCAAGGGGTCTCCGCGGCAGTAGGGGCCATTAGTGCAGGTGCATCGTTGCGATGGGACACCATGTGCGGCGCTGCGTCAAGAACTGCGTGTGTGCGTGCGCCTTGCGCAAGGATCGGGTCCGCAACGCTGGCCGTACCACCGCCCGCTGGGCTATCGTTGACTGGCAAGCCCCTCTGCCGACGGCATGAGGCTCGTGTGTATTCGTTTCCCCTTAGCACGCCATTTACAAGGACGGATGATGAAGAAAGCAAATGCCTCCCTGCCCGCCGGCCTGACCGGCGCCAACGTCGCCTTCTGCCAGCGCCTGGCCCAGCTTGCGCAGGAAAGCCAGCAGCGCTGGCTTGAAATGGGCCAGCGTCTGGCCGGCGACACCACCGGCCAATACCTGGCCACCCTCTCCCCCTTGAAACCCGCCGCCAACTGGCAGGATGTTGCGCCCGCCATGGGCGAGCTGGCGCGAAAGCGCTGGCAGACGCAACTGGAAGCCAGCCAGGCGCTTACCCACGCCGCGCTGCAGGAGCAGGCCACCCTGGCCGCCGGCGTGGGCGAAGCGATGTGCGAATGGTTCAAGCAGGCCAACAGCGCGGCGGCCGACAGCTCGCCCTTCGCGCAGATGTGGTCCACGATGACCAACCAGATGGCGGCCGCCTGCGCCGCCATGCAGGACGCGCACCAGCAGGGAGGCCGCCATGACCGTTAAACGAACCGCCCTCATCACGGGCGGGACGGGCTGCCTGGGCCGCGCCATCGCCGTCGCGCTGCACGATGCGGGCCACGACGTCATCGTCACCTACCATTCCAGCGAAAGCGCCACGCGCGAATGGGTCAAGGAAGAGGCCGCCAAAGGCCGGACCTTCGCCATGTACAAGGTCAACGTGGCGGACTTCGACGCCTGCCAGGCGCTGGCTCGCAAGCTTGAAGAAGACGGGCGCCAGATCGACATCCTGGTCAACAACGCCGGCATCACGCGCGACGCCAGCCTGCGCAAGATGAGCGCGCAGAACTGGGCCGACGTCATGCACAGCAACCTGGATTCCATGTTCAACATGACGCAGCCGCTGTGCGGCCCGATGGCGGATCGGGGCTGGGGCCGCATCGTGAACATCTCGTCGGTGAACGGCAGCAAGGGCGCGTTCGGGCAGACCAACTACGCGGCTTCCAAGGCGGGCATCCACGGCTTCACCAAGTCGCTGGCGCTGGAAGTCGCCCGCAAGGGCGTGACGGTGAACACGGTGTCGCCCGGCTATCTGGCCACGCGCATGGTGCAGGCCGTGCCGCCGGAAGTCATGCAGGAAAAAATCCTGCCGCAGATCCCCGTGGGACGGCTGGGCGAGCCCGATGAGATCGGCGCGTTGATCGCGTTCATCTGCAGCGATGCGGCGGGATTCATGACAGGCAGCAATGTGGCCATGAACGGCGGCCAGCATATGTATTGATGGCGGTTTGCCGGCGCTGCACGCGCCGCGCCGGCAAACCGCATTTCCTTGATTCATGTCCCGCAACACCGACCTCTTCCTGACCGCGCTGGCCCCCGCCATCTGGGGCAGCACCTATGTAGTCACCACGCTGATGCTGCCGCCGGGCTATCCGCTGACGGTCGCCATGCTGCGCGCCCTGCCTGCGGGGATTCTGCTGCTGTTGTGGGTCCGTGCGCTGCCGCACGGCGTCTGGTGGCTGCGCGTGTTCGTGCTGGGAGCGCTGAATTTTTCGGTGTTCTGGGCGCTGCTGTTCGTCGCCGCCTATCGCCTGCCGGGCGGCGTGGCGGCCACGCTCGGCGCGATCCAGCCGCTGGTCGTGATCGCGCTGGCCCGGCTGCTGTTGGGGTTTCCGGTGCGCGGGCTGTCCGTCTTGGCGGCATTGGCCGGCCTGGCCGGCGTGGCGCTGCTGGTGCTGACGCCGAAGGCGGCGCTCGACCCCGTGGGCGTTGGGGCGGGACTGGCCAGCGCCGTGTCGATGGCGCTGGGCACCGTGCTGAGCCGCCGATGGCAGCCGCCCGTCTCCGCGCTGGCGTTCACGTCGTGGCAGTTGACGGCGGGCGGCATCCTGCTGATTCCCGTCGCGCTGCTGGCCGAGTCGCCCCTGCCGCATTTCACGCTGGTCAACGTCATGGGCATCGCCTGGCTGGGGCTGATCGGCGCGGCGCTGACCTATGTGCTGTGGTTCCGCGGCGTGGCGCGGCTGGAACCCGCGGCGGTGTCGTCACTGGGCTTTCTGAGTCCGCTTTCCGCCACGGTGCTGGGCTGGGCGATCCTGGGCCAAAGCCTGTCGCCGCTGCAATTGGCGGGCATGGCGGTCGTGGTGGGCAGCGTCTGGCTGAGCCAGCGCGCGCAACGCCAAACCGAAGCGCCGATGGTGTCGCGGGCGACGCGCTGAGCTGGGTCCCTTGAAAGCGGGCGGCTGGCGTGTTGTCTTGCGCGGCGATCCAAGTTATAAATAAGAGTTATTCCCATTAACAATCTCGCCGCGCCGCCCGTCCATGGATTCCCCCGCGTACCAGAACATTCAACGGCTTTACGCGGAACACCACGACTGGCTGCTGGGCTGGCTGAACCGTCGCGTGAACAATCGCGCGGACGCCGCCGACCTGACGCAGGACACATTCTGCCGCGTGCTGACGTCGCCGTCGGCCACGCCCATTGCCGAACCCCGCGCCTACCTGCTGACGCTGGCGCGCCGCCTGACCATCGACCTGTGGCGCGCGCGCGACGTCGAGGCCCGCTATCTGGACGCGCTGGGGCACGAGCAGGAACCGGTTGCGGCCTCGCCCGAATTGCTGATGATGCTGAAGCAGGCCGTGCAGGAGATCGATGCCCTGCTCGACGGCCTGCCCGTTCCGGTCAAGCACGCATTCCTGCTGAACCGGCTGGATGGCATGACGCATCCCGCCATTGCCCAGGTGCTTGGGCTGTCGCTGGCGACGGTCGAGCGTCACGTGAAGCGCGCCTTTCTGCACTGCCTGGCCGCGCGCCGCGCCGCGGACGCGCCATGAAGACGCTGTCCGCCGGTGACGCGCTGACCGATCGCGCGGTCGACTGGATCGTGCTGCTGACCTCGGGGCGGGCCTCCGACCGCGACCGCCAGCGCTTCGAACACTGGCTGGCCAGCCATCCCGACAACGCGCGCGCCTGGGCCGAGGTCGACGGCCTGATGCAGCAACCCCTGTCCCGGCTGCGTGACGCCACGCGCGAAGCCCCGGGCCCGGCACGCGCGGCCCGCACCGCGCTGTTGCAGGCCAACGGGGTGAATCGCCGGCGCGTCTTGAAGCTGGCCATGCTGATGGCGGGCGTCGGCGTGGGCGCGCTGGTCACCGACCGCTACGTGCCGCTGGCCGGCCTGTCCGCCACCTATTCCACCCGCACGGGCGAACGCCGCACTTATGCGCTGGCCGACGGGTCCGTGCTGACGCTGAACGCGCGCTCGGCCGCCGACGTGCATTACGACGACGCGCAGCGCACGGTCGTGTTGCGCCAGGGGGGGCTGTACGCGGACGCGCATGCCGATGCGCGGCCGTTTGTGGTGCGCACGCGGCATGGCGAGGTCACCGCCGCGGCAGCCCGCCTGAGCATCAGCCAGTTCGACGGCTACTCCGTCGCGTGCGCCCTCCAGGACGCGCTGACGCTGCGGCCCCGGCGCGGCGATGCCATGGAATTACTGCAAGGCGCCTCGGCCGCGTTTGACGGCGACCGCGCCTGGGCGCGCGAAGACACCGCGCAGGCCGGTTGGCGCAGCGGCATCCTGAGCGTGCGCGATACGCGGCTGGAAGAGGTGGTGGAACAGTTGCGCGCCTATCAGGCCGGTCTTATCCGGGTCTCTCCCGAGGTGGCGGCGCTGCGCGTCTTTGGCGTGTTTCCGCTGGACGATCCGCGCCGCGCGCTGGAAGCGCTGGGCGACACGCTGCCCATCCGGGTGCATCGCTACGGGCCCTGGATGACGCTGGTGGACGCCGCCTGAAAAAAATCGGCCGGCAATGAGGGGATTGCAGATCGGTAGCCGTCATGACTTGTGACGCAACCGAAATCCTCTCACTGCTTCCTCTGCCAACATGAAATTTCCCCTGCCCCCCGGCGCCGCGCTCGTCGCCTGCGCGTTGAGCGCCTGCGTGCTGACCCGACCGGTCCACGCCCAGACCACGCCGGCCGCCGCGCAACAAGCCACCCTGGCGTACGACCTTCCGGCCGCGCCCCTGGCCGACACCCTCAGCCGCATCTCGCTGCAAAGCGGCAAGCCCATTTCCGCCGGCGCCGAACTGGTGGCGGGCAAGCAGGCCGCACCCGTGCGCGGCGTCCTGAGCGCCGAAGCAGCCGCCAGACAGGCGCTGGCCGGCACCGGGCTGGAACTCGTCGTCACCCGCAGCGGCGTGTTGACCGTACGGCCGCTGCCGGCAGCCAGCGCGGTGACCGCGCTGGAACCCGTGGTGGTCACCGCCAACGGCGTGATTCCGCCCAGCGAAGGCACCGGCTCGTACACGATGCCGGAATCGTCGTCAGCCACGCGCATGCGTCTGACGATGCGCGAAACGCCGCAATCGGTCAGCGTCATCACGCGCCAGCAGATGGACGACCAAGGCATCGTGAGCGTCGCGGGCGCGCTGGAACAGACGCCCGGCATCACCGTCGTCCAGGACAACTCGGAAGGCTACAGCTTCTATTCGCGCGGCTTCCAGCTGCAGAACTTCCAGTTCGACGGGCTGCCCAGCCTGTCCAGCGACGGCGGCAACGTCCGCGACAACTACAGCATCACGAACACGGTCATCTATGACCGCATTGAAATCCTGAAAGGCGCAACCGGCCTGGTGAACGGCGCGGGCTATCCATCCGGCGTCGTCAACTTCATCCGCAAGCGGCCCACGCAGGAGTTTCAAGGCAGCCTGAGCGCGGGCGCCGGCTCATGGGACCGCTACCGCAGCGAAGTCGACCTGGGCGGACCGCTAAGCGAAAACGGCAAGATCCGCGGCCGCGTGGTCGGTGCGGCCGAAACCCGCGGCAGCTTCATGGATTACGCCAGCGGCAAGGAGTATGTTGGTTACGGCATCCTGGAAGCCGACCTGACGCCGCGCACCAAGGCGTCCATCGGCGTGGACTATCAGCAGAACAAGAACGACGGCACCAGCAACACCCATCTGCCGGCATTCTTCTCGGACGGATCGCAGGTCAGGTTCTCGCGGTCGACCAACCCCGCGGACAAATGGGCGTGGCGCAACCAGGACACGACCCGCGTCTTCGCGGACATCGACCACCAATTCGACAGCGGCTGGCGCGTCAAGCTGGCCGCGGCCCATCGCAACTACAGTTCGCGCGAATTGATCTCCGGCATGAGCAGCGCGCTCATCGACGTGGACACCCACAGCATCGACCACGGCTTCTACACGGGCGGCGCAGCCCGTTTCAACACCGACTCGCGCGAGAACACCATCGACTTCCAGGCGTCCGGTCCCTACACCCTGTTCGGCCGCCAGCACGAACTGGTGCTGGGCTACAACGCCGCGCGCACGCACTCGCAATCGAACCGCTACGACGGCAACACCGATTCGCTGATCGACGACGCCTTCAACTGGAACAACAACGCCGTCGAGCCCGACATGTACGAATGGTGGCTGACGCACAATATTCTGGTGAACCAGAAGATCCTGTACGGCGCGACCGTGCTGCGTCCCACGGATCGGCTTGGTGTCATCCTGGGCGGCCGCTGGACGGATTACGAATGGAGCCTGGACGGCAGTCTGGGTAACGGCCGCAGCTCGCATTACGCCACCACCGTCGACAACAAGTTCATTCCCTACGCGGGCATCACCTATGACCTGGATAGCCGGCACACGGTGTATGCCAGCTATACCGACGTGTTCAAGCCGCAGGCGTATAACTTCGACGCCAACGACCGCCAGTTGGACCCGCTGACCGGCAAGAGCTACGAAATCGGCGCCAAGGGCGAATATCTGGACGGCCGGTTGAATGCCAGCATCGCGCTGTTCCAGCTCAAGCAGGACAACGTCGCCGAACTGGATCCCAGCGGCGCGTCCACGCCGTCGGGCGGCACTGCCTACATCGCGATTCCGGGCGTGACGACGCGCGGCGTCGAACTGGAGGTGTCCGGCGAAGTCATGCCGGGCTGGCAGGTGAATGCGGGCTACACGTACAGCCGCTCGCGCGACCGTGACGGCAAGCGCGTCAGCACCACGCAGCCCGAACACCTGTTCAAACTGGCCACCGCGTACCGCCTGCCGGGCGACTGGCACCGTCTGACCGTCGGCGCGAACATGCTTTGGCAGAGCAATACGTATTTCTCGCAGGAAATCGGCGAGAACAATCATCGGTTCACGCAGGACGCTTTCGGCGTGCTGGGGCTGATGGCGGGCTATGACTTCAGCAAGGACCTGCGCCTGACCGTGAACCTGAACAACGTGCTGGACAAGCACTATTACTCGGGCATGGGCAGCTATAACTCGGTCTTCTATGGCGCGCCGCGCAACGTGTACGCGCAGCTGCGCTACAAGTTCTAAGGCTGATCACGTGGGCGAGGCACGCCGCGTGCGGCCTCCATCTCGGCCCGCAACGACATCGCATCCGGCCGCATGGGCAGCGCCAGCCGCCCCTCGCGGTCGATGGCGCCCCATTCTCCGCCCGTGACGTAACTGTGTTCGCCGTCGCGCGTGCGTTCGATGCGGCAACCCTTGCACACCGCGGCCAGGCCGCCCTCGAAGCGGTCGACCCAATCGTAGGGCGTGGCCAGCACGCGGTTGAGCTGCTTGTCGTAGTAGGCCATGCCGCCGGCCCACGGACCGCGCGTCAGGCCATCCTCGAAATCGTCCGCGCCGTTGTCGTACGTGACCACCGGCACGGCGCGGCCGTCGGGGCGCACCCAGTGCCACGAGCCGTTGGCCGTTGCGGGCGACAGGCCGTCATCGCCGAAATCCATGCGCGCCATCACCGCGGGGCGGAACTCGACACTGTCGTTCGTGGCGCGGGCGCAGTGCTCGACGCGTTCCAGGGAGCCTTCTGCTTCCTTGTCCGCGAAGAAGCACGAAAGGTCGTATTCGACGGCATGGCCCGAGGTCAAGGCCAGCGAGGTAAGCAGGGCGGCGATCAGCATGCGGGGCATCCTAGCATGGCGGTTGCCAGGCCTTTACCGGCCTGACGCCCCGCAGGCAATGCGATCCCGAAGGACCGCCTGCCGCATCAATTGGTCGTGGCGCCCGAGTCCTTGACCGCCTTGGCCCACGCCGCGATCTCAGTCTGGATGAACTTGCCGAATTCGGCGGTGTTCACGCTGGAGGCGCGCGCGCCCTCTTCCAGCAGGCGCTGCTTGACCTCGGGCGAGGCCAGCGCGCCCGTCAACGCCTGATTCAGCGTGGCCACCACCGCGTCCGGCGTGCCGGCCGGCGCAACGATGCCGTGCCAGGACACCGCCTGGAATCCGGGCAAGCCGGATTCAGCCATCGTCGGCACGTCGGGCATCGCGGACGAACGCTCGGGCGAAGTCACAGCCAATGCGCGCAGCGTGCCGGCCTTCACATGCGGCAGGACGCCCGGGATCGTGGTGAACATGAAGTCGATCTGCCCCCCGATCAGATCCGTGATCGCGGGGCTGCCGCCCTTGTAGGGCACGTGCGTGAATTGCAGCTTGGCTTCGCTCTTGAACATCTCGCCCGCCAGGTGCCCCGGCGTGCCGGCGCCCGCCGAGCCCATGTTGGTCTTGTCGCCTTGCGAACGGATGTACGCGATCAGCTCCTGCACGTTCTTGGCCTTGACGTTGGGGCCGACGACCAGCACGTTCGGCACGGTGGCCAGCAGCGTGACGGGTGTGAAGTCCTTGACCGCATCGTAGGAAATTCGCGAGTACAGCGACGGATTGATGCCGTGCGTGCTGGCGGTTGCCAGCAGCAGCGTGTAGCCGTCCGGCGCGGCCGATGCCACCTGCTTGGCGGCGATGGTGCCGTTGGCGCCGCCCTTGTTGTCGATCACGATCGTCTGGCCGAGCGTCTTGGCGGCTTCGGCGGCCACGGTGCGCGCCAGGATGTCGGACGTGCCGCCCGCCGAATGCGGAACGGCCAGCGTGATCGGTTTGGCGGGAAAGGTCTGGGCGTGCGCCGCCGGCAGGGCTGGCGTCAGACAGGCGGCCAGCGCGCAGCGCGCCAGCAAACGAGTGCGGAACATGGATGTCTCCAGGGTTGTAGCCGGCTGCGGCGCCTCGCTCGGGCGCCGTCCGCAGGCAAAAGGGCTGGTCCGGTCAGTCCGAACCGAGCTGCAGCTTGTTGGGCTGGCGCTTTTCGATGGACCACTTCAAGAGCGCGGCCGAACGGTAGATGCCATGGGCGAACTTGCCGTAGGGCAAGGTCAAAAACAGCGCCATCACGACGCCAAGATGGATCGCCAGCAGCAGCGCCATCGCGCTGCCGTCGCGGCCGGCCAGCAGCGCCAGACCCGTCGCGCTGGTGAGGAACAACAGGACGATGAAGCCCCGGTCCATCGGCTTTTGCGCCGCGTCGCCCTGCAGGGGATGGCGCTTGAAATTCAGCCACAGCAACCCGGCCGGTCCGATCAGGAGCCCGATGCCGCCCGCGGTGCCCAGCAGCACCGGCGCGCTCAGGATCGGATACGGCGCCTGCTGGTTCAGCAGATAGTGGTAAAGCGTGGCGACACACGTGGCCGCGAAACACAGCATGAAGCCGTAGAACGTGAAATGGTGAAACCGCCTGCGCCACAGCGTGAAGGCGTCGTCGGCGTTGTTGCAACCCTTGCCGTGGCCGCCGTCCAGATAGCGCAGGCGCAGCGCGTCGTGCGCCGCCTCGGCCACCGCCGCGCCCGATGCCGCCCCCGGGCTGACGTTGCGCCAGAAGCGCGTCACGCCCACCGCCAGCGCCAGCATCGAAAAGCCGAACACCACGCCAAACATCAGCGCCAGCGTGTTGTGCGGGAACACGGCGTAGAAGTTGCCCGCCATCGGCTCATGGAAAAGGCCGCCCGCCATCACCACAGCCAGCACCAGGAACAGCGCCAATCCCGCAGCCGTGGCCAGCGACAGCGCGAGGCCATTGCGCTTGTACAGCGTGCCCAGCGCGGCGGGCCACGCGTAGTCGGTGTATGTCTGCACCCGCACCTTGGCCATGGCCTGCGGCACGTTGACGGCAAACTCGTGCGGCGGCGCGTATTGGCACGCGTGCAGACAGGCGCCGCAGTTGTGACACAGGTTGGCCAGGTAGTTCAGGTCGGCCTTGCCGAATTCCAGACGGCGCGTCATGGCGGGGAACACCGCGCAGAAGCCTTCGCAGTAGCGGCAGGCGTTGCAGATCTGCATGACGCGCGCCACTTCGGTCTCGTCATCGGTCAGCGTTTCGGTCAGCGGCTTGACGCCCCTTGCATGAAAATGCACCGGTTGCTCGGCGGGAGCCGGAGCCGGGCCGGACTGACTGGTGGAAAAAGACTGCGCCTCGCGGGCCAGGGCTTCAAGCTGCTTCACGTTGTGCTCCCGCAGGATTCTGGCCGAGCGCCGCGGCGGCGGCGCGGGTGCCGGCAATACGGCCGAAGGCGGTGCCGATGGACATGCCCACGCCCGCCGTATAACCCTTGCCCAGCACGTTGCCGGCCATCATTTCGCCCGCGACAAAGAGGTTGGCGCTGGGCGCATCGTTGAACCGGACGGCGGCGGTGTCGTCCACCTTCAGGCCCAGATAGGTAAAGGTGATGCCGGGCCGCAGCGCATAGCCGTAGAACGGCGCGGTGTCGATCGGCCGCGCCCAGTGCGTCTTGGCGGGCGTCACGCCTTCGGTATGGCAGTCGTCCAGCCCGGTGTGGTCGAACGTGCCCACGCGGCATGCCGCGTTGTAGTCCCCGACCGTCTTCTCGAAGGTGGCCGGGTCCAGGCCCAGCTTTTGCGCCAGCTCGGGCAGAGAGCCGGCCTGCACGCCCGGGAAGACCGGCGGCATGAACCGGCCGATCGCCTTGGCGTCGATGATGGAATAGGCGATCTGGCCGGGCTGCATGGCGGTCAGGCGCCCCCAGATCGCGTAACGCTTGGGCCAGAAGTCCTCGCCCTCGTCGTAGAAGCGTTCGGCATCGCGGTTGACGACCACGCCCAGCGACACGCAATCGATGCGCGTGCAGATGCCGCCGTCATACAGCGGCGCTCGGGCGTCGATGGCCACGCAATGCGATTGGGAGGGGTCGCCGATGCCGTCGGCGCCGGCGTCCAGCATGAATTTCAGCAGCACGCCCATGTTGAAGCGCGTGCCGCGGATCAAAAAGTTGTCGGCCGGCCATTCGCCGCGCTCGTTCTGGCCCCAGGCCTCGCGCAGCCATTCGCGGTTGGATTCGAAGCCGCCCGCGGCCAGCACGCAGGCGCGGGCCTCGATGCGTTCTTCGCCGATGCGCGCGGCCACAAAGCGGCCGTCTTCCAGTTCCAGCGCATCGACCGGCGCGTTGTAGCGGATCTGCACGCCCAGCGCTTCGGCGCTGCGGTAATAGGCGTTGACCAGCGCCTTGCCGCCGCCCATGAAGAACGCGTTGGTGCGCGCCACGTGCAGCGCGCCCGACAGCGGCGGCTGAAAGTTCACGCCGTGGCGGCGCATCCAGTCGCGACAGGTGGAGGACTCGCGAATGACCAGCCGCGCCAGGTGTTCATTGGTCAGCCCGCCCGTCACCTTGAGCAGGTCCTGCCAGTATTCTTCCTCGGGATACGCGTCGATCAGCACGTCCTGCGGCGCATCGTGCATGCAGCGCAGGTTGCGCGTGTGCTGGGAGTTTCCGCCCCGCCATTCCTTTGGCGCCGCTTCCAGCAGCAGCACGCTGGCGCCGGCTTCGCGCGCCATCAGGGCCGCGCATAGCGCCGCGTTGCCCCCACCAATCACCAAGACGTCAACCATGCCATCTTCCCCAGTTCAAGGGGCAGACTCTACGCAGCGGCGCGCCGCTGCGATATCAGGCAGGCGTCAACGGGTATTCACGATTCGTGAAGAGCAACCACGGCCCACTTGCCCTCACGGGCCAGGGTGCGGGACACGTCCGCCAGGACCAGCCGGGCCGCCAGCGCCGCGGGCGACAGTTCCTCGTCCGACAGGCTCGCCAGCAGGTTGGAGCGGAACAAGTGCGCATCGTCGATGCGCGCCATCTGCAACTGGCCGGGCGCGATGCGTGCGGTGGCCGAACTGGGCTGGATCGTCGCCGCGCCGCCCTGCTGCACCACGTCCATCAGCAGCGACAGGCCGTCGACCTCGGCCACCACCCGGGGCGTGCGCCCCAGTTGCAGGAAGGCGTTGTTGACCAGCGCGCGCAGGCCGTGGCGGCCGCTGGGCAGCACCAGCGGCAGGTCCGCAATGGCCTCCAGCCGCGTCGTGCCGCCCGGCGGCACGCCCGGCATGCCGGGCCGGGCAAAGAGAAACAGGGGTTCGTCCAGCAGCGGCATCACGCTCCAGCGGCGCGCGGACTCGGCATGGAACACGATGGCCAGGTCCAGCAGGCGGCCGTTGAGCATGTCGGTCAGGTGCCCCGACAGCGCTTCGACCAGATGCAGCCGGATGTCGGGGTAACGCTCGTTCATGGCCTGCAGGAAGGGCGCGCCCAGCACCGCCGCCGTCGTGGACGGCAGGCCGACGCTGACGTGGCCGGCCAGCCGCGCCTGTTGGGCGGCCTGGACGGCGTCGTCGGCGTGGCGCAGGGCCAGCTGCGCCTGCCGGAAAAACGCCAACCCCGCGTCCGTGGGCACCACGCCGCTGGCGCTGCGCTGCAACAGCCGCGTGGACAGTTCGCCTTCAAGGCGGCTGATCTGCTGGCTGAGCGCTGACGTGACCATGCCGATCGACATGGCCGCCCGGCCGATGCTGCCGGCCTCGACCACGCGCACGAAGTAACGGAGCTGGCGCAGTTCCATTGGTCAGCCCGGAATGGTCAATCCCTTGGCGACAGCGGGCCGCGCGACGAACGCGTCCAGCACGCGCGCGACGTTCTTGAACGACGAGAAGCCGACGAGGTCGCCGGCGTCGTAAAAGCCCACCAGGTTGCGCACCCACGGGAAGATGGCGATGTCGGCGATGGTGTACTGGTCGCCCATCACCCAGTCACGCCCTTCCAGGCGCTGGTCCAGCACGGCGAGCAGGCGCTTGGACTCGTCCACGTAACGGTCGCGCGGACGCTTGTCCTCAATGTCCTTGCCGGCAAACCGATGGAAAAAGCCCAGTTGGCCGAACATCGGTCCGATGCCACCCATCTGGAACATCACCCATTGCAGCGTCTCGAAGCGCCCTGCCGTATCCGCCGGGATGAACTGGCCGGTCTTGCTGGCCAGGTAGACCAGGATCGCGCCGGACTCGAACAGGCCCAGCGGCTTGCCGTCCGGCCCGTTCGGGTCGAGGATGGCCGGGATCTTGTTGTTCGGGCTGAGCGACAGGAACTCGGGCGTGAACTGGTCCTTGGTATCGAAGGCGACGCGGTGGACCTCATAGGGCAGCCCGGTCTCCTCCAGCATGATCGAGGCCTTCACGCCATTGGGCGTCGGCAGCGAATAGAGCTGGATGCGGTCGGGATGCTGGGCGGGCCACTTCTTGGTGATGGCAAAGGCGTCTAGGGAGGACATGCGGGGTTTCTCCGGGGAGGCGGGTTGGGTGACGACAATCCTAGCGCAAAACCCGCTGCAAACCCCACCGCAGCGCGGTTGCCGCAAGCGCAATCGGCAGCACCATGCGCCATTGCGCCAGGAACAGTTCCCGCGTGGCTTCGCCGGGCGCCCAGGTATTGCCGAACACCTGCGGCGACGGCGGCGCCAGATACAGGGCCAGGAGCGCGGCGGCGAAGGTCGCAAGAAGGCGCCATGGCAACGATAGCCGCAGCCTGGCCGGGCGCTCGGCCAGCGTCAGCGCGATCACGCCGGCCAGCCCCGCCATGACGGCCTGGGCGTAGAAATCGCGGGGTTCGTAGATATAGGGCGCGTCCGGAATCATCCAGCCGTACGCGCCGGTCGACAGCACGGACGTCAGGCACGCGCCGAAAAGCGCGGCGGCGAAGGACAGGAGGAGCAGGTCCAGGGTACGCAGAAGGAGTTTGAGCATTCGGGGATGACGGGCATGGAAGGTGGCGGGAGGATGCCATAGGTTGACGCGGGGGGTGGGCAGCACGGCGCGCTTTCCGTTTGTGATGCACAATCCGCCTCGCGCCTGCAACGCGGCGCCCTGCCCTGGTGCAGGTCCTTCCCATTACAGACGTGGCGGCCCGCCGCGGCTGGCATCACCGGCAGTCCCCATGAAGCACCCGCAGCAACGTTCCGGGCAATCCGCCGCCCCCGATCTCGCTCACACGACGTCGCACGCAACCTGGCGCGCCTCGGCCTCGGCGCTATGCCTGACGGCCGCGCTGGGATTGACCGCCCCCGCCGCGCACGCCGCGGCCCAGGACCCGGCGGCTGACGCAGACGCCCCGAGCCGCACGCGCAGCCTCACCCTGACCCTCATGGATGGCAAGGGCCCCGCCCCCGCGCCCAACATGCCGTACCGCGTCTTCGTGACCGGCTCGAACGACGAGATTCTGGACACGCCCTCCGGCGATGGCATCCTGCACGGCGTCACCGACGCCGAGGGCCGCACGGCGCAGTTCCAGACCTCGCTCCCGCATCTGGAAGAGGACTTCACCCTGATCCGCCGCATCGGCGACGGCCCCTGGGGTCACTTCTTCCAATTGCAAAGAAGCGGCACCACCGATCCCTTGCCCGCCTGGCCATACATCATGACCATGCACCAGCGCTGGGGCGAACAATGGGTGGACTTGGGTTACACCACCCGCCAGGGCGCGACGGCCTACTTCAGCCACGATGTGCCGGCGGGCTCGATTTCGCTGCACATCGACGCGCCGGTCACGCGTGAGGACACGTGCTTTGCCGAGCTGGACGCCGTCAACCGCAAGTTCGCGCAGCAGGACGCTGATGGCGCCCGCGCGCTGATCGGCGCCATGCGCTGCAATCGCAGCGCCGAGCAAAAGCTGGATCTGGCGCGGCTGCTGCTGGCCGCCGGCCAGACCGATCTGGCGCGCCACTGGGTGCTGCAGACCCGCCAGCGGCCGTTTCCGGACATGTTCAAGCCTGTAGCGCCGGCCGACCGGCGTAAGCGGCTGGAGGTGGAACGCCTGCTCGGCATGCCCGATCTGGTGCTGGAGGACTCCAACGCGCTGCAGACCCGGCAATCTCAAAAACGCGCCGCCGATGCCGCGGACCTGGCGAACAACACCGCCTACTACCTGGCGGACTTTCCGGACTACCTGCCGCAGGCGGAGGAACAGGCCCGCCGCTCGCTGGAGCGCGTTGGCCCGCGTCCGTACAACCAGGGCACGCTGGGCTGGATCCTGGCCCTGCGCGGTCAGACCGACGAAGGCCTGCGTTTGATGCACATCGCCTACCGCGACCTGCCGCGCGACGAAGAAATGGTGGCCGACTACGGCCTGGCGCTGTGGCGCAGCGGCCAAACAGCCCAGGCGACGCGGCTGTGGGACGAGGCGCAGCGCGAATGCGTGTGGGGCGTGCGCATGCACGCAGCATTGCGCGAAGCGGGATACCCCCACCCGTACTTTCAGCCCGCGGATTCCGACCCCGTGAATGAATATCGCGCGCGCTGCGCCAAACCACGCATCAAGGCCAAAACCGCAGGCCTATAATCCGCCCATACGCTGCGAGCCACGCGCCTGCTTAGGGGCAGACGCAGGAGACCTCCATGACATCCTCCCTGAAGCGCCTGTTTTCCCTTCTTGCCGCCACCCTGCTTCTGGCCGGCTGCGGCGCCGGCCCCGGCGGCCCGCCGCACCCCGGCGCGGCCAATCCATACAGCAACGGCGGTTTTCATGATGCCGGCCCCAACTATCCCAATACGGGACGCTGACGCCGGCGCTGCGGCGTCCCCAACCGCATAACAGCTTTGCGCTCGCGGGCCCCTCCCGCAGCGCCCGCCAACTCCTAGACTGCCTGCACATACCGCAGTCAAGGAGAAGGCTTTGCAGCCGCTGTTATCGAATCTCAAAGTGCTGGACCTGAGCCGCATCCTGGCCGGTCCCTGGGCCAGCCAGATCCTGGCCGACCTGGGCGCTGACGTCATCAAGGTCGAGCGGCCGGGCCAAGGCGACGACACCCGCACCTGGGGTCCGCCCTTCCTGAAGGATGAAGACGGCCAGGACACCCGCGACGGCGCCTACTTCATCGCCACCAACCGCGGCAAGCGCTCCATCACGATCGACCTGCAGACGCCCGAAGGCCAGGCGCTGGTCAAGGACCTGTGCCGCGACGCGGACGTGGTGCTGGAGAACTACAAGGTCGGCACGCTGGCGCGCATGGGGCTGGATTACGACGCGCTTTCCAAGATCAATCCGCGCCTGGTGTATTGCTCGGTCACTGGCTTCGGCCAGACCGGACCGCGCGCCGCCGAACCCGCGTACGACTTCCTGATCCAGGCGATGGGCGGCCTGATGAGCGTCACGGGCGAACGCGACGACCGGCCCGGCGGCGGTCCCCAGAAGGTGGGCGTGCCGATCGTGGACCTGACCACCGGGGTGTATGCCGCGCTGGGCATCGTGGCCGCGCTGCTGCGCCGCGCGCAGACCGGCAAGGGCGAATACATCGACGTTGCGATGCTGGACGTGCAGGTGGGCCTGCTGGCCAACCAGGCCATGAACTTCCTGCTGGGCAACAAGGTGCCGCGCCGCACAGGCACCGCGCACCCGAACATCCAGCCGCAGCGCACGTTCGCCTGCGCCGACGGCGACATCGTCATCGTGGTGGGCAACGACGGGCAGTTCGCCACGCTGTGCGGCATGCTGGGCAAGCCCGAACTGGCCCAGGACCCGCGCTACCTCACCAACAGCCAGCGCGTGAGAAACCAGGAAACGCTGGATCCCATCCTGGACGCGATCTTCGCCACCGAACCGCGCGCCCACTGGCTGGCGGCGCTGAAGGCGGCGGGCGTGCCGGCGGGATCGATCAATACCGTGCCCGAAGTGTTCGAAGACCCGCAGGTCGTGCACCGCGCCATGCTGCGGCGCCTGCCGCATCCTGCCGCGGGCTCGGTGCCGCAGGTGATGAACCCGTTGCGCTTCGGCAGCTCGGCGCTGCGCGCCGACGCCGCGCCGCCGCTCCTGGGCCAGCACACCGCCGACGTGCTGGCGGAGCTGGGACTGTCCGCCGAGCAGATCCAGGACTACCGCGACCGCAAGATCATCTGAACAACAAAGGAGAGAGACATGAGCATGCCGGAGAACCTGGCCGGGCCCTATACGGCGCTGGACGTCACGATCGCCGACGGCGTCGCCACCATCCTGCTGGCCAACCCGCCCGTCAACGCGCTCAGCACCGAGATGATGAACGAGCTGTGCTGGGTGCTGGACCGCATTTCGGAGACGCCCGAGGTGCGCGCGGTGGTGCTGTCGGGCCAGGGCAAGACCTTCTGCGCGGGCGCCGACCTGAAAAACCGCTCGGCCACCATCAAGGGCCCTGGCGATCTGCCGCAACACTCGCGCCGCACGCGGGAGTGCTTTCATGCGATCCGCGAATGCGCCAAGCCCGTGGTGGGCGCAATCAATGGCGCGGCGCTGGGCGCGGGACTGGCCATCGTGGCCTCCTGCGACATCCTGCTCGCCGCCTCCACCGCCGTCGTGGGTCTGCCGGAGATCAACGTTGGACTGCTGGGCGGCGGCCGCCACGGCATGCGGCTCTTTGGCCACTCGCGCCTGCGCCGGATGATGCTGACGGGTCTGCGCGTGGACGGCGACGAGCTCTACCGGCTGGGCATCGTCGAAGCCAGCGTGCCCGCCGACGCACTGATGGACCATGCCATGGAACTGGCGCGCGAGCTGGCCTCCAAGAGTCCGCTGGCGACCGTGCTGGCCAAGCAGACGCTGAACGCCATCGAAGACATGAGCCTGCGTGACGGCTACCGCTACGAACAGGACATGACGGCGGCCATCGCCAAGACCGCGGATGCGCAGGAAGCGCGCCAGGCGTTCCTGGAAAAGCGCGCGCCGGTGTTCCAGGGCAAATAAGGAGGCCGACATGACTCGTGCATTGGAAGGCGTGAAGGTACTGGACCTAAGCCGCGTGTTTTCCGGGCCGTGGGCCGCGCAAATGCTGGCCGACTTCGGCGCCGACGTCATCAAGGTGGAGCGCCCGGGACGCGGCGACGACGTGCGGCACCAGGGCTATCCCATGCCGGACCGCGACGGCAAGCCCAGCCGCGAAACCTCTTCCTTCGTCGCGATGAATCGCGGCAAGAAGTCCCTGACGCTGGACATCTCGCGGCCCGAGGGCCAGGAGTTGGTTCGCCAGCTGGCGCAGAAGGCCGACATCGTCATCGAGAACTTCAAGGCGGGCGACCTGCGGCGCTACGGGCTGGACTACGCCTCGCTGTCCGCCCTGAATCCGCGGCTGGTGTATTGCTCCATCACCGGCTTCGGCCAAACCGGCCCCTACAGCCACCTGCCGGGCTACGACCCGATCTTCCAGTCGATGAGCGGCCTGATGAGCGTGACGGGTGTGCCGGACGGTGAGCCGGGCGCGGGGCCGGTCAAGGCCGGCTATTCCGTGTCCGACCTGACCGCGGGCTTTTACGCGGTGTCGGCCATCCTTGCCGCGCTGCGCCACCGCGACCAGATTTCGGGCGTGGGCCAGCACATCGATCTGGCGTTGCTCGATGCGCAGATCGCGGCCATCTCGCACATCGGCATGAACTACCTGGCCAGCGGCAAGCTGCCCGCACGCATGGGCTCGGCCTCGCAGATCACCGCGCCGTTTCGCGCCTTTGCCTGCCGCGACGGGCACCTGATGGTGGCCGTGGGCAATGACTCGCAGTTCCGCAGCTTCTGCAACGTGATCGGTTTGCCCGCGCTGGCGGACGACCCGCGCTTTGACACCAACCCCAAGCGCGCGGCGGCGCAGGCCGACCTGTCGCGGCTGATCGAGCCGGCGATGCTGGCGCGCACGGTCACCGATTGGAACGAGGCCCTGGCGGCCGCCAACGTGCCCTGCGGTCCGATCTACACCCTGGATCAGGTGTTCGAGGACCCGCAGGTGCGGCACCGCGAGGTGCTGGGCAGCGTCGACCATCCCGCGCTGGGCGCCATGCCTGTCGTCCGGAACCCGATTCACTTCTCCGCCACACCGATCGCCATCGGTCTGCCGCCGCCCATGCTGGGCGAACACACGGCCGACATCCTGCGTGGCGAGCTGGGCCTGTCCGATGCGGCCATCGAACGCCTGCATGCCGAGGGCATCGTATGAACGCCATCGACCACGAACTGATTGAAGAAATCCGCGACAGCGCGCGCGATTTCCTGCAGCGCCGCGACCAGCGGCAACGCAAGCGTCGCGCCGCAGGCGGCGATCGCGCCTACTGGCAGGAAATCGCCGCGGTCGGCTGGCTGGGGATGAGCGTGCCGGAGGCGCTGGGCGGCCTGGGACTGGGCTGGCATGCGATGGCGGGCGTGCTGGAGGAAGCGGGCCGCGCCCAGCTCCCCGAACCGCTCGTCGGCGCAGGGGTGCTGAGCACGGCGCTGTTGGCTCGTATCACGCCGGCGGACGACACCGCCTTCCGTGACCGGCTGCTGGCGGACGTGTGCAGTGGCGAGCGAAGGGTGGGCGTCGCGTGGCAGGAAACGGAAGGCCAGCTTGAAGCCGGAGAATCGGCAGGCGCCTTTGGCGTCACCGCGACCGCCCGCGAAGGCGCCTATGTGCTCAACGGCGAAAAGCGCCACGTCGTTGCGGGCGCAGACGTGGACGGCTGGCTGGTCACGGCCGACGGCGAAGCGGGTTCCGCCCTGTTCTATCTGCCGGCCGGCACGCCGGGCGTGACAGTGCATGCGCACGAGCGCGCGGACAGCACACCCGCCTGCCACCTAGCGATCGAATCCGCCGTGGTGGCGCAGGACGCGCTGCTGGCGCGCGAGGGCGTGCTGGACGCCGTCGACGAAGCCCTCGACTACGGCCGCCTGATGCAATCCGCCGAGCTGGTGGGCATCGCGCGGCAGGTGCTGGCGGACTCGGTCGCCTACCTGAATACGCGCAAGCAATTCGGCCAGACGCTGTCGTCGTTCCAGGCCCTGCAGCACCGGCTGGTGGACGCCACGATGCAGGTGGAACTAGCGTCCAACAGCCTGCTCGATGCGCTGAACACCCTGGCGGCGGCGCCGGATGACGTGAAGGCGCGCAAGGCAGCGGCCAGCCGGGTCAAGGCCCGCGCGGCGCGCGCCGGCATCGGGGCGTCGCGCCTGGCCATCCAGTTTCATGGCGCCATCGGCTACACCGACGAATGCGATGTCAGCCTGTACTTTCGCAGTGCGTTGCACCTGGGCGCCTGGCTGGGCAACGCCACGGCGCATCGCCAGCGCTACGCCGCGCTGGCGGCCGATCCGGCGCCCGAAGCGGACGATTCGATGGACCAGGCTTGCGGCACGGACTTCCCGCGCGATGCGGACTGGAACGCCATGCCGGAAGCAGAATTCCGCGCGCTGCTGCGCCGCTTCTTCCGCGCGCACTATCCCGACCACCTGCGGCACGTCCCCTGGCGGCTGCATTGGGATGAGATCAAGGCGTGGTACTTCACGTTGTCGCGCCAGGGATGGATTGCGCCGTCATGGCCGCGCGAGCACGGCGGCATGGCGCTGTCGCCGGCCCGGCAGATCGCGTTCATCGAGGAAGCCGAACGCTACGGCGTGGCGCGCGCGCCGGACCAGGGCCTCGTCATGCTGGGCCCCATCCTCATCCGCTACGGCACCGAGGCGCAGCGCGCGCGCTTTCTGCCCGGCATCCTGTCCGGCGAGGCGGTCTGGGCGCAGGGCTACTCCGAGCCCGACGCCGGCTCGGACCTGGCCGCATTGCGCTGCGAGGCGGTGATCGAGGGCGACGAGCTGGTCGTCACGGGCCAGAAGACCTGGTCGACACTGGCGCAGGACGCGACGCACATGTTCATGCTGGTTCGCACCGACAAGACCGTCAAGAAACAGGCGGGCATCAGCTTCCTGCTGGTCGATCTGAACAGCCCCGGCGTCAGCCGCCGGCCGATTCGCACGCTGTCGGGCCACGAGGAGTTCTGCGAGGTGTTCTTCGATCAGGTCCGCGTGCCGCGCGGCAACCTGGTGGGGGAACTGAACGCAGGGTGGGGCATCGCCAAGGCGCTGCTCGGCTTCGAGCGCCTGTTCAGCGGCAGCCCCAAGCACGCCAGCCATGCCCTGCAGCAGATCTTCAGCCTTGCACGGCAACGCGGACTGCTGGCCGATCCGGCGTTCACGGACCGGCTGGCCGAGTTGCGGCTCGATAGCGCCGACCTCACCGCCATGTATCGCGTCTTTGCGGACATGGCCAAGGCCGGACGCCCGCTGCCGCCGGAACTTTCGCTGCTGAAGATCTGGGCGACCGAAACGCACGAGCGGCTGGGCGCCCTGCTGATTCAGATCGCCGAGGAATATGGCGGCGCGGCGATGCACCTGGGCTATGGGAACGGCAACGTGCAGGCGCTGGCGCCTTACGTCAACGCGCTGGCGGCCACCATCTTCAGCGGCACCAACGAGATCCAGCGCAACATCTACGCCAAGCAGGTCCTGGGCCTGCAAGGCGCCTGACAACGACAACGCGCCGGCCCCGAGCCGGCGCACCCGGAGAGAGACACATGAAGAAAGCAACCGCACTGACGGTGGCGGCAATGATCCTGGGCGGCGTCGCCGCGCCCGCCACGCACGCCGCGCAGCCCTGGCCCAGCCAGCCGATCCGCCTGATCGTGCCCTACCCGCCCGGCGGCTCGGTGGACAACCTGGCGCGCCTGCTGGCCCCATCGCTCGGCGAGCGCCTTGGCCAGACCATCGTCATCGAGAACAAGGCCGGCGCCAGCGGCACCATCGGTGTCGACGCCACCGTGCGTGCCGCGCCCGACGGCAATACCTTCGGCTTTGGCGTGCCGGGCGCGATCACCGGGTTGCCTCACGTCATGAAGGTGCCGTATGACGTCTCCAAGATCCAGTACGTGTCGCTGGTGGCGCGTATTCCGCAAGTCATCATGGTCAATCCGTCGCTGCCGGATACCACCCTGGCCGCCTTTGTCGAAAGCGCCAAAAAGCAGCCCGGCAAATACAACTACGGCTCGGCCGGCAATGTGACCACCCCGCATCTGGGCGGGGAACTGCTCAAGCAGCAGACCGGCATCGACATCATGCACGTGCCCTACAAGGGCGCCGCGCCCGCAGTGACGGCGCTGCTGTCCAACGAGGTGCAGATGTTCCCCGGCGACGCATCGGCCGCACTGGGCTTCATCAAGGCGGGCAAGCTGCGCGCGCTGGCCGTGGCCAGCCCGGAACGATTCGAGGGCCTGCCCGACGTGCCCACCACCAAAGAGGCGGGCTTTCCCGGCATCATCGTGGAATCCAACTACGGCGTCATCGCGCCCACCGGCACGCCCAAGGACATCGTGGACAAGATGTCGGACGCGATCGCGAAATCGCTGGCCGACCCGGTGCTGCGGCAGAAGATGATCGACCAGGGCGCCATCCCTGTCGCGACCTCGCCCGATGCCTATCGCACCTTGATGGAGGCGGAATCGAAGAAGTGGGGCGAGGTGATCAAGCGCGGCAAGCTGGGACTGCAATAACGCCATGCCCGCGCGCTTTTGCCGTACGCTTATGCCGATTCCCAAGACCGCCGACCGCCGCCATCGACCATGCCATCAGCAAAAGCCACGGGCCTGAGCCTGGACCTGACCGCCGACCTGCACAAATGGCGAGCCTTCCTGGCCATCGCGGAACTCGGCAGCATCACGCGCGCGGCGCTGTACCTGGACCAGGACCAGTCGGTGCTGAGCCGCCGCATCAATGCGCTTGAACGCGAGTGCAATGCGCGGCTCTTTAACCGCACCGGGCGCGGCGTGAACCTGTCCGAAGTGGGCGAGCGCCTGTTCCCGCTGGTGCAGACGCTGCTGAGCGACGCCGAACGGCTGGAACTGGAGCTGAACGGCGAGGCCCGCGAACCGGCTGGCGAGGTCACGCTGGGCCTGTTGCCCTCGACCGCGCACCCGCTCATCCGCCGGCTGTTTTCCCGGCTGCGCCAGCAATTTCCCAAGGTGCATCTGAAGATCCTTGAAGGCTCGAGCGGCCAGATCGAGGAATGGCTGACCGACAGCCGCGTGGACATCGCCATCCTGTACCGCTACGGCGACAAATGCCCGCCCGGCGAACAGGCGTTGGCCTCTGTGGATTCATACCTGGTCGGCCCGGCAGGCGACGCGCGCACGCAGGCCGGCGAAGTGACGTTTGATCAACTGGACGGTCTGCCCTTCATCTTGCCTGGCGCGCCCAACGGTCTGCGCAATGCCCTGGACGGCCTGGCGCGGGCGCGCAAGATCACGATCGCGCCCCTCATCGAGGCCGACTCGCTTCCGCTGATGAAATCCATCGTGGAGCACGAAAAGATGTACACCGTGCTGCCGCTGCACGCCGTCTGGCAGGAGGTTCAGGAGGGCCGCCTGAGCATCGCCGCGCTGCGCGATCCCACGATGAGCCGCATCATCTCGATGGCGTTCTCGCGCACAAAGGGACCCGGACGCACGGTTACGGAAGTCGCCACGCAGATCGAGGCGCTGGTGCGCGAAATTGGCGGTGAAGGCGTCTGGCACGCCAGCCCATAAGGGCGCCTCGCGGGAAGTCACGCCGGCGCCCTTATGGGCCCGGCGTGCGCCCGCCATTGGCTATTCGAAGCCGTACAGGCGCCCCGGATTGTCCACCCAGACCTTCCTGCGCAGCGCGTCGTTGTCCAGCCAGTCATGCGCCAGGTCGACCAGCGCATCGGCCGACGGCGCCGCCGCCCCCATGCGCACGAAAGGCCAGTCCGAGCCCCACAGCACCTGATCCGGATTGGCCGCCGTATAGGCGTCGTGGATGCCGCGCGCGTTGTCGTAGTCGGGCGCGGCGCCCACGCGGCATACCGTCAGCTTCATCCAGATCCGGCCCTCGGCCAGCAGCCCGCGCAGCATCTGAAACACCGGGTCCTCTTCGCCGCGCGCGGGGATCACGCTGCCCATGTGGTCGATCACCAGCGGCAGGTCCAGTTGCGCAAGCGCGGGCAGATGACGCAAATAGGTGTCGCACGGCGCCCATAGCTGCGCGTGCAGGCCGAACTGCTTCATGCGCGGCGCAAGCCCGGCGACCTGGTCAAAGCCCACGCTGCCGGGAAACAGGTTGCCGGCGGGATCGCGCGCCTCGACAAAGCGCAGGCCACGCACGCCGCCTTCGTACAGGGCCTGCAACTGCGCGTCAGTGACGCCCGGGTCCGCCACGGCGATGCCCCGCAGCCGCCCCCCGCCTTGCGCGACGGCATCCAGCAACGCGTCCGGGTTCGTGCCATAAGGGGCCGGCTGCACCAGCACGCCCCGCGCCGCGCCCAGCGTGTCCAGCATGCGTAGATAACGCGCGGCGGGCGCGTCCGGCGCGGCATAGGACGAGGGATGCTGCAGGGGAAATCGGTCATAGGGACCAAAAACGTGGCAGTGCGTGTCGCACGCCCCCGCCGGCAGCGCGTGACGGGGCGCCACGGGCATACGCGGCGTCTCCACGTTATCCGGCACATAGGCGCGCGCCTGAGCGCCCGCTTTTGAATTGCCGGCGGCGCTCATGATGGGCTCCCGGCCAGCGGCGCCAGGCGGCTGAGCGCCGGCGCACCGTCCTGTTGCGGCGTATCGAGCGGCGGCGGCGCATCGTCCGGCATCGGAATCTCGTGCGCGTTCAGCGTCATGGACACCATCGTGTAATAGCCGATCACGGCGGTCAGCTCCACCACGCCCACGGCGGCCCAGCGTTCCACGGCCCGCGCATACAACGATGGTTCAACCTGCCCGGTTTCCTGGATCTGGCGGGCGAATTCGTAGACGATCTCGTCGTCGCGGTTGTCGAACACGGGCGTCGCGCGGGCCTGGATCGCATCCAGCACGGCATCCGCAATGCCGGCGGCGCGGGCCGCCTGCGCATGGATGTGCCATTCGATCTGGCTGTTCCAGCGGCGCGCCGTCACCACGATGGCAAGCTCGCTGACGCGCGCGGGCAGGCTGGTGCCAAAGCGCAGCAGCGCGCCCAGCGCCTGCCAGCGTTCGGCAAGCTCAGGGCTGTGCAGCGCGGCGCGCAAGGGGCCGACAAGGCGTCCGCGCGGACCGGAGACGATCTTCTCGTACACGCGCTTCTGGTCGTCGGTCATGCTGTCGGGCGTGGGCAGCGGGATACGGCTCATCATCGTCCTCTCTCTACGGGGTTTCGTCGGGCTGCGTGCGCATCACGGATGGCCGCGCGGCAAATCGTGCATGCCAAGCCGCCAACGCCGGATGATCGTCGCGCCAGGCGATGTCCGGGAAACGATAGTCCATGTATGACAGCGCGCAGCCAATGGCGATCAGGCCCAGGTCGAACCGGCTGGCCTGCAACGCCGGCGCTTCGGCCTCCAGCGCGGCCAGCACGGCTTTCGTCTTCAGCGCGAAGGCGTCCAGCCAGGCGGGCGTCTGGCGCTCGGCGGGCTTATTACGTTCCTGGCGGAACAGCAGCAGCGCATCCAGAAAGCCGTCTCCCAGGGCCTGCCGGCGTTCGGCGGTCAGCCGCAACGCCGGGTCGGCCGGCAACAGGCCGCAGCCCGTCAGCGCGTCCAGGTAGGCGCAGATGACGCGCGAGTCGTACAGCGCCCTGCCGTCATCCAGGACCAGCGTCGGCAGCTTGATCAGCGGATTGTCGGGCACCAGATCCAGGTTGGGCTTGTCCATCGCGACCGGCGTGCGCACCAGCGCCACGCGATCCTCGATGCCGGCCTCGTAAATGACGATCATCACCTTGCGCACGAAGGGCGATCGCGGCGACCAATGCAATTTCATCGACAGGCTCCAAAAGGGTTCAAGGTCTTCTCGGGCATTCAATGCCCCTGCGCGGGCCGCACGGCGGGATCGTTGGCCGCGTCGGGTGTGCGCATCTGAAAGAGATCGCTGGTGTGCGCGTACCAGCCTGCGCCGTGCATGCGGCCCAGCAGGCGCAGCGCGGGCGTGTCCACGTAGAATTTTTCGGCGTTGAGCAAGGCGTCGTCGCGCAGGTAAAGCGCCACCACGCGCGCCAGCACGATCACGCGCTGCGGCGCCGCATCCAGCACCTGCCAGACCTCGCATTCCAGCGCGGCGGGGCTTTGCGCGATGCGCGGCGGCGCCACGAGCAGCGACGGCTCGGTGGACAGGCCCGCACGCGCCAGTTCGTCGATGCCGGCGTCGTAGTCCAGACTGGTGTGGTTCATCTGATCGGCCAGTTCCGCCGACACCAGGTTGATCACGAACTGCCGCGTCTCAAGGATGTTGCGCGAGGTGTCCTTCAACTGCCCGCCGCGCGGACCGATGCCCAGCGCGACGATGGGCGGATCGCTGCTCACCACGTTGAAAAACGAGAACGGCGCCGCGTTGCGCGCGCCCTCTTTTGACTGGCTGACCACCCAGGCGATGGGCCGCGGCACGACCACGCTGGAAAGCAGCTTGAAGGCATCGGCCGAGGCCAGCTTGCTGAAATCGAAGTTCATGGCGCGGGATGGTGGATGTTCATTTGGCCAGCAGCCCCAACGTGCCGAGCAGCCGCTGCATGTCGGCTCGGTCCTTCTGCACGTAGGCGTCGGCGTCCTTGGGCGACAACGCCATCAACTCTATCGCCTGGTCCTGCATGACGCGGCGGTAGTCGGGATCGTCGTTCACGCTTCGGACGGTGTCGCTGAGCTTTTGCACGATGTCCGCCGGCGTGCCGGCCGGGGCGGCCAGGCTGTACCAGGTGGCGGCCTGCGCGCCTTTCACCCCGGCCTCGTCCAGCGTCGGCACGTCGGGCAACAGCGGCGAGCGCTTGTCGGCCGCATACGCCAACGGCACCAGCCGGCCCTGGCGGATGAACGGCAGGCTGGCCGACAGGTTCAGCATGGCCAGGTCGATCTGCCCGCCCACCGCGTCGTTGATCGCGGGCGACGCGCCGGCGTAGGGAATGTGGTTGAGCTGCACGTGCGCGGCCTGCTGGAAGAGTTCGGCGCCCAGGTGCGTGGCGCCGCCCACGCCGGCCGAGCCATAGCTGAGCTTGCCCGGCTCGGCCTTGGCGCGGGCAATCAGGTCCGGCACCGTCTTGATGCCGCGCGACGGGTTCACGACCAGCATGATCGGCTGCACCGCCACCACCGAGCAGAACGCAAACCCGTCGACGCCGTCGTACACCGTCTTCTGCATCAACGGCGTCACGACGTGGCCAGCCGAGGTGCCCAGCAGCAGCGTATAGCCGTCCGGCTTGGCACGCGCCACGAACCCCGTGCCGATGGACGCGCCGCCGCCCGGCTTGTTCTCGACCACGACGGGCTGGCCCAGCCGCTTCTCCAGCGCCCGCGCCAGACTGCGCGCCACGACGTCGGCGGGGCCGCCGGCGGCATAGGGATTGACCAGCGTGATGGGGCGTTCGGGATAGGCGGCCGCGGCCGGCGCGGAGACGGACGCGATGGACAGGGCGGCTGCGGCCGCCAGCAGGGAGGAGATCATCGAGGGCATGGTCGTTCCATTCAAGAGACGGGACACGGGCGGGCCGGCGGTCAATCCGCGCGTGCCCCGGACGCTTCGATGATTCGCGCCCACTTCTGCGTATCGGCACGGATCCGTTCGGAGAACGCCTCGGGCGTGCTGTACGTGGTCTGGATGCCGTACCCCGCCATGCGCTCGACCATCTGCGGCGCCGTCATCACGTCCTTGATATCCGCGTTGAGCCGGTCGATGATCGCGCGCGGCGTGCCCGCGGGCGCCAGCACGCCGGACCACAGGCTGACCTCGTAGGACTCGAAGCCCGGCGACTCCGCGATCGTGGGAACGTCGGGCAACGCCGCCAGCCGCTTCTGGCTTGTCACACCCAGCGCCTTGACCTTGCCCTGCTTGACCTGTTCGACGAAATTGGACGAGGTGTCGATCATCATCGAGATGCGACCGGCCATGAAGTCATTGATGGCCCCGGAGGTGCCCTTGTACGGAATGTGGCGGATATCCACCCCCGCGGTGGACTTGAACATCTCGCCCGCCAGATGGCTGGTGGTGCCGTTGCCCGAGGAGCTGAAGGTCAACTCGCCCGGCCGTTTGCGGGCCAGTTCCGCCAGCTCTGCCACGGAGTTCACGCCCAGTTCCGGATTCACCACGAGCAGGTTGGCCGTCAGGTTGGTCAGCGAGACCGGCGCAAAGCTCTTTTGCGGGTCGTAGCGCAGCTTGGCGTACAGCGACGGGTTGATGGTCAGCACGCCCATCGTGGAGTACAGCAAGGTGTAGCCGTCGGGCGCGGCGGTCGCCACCGCTTCCGCCCCGATCGAGCCGCCTGCCCCGCCCCGGTTTTCGACGACGACGGACTGGCCCAGCTTCTCGCCCAGCCCTTGCGCCAAGGCGCGGGCCATCAGGTCGGTGGCCCCGCCTGCCGGAAAGGGAACGACCAGCCGCAGGGGCCGGTCGGGATAGGAACCCGCGGCGCCCGCCGCGGAAATCAGGCCCATGCCGAGCCACAGGCTGACCGCGGTTAGCGCGCTTGCCATTCTCATGCTGTCTCCAAACTTCGTTTTTGTGTTTGAAGCATGGTAGGCGTGCGGCGGGGCCGGGGCTATGCGCGGGATCGCATATCTGTTTTGCGGACGGGCAGGACGGCGGGCTCAGCCGGGTTGCGCCAGCAGCCGCTGAATCTCCGCCTCGGTTTCCTTGTACCGGCCTTCACCAAAGTGGCTGTACACGATCTTGCCCTGCTTATCGATCAGGTAGGCGGCCGGCCAGTACTGGTTGCGATAGGCGGTCCAGGTGGCGTAGCGGTTGTCCTGCGCCACCGGATACGTGATGCCGAAGCGTTGCAGTGCCTTTTCGACATTCGGAGTGGACCGTTCGAACGGAAACTCCGGCGTATGCACGCCCACGACGACCAGGCCCTGGTCCTTGTACTTCTGATACCAGCTCGTGACGTACGGCAGCGTGCGGATGCAGTTGATGCAGGTGTAGGTCCAGAAATCCACCAGCACCACCTTGCCGCGCAGCGATTCCATCGTCAGCGGCTCGCTGTTGAGCCATTTTTCGATTCCGGTGAATTCCGGGGCCGGGGGTGCGGTGGCCGGCGCGGCCTGAGCGGCGCCTTGCATCAGGGAAGCGGCGATCAGCGCGCCCAGGGCAATCTTCTTGAACGTGGCAAACATGGTTTTCTCCTTGAGGGTCAGGCGAAGAGGTTGGCAATCCAGGCGTACGCCAGGACGTCGTACTGGAAGTAAATGGCGATGGCGGTCAGGACGAGCAGCACACCGAAGCCCTGCTGCAAGCGCTGCGTGTAGCGCGACAGGCCGCGCACCCGGGTGGCGATGGCCTGCCCGCCGTAGGCGATCACCAGCATCGGGACGCCAGCGCCGATGGCAAACACCAGCAGCAGCGTGCTGGACTGCACGAGGTCCTGCGCCTTGGCCGCCAGCACCAGGATCGAGGCCAGCACCGGCCCGGCGCATGGCGTCCACACGGCGCCCAGGGACAGGCCCAGGACAAAGCCGCCGGCGTTGCCGCTGCCCGTGCCGCCCGCCGCCGCCAGGCGCTGCAACGGGCCGCCGACGCGGGCGATCAGCCGGTCGTAAGGTTCGGGCCAGATCCGCACCAGGCCGAACAGCGCCAGGAGGACGATCGAGGTCGAGCGCACGGCCTCGTGCACGTGTTCATTCAGGTTGGAAATCAGGCTGAGCGCGATGCCCAGGCCGGCGAACGCCAGCACGAAGCCAGACACGACGAACAAGGGGCGCAGGCGGTCTGACCGTTCCAGCGAGGTGCCGAGCAGCACGGGAAGCAGGGGCAGCACGCACGGAGACGCGATGGTCAGCATGCCGGCAAGCAGAGCAATGGGGGTGTTGATCAGGTCCATGGGGGTCGTCCTTTGGAAAGTGACCCCATTGCACCCGCGGCACGTATCCGGCATGTGCCGGATCGGCGGATTTTTTCAAGCGCGTGTATCCGCCGCCAGGGCGTATACAGTACGACACACTCCGCGGGCGGCCCGGCGCTATAACCCGATCACACCTTGCACCGGAGTTCCTCATGAAACGCTTTCTTGCCGTCCTGCTGCTGCTCTTTGGCGGCTTCACCGCCGAGGCCGCCAAGCCCTTCCAATGCCAGCTCATCTCCAACAGCCGCCCGCGCCGCGATCCCCTGCCCCCGGGCGAGCGCTAGGCCTATAGAATTCCGAAACCCGCTGGCGCGCCGGGCGCGCCATCACCCACCAAGAAGGCACCCGCAGATGGACCACATAGACCACGTCATGATCGTGGACGACGATCGGGAGATTCGCGAACTGGCCGGCGGCTTCCTGCGCAAGAACGGCCTGACCGTCACGCTGGCGGCCGACGGGCGGCAGATGCGGTCGCTGCTTGAGAATATGACGGTCGATCTGATCGTGCTGGACATCATGATGCCCGGCGACGACGGCCTGGTGCTGTGCCGCGAACTGCGCAGCGGCAAGCACCGGCGCATCCCGATCCTGATGCTGACCGCGCGTAGCGACGACATGGACCGCGTGCTGGGCCTGGAGATGGGCGCGGACGATTACCTGGTCAAGCCGTTCGTGGCGCGCGAGCTGCTGGCGCGCATCAAGGCCATCCTGCGCCGCACGCGCATGCTGCCGCCCAACTTTCAAGTCACCGAGCCGGGCCGCGAAATCGCCTTCGGCAACTGGCGGCTGGACACCACGGCGCGCCACCTGCTGGACGCCGAGGGCACCATCGTCGCGCTCAGCGGCGCGGAATACCGGCTGCTGCGCGTCTTTCTGGACCACCCGCAGCGCGTGCTGAACCGCGACCAGCTGTTGAACCTGACGCAGGGCCGCGACGCCGACTTCTTCGGGCGTTCGATCGACCTCCTGGTCAGCCGGCTGCGCCAGCGTCTGCGCGAAGACGCGCGCGAACCCATGTACATCAAGACCGTGCGCAGCGAAGGCTATGTGTTTTCCGCCGCGGTCGACGTATCGGAAGGCGGACAGTGACCACCGCCGCGCCCCGCCGCCCCGCCTGGCCCCGCACGCTGGTCGCGCGGCTGTTCCTGATCTTCGTGGCGGGATTGATCCTGGCGTACGGTCTGTCGTTCGCGTCGCTGTTCTACGAACGCTACAGCGCCACCCGCAACATGATGCTGGGCGACCTGGAACGCGACGTCGCCATCGCCATGGACATCCTGGACCGCCTGCCCGCCGACGAGCGCGCCGCCTGGCTGCCGCGCCTGTCCAGCAACAACCGCCAGTATCTGCTGGGCGACGGCAAGGCCAACCAGCCGCTCTCGTTGGATGCCGCGCGCACCGCCGCGCAGTCGATCGAGGCCGCGCTGGGCCCGGAGCGTCCCGTCACGGTGCGCGCCATGGCGGACGATCCGCGCCACATTCAGGCGCGCGTCGTGCTGTCCGACGGCCAGCCCGCGATTCTGGATATCGAACTATTGCGGATGCGGCCGGCGCCGTGGCTGTTTGGCGTGCTGGGCGTGCAGCTGCTGCTGCTGGCCGGCTGCGCCTGGATGGCGGTGCGCCTGGCCGTGCGCCCACTGACCCGCCTGGCCCGCGCGGCCGAGGAACTGGATCCCGATCACAAGAGCCCCTTGCTCGACGAGGCGGGCCCCGCCGAAGTCGCGCACGCCGCCGTCGCCTTCAACGCCATGCAGGACCGCATTGCCGCGCATCTAGCCGAGCGCATGCAGATGCTGGGCGCCATCTCCCACGACCTGCAGACCCCCATTACCCGCATGAAGCTGCGCACGGAGTTCATGGATGCGTCTACCGACCGCGACAAGCTGGCGCAGGACTTGAACGAAGTGGAGCGGCTGGTGCGCGAAGGCATCGACTACGCCCGCAGCGCGCACGGCAAGACCGAGCAGCCGGCGCGGATCGACCTGAACGCCTTTCTGGACAGTCTGGTGTGCGACTACCAGGACACGGGCAAGGATGTGACGCTGTCGGGCGATACTGTGCCGCCGCTGTCGACGCGTCCGCATGCATTGCGGCGCATTCTGGGCAATCTCATCGACAACGCCTTGAAGTTCGCGGGCGCCGCCGAGGTGCATGTGGCGGCGTTGCATGATTCGACGTTGTCCATCCACGTGCTGGATCGCGGGCCGGGTATCCCGAACGACGAACTGGACGCGGTGCTGCAACCGTTCTACCGGCTGGAAAGCTCCCGCAACCGGGACACGGGCGGGACGGGCCTGGGCCTGGCGATCGCGCATCAGCTCGCGGAGGCGCTGGGCGGCAGGCTGATCCTGTCCAACCGCGAGGGCGGCGGCCTGTCGGCGGAGGTCAGGATCGCGCCGCTCGCCACGTAGTTTCAAACGTCAGGCGTCGCGCAGCGCGCCCGACTGCAGCAGCGGCTTCAGAATGCCGGCAGAGTACAGCCGCGCCAGGTTCACGAGGAAGTCCGTGAAATCCGTCTTGGCCGCGTGATCGGCGCTATCGGAAATCACGCGCATCACGGCAAACGGCACGCCGAACTCGTGGCACACCTGCGCCATCGCCGCGCCTTCCATTTCCAGGCACAGCGCATCGGGCAGGCGATTTCGCAGCTCGTGCGCCAGATCGTTGTCGTTGACGAAGATGTCGCCGGTCGCGATCAGGCCATGATGGACCCGCGGCTGCGCGGCCGCGCCCGGCAAACCGCCCTTGGCCGCGAAGTCACGCGCGCTATCCAGCAGCAATGCGCTCAGCGCGGCATCGGCGTCGAAGCGCTCGCGACCCAGCAAGGGAATTTCGTGCCGCCCGAACAGGGGCCGCGCGTCCATGTCGTGCTGCATCAGGGCATCGGCCACGACCACGTCGCCCACGCGCACCTGCGAATGCAGCCCGCCCGCCAGGCCCGTGAACAGCACGCGCGACACGCCGAATTCCTGGATGACGATGGACGCCGTCGCGGCCGCGGCCACCTTGCCGATACGGCTGAGCGCAATGACGCAGGGCGTGCCCCACAGCGTGCCCACCTGAAAATCGCGCATGGCGATGCGGCGCGTCTGCGCGCCGGGTTCCATGGCCGCCAGCAGGTCGGCAATTTCTTCGTGCAGCGCGCCCAGAATGGCGAGACGTCCCATGTGTGTGCTTTCCGTGATCGTTGCTTGATCGTTGCTTGATGCGGCCCGTGCCGCCAGCGCGCAACATACTCCATTGCTGCGGCGCCCGCCAACGGCGGCGGTTTGTATCGCAGCGTATCTGGGCGGGCTCTGGATACGCGGTGATGCCATCCCGCCCCGGCGCCGACACATGACCGATACAGCCGCTTGATGCAATGCAGGCTCTCAACCCCTGGCACGGCCACGCCGCGCCGACCATCCTGGAGTCATCATGGCCAAGCAACTCGAGCAGGTCCTCTACACCGCCCACACCCACACCACCGCCGGCCGCGAAGGCGCGGGCCGCAGCAGCGACGGCGCGCTGGACGTCACGCTCAGCACGCCCGGATCCGGCAAGCCCGGCACCAATCCCGAACAGCTTTTTGGCGTGGGCTACTCGGCCTGCTTCATGGGCGCGATCAAGCGCGCCGGCGCCACCCACGGCATCACCGTGCCGCGCGACATCGCCATCGACGCCAGCGTGTCGCTGGGCAAGGTCGACAACGGCGCCAACTTCGCGCTGGGCGTCACTCTGGCCGTCTCGCTGCCGGGATTGACCGGGGAGCAGAAGCAGTTGCTGGTTGAATCGGCGCACCAACTGTGCCCGTACTCGCGCGCGATTCGCGACAACATCGATGTGCAGTTTCAGATTGTCTAACGCGGGTTTGAGCGTCTTGGGAGGCGGCCTGCGGGCCGCCTTTTTCTTGCGTCGGGCGGATACTGTTTGGCGCTGCGTGGATACCATCCTTTGGCGTTTTGGTTTGCTACTGATTCCGTAGTAAGGGCGTACTCCCGAAATTGGGGCACGGGCCGTTTCGCCTACAACGCACTTCTTTGACATCACAGAGCTAGGCAAAAAGGCGGTGTACGGATTTGCAGCAGGGAAACCCCGCGCCCTGACGAAATGCCCGCCCGTGCTAGCTTGCCTCACGCAGGCGTTGTGCCAGCCGGCAGCATGGGTATCGCAAGCCTTTATCTGTGTGTGGGGAGACGATCATGGTGAAGAACCTCGCCGTATTCTTCGACGGCACGTGGAACGAACCCAACGACCGCACCAACGTCTACGAGCTCTTCAAAGCCGCGCCCGAGACCAGCACTCAGGAAACGATCTACATTGAAGGCGTCGGCACGCAAGGCCAGGGCCTGTGGTCGGCCATCGACAAATTCATGGGCGGCGCGTTCGGCGCGGGCCTGTCGGCCAACATCCGTGAAGGCTACCGCTGGCTAAGCCAGCGCCACCAGCCCGGCGACCGCATCTTCCTCTTCGGCTTCAGCCGCGGCGCCTACTCCGCCCGCAGCCTGGCGGGCATGGTGCGCAAATGCGGTCTGCTCAACGCCCCCACCGAAGACCACGTCTCCGAGGCCTACGCGCTGTACCGCGACGACTGCGAACCCTCCTCGCCCGAGGCCGCCTCGTTCCGCGAACGGTTCTCCCGCGAAACCGACCTGCACTTCGTCGGCGTCTGGGACACCGTCGGCAGCCTGGGCATCCCCGTGGGCGGCGTATCCTTCCCCGGCTTCTCCAGCTTCTACAACTTCCACGACACGGAACTGAGCAACCACGTCCTGAACGCCTACCACGCCATCGCCACCAACGAATACCGCGAGCCCTACTTCCCGACCCTATGGACCCGCCGCGCGGGTTCGCCGCCACGGCCGGCGCACCTGCCCGTCGAGCAACGCTGGTTCATCGGCGCGCACTCCGATGTGGGTGGCGGATATCAGGATGGGAGCTTGCAGACGCTGCCGGCGTCGTGGCTGCAGGAAAAGGCAAGACAGGCGGGGCTGGAGACGGGGACGTTGCAGCGGATCTCGACCGATTACGAACAGTGCGAACCGCATGATTCGTACAAGGAGTTCACGGAGAAGGTGCCGATTCCGGTGAAGCGGCGGCCCAGGGTGTGGGATCGGGAGACGGTGTTGAATCTGACGATCGATGATCGCTTGCTTGGGAGGTTTGAGCGGAATCAGGCGTTTCTCAAGGAGTATCCGGATTTCAGGGATGCGTTGGGGAAGTTGGAGGTGGGGCGGTAGATTCACTCGCCAGGACCATATTCACCAAACTGTCCAGTTTGAATAGTTGGATCCTGCCGCGCAGCAGATCGGCAATGCGACGCTGTGTCACGCCGAACAGCTGCGCAGCCTGCACCTGAGTGATTTCGGACTGCTTCACGCGATTTGTCAGCACCATCATCAAGGCAGAGCGCAACTTCATGCTTTCCGCTTCCATCGGCGTGTTCTCGATGGCGTCCCACACGCTTGAAAACAACAGGCGCTGCGCACCGGCAACACTTGATTCGTCGGACATGTAATCACTCTATTGACTGAAAAGTGAAAAATGTCGCCGGGCTCGACTTTAGTGTCGATGGGATTTGGTCTGAATCAGCGACCGTTCTGCGCAGGATCACCCCGCCACGTACCCCAACGCCACACTGGCCGCCAGCGCCTCGCGCTTTACCGCTGCCACCACAGCCCCACCCTCGGACACATCAAATCCGCCCGTCGCGCCCAGCGCGGTCAATACCGCGCAGACGCGTCCGGTATGGTCATACAGCGGCGCCGACACGGCGCTGATGCCGCGCAGATTGGTGTCTTTCACCGTGGCGCACCCCGCCGCCCGTACATCGCGCCGCAAGACGCCGATGGGGTCGTCCCGATCCAGCAGCGCGCGCTGCTCAGTCGGTGCGCCGGCCAGTTCGGCTTCCGCCAGCGCCCGCACGGGCGCTTCGTCCAGCAAACCCAGAAAAGCCCGCCCCGTCGCCGACCACAGCATCGACAGCACCGATCCCACGCGTACGTTCACGGTGACGGGCAGGCCGGGCTCCTCGAAGCGCACGATGGTCGGGCCTTTGTTGCCCATGACGGCGATGAAGCACGTAACGGCCAGGCTTTCGCGCAGACGAACGAGTGCGGGTTCGCCGATGCGTAGCGGGTCGGCCTGGCGCATGGCGGCTACCCCTACATAAAGCGCTTCAAGACCCAGGTGATATTGCTGCGTCGCCACTTCCTGGTCGACCAGGCCTTCGGCGATGAGACTCATGAGGTAGCGGTGCACCTTGGCGGGGCTTTCGCCGACGTGGGCGGCCAGCGCGGTAAGGCTGGCGCGGCCGCCCAGGCGTGCAAGCCCTTTCAGGACGGACATGCCGGTTTCCGCGGCCTGGACCCGCTGCCGGCGTTCGCGAGGCCGGACGGCCGGGGCTTCCGCGGATTCAAGATCAGACGCGAGGTCGGATTCGGGCGGCAAGGCGGCTTTGCTCATGGGGGAATACAGCTCCGAGGGCAGGCGCTCGCCGGCAAACGAGGGACCGAAAGCCTGGAGCGGCACTAAGGTTAACCCTTCTTCAAAAATTACGCATTGCGTATATGCTTTACGCAAATAAGGAATGCACTTTTGACATTCCACAACGAGGAGACTTGTCCATGCGCAGTGTTAAACACCACATCCTGGCCGGCCTGATGGCCCTGCCCCTGCTGGCTTGTGCCAGCGCGTCCGCACAACAGGCGGCGGCGGACTACCCGTCCAAACCCGTGCGCTGGATCGTGCCGTACGCCGCGGGCGGCGGGTCGGATTTCCTGGCGCGCAGCATCGGGCAGGGATTAACCGGGCGCCTGCACCAGCCGGTGGTGATCGAGAACAAGCCGGGCGGGAACACGTCGATTGCGGCGTCTGAGACGGCGCGCGCCCCGGCCGACGGCTACACGATGCTGTCCGCGGACAACGGCACGCTGGTGTTCAACCCGGCGCTCTACAAGAAGCTGTCGTATGACCCGGCAAAGGATCTGGCGCCCGTCACGCTGATGGGGCGGTTTCCGATGATCCTGGTCGCCGGTCCGGCGATGAAGGTCAACTCGGCCAAGGAATTCCTGGCCGAAGCCAAGGCGCGCAAGGAAGGCCTGGACTACGCGTCGGCCGGCGCGGGCAGTCCGCACCACCTGGCGATGGAGTTGCTGAAGGTCGAGGCGGGGCTGACGATGACCCACGTGCCGTACCGTGGCGCCTCGCCGGCCCTGGCGGATGTCGCCGGCGGTCAGGTGCCCGCGATGATGGTGGACCTGGCTGCGGGCGCCGGCTTCATCAACGGCGGCAAAGTCAAGGCGCTGGCGGTCGCCAATCCGACGCGTCTGCCGCAATTGCCCGACGTGCCGACATTCGCCGAGATCGGCCTGAAGAACGTGGAAGCCGCCGCGCAGGTCGGCGTGGTGGTGCCCGCCGCGACACCCAAGCCGGTGATCGAGGCCCTGAACAAGCAGGTGGTCGCGACCATCAATGATCCGGCCACGCGCCAGCGGCTGGTCGAGTTCGGCATCGAGCCTATCGGCAACACGCCCGCGCAGTACGCCGAGATGCTGACGGCCGAACGTGCCCGCTGGCAGAAGCTGATCAAGGATCTGGGCATCACGCTGGACTGAGTATCACGTTGGACGGCATCACGCTGAACCCGCATCACCGGCCCGCCGCACTCGTACGCCGCACGCCATGTGCCGCACACCCTATGCACTCAGCGGCGGGCCCGCAAGACGAACACACGGAACGACCTCATGAACCAAGCATCCGCCACCCCGCGCCCCTCGGGCTGTCCCATCGATCACGCCGCGTTGGCTGCGGCGCAGAGCCCGACGGGCTGTCCGGTCAGCGCGCGCGCCGCCGAGTTCGACCCCTTTGGGGACGGCTATCAGCAGGACCCGCCGGAATACGTGCGCTGGGCGCGCGACCAGGAGCCGGTGTTCTATAGCCCGCAACTAGGCTATTGGGTCGTGACGCGCTACGACGACATCAAGGCCATCTTCCGCGACAACATCACGTTCAGCCCGTCGATCGCGCTGGAGAAGATCACGCCGACGGGGCCGGAGGCCAACGCGGTGCTGGCGTCGTATGGCTATGCCATGAACCGCACGCTGGTGAACGAGGACGAGCCCGCGCACATGCCGCGCCGCCGCGTGTTGATGGATCCGTTCACGCCTGAAGAATTGAAGCATCACGAACCCATGGTGCGCCGCCTGACGCGCGAGTATGTGGACCGCTTCATCGACGACGGCCGCGCGGATCTCGTGGACCAGATGCTGTGGGAAGTGCCGCTGACCGTGGCGCTGCATTTTCTGGGCGTCCCGGAAGAAGACATGGACCTGCTGCGCCAGTATTCCATCGCGCACACAGTGAACACCTGGGGCCGCCCGAAGCCGGAGGAACAGGTTGCCGTTGCGCATGCAGTCGGCAATTTCTGGCAGCTGGCCGGCAAGATCCTGGACAAGATGCGGCAGGATCCGTCGGGCCCCGGCTGGATGCAATACGGCCTGCGCAAGCAGCAGACGCACCCGGAGGTGGTCACCGATTCGTACCTGCATTCGATGATGATGGCCGGCATCGTGGCGGCGCACGAGACCACGGCCAACGCGTCGGCCAACGCGATCAAGCTGCTGCTGCAGCATCCGCAGGCCTGGCGCGAGATCTGCGAGGATCCGAACCTGATTCCCAATGCGGTCGAGGAATGCCTGCGCCACAACGGCTCGGTCGCGGCCTGGCGGCGGCTGGCCACGCGCGACGTGGAGATCGCGGGCGTCGCCATTCCAGCGGGTTCGAAATTGCTGATCGTGACGTCGTCGGCCAATCATGACGAGCGCCAGTTCGGCGATGCCGATCTGTTTGATATCCGCCGCGAAAACGCGAGCGATCAGCTCACCTTTGGTTATGGCTCGCACCAGTGCATGGGCAAGAACCTGGCGCGCATGGAGATGCAGATCTTCCTGGAAGAGCTGACCCGCCGCCTGCCGCATTTGAAGCTGTCCGAGCAGGCCTTCACCTATGTGCCCAACACGTCATTCCGCGGGCCGGAACATCTGTGGGTGGAATGGGATCCGGCGCAGAACCCGGAGCGCGCGAACCCGTCGCTGCTGGAAAGCGGGCATCCGGTGCGCATCGGCGAACCGTCTTCGCACGCCATCACCCGCCCGGTCGTGGTGCAAAGCGCGGAAGCGGCAGCCGACGGCATTCTGCGGCTGCGCCTGGTGTCACCGGACGGCAAGCCCCTGCCCCGCTGGTCGCCCGGATCGCATATCGATGTGGAATGCGGCGATACCGGTCTGTCGCGTCAATACTCGCTGTGCGGTGACCCGGCCGAGACCGGCGTGTTTGAAATTGCCGTGCTGCGCGAGGCGGATGGCCGTGGCGGGTCGGCGTGGATGCACGCGAACGCCACGCCCGGTGCACGCCTGCGTATTCGTGGTCCGCGCAATCACTTCCGGATGGACGAGTCGGCTTCGAAGCTAGTGTTGATCGCGGGCGGCATCGGCATCACGCCGATCAGCGCGATGGCGCGGCGTGCGCGGGAGTTGGGGCTGGATTATGAATTGCATTACAGCGGGCGCTCGCGCAGTTGCATGGCGATGGCTGGCGAGTTGGAGTCGCTGCACGGTGACCGGCTGCACCTGCATGTGAAGGACGAAGGAAGCCGCGCCGATTATGCGGCCCTGCTTGCCGAACCGCGCGCGGGCGCACAGGTCTATGCCTGCGGACCGCAAGGCCTGCTGGACGCGCTGGCTGGTTGCTGCGCGGCTTGGCCGGAGGATGCGCTGCGGGTGGAGCACTTCCATTCCACACTTGGGACGTTGGATCCGTCGAAGGAACAGGCGTTTGAAGTTGTGCTCAAGGATTCGGGCATCGTCATCACCGTGCCTGCGGACCAGACACTGTTGACGGCATTGCGTGGCGCCAACATCGATGTGCAAAGCGATTGCGAGGAAGGGTTGTGCGGATCGTGCGAGGTGCGCGTTCTGGAAGGCGACATCGACCACCGCGACGTGGTGCTGACTCGGGCGGAACGCGAGGCGAATAAAAAAATGATGGCGTGCTGCTCGCGGTCTTGCGGGGGGAAGAAGGTGGTGTTGGAGCTGTAGGCGGCTGGGGTGGCTGATGGCGGTGTCAGACACCCGGGTGAGACCATGCCGGGCTTGCTGCGGTGGCGCAGGGGTGTCAGACACCTGGAGACTGACTAAGGAAGAAGGTGGTGCTGGAGCTGTAGGCGGCTGGAGTGGGCTGATGGCGGTGTCAGACACCCGGGTGAGACCATGCCGGGCTTGCCGCAGTGGTGCAAGGGTGTCAGACACCTGGCAACGCGCGCACCCGCCGCAAAAAAAACGCCCCGGCGTTTACGCCGGGGCTATCCCTGCACCACACACTGCTGCTTGCTCTGTCCGTCCCGATCAGTTCGGGAACACCTTGATCTGGTCGCTCTTCAACACATCAGGCGTCAGGCTCTTTTCGATCCACGCCATCGACGTATCCGTCACCCCCGGCGTCACCAGTTCGGCCGGCACGATGGTGATGTCGGCCAGGACCTTGAACGGGTACTTGTCGCTCTTCTTGGTGACGCCGAACAGTTGCGCTTCCAAGGCTTGGCCGTCGGCGCGGTGCATTTTCACTTCGCGGCCGTAGCCCTTGAAGCTGACGTCGTGCATCGCGGCCGCGACCTGTTCAGGGGTGGGCCAGTTGCCGCCGTTGTCCTTGATGGCCTTTTCGTAGCCGGCCTTCAGGCCGTAGATGCCTTGCACCATGTGATAGACCGAGTAGATCGGATAGGCGCCGGTCTTGTCGTGGAATTTCTTCACGAAGGCCTGGTGCTTGGGATCGTCCTTGGTTTCGGGATGCAGGAAGTAGTGATCGCCACGCGCGCCGACCAGGACGCCTTCGGGCAGGGCATTGCCCAGGCGTTCCAGCGAGCTTTCGGCCAGCGACAGCACGAACGTCGAGTTCTTGAACAGGTTGCGCTGCGAGGCCTGGCGCACGAAATTGTCCAGGTCGCCGCCCCACGAGGTGGAGACGATGACGTCGGGGCGCAGCGCCTGCAGGCGGCTGATTTCGGTGGAGAAGTCGGCGGCGCCGAACTTGGGGAACATCTCGGCGACGATCTTGACGTCGGGCTTGAACTTCTTGAGCGCGGCCAGGAAGATGTCGCGCGAATCGCGGCCCCAGGCGTAGTCCTGGTTGACGATGGCGATGGTCTTGAAGTCCGGTTTCACCTTCATCAGGTACAACACCTGCGCGACCATTTCGGTGGTGGCGTTGGCCTGCGTGCGCACCACGTATTTGTACTTCTTGCCTTCCAGCGCCTTCTCGGTGCCGCAGTCCCACAGCACGTTCAGCACCTTCAGGTCCTCGGCCACGGGCGCGACGATGTTGCAGTGGCCGCTGGAAATGGCCGACAGCATCACGCGCGTGCCGCCTTCGGCCAGGCGCCGGTATTCGGACAAGAGCTTTTCGCCGCCGCCGCCTTCGTCGATGTAGCTGGGCACGATCTTGACGCCGTCGATGCCGCCGCCCGCGTTGATCTCTTCGATCAGGATGTCGGCCGCATCGCGCGCCGGCACGCCGAACACGGACGCCGAGCCCGACAGGAAGGTCGAGATGCCGACGTTCAGTTCCTTGGGTTTGTCGGCGGCGATGGCCAGCGTGGCCAGGCCCGACAGCAGGGTGGCGCCTAGCAGGGACGCCAGTCTTGAGGTCTTCATGGTGTTGTCTCCAGTGTTGTTGATCGGGTCTGTGCCCTTAGAAAACGATGGCGTCGCGCAGGCTGCCGCCGGTGGCGAGGTGATCGAACCCCTCGTTGATCTGGTCCAGCGAAAACGATTGGCCCATCATCCTGTCGACCGGCAGGCGGCCGGCCTTGTACAGGTCGATGTAGCGGCTGATGTCGATGGCGGGCACGCCCGAGCCCAGGTAGCTGCCCCGGATCTCGCGCTCTTCGCCCACCATCTGCGACAGCGACAGCGGGAAGCTGAACTTGGGGTTGGGCAGGCCGGATGTGACCGTGGCGCCGCCGCGGCGCGTGAGCTTGTAGGCGGTCTCGAAGGCGGGCACGGCGCCCGCCATGTCAAAGCCGAAGTCCACGCGGCCGCCCGCCAGATCCATGAGGTCGTCGTCGGTCTTGACCTGCTTCGGATTGACGAGGTGCGTGGCGCCCAGCTCTTTCGCCAGCGCCAGTTTTTCGTCGCTAAGGTCGATGGCGACCACGCGGCGCGCGCCCGCGGCAACCGCCGCCAGCAGCGCGCTCAGGCCCACGCCGCCCAGCCCCACGATCGCGGCGGTGTCGCCCACCTTGATGCGCGCGCGGTTGATGACGGCGCCGGCGCCGGTCAGCACGGCGCATCCGAACAGCGCGGCCTCGCGGTGGGACAGTTCGACATTCACCTTGACGCACGAGCGCCGCGACACCACGGCGTATTCCGCGAAGCAGGACACGCCGGTGTGATGGTTGATGTATTCGTCGCCGATGTGCAGGCGGCGCTCGCCGCCCAGCAACGTTCCCTTGGTGTTGGCCACGGCGCCCGGTTCGCACAGCGCGGGCCGGCCTTCCATGCAGGGATTGCAGCAGCCGCAGCTGGGCACGAACACCATGGCAACGTGATCGCCGGCCTTCAGGTCCGAGACGCCCGGCCCGGTCTCCACGACTTCGCCGGATGACTCATGGCCCAGCACGATCGGCACGCCGCGCGGCCGGTCGCCGTTGATGACCGACAGGTCCGAATGGCACAGCCCGGCCGCGCGGATCCTGACCAGCACTTCGCCGAACCCGGGCGGGTCCAGCTCGATATCCGCGATGGTCAGGGGCCGGGTCTGCGCATACGGTCCTTCGACCCCCACTTGCCGCAATAACGCCGCTTTGATTTTCATGCGTCTTCATCCACAGAAGTGATCCGGACCGCGGGCGGTCGCGGCATCCGGCACGCCGCGACCCCGCGGCAAGCCGGCGTCCAAACCTATACCGTGCGTCCGCCGTCGACGGGGAATTCCACGCCGGTGATGAACTCGGCGGCATCGCTGGCCAGAAACAGCGCGGCCGCGGCCACGTCGGACGGCTGGCAGAAGCGGCCGAGCGGAATGGTCGACACGAACTTCGCGCGGTTCTCGGGGGTGTCGGGCAAGCCCATGAAGAGTTCGAACATGCCGGTGACGCCCATGACCGGGCAGATGGCGTTGACGCGGATGCCCTCACCGCCCAGCTCCACGGCCATCGACTTGGACAGCACGTTGACCGCGCCCTTGGACGCGTTGTACCAACTGAGGCCCGGACGCGGACGGATGCCGGCGGTCGATCCGATATTCAGAATCACGCCGCGCTTCTGCTTGCGCATGACGGGCACGACGGCCTGGGCCATGTGATAGATCGACTTCACGTTGATGTCGAACATACGGTCGAAGGTAGCCTCGTCCACGTCCAGCATCGGCTGGTTCTTGTGGGTGATGGCAGCGTTGTTGACTACGATGTCCACAGTACCGAATTTGTCGAGCGCGGCGCGCACCACGTTGTCGATGTCGGCGCGGCTGGACACGTCGGCCTTCACGGCCAGCGCGGCGTCGCCGATTTCGGCCGCCACGCGGTCGGCGGCCTCTTTATTGATGTCCGCGATCACGACCTTGGCGCCTTCCTTGGCGTACAGCTTGACGATGCCCTCGCCGAAACCGTTACCGCCGCCCGTGACGATCGCAACCTTGCCTTGCAACTGGCTCATTTCTTGTCTCCGTATTGTGCGCGGCGATCACTCGCCATAGAACTGAATCAGAGTCTTGGTCGTGCTCATCTCTTCCAGCGCGATGAAGCCTTTTTCCCGGCCGTGGCCGCTTTTCTTGACGCCGCCAAAGGGCAGCTCGACACCGCCGCCCGCGCCGAAGCCGTTGATGTAGACCTGGCCGCACTTGATGCCGCGCGCCACGCGCTGCTGGCGTCCGCCGTTCTCGGTCCAGACCGCGCCCAACAGGCCGTAATCGGTGGCGTTGGCCAGACGGATGGCCTCGGCCTCGTCGGCGAACGGCAGCGCGACAAGCACCGGCCCGAAGATCTCCTGCGTCAGCAGGTCGCTGTCATGGCTGGTGGCGGCGAAAAGCGTGGGTTTGACGAAATAGCCGCCCTGCGGCACGCCATCGGCAATGCCGCCTTCGGCCGCGACCTGCAGGCCTTCGGACAGGCCCTTGGCGATGTAGCGGTTGACGCGGTCGTACTGCGCCTTGTTGACGACGGGCCCGCACGTCAGGTCCATGTCCGGCGTGCCGGCACGCACCTTCGAGAACTCCTCGCCCAGCGCCTTCATGAAGTCGGCGTAGATGCCCTTTTGCACCAGCAGCCGGCTGCCCGCGGTGCAGGTCTGGCCGGTATTGTGGACGATGCCCTTGACGATGGCCGGAATGGCGAGCTTGTAGTTGGCGTCGTCAAAGACGATGTGCGCCGACTTGCCGCCCAGTTCCAGCACGCACTTGACCGCGTTGAGCGCTGCGGCCTGCTGGACCAGCACGCCGACTTCGTTCGAGCCGGTGAAGGTGATGAAGTTGATGCCGGGATGGCGCGACAGCGCAGCGCCGGCCTCTTCGCCCAGCCCCGAGACGATGTTCAGCGCGCCCGGCGGAAAGCCGACTTCCAGCGCCAGTTCGGCCACGCGGATGATCGACAGGCACGCGTCCTCGGCAGGCTTGACCACCGCCGCGTTGCCCATTGCAAGCGCCGGCGCCACGCTGCGGCCGAACATCTGCGCGGGGTAGTTCCACGGAATGATGTGTGCGGTGACGCCCAGCGGCTCGCGGATGAGCTGCACCGAATAGTCCTTCTGGAACGGGATGGTCTGGCCGTGCACCTTGTCGGCCGCGCCGCCGTAGAACTCGAAGTAGCGGGCCAGCACGGTGATGTCGCCGCGCGCGGTGGACATGGGCTTGCCGGTATCGCGCGATTCCAGTTGCGCCAGTTCCTCGTGGTGCGCCAGCACGCTTTCGCCCAGGCGCATCAGCAGGCGGCCGCGTTCCAGCGCCGTCATGTCGCCCCAGGCGCCTTCCAGCGCGTCGCGGGCGGCTTGCACGGCCGCGTTGACGTCGGCCTGCTGGCCGCGCGGAATGGTGGTGAACACCTCGCCGTCTACGGGGGAAACGACCTCGATCGTGCGCCCGTCCTGGGCATCGACCTGGCGGCCGCCGATAATCATCTGCGTCATGGGAATGTCTCCGTGGGGTATCAGTTCAGCGTGATCGAGCCGCGCTCGATCGTCCATATCTGGTCGGGGATGTCGCCCAGCAGCTTCACGTTGGATTCGGTGATGACCACGCACAGGTCGGGCTGCATTTCCTTGAGCCGGCCCAGCGCCTCGGTGTAGTCGCGCGCCAGCTTAGGCGCGAGCCCCTGAAAGGGTTCATCCAGCATCAAGAGCCGCGTGCCGACCATGACGGCCCGTGCCAGCGCCACCATCTTGCCCTGCCCGCCCGACAGCGCGGAGCCGGACCGCTTGAGCATCGGCTCCAGTTGTGGCACCACCTTCAGCACGGTGTCCATGCGAGCCTGAATCTCGGCCTTGGACTGGCCCTGCACCTCGCACGGCAGGTGCAGGTTTTCCTCGACGGTCATGGTCGGGAAGATGACGCGGTCTTCGGGCGCGTAGCCCACCTTCATTGCGGCGCGCTTGTGGCCGGGCAACGCGGTGAGGTCGGTGCCGTCGAATGCAATCTTGCCGGAGCGGATACGCGTCAGACCCATGATGGTGCGCAGCAGCGTGGTCTTGCCCGCGCCATTGCGCCCGACGATGCCGATGGTGCGGGACGCTTCGAAGCTGGCGCTGACGTCGCGCAGGATGCGATTGCCCGCCAGGTCGACGTTGATGGCCGATAGATTCAACATGGTTCAGGCCCCCAGCACTTCGCTTCTGATCTGCGGATTATTCAAGACTTCCTCGGGCGATCCGTCCGCGGCCACCTTGCCCGCGATCCAGGCCGCCACGCGGGTGGCGTAGCGCGACACGATGTCCACGTCGTGCTCGACGAACCAGCTTGTCACGCGGCGCTCGTCCAGCGCGTGCATCACGGTTTCCATCAACGCGAACTTGTCTTCCGACGCGACGCCGCTGGTGGGCTCGTCCATGATCAGCAGCTTGGGCTGCAGCGCCAGCGCCATCGCCACGTCCAGCAGCTTGCGCTTGCCTTCGGGCAGCTCGATGCAGGCTTCGTCGGCGTCGGGCAAGAGGCCCACCAGTTCCAGCGTCGCGTCCACCTCGCGCGCGTCGATGGTGCTTTCCAGCGACCGGAACCAGCTCAGTTCCTTGTTGCGGCGAGCGGCCGCGATCTGCACGCACTGGCGCACGGTGTGCTCGGTGAACAGCTGCGGCAGCTGGAACGAGCGCCCCATGCCCAGGCGCACGATCTTGCGCGGCGCCATGGCGGTGACGTCCTTGCCGTCGAAATAGACCTTGCCCTTGGCGGGCGTCAGGTACCCCGTGCAGATGTTGATGAACGTGGTCTTGCCCGCGCCGTTCTGGCCGATCACCGCCAGGCGTTCGCCTTCGTGCAGTTCGAAGTTGATGTTGTCGGCGGCCACCACGCCGCCGAAGGCGAGGTACAGGTCGGTGGTTTGAATGAGGGGTTTCATCATCAGTTCCTTGCTGCGACCTGCACGGGCGCCTGCGCGCGGCGTTGCGCACGTTCACGCGATTTGATGCGCTTGGTGATCTGGCCCACGAAGCCGGTGGGGAACATGAAGATGACCAGGATCAGCGTGAGGCCCAACAGGAACTGCCAGAGACCCGGGAAGTAGGCGGCGGACACGAGCTTTACGGATTCAAAGCCCACCGCGCCCAGGAATGCGCCGGCGGCATGGCCCGCGCCGCCCAGGATGGTGATGAAGACGAATTCGCCCGAGCGCAGCCACGAGCCGATTTCCGGCGTGACCAGCCCTTGCATCAGCGCAAGGATCGCGCCCGAAAAACCCACCACCACCGCCGACAGCAGATAGCCCTTCCACATGATGAAGTACGCGGAAAACCCCAGGTATTCGATCCGCGTTTCGTTGGTCTTGATGGCCGACAGCGCCTGGCCGCTGCCCGAGCGGAAGTAACGCTGCACCCACCACGCCAGCACCAGCGACAGGACCAGCGTCAGCACCAGCAGCGCGCGTTCGAAGGATTCGCGCTCCATCACGATGCCGGCCATGGTCGGGCGCACGATGCGCATGCCGTCAGAGCCGCCGGTCAGCGTGTAGAGCTTGCCCAAGAGCGCAAACAGCACCATGCTGAGCGCCAAATTCAACATGCCGAAGAAGATGCCGCGGTAACGCACCACGAACAGGCCGATGACGACGGCGGCGACAAAACTGGCGACAACGCCGGCCAGGATCAGCGCCAGCGCATCCAGGCCGGGCATGGCCTTGGCCAGAAACGCCACGGTGTACGCCGAGATGCAGGCAAACATGGCGTGGCCGAACGAGATCTGGCCAGCGCGCGCCATCACCGACACGCCCAGTGCGGCAATCGCATAGGTCAGGCCGATGACGATGGGCGTGATCGTCCAGGAATAGGTGTAGCCAAGGAACAGCGTGAACAGCGCGGCCAGCAGGCTGAGGACAGGGACTTTCATCAGATCGTCCTCGCTTGAGCAACGGTGAACAGACCGTGCGGGCGGATGATCAGCACCAGCACCATGATGATGTAGGGCACGGCAACTTCCAGCTCCGGCGCGGCGTACACGGCGATGGCGCGGATGATGCCGATGAGCAGCGCGGCGATCAGCGCGCCGGTGATCTGGCCCAGCCCGGCGGTGGCGACCACCGCGAATGACAGCACCGTCATGTCGGTGCCGGCGCCTGGCACGAGCGATGTGGTGGGCGAGGCCAGCGCTCCGCCCAAGGCGCCGAGGATGGTCGCGATCACGAAGGTAACGTAGCCGATCTTCTTGGCGTTGATGCCGAGCGACGTCGCGACTTCGCGGTGGTGTGTGGTTGCTACCGTCTGCTTGCCCAGCTTGGTGTGGCGCAGGAAGAATTCCAGGCACACGTAGGCCAGCAGCGCCGTGGCGGGCACCACCACCAGCTGATACGTGGTGTAGGTGATGTCCCCGATCTCGATGTTGCCCAGCCGGTTGACGACTTCGCTGGCGCTATAGGGCTGCGCGCCCCACAGCAGGCGCTGGATGTCTTCCAGCATCAGGAACGCGCCGAAGGTAAGCAGCAGCTTGAGGATGGGGTCGTAGTTCTGGGCGCGGCGGATCAGGACGAATTCCATGATGCTGCCCAGCAGCAGCCCGACGGCGATGGCCGCTACGAACAACGCCGCGAAAAGAAGAATGGGAGAGTCGGTCTTGGGGGCCACGAACATGACGAGGCTGGCCGCGGCATAACCGCCGAAGGCGTAGAACGCGCCGTGGGCGACGTTCAGTATCCCCATCACACCGAACACCAGGGTTAACCCCATCGATACCAGGAACAGCAGACTGGCGTATGCCACGCCGTCCACCAAGGCGAGAGGCAGTAGATCCAAGGTCAAGCGTCTTCTCCCAATACGCTGAGCACGGACGCGACGAACCGTCAGGAGCGCGCGGCGTGCGGGCTTGCGCCCGGGCGCGCCCGGCGCGCCCTTGTCTCGTTATCAACCTTTCCGTGCCGTCTTGCGCAGGCTGCGCAAGGTGCCGGAAGGCCCTTTTATTGCAGGCTGCAGACCCGTCCCGCTACCGCTTTGGGCCTGCCCGCCTGTCTATGTTTGCGAAGTATAGGTAGGGGTTTATCGGCGACCTATTTATCTTTGTGCAAGGCGGGTTTAACAAGCGGTGGAGTGGCGGCGGACGCCCCCAGCGCCGCCAGCGGCGCCCGGGTTTGATAGTCCGGGATAATCCGGATCTGCGCCTCATCCGGCAGTCGTACATAACGGCCTAATCCATCTGGCGCCAGCGCGCCGACGTCCAGCTTCGCCAAGCTCGCGCCCGTGGCATCGCGCACGTCGATGCGCAGTTGCGGCGGCGCGAGGCCATAGCCTTCGCCGTCCTGCGGGGGCAGCGTGCGGTCGCTGCGCGCCTGTGAAAACAGCGCTATGAAGTCGGCCGCGTCAAAGCCTGCGGCGGCGCCCGGCGGCGTGGCGGTCCAGCCCTGCGGGCCGCGCGCCAATTGGACGGTTCCCGCGGGACCTGCCAACGTCACCTGCGCGGCCATGCCGGGCTCCCAGGCGTAAAGTCTGGCGGGCTTGCCGCGGTCGTCGTGCAGATGGGTATGACCGTCGTGATGCGCCGGCGATTCGGCGGCCTCGTGCCATTGCCACACCGACAGCGCAATGCCCGCTGCCAGCAGCGCCGGCCATAGCGCGCGGCGCGCGTTCAACGCCGCCTCCACCACAGCAGCAGCCCCGTCAGCAACGCAAGCAGCGGCAACGCGACCGTGCTGGTCCAGAACACCGCGCGCATCTGGCGGTTGGTCAGTTCCACGCGGCGGTTCTCGTAGTGACGGGGCCGGATCGTCAGGAGCGCGTCTTCGCCCGCCAGCAGGGTGACGGCATTGGTGAACAGCGCGCCGTTGCCCAGTGTCGCGAAATGCCGGTTGATCGCGAAATCGCTATCGCCCGCGACCAGCAGCGTGGGATGCGCGGCCCCGTCCGCATTGGCCGCCTGCGCGTTGCGCGTGGCCAGCGCCATCAGCGTGTAGCGTGACGGCGGCTGGCCGGGCACCTGCGCATCGGCGGAGGTCTGCGCCAGCGGCGTCACCACCACGCCGGGCGGCAGCGCGTCGCCCGCGGGTTCCAGGCCGGCCGCGCCCGGAAAGAAGCTAAGCGGCAAGCCGCGCGTCATCTTGTGCCGCGTGTAGTCGCTGACGGCGGGACTGCCGGGATCGTTGCGGTAATGGCTGCCCGCATCGGCCAGCGCGCCCGGCGCCAGCGCGATGCCGAAGTCGGACAGCAGACCGTCCAGGCCGTGCCGGGTATCGGGTTCCAGGAGCAACAGCGTCTTGCCCCCCGCGCCGGTCCAGCGGCGCAGCGCCTGGGCGTCATCGTCGCCAAACGGCGTGCGCGGACCGGCCGCCACCACGACAGCGCAGCGCGGCAATGCCTGCGCCAGACTGCCCGCGCCCACCGCGCGCGTCGAAAACCCCAGCGTCTGCAACGCGTTGCGCGCCATCGCCATTCCGTGCTGTTCATGCACCTCGACACGCGCCACCAGGTTCTCGTCGTGATCGTGGTCTTCCAGGTCGTCCAGTGAAGTCAGGCTGTCGAGCGGCGCTTCGCGATGGCCCTGCGTGAAGCAGACGGTCTGCGCGCCGTTCTGGCTGATGCGGATGAGCGCATTGGTGAAGTCGGTTTCGGTGCCGCCGTTGATGGTAGTGCGCCGCTCGCCCAAGGCCAGCACCGCGCTGCCCGCAAACTGGATGCCGGCGGCGCGCGCTTCGGCCGGTCGCAGTGCGGGGTCGACCCCGCGCACGCGGATCAACGGATTTTCGCGTTCGTACTGGCGCAGCAGCTCCAGCGCGTCGACCATGCTTTTGTTGCGCAGGTCGTAGAACCAGGTCACCTCGACGGGTTGGCGCACCTGCCGCGCGACCTCCAGGCTTTCGGGGGCCAGGCTGTACACGCGCTGCGCGGTCAAATCGATGCGGCCCAGATTCCGCGACGCCCACAGGTTCAGCGCCAGCAGCAACGCGGCAACGGCCAGCACGGGCAGCCACAGCAACAGCCGCCGCCCGGCGCGGCGCAAGGCGGGGCTCATCGCAGCCTCCAGCGTTTCAGGTTGACCGATGCCACCATCAGCGCCAGCACCGCCACGCTGGCCAGCGTGACGGTGGCGGGACCGGGCAGCACGCCCCGGATGAAGTCCACGTGCTGCGCCGACAGCGACAAGGCCTGAAAGAACGGCGACAGCGCCGGAAACGTATCCAGCGCCGCCGGATAGTCGATGAACCACAGCAGCACAAGGATGCCCCACGTGGCGCTGGCGGCGACGATCTGGTTCGAGCAGGCGCTGGACACGGCAATGCCGATCGCCAGGAACAGCGCGCCGTACAGGAACACGCCGATGTACCCGCCCACGATGGGACCGTAGTCCGGTTGGCCGTACCAGGCCAGCGGCAGCACCGCCGACATCGTACCGGCCAGCATCAGTGCCAGCATGGTCAGCCCCGCCGCGAACTTGGCGGCGACCAGCGTGACGTCCGACAGCGGCAGGGTCAGCAACAGCTCCAGCGTGCCCTGGCGCGCCTCTTCGGCGAAGGCTCGCATGCTGACCAGTGGCATCACCAACATCAGCAGGATGGTCATGTTGTGAAACGCCGTCACCATCTGCCCGGTGCTGACGAAGAACAGGTTGAAGCTGAACAGATAGCCCGACAGGGCCCAGAACACCGCCACGACGGCCAGCGCCACGGGCGAGCCGAAGTCGGTGCGCAGTTCCTTGCGGTACAACGCCGCGAAGCCCTTCATGCGCGTCTCCGTAATGGGGGATCGTTGGGCGCGAGCGCCGCCAGCAGGCGGGCTTCGACCGCTTCGTGCGCGGGCAGCACGGCGCGCAGTTCCGCGTGCGCCAGCGCGGTGCGCATCACGGCGTCGCAGGCGGCCGCGCTGGTGGTCGCGTGGGTGGCCACATTTGCACCGGGCGGGTCCCACGTGACGCGCCACTTGCTGGTGCCGGCATCCAGCAGCGTGATGTCCACGGCCTTCACGCCCGGGCACGCGGACAACGCCGCGTGCAATGCGGCATGCCCGGCGGTGGGCAGGGACAGCTGCAATTGCAGCGCGGCCCGCGATTCGCCCAGCGGCTGGTCCTCGATCAGCCGGCCTTGCCGCAGGATGGCGATGCGCGAGCACAGCACCTCGACCTCCTGCATCAAGTGGCTGCTGAACACCACTGCGCGGCCTTCGGCGCAGCGCCGGATCATTGCGCGCGCTTCCACGATCTGCACGGGATCCAGGCCGTTGGTGGCTTCGTCCAGCAACAGCACCGGCGGGTCGTTCAGCACCGCCTGCGCCAGCCCCACGCGCTGGCGCTGCCCCTTGGACAGGCGGCCGATCACCGAGCGCGCCACGCCTTGCAGATCGAAGCCGTCAATGGCGCGTTCGATGGCCAGGCGGCGCGCGCTGGCGCCGCCCTGCACTTTGACGCCCGCGCCAAATTCCAGGTATTGCGTGACCGTCAGCGCGTCATAGAGCGGCGCGCGTTCGGGCAGATAGCCGATGTCGACGTTGCCGCGGCCCGGTGCGGGCTCGCGTCCCCGGATTGTGATGCGCCCGCTGTCGGGTGTGTAGAAGCCCGCCATCAGGCGCAGCGTGGTGGTCTTGCCGCTGCCGTTCGGTCCCAGCAGGCCCAGGATCTCCCCCGGCCTGACGGACAGGCTGAGGGTTTCCAGGACCTGGCGGGATCCGAACGACTTGCAGACCTGGTGCAAGGCGACGGCGGGCTCCATGGCGCGCCTTAGTCGAACACTTTGGTTTTCGCGTTCTGCGCGTGCTGCTCCGCGTCATGGCTGTACCAGAGCTGCCCCTGGCGCGCGTCGCGAATCTGCTTGAGGCGGTCGATGGCCTGCATGGACGCCGCCGTGTTCCAGGTGATGCCCGGAATGACGCCCGCTTCGTTTTCACCGGTATAGATGGCGTCGGCCGCCAGCAGCACGACGCCGGTCTTGGGCAGCTTGACCTGCAGCGATTGGTGGCCCTGCGTGTGGCCCTTGGTGTCCAGCAGCACGATGGTGCCGTCGCCGAACAGATCGAAGTCGCCCTCGACCTGGATGAAGTCATAGTCGCGCGTGGTGTCGAAGTCCTTCATGACGTAGGCCGCGCGCTGGAATTTCTCGGGCCACCAGGCGGCGCGCAGCTCGGCTTTCTGCACGACGTGCTTGGCCTTGGGGAACATCTTGATGTTGCCGGCGTGATCCAGATGGAAGTGCGAGTACACGACGTACTTCACGTCGCTCACGTCAAAGCCGGCGGCCTTGAGCTGGCGGTCGATGACCTCGTCGCGGCCCTGGATGGAATTGAACGCGCCGCACAGCCCCTGTCCCCAGTAATTGGCGCAGTTGCCGTCGGCCGTGGCCTGGTTCATGCCGGTGTCGAACAGCACCAGGCCGCGCGGATGCTGGATCACGTAGGCAGGCACCGGAATCTTGATCTTGGTGCCCACGTCGACCATGGCGGTCATGAAGCCTTTGTCCAGTTCGATCTTGCCCACCGACAGTTGCATCAGCTTCACGTCCACCGGCGGCGCATCGGCGGCGTGCGCCCATCCGCCCGCCATGACCGCCACCGCCCCAACCATTGCCTTCCAGCTCTTGCTCATTGTTGTCTCCTCGGACCAACAGGGGGAAGCCGCAGCCCGGACGGCGCGGCCGATCAGCAAGCTCCCGGTGTGTCCCGGGTTCACAACGTCGACAGGGTGTTTTCCGTGCGAAGGCGCCTTGCGGCGGGCCGCGATCAATGCGCGCGACCGGAAACGGCATCTGGCGGCCGTTTTCTCTGTTGCGCACTCTGACGCAGCCCGGTTTGGCTGCCAATTAAGGATTTGTGAAGCAGGGCTTCGCGGCGCGCGAAGTGGGGGGAACCCTAGTACCGCGCCTGCAGTTCGGCAAACGACGCCAGCTCTCCGGCCAGCGCGCTCGCCATGACCGTGGGCGGGCTGGCCAGCCAGACACTGCCGGGCCCCGATCTGCCCGGAAAATTCCGGTTGATGGCGCTGATCGTCACCTGCGACGCCTCGGTCGACGACCCCGGCCCGCAATTCGCGCACGCGCCGCACGACGGCTGCAGGATGCGCGCGCCCACAGCGGCAAAGGTCTTGTCGTAGCCCTGCGCCACGCAGTAGTCGCGCACGGCCGTGGTGCCGTATTGCAGATACAGCGTCACGCCGTCCGGCAACCGCAGTCCGCGCGCCACGGCCCACGCCAGCACCTGGTGGTAGTAGTCGAAATCCTCGCGCTTGCCGGCGGTACAGGAGCCGCCATACGCAATGTCGATGCGCGGCCGCGCGGTCAGGCTGGCCAAGGGCACGCCGTTGCCGGGGTCTCCGGGCGATGCCACCAGCGGCGACAGCGTGGCGCAGTCCACGCGCAGGACGGCGGCGTAGCCGGCGTCCGGATCGCTGCGCATCCACGGTTCAATGCCGGCGTCCACCCCGCGGCGTTCACGCAGGAAGCGGGCGGTCTCGGCGTCTGGCGCTACGATGCCTGTCAGTCCGCCCAGTTCGGCGGTCATGTTGGTCAGCGTGGCGCGCTCGTCGATGGACAGACTGGCGATGGCCTCGCCCGCAAACTCGAACACCTTGCCCACGGCGGCGCCCGCGCGGATTTCGGGCAACGCCAGCAGGTGCAGCACGATGTCCTTGGCCGTCACCCCTTGCGCCGGCGCACCGTCCAGTTCGATGCGCAGCGAGGCCGGCAGCGTCAGCCGCACCGCGCCCGTGACGAACGCGTTCGCCATATCGGTGGTGCCCACGCCAAAGGCCACGCAACCCAGCGCTCCGCTGTGCGGGGTGTGCGAGTCGGTGCCGACCACGACCTGTCCCGGCAGCGCGTAGTGTTCGGCCATCATGGCGTGCGAGATGCCAGCCACGTTGGCGCCGGTGTCGCGCGCCGCCTCGGCCTCAGTCAGCGTGCGATGTTGGCGCAGCCCGTAAGCGTCGGCGAAGTCGCGCTGCGCCTGGCACATGGCGCGCACATTGGGCACGATGCCCGCGCGCACGTGGTTGGGGCTTTCCTCGACGTAGGAGGTGTGGTCCTCGAACACCACGATGCGATCCGGGTCCGCCAATCGCAGGGGCCGGCCGAACCGCGCATGCAGCATATGGGCGGCCATGCCGGAGTAGTACTCATGGATGAAGCGCCAGTCCGCGCGCAGAAAGACGCCGTCGCCTTGCTGCGGGTCCGCCGCGGTCGCGGGCGTTTGCAGGAGATGGCGCCGGACGATTTTTTCGAAGAGCGTGCGCGGCGGCGCGCCAGCCATGTCGGAAGATTCAGCGGCGGATTCGGCGGCGGGCGTCACATCGCGCAACTGCGCCTGCCCAAATGCCAGCAGACCGCCCGCCTTGACGATCGCCGCCGCCAACGCGTCGCGCCCAGCCACGATCTCATCAACCGTGATGCGCTCGCCCCCTTGCAGCCGCGCCACCAGTCCCATGTCGGTGCTGGTGTACAGCCCGATGTTGTCGGCGTTCTGGCGGTAGATGCGCTCGAAGCTTTCGGCGATCACCAGCCGCACGCCGGCGGACTTCTCGGCCATCGGGCTGTGCTCGCGCGACGAGCCCTTGCCGTACCGCTTGCCCGCGACGACGACGTTGATGCCCGACTGCCGGATGGCGTCGATGCCGATGGGCTGGGTGTCGCCCGCCCGAAAGCCCGTGTACGGATACCGGCCCAGTTTCTCGTCGAAGTGAGTCAGGATCGGGACCGGCGTGATCTCGTCGGTGGAGATGTCGTCGCGCAGTGGCGCGGCGTCAAGCAGAGTCAGCGCCGCGCCGCCCAGTTGCGCGGCCACGCGGGCCGGGTCCTGCGCCAGAAACAGCAGGCGGGCCGGGGCGTCGAGTAAAGATGCGGAAGTCATGGCAATCCGGTCATTCGATGGTGACGCCCGCCGCCTTGACGAGCGTCTGGCTCTTGGTGATCTCGGCGGCCAGCGTCTGCGCCGCCTGTTCCGCCGTGGTGCCCTGCGCCACAAAGCCCTGCGGCGACAGCGCCTTGAGCACCGCCGGCTCCTGCATGGTCTTGCGCGTGGCGGCCTGCAGCTTCTGCACGACATCGGCGGGCAGCCCGGCCGGCCCGATCAGCGAGATCCAGGCGTCGTACGAATAGCCCTTCACCCCGGCCTCGTCCAGCGTGGGCACGTTGGGCAGGATGGGCAGGCGCTCGGGCGTGCTGACGGCAAGCGCGCGCAGCTTGCCCGCCTGCACTTGCGCCAGCACGGACGGGGAGGCCAGGAAGGCGACCTGGATCTGTCCCGACATCACGTCGGTGATCAGCGCGTTGCCGCCCTTGTACGGGATGTGCATCATGTCCACGCCCGCCTTGGACTTGAGCAGCTCGCCGGCCAGGTGCAGCACGCTGCCCGTCCCGGACGAGCCGTAGTTGATCTTGCCCGGCTGCGCGCGGGCGGCCTTCAGCAGGTCGTCCATCGTCCTGTACGGCGAGTTCTCCGCAACCACGACCACGAGCGGCGTCGTGCCGATGACGGAAATCGGCGTGATGTCCTTGACCGTGTCGTAGGGCAAGCTCTTGTACAGGCTGGGATTGATGGCATGGTTGGACGACACGATGGCCAGCGTATAGCCGTCGGGCTTGGCGGACACCAGTTGGCGCGTGCCCGGAATGCCCGCCGCGCCGGCCAGGTTTTCCACGATCATGGGCTGGGCCAGCGTCTTGCCCAGGTTCTCGGCCACGACGCGCGCGACCACGTCGGCGGTCGAGCCGGGCGAGGTCGGCACGATCAGGCGGATGGGGCGGTCCGGGTAGCCGGCGGCCGACGCGGCGGCAGCCGCACACACGGCGCCAAGCGCGAGAGCACAGCTCGCGAGCAATCTGGTGGGGGTCATGATGTCTCCGTATAGGACGCAGCGGGGTCTGGATGCCCCGTACCGGCGATGAACGCGCTTTGACTATACGAAGACGGCCGTCAATGGCGAAGTGTCATATCGGCAGCCCCGCCATCGCGAATGGCGACGACGGGTTGCGACGGCGGGTCCCGACGAAGCCGGCCGTCAGCCCTGCTGCGCCAAAAACCGGACCAGCTTGCTAGCGGTCGCCGACAACTGCGCCTGGTTCGGAAACACGATGCAAAGCTGGCGCCGGGCCCACTCATCGGAAAGGGGACGCACCACTACGTCCAGCGCCTGCAGATACAGCTCGGCGACCTGCTGCGGCATCACGGCGATGCCCAGGCCGGCGTGCGTCATGCGGCACAGCGCGTCCAGGCTGGCCACACGGATCTTCACGGACAGCGTCTTGCCGAGCGCCGCGGCCCGCGCCGCCAGCAGCTGTGTCAACGCGCTGTTCTCGCGCAGGCCCACGAATGTTTCGTCGGCGATGTCCTGCAGGCTGAGCTGGCGCGCCGAGGCCTTGGGGTGCGTGGAGGGCAGCATGACCGCCAGCCGGTCGCGGCGGTAGGGCAATTGTTCCAGCTCGTCGGCGCCCGCGATCTGGTTGCAGATGCCGAAGTCTGCCGCCCGCTCGCGCACCAGGCGCAGGACGTCGGGACTGTGCTGCTCTTCCAGGTCGATATCCACGTCGGGAAACAGGCGCTGAAACGCCGCCACGTCCTCGGGCAGGAACTGCACGATGGCCGACAGGTTGGCCACCACCCGCACGTGCCCTTTCACGCCCTCATAGAAGCGCGACAGCTCCGCCCCCATCGCCTCGACGTCGCCGATGATCTGGCGCGCGTGGCGCAGGACGGTCTGCCCGGCGGGCGTCACCGAGACGCCGCGGGTGTGCCGGGCGATCAGCGGCAGGCCGATCAGCGCTTCCATGTCGGCGATGCGCCGGCTGACGGCGGAGGGCGCGATGAACTCGCGCTCGGCCGCCCGCGCGATGCTGTTCTCCTGACAGACCGCCACAAAGAGGCGCAGCGAGGTCAGGTCGAGTTTGCGGAGGATGCTTTCCATGGCGGATCCAACGGGCGGCGGGGACCGGCCCCCGCATTGACGGGGGATCGTACACCACGCCTCCCGCGATCAGGCCGCCAGCCGCGCCGCGTTACCGCCGCGATACCGCTCCCACAGCGCCGCCTGTTTGCCGCGCGCCTGTTCCACGCTCTTTTCTTTCACATGCCCATAGCCGCGGATCGCATCCGGCACGTTGGCCAACTCCAGCGCCGCGTCGCGGTTGCCGGCGTCCAGCGAGCGGGCGAACTCCTCGGCCAGCGCCAGATAGTCGACCGCAAGCTGGCGTTCCATGCGGCGCTCGGCCGTCCTGCCGAATACGTCCAGCCAGGAGCCGCGCACGCGCTTCATCGGTGCGAGCAGCCGGAACGCCGATTCCATCCACGCCCCGTACGCACGCTTTTGCGGCCGGCCCCGCGCGTCGCGGCGCGCAAACGCCGGCGGCGCCAGGTAATAGCGCAGCGCGTAGTCGCGGCCCGGCTCGCCCTCGAACTGCGCGCGCAGCCGGTCCTTGAACGCCGGGTCGGCATGCAGCCGCGCCACCTCGTACTCGTCCTTGTAGGTCATGAGCTTGGCCAGATTGCGGGCCACGGCGCGCGTGACGTCGTGACGCTTGTCGCCCAGCGCGGCCTCACGCGAGCGCACCGCCGCCACGGCCGCCAGATAGCGCTGCGCGTACGCGTCGTCCTGGTAATCGCGCACGTGCGCCGCCAGCCGGTTGACGAGCGCGTCCAGGGTTTCCGGCAAAGCCACCACGCGCTCGGCCGCCGCCGGGCGCAGCGCGTCGGCGCCGCGGTGCGCGGCCTGGCGGCCCAGTTCGAAGGCGGCCAGGTTCTTGTCCACCGACACGCCGTTGATCTCGATCGCGCGGCGCAGGCTGTCCAGCGACAGCGGCAGGCCGCCCTTTTGCCACGCATAGCCCAACAGCAGGGGATTGGCGTAGATGCTGTCGCCCAGCAGCGCCTCGGCAAGCGGTCCGGCCTCCAGGAAATCGCAATGGCCGCCGGTGCTCTGCGTCAGCGCGGCCTGCGCCTGCGCCCCCGGAAAGCGCCAGGCCGGCTGCGACAGGAACGCGGCGGTCGGCGCGGCGCTGCTGTTGACCACCGCGCGGCCATGGTCGGGCCGCAGGCGCGACAGCACCTCGGGCGACGCCGACACCAGCGCGTCGCAGCCGATGACCAGATCCGCCTCGCCCAGCGCGACGCGCGTGGCGTGCAGGTCCTCGGGCCGGTTGGCCAGCTGCACGTGGCTGAGCACCGCGCCGCCCTTTTGCGCCAGCCCGGCCATGTCCAGCACGGTCACGCCCTTGCCCTCGATGTGCGCGGCCGCGCCGATCAGCGCGCCGACCGTCACCACACCCGTGCCGCCCACGCCGGCCACCACCACGCGATACGCGGCGCCCGGCGCGATATCGGCGGGCTCGGGCAGCGGAGCCTCGGGCAGCGCGGGCGCGCCGCCCTGCTTGCCGGGCTTGCGCGGCACCGCGCCTTCGGCCGTCACGAAGCTGGGGCAGAAACCCTCAACGCAGGAAAAGTCCTTGTTGCACGACGACTGGTTGATGCGCCGCTTCGTGCCCAGCGGCGTATCCAGCGGTTCCACCGACAGGCAGTTCGACTGCACCGAGCAATCGCCGCAGCCTTCGCAGACCGCTTCGTTGATGAAGGCGCGCTTGGCCGGGTCGGGATACTCGCCGCGCTTGCGGCGGCGGCGCTTCTCGGTGGCGCAGGTCTGGTCGTAGATCAGCACGGTAGCGCCGTCGATGTCGCGCAGCGCGCGCTGCACGTCGTCCAGCGCCTTGCGGTGGTGGATCTCCACGCCCGCCGGCAACGTCTGCGCGCCCGTGTACTTGTCGGGTTCGTCAGTCACGACCACGGTCTTGACGATGCCTTCAGCCAGCATCTGTGCCGCGATCTGCGGCACGGTCAGCACGCCGTCCACGGGCTGCCCGCCCGTCATGGCGACGGCGTCGTTATAGAGGATCTTGTAGGTGATGCGGGCGCGCGCCGCGATGGCCGCGCGGATGGCAAGCAGGCCCGAATGAAAATAAGTGCCGTCGCCCAGGTTCGCGAAGATGTGGCGCTCGGACGTGAAGTCTTTCTGGCCCAGCCACGCCACGCCCTCCCCGCCCATCTGGCTGAAGGTGTCGGTATTGCGGTCCATCCACATCGACATATAGTGGCAGCCGATGCCGGCGACCGCGCGCGACCCCTCCGGCACGCGTGTCGACGTATTGTGCGGACAGCCGGAACAGAACCAGGGCTTGCGCTCTTCGACCAGCGTGGGTCGGCTGGCCTCGCGTTCTTTGGCGTCGATCACGGCCAGGCGCGCCGCGATGCGGGCACGCAGTGCGTCGGACAGGTGGGCCTTCTCCAGCCGCGCGGCAATGGCGCGGGCGATCAGCGCGGGCGACAGCTCATAGCGCGCCGGCAGCAGCCACCCGCCGCGCGGCGTGGACCATTCGCCGCCGCCGTTCTCGCGTTCGTCGAACTTGCCGTACACGCGCGGCCGCACGTCGTCGCGCCAGTTGTAGAGTTCTTCCTTGAGCGCGTACTCCAGGATCTGGCGCTTTTCCTCGACGACCAGAATTTCCTTGAGCCCGGTGGCGAACTCACGCGCGTCCTGCGCATCCAGCGGCCAGATGCAGCCCACCTTCAGCACGCGGATGCCGGCCTGCGCACAGGCCGCCTCGTCCAGCCCCAGGTCGTTCAGCGCCTGTCGCACGTCCAGATAGGCCTTGCCGGCCGTCATGATGCCGAAGTGCGCGTCGGGCGAATCCAGCACCACGCGGTTCAGCTTGTTGGCGCGCACGTAAGCCAGAGCCGCGTACCATTTGTGGTCCAGCAGCCGCGCCTCCTGCGCCAGCGGAGAATCCGGCCAGCGGATGTTCAGGCCCCCCTGCGGCATGCCGTCTTCGGGCAGCACGATTTGCACGCGCGACGGGTCCACGTCGACCGACGCGCTGGACTCCACCACATCCGTCACGCATTTCATCGCCACCCACAGGCCCGTGTGACGGCTCATGGCCCACCCGTGCAGGCCGTAGTCCAGGTATTCCTGCACGTTGGACGGGTACAGCACCGGAATGCCGCTGGCGATCAGCACGTGTTCCGACTGGTGCGCCACCGACGAAGACTTGGCGGCGTGGTCGTCGCCCGCCAGCATCAGCACCCCTCCGTGCGCGGACGTGCCAGCCGAATTGGCGTGCTTGAGCACGTCCACCGACCTGTCCACACCCGGCCCCTTGCCGTACCACATGCCAAAGACGCCATCGCGCTGCGCGCCGGGGAACAGATTGAGCTGCTGCGAGCCCCAGACGGCGGTTGCCGCCAGATCCTCGTTCAGGCCGGGCTGGAACACCACATCGTTCGCTTTCAAGTGGCGCTTGGCCTTCCACAGCGCCTGATCCAGCCCGCCCAGCGGAGAACCCCGGTAGCCGGACACATAGCCCGCGGTGTTCAGGCCGGCCTGCGCGTCGCGCTGCTTCTGCATGAGGGGCAGGCGCACCAGCGCCTGCGTGCCGCTGAGGTACACGCGGCCGGTGGGCTGCGCATATTTGTCGTCGAGCGACAGGCCATGGGTGTCGGCCACGCCGGGGGGTAGAGGGGCGTTCATGGGGGTTGTCTCCTGCAATCTGCGGTGCGGGCATTTACGTGTTTTCCGCAGTGTAGGAAGGAGCGAAGCCATCGTATATTCATATATTCGACTAGCTGGTATGTGAAAAACACATGGCTAATGAAGTCACGCTCCGCCAACTCCGGTACTTCGCCGCTGCCGCCCGCACCGGGCGGTTTTCCATGGCGGCAGCCGACGAACACGTGTCGCAATCGGCCGTCACCAATGCCGTGCTGGCGCTGGAAGCGCAACTGGGCGTGCGCCTGTTCGACCGCCACGCGCACGGGGTGACGCTGACGCCCGAGGGACACAACTTCCACCAGCGCGCGCGCGACGTCCTCGATTCGCTGGATGACGCGCTGCGCGAGCCGGGGTTTCAGCGCTATGCGCTGCGCGGGTCGGTGCGGATCGCGGCGTCGTACACGGTGCTGGGGTACTTCCTGCCCGATCTGCTGGCGCGCTTTCGGCGGCGCTATCCGGACGTCGTGCTGGACCTCGTCGACCTGGACCGCCCCGAGATCGAACAGGCTGTGGCCAGCGGCGACGTGGAGCTGGGCGTGGCCCTGCTGTCCAACGTGGACAAACGCGAGCGCTTCGGCCATCACGTGCTGGTGCGCTCGCGGCGCCAGTTGTGGACAGCCGCCGGGCATCCGTTGACGCAGGCGGCCGCGCCGTCGCTGGCCGACATTGCGCGCTATCCGTACATCCTGCTGGAAATGGATGAGGGCGAACGGTCCACCCTGGGCTACTGGCGCAGCCACGGCCTGCAGCCGGACATTGCCTTCAGGACGCGGTCGATGGAGGCGCTGCGGGGACTGGTCGCGCACGGGTTTGGCGTCACGATGCTGTCGGACATGGTCTACCGGCCGTGGTCGCTCGAAGGCCGCAAGATCGAAGCCGTGCCCATCACCGATGCCGTGCCGCCCATGGAAGCGGGCCTGCTGTGGCATCCGCGCGCGGCCATGGCCAAGCCGGCCGAAGCCTTCCGGCAATTCATGATCTACGCGTGCGGAGGGTGAGGCCGCACTACAACCAGGCTGACCGCTTTCCGCCTACACCAGCACCGCGCCCTTGCGGCGCGTGAACTGCGTCAGCGACCGCAGCGCCAGCGCGTGCATGGCGGCCACCGACGGCAGCAGGGTCTCTTCCTTGCGCGTCAGCACGCCGACGATGCGTTCGACCACCGGTTCGACCAGCGGCACAAAGACAAGACCACTGCCCGCCGCGGGCCGTGCCAGCACCGGCAGCACCGTCACGCCCAGGCCGCCCATTACGCTGGCCAATAGCGACGCGCGGTTGGAGACCACGATCGCCGGGTCGTCGATGGCGCTGCCCAGTTGGCGGTTCTTCAGCGTTTCGAAGGTGGCGTTGCCGATCAGGCGTTCATCCGCCAGCGCCGCCCAGGTCACCGGCCCGCGCCGCCGCGCAAGCGGATGACTCTTCTTGCAGACCAGACCAAAGGCGTCGCGCGCCACCGGGGTGAAGGCCACCTCGGCCGTGCGCGGGGATTGTCCAGCCACGCCCACCTGCACGTCGCCCGCCAGCACCAGCCGATGCACCTCGGGCGACGTTTCGTCCAACGCGCGGATGCGGATGTCCGGATGGCTGCGCGCATAACGTTCCAGCAGACGGGGCAGCCATTCGTCCGCCAGCGATGGCATGACGGCCAGCGCCACGGGTCCCTGGCTGCCCATGCCGTACTGCCGCGCCGCATCCAGCACACGGTCATGCGTGGCCAGCAGCTCGCGAAACAGCGGCGCCACCGCCTGGCCCAGCGCGGTCAACTGCGCGCGCTTGCCGGGTTCGAAGAGCGGCGCGCCTAGCTGCTGCTCCAGATCCTGCATGGCGGCGGATACGGCCGCCTGCGACCGGAACGTGCCCTGCGCGGCGACGCGAAAGCTGCCGTGGTCGGCGGCCATCAGGAACTGGCGCAGGTGCTGGATCTTCAAGGGCGTGGGCATGACAGGCGCCAGATCAAATTTGGATTTACTGAAATTAGCTCACGTTAATTTGGATTGTCAAAAACGCGCGGGGCGTCGAACAATGGACCCGTCCTTTCATCCCCCAGCTTTCGGAGCAGCGCGTATGTCACTGCAAGTGCGCAAGGTAGTCAGTTATGTCGAGAAAACCCTTATCGAAGGCGGCCGCGCGGCCGATCGCCCGCTGGTGATGATCGTGGCCGCCGCCGTGATCCGCAATCCGTGGGCCGGCCTGCCGTTTCAGGAAGACCTGCGGCCCGGCATTCTGGAAGCCGCGCCCCCGTTGGGCGAACTGTTGGTCGGCGAAATCCTGCGCCAAGCCGGATCCGCGGACAACATCGAGGCCTACGGCAAGGCCGCCGTGGTGGGCACCGCCGGCGAGGTCGAACACGCGTCCGCGCTGATCCACACGCTGCGCTTCGGCAACTTCTACCGCAACGCAGTGGGCGGCACCAGCTATCTCAGCTTCACCAACATGCGCGGCGGTCCCGGCTGCGTGATCTCGGTGCCGCTGATGCACAAGCTGGACGAGGGCCTGCGCTCGCATTACCTGACGGTGCAGACCACCATCAACGACGCGCCGGCGCCGGACGAGATCGTGATCGCGCTGGGCGCGGCCACGTCGGGCCGTCCGCATCACCGCATCGGCAACCGTTATTCGGACCTGAAGGAACTGGAACAGGAAGCGCAGGAGGCGCGCGCCAAATGACCACGCAACGGCGGCGCGCCGGCCGCGGCGAACCTCTGGTCCTCTTGCACGGCGTCGGCCTGGACCACACGCTGTGGGATGACCTGATTCCTTTGCTGGAACCGGACTTCGACGTGCTGCGCTATGACCTGCTGGGCCACGGCGCCGCTCCCGCGTTGCGCGGTACCGCGGACATCCAGGACTTCATCACGCAGCTGGACGCGGAGCTGGACGCCGCGGGCTGGCAGCAGGCGACTGTGCTGGGTTATTCCATGGGCGGCCTGATCGCGGGCGCCTATGCCGCGGCCCGGCCCGAACGCGTGGGCCGGCTGGTGCTGCTGAGCACCGTGTTTCGCCGCACGGAAGAAGAAGCCGCCGCGGTGCGCGCCCGGCTGGCGGCGGCCGCCACGCAGGATCCGCGGGAAGCCGCCAAGGTGTCCTTGACGCGCTGGTTCACGCCGGCGTTTCAAGCCGCGCGGCCCGCGCGCGTGGCACAGATCGAACAGCGCCTGCTCGACAACGACCGCGAGAGCTTTCTGTCCGCGTACGCGCTCTTCGCGCTGGGCGACCCGCAGCTGGCGCAGGCCGCACCGGAGATCGCATGCCCCGTGCTGGTCATGACGGGCGAACACGATGTCGGCTCGAACCCGCGCATGACGCGGGAACTGGCGCGGGCGCTGCCCCGCGCCTGCGCTCGCGTGGTGCCTGAACAGCGTCATATGCTGCCGGTGGAGGAACCCGGCACGGTGGCGGCTGCGCTGCGCAGCTTTGTGTCGGCGCATCCGGCGCAGGCGCAATCAATGCAGGCGCAATCCGCAAAAGCCTAGCCGACGACATCGCATCAACCGCATTCCCCCGAACCCGAAATCGTCCGCCCTGACAGAGACGATGCGCGACACCCCGCCACGAGGCGGGGACGGAGACAAGACACATGGACCGCAGAACCCTCATCAAGACGCTGGCGGCACTGTCGCTGGGCCCGCTGGGCGCCACCGCCACCCGCCTGGCCGCCGCGCGCGAAACGCCCCTGCGCGTGATCGTGCCGTTCCCGCCGGGCGGCGGCACCGACGTGCTGGGCCGCGTCATCGCCGCGTCGCTGGAAGGCGCGCTGGAGCGCTCGGTCATCGTCGAGAACAAGCCCGGCGCCAGCGGCATGTTGGGCGCGGACTACACGGCCAATGGCGCGAAGGACGGCAGCATGCTGCTGTTCGCAGGGCTCGTCCCGTCTGTGCGCTACTACGCCCGGCCGCCCGAAGACGTGCTCAAGCAACTGGCGCCGGTCTGCCCCATCGCGCGGTCGCCGTACATGGTGGCGGTCAACAGCGACCTGCCGGCCAAGACGATCGCCGAACTGGTGGCTCAGGCGCGGCGCGAACCCAAGGGGCTGACCTTCGGCACCCCGGGCAACGCCACGCCGCAGCACCTGGCCACCGAGCTGCTGCAGGCCGCGTGCGGGATGGAGATGCTGCACGTGCCGTATCGCGGCACCGGCCCGATGATGACCGACCTGCTGGGCGGCCAGATCCAGGTGGTGGTGGCCACCGTCGCCGCCGTCGAGCCCTACCTGAAGAGCGGCCGCCTGCGCGTGCTGGCCGTGACCAGCCCGCAGCGTCTGCCAAAGTATCCGGAGATCCCCACCGTTGCCGAAAGTGGCTTTGCGGGATTCTCGGCGCAGATCCAGTTCGGCACCTACTGCGCGGCAGGCACGCCCGAAGCGACGATCGCCGCGCTGAACCAAGGCATCAACCGCGCCCTGAAGACCGAGTCCGTGCACGCGAAGCTGGCCGAGCAGGGTTTCGAACCCACCGGCGGCACGCCCGCGCAGTTGCAGGACGCGCTGCTGGCGGAGATCCGGGATGTCGCGGGGCTGGTGCAGGCCGGCAAGGTACGGGTGGACCTGTAAGCAAGCATACGACATCGAGATCGAGATCTCCGACTCCCCATTGCGTGGACCGTTCGCGGTGATCTGTAAAATCTGGCCCGCCAATCCTGACCTGCTGCTGGCAGCGATTCCGCTGATGCGGGATGGTCCCAGCCGGGACTTCGGACACGATGGCGACCTTCGGATACTGGTGCTGGATCGCGCCACGCTGAAGGTGCTTGAGCACCTGCAGCTTGACGGACTGATGTCGGACGACGCCATGCGGATCAGCGACGTGTCCTTCGACACAGCCCGGTATGACGTCGCACCTGGCCGCCGCGCATTCGGATTGCGGATATCCCGCACGGGCTCTTCGCGCGCCAATCCGTTTTCCGAGACCAGCCTGCGGCTGTTCGACATCGGCCCCAAGGGGCTGAACATGGTGCTGGACGGCCTGATCGCCGACAGTTCCGGCGGCGAGTGGGACACCAACTGCGCCGGAGAGTTCTCGAAGAGCAGCGTCAGCCTCGCCATCGGCGGCCGCGTCGCCAATGGATTCAGGGACCTTAACGCGACCGAATCCTACGAGACCAGCCGTTCGGCGCTACAGGAAGGCGATTGCGTGGAGAAGCTGCAAGACAGGGGCAGGACGGCGCACACGTTAACGTTTGACGTCCGGCGCTACCGGATCCCGGAAACCCTGCGTTCGATGGACGGAGAGTCTGCTGGATAAGCCAGCATTTGCCGCCGCGTCCGCGCCTGTGCACGCAACCGCGTGATCCGCCGTAGATTGAGCATGCACTCCCCGGAGACGGCACGCCCGATCAGCATCCCCCGCACGCTGCGCGCTCCGGGCTTTTCATGCGATCAGGCCGCTTGCACCCGCGCCCTTGCCGGGAGTAAATTGTTGACAATTCAGCACGCCAATCGCGCTTTATTCCGAAAACACCCCCTTTGACGGAACAAATTGTCAACACCATGAGCAAAGTGCTCACCTTGCCAGGCGGGCAGGCGGCCGATGGCGCCCCCGTTGGCGAACCCCTCGGCGAAACCCTCTCGGACCACATCTTTCGCAAGATCCAGTCCGCCATCGTCAAGGGCGAGATCGCCCCGGGCAGCAAGATCTCCGAACCCGAGCTGGCGCGCATCCACGGCGTCAGCCGCGGTCCGCTGCGCGAGGCCCTGCACCGGCTGGAGGGCCAGAAGCTGCTGGTCCGCGTGCCGCACGCCGGCGCTCGTGTCGTGTCCCTGACGATCCAGGAACTGGTCGAACTCTACGAAATCCGCGAATCGCTGGAAGGCACCGCCTGCCGCCTGGCCGCCGACCGCATGCCGCCGTCGGAAATCGACGAACTGCGCGGCGTGCTGGAAGCGCACGAGCGCGACGAAGCCTTCCAGGCCGGCCTGGGTTACTACCAGCAGGAAGGGGACTACGATTTCCACTACCGCATCGTCAAGGGCAGCGGCAACCAGATGCTGTTTCGCATGCTCTGCGACGAGCTCTATCAGTTGGCGCGCATGTACCGCATCCAGTTTTCGACGACGCCCAACCGCCCGCGGCAGGCCTATGCCGAGCACCACCGGATTCTGGACGCCATCGCCGACGGCGACGGCGAGTTGGCTGAACTTCTGATGCGCCGGCACATCCGCGCATCCCGCATCAACATCGAACAACAGATCGCGCAAAGCACCCAACAGCGCACGGAGGCATGATGAACAAGTCGTACCGCAAGAACCTGCCCGGCACCCGCCTGGACTACTTCGATGCCCGCGCGGCCGTGGAGGCCATCGCGCCCGGCGCGTATGACGGCCTGCCCTACACGTCCCGCGTCCTGGCCGAAAACCTGGTGCGCCGGTGCGAGCCGGCACTGTTGACCGACGCGCTCAAGCAGTTGATCGAACGCCGCCGTGACCTGGACTTTCCGTGGTTTCCCGCGCGCGTGGTCTGTCATGACATCCTGGGCCAGACCGCGCTGGTGGACCTGGCGGGTCTGCGCGACGCCATCGCCGACAAAGGCGGCGACCCGGCCAAGGTCAACCCGGTGGTGCCGGTGCAGTTGATCGTGGACCACTCGCTGGCGGTGGAATACGATGGCAACGACCCGGACGCCTTCGCCAAAAACCGCGCGGTCGAAGACCGCCGCAACGAAGACCGCTTCCATTTCATCGACTGGACCAAGCAGGCCTTCGAGAACATCGAGGTCGTGCCGCCGGGCAACGGCATCATGCACCAGATCAACCTGGAGCGGATGTCGCCCGTCATTTACACGCAAAACGGCGTGGCCTTCCCCGACACGCTGGTCGGCACCGACAGCCACACCCCGCACGTGGACGCGCTGGGCGTCATCGCCATCGGCGTGGGCGGGCTGGAAGCCGAAAACGTCATGCTGGGCCGTGCGTCGTGGATGCGCCTGCCCGACATCGTCGGCGTCGAACTGTCCGGCCGCGCGCAACCCGGCATCACCGCCACCGACATCGTGCTGACGCTGACTGAATTCCTGCGCAAGGAAAAGGTGGTGGGCGCGTACCTGGAGTTCTACGGCGAAGGCGCGTCCAGCCTGACGCTGGGCGACCGCGCCACCATCTCGAACATGGCGCCCGAGTACGGCGCCACCGCGGCGATGTTCTCCATCGACCAGCAAACCATCGACTACTTGCGCCTGACCGGCCGCGAGGACGAGCAGATCGCCCTGGTGGAAAACTACGCCAAGACCGCTGGTCTGTGGTCCGACAGCCTGAAGACCGCCCAGTACGAGCGCGTGCTGCGCTTTGACCTGTCGACCGTCGTGCGCACGCTGGCCGGCCCGTCCAACCCGCATCGCCGCCTGCCGGTATCGGACCTGGCCGAGCGCGGCATCGCCGGCGTGGTCGAGAACCAGCCCGGCCTGATGCCCGACGGCGCCGTCATCATCGCCGCCATCACCAGCTGCACCAACACCAGCAACCCGCGCAACGTGATCGCCGCGGGCCTGTTGGCGCGCAACGCCAACCGCGCGGGCCTCGCGCGCAAGCCGTGGGTCAAGAGCTCGCTCGCGCCGGGATCCAAGGCCGTGCAGCTGTACCTGGAAGAAGCCGGCCTCACGCAGGATCTGGAACAGCTGGGCTTTGGCGTCGTGGCGTTTGCCTGTACCACGTGCAACGGCATGTCCGGCGCGCTGGACCCGAAGATCCAGCAGGAAATCATCGACCGCGATCTGTACGCGACCGCCGTTCTGTCGGGCAACCGCAACTTCGACGGCCGCATCCACCCGTACGCCAAGCAAGCCTTCCTGGCCTCGCCGCCGCTGGTCGTGGCCTACGCCATCGCCGGCACGATCCGCTTCGACATCGAGCGCGACGTGCTGGGCGTGGGCGCCGATGGCCGCGAGATCCGCCTGAAAGACATCTGGCCCAGCGACGAAGAGATCGACGCAATGGTCAAGTCGGCGGTCAAGCCCGAGCAGTTCCGCAAGGTCTACGCCCCCATGTTCGGCATCAAGGACGACCGCCAGGCCGCCGTCAGCCCGCTGTACGACTGGCGCCCGCAAAGCACGTACATCCGCCGTCCGCCGTACTGGGAAGGCGCGCTGGCCGGCGAGCGCACGCTGCGCGGCATGCTGCCCCTGGCCGTGCTGGGCGACAACATCACCACCGACCACCTGTCGCCGTCCAACGCCATCCTGATGGACAGCGCCGCGGGCGAATACCTGCACAAGATGGGCCTGCCGGAAGAAGACTTCAACTCGTACGCCACGCACCGCGGCGACCACCTGACCGCGCAGCGCGCCACGTTTGCCAATCCCAAGCTCTTTAACGAGATGGTCAAGAACGCCGACGGCGCGGTGCAGCAAGGCTCACTGGCGCGCGTGGAACCGGAAGGCCAGGTCATGCGCATGTGGGAAGCCATCGAGACCTATATGGACCGCAAGCAGCCGCTCATCATCGTGGCCGGCGCCGATTACGGCCAAGGCTCGTCGCGCGACTGGGCCGCCAAGGGCGTGCGCCTCGCCGGCGTGGAAGCCATCGTGGCCGAAGGCTTCGAGCGCATCCACCGCACCAACCTGATCGGCATGGGCGTGCTGCCGCTGGAGTTCAAGTCGGGCGTGAACCGCAAGACGCTGGCCCTGGACGGCACCGAAAGCTACGACGTCATCGGCGAGCGCAAGCCGCGCGCGGACATGACGCTTGTGATTCACCGCCGCAACGGCAGCACGGAGCAGGTGCCGGTGACGTGCCGCCTGGACACCGCCGAAGAAGTGTCCATCTACGAAGCCGGCGGCGTGCTGCAGCGCTTTGCGCAGGACTTCCTGGAAGCCGCCTCCGCGACGGACGCCGGCAAGCTGGCCTGACCGGCCGTTGTGCAGACCGGCGGGTGTGTGCAGCGCCCGCCGCCCTACTCCGATATTTCTGGACCGATATTTCAGGACGAAACATGGCACATGCACCCCAAACCAAGATCGCCGCCACCTACATGCGCGGCGGCACCAGCAAAGGCGTGTTCTTCAAGCTGGACGACCTGCCGGAATCGGCCCGCGTGCCGGGCGCCGCGCGTGACGCGCTGCTGCTTCGCGTGATCGGCAGCCCCGATCCCTACGGCAAGCAGATCGACGGCATGGGCGCCGCCACGTCCAGCACCAGCAAGACCGTCATCGTCGCCAAAAGCACGCGCCCGGATCATGACGTGGACTACCTGTTCGGCCAGGTCTCCATCGACCAGCCGTTCGTGGACTGGAGCGGCAACTGCGGCAACCTGTCCGCCGCGGTCGGCCCCTTTGCCATCACCAATGGCCTGGTCGACCCGGCCCGCATTCCCCAGGACGGCATCGCAGTGGTGCGGATCTGGCAGGCCAACATCCAGAAGACCATCGTCGCGCACGTGCCCATCACCGGCGGCGCGGTGCAGGAAACCGGCGACTTCGAACTGGACGGCGTGACCTTCCCCGCCGCGGAACTGCGTCTGGAATTCATGGACCCCGCCGAAGAAGGCGACGGCGGTTCCATGTTCCCCACCGGCAATCTGGTCGACAACCTGGAAGTGCCCGGCGTCGGCACGTTCAAGGCCACGATGATCAACTCCGGCATTCCCACGATCTTCCTGGAAGCCGACGCGCTGGGCTACAGCGGCACGGAACTGCAGGATGCCATCAACGGCGACGCCGCCGCCCTGTCGCGCTTCGAGACCATCCGCGCCCACGGCGCGCTGCGCATGGGCCTCATCAAGGACCTTGCCGAGGCCGCCAGCCGCCAGCACACGCCCAAGATCGCCTTCGTCGCCCCAGCCAAGGAATACATTTCCTCCAGCGGCAAGAAGGTCGGCACGGGCGACATCGACGTGCTGGTGCGTGCGCTGTCCATGGGCAAGCTGCATCACGCCATGATGGGAACGGCGTCCGTCGCCATTGCCACTGCAGCAGCCGTGCCCGGCACGCTGGTGAACCTGGCGGCCGGCGGCGGCGAGCGCGACAACGTCTGCTTTGGTCATCCGTCGGGCACGTTGCGTGTCGGCGCGCAGGCGCAGCTGGTGGATGGTGACTGGAAGGTGACCAAGGCCATCATGAGCCGCAGCGCACGCGTGCTGATGGAAGGCCGGGTGCACGTGCCGCGCGAGGGGTTCTGATCAGAGGGGTTGGATAGACCTCTGCAATGCGATCCAGCGGCGGCAAGGCGCGCATCACTGCTTGTCCACGTCGGGTAGATCCGCCCTGGGCGCTGAAGCAATGAACGCATCAAGCAACCGCTGTTCATACGCCACCTTGACCGGATCGATGTAGGGCTCGGGCGCCGGCTGGTTGCGCTGGCTCTCGCGCACCAGGCTGGCAAACTGCTCCTTGAACTCGGGCGACGGCGCTTCGCTGTACTTCGAGTGCTGCGGCCGCAGCTTGACGTCGAAGGGATCGCTTTCCGGCTTCTGGCCGGGCGTTGTCGAGGTGATCGCAATCACCGTGGCCTTGCCGCGCTGGCGCAGCGGCATCACCACGCTGGTGTCGGCGTTCAGATAGCTTCCCATCGTCGCCAGCGCAATGCCCACAAAAGGCGAGGAGGCGCCGGTGTCGCCCAATCGCTGCGTGAGGTCATAGCTCTGCATGGAGTCCAAGGGATCCAACGTGCTTTGCGCAGCGGCCAGCGCGGGCGCCAGATCGGCCAGCCCGCCCGTCGGGCTGCCGGTGTCATAGAACACGCGGGCGGGCGCATCGATGATTCCCATGGTGGCCCGCTGCCAAGCGCTGGCCAGCGCCGCCTGGCGAGCCTGGTCTTTCAATGGCTTGCCGGTCCGGTCGTCCTCCATTAGAGAAACCTCCACCGGCCGATGCAGCTGCGCAAGCACTTGCAGCCGGTCCCATTGCTTGAAGCCCTGCTCCGTGATGGGTTCGGGAAACGAGGGCGTTGGCCTGAACGCCTTGGGCGGCTGGCGCTTCCAGCCGGTGAAGGCCGGATCGATGTCGTTTCGGGCATTGGGTTTGGTGTACGGCGCATAGGCGCGCAACCAGTTCAATCGTTCGGGGCGCGCCACGATCATCGCGACCACCGCGTCGGTCAGTTCGCCAGGCTGGCGCGGTCCCGTGCCTACGCCGATCGGAGGTTTGTGACGCTGGCTCAAGACGCGGGCGATGTTGTAGCCTTCTACCGAGTACACGAGCAGCGCGGGCATGTCCGGATTAGCCTCGAACAGTCGGAACAGATGTTCCACTACGAACTCCGGCGTAGTGTTGCAGACCCCCGCCGGATCCAATTGCCGGATTTTGTGCCAATGCATGCCGGCCGGGGCTCTTTGATTGTTCGCCATATTTTTCAGCATTCGAGAGACGCGATCTGGGGGAACCCGAAGGTCGTCCGCATTCGGGTCATAGTCTCGAACAACCGTCAGCGTCGGTATTGGCCAGCGTTCAGGAAAGCCCTGCAGCCCAAGTTCCAACGCGTGCGACATTCGCATCTCCCAAGCCATATCCTTGAGATCCGCCAGAACCGGATAACGCTCGGGGTCCATCGGCAAGATAGTTCCCACGTGCAAGGCCTGAGGCTGTGCATTGTTCTGCGCCTGCAGATGTGCCCACGCCTGGCCCTGGCGGTACACGTCAAGGCTAAGCCCAACGCGGACAATATCGAGTGTGGCCAGGCGTGCGCTTGGCAGAGGGGCTTGCGTGGTGGTCATGATGGATCCCTGCGTGGATGTTGGAGCCTGTTGATCGAGGAGGTGGTAATCATTCGGCACGGGCGGCAACGGACACGCGATGTCGGCAAGTGGCCAAGCCTGCAGCGGCGGCGCGCCAACCACGGGTGTGCCGGACAGTGCGGCGAGCAACAAGGGAATGACGGTGACAGGTTTGAAATGCTTCATGCCGCGTTCTCTTTGCAGGACTGGGATTGGCGGCCGAAGAGGACATCGCCCACCGTCTGACTTATCACTGCAGTCGGGCGTTGCGCGCTAGCGGCAACCGTCGGCAAAAGACCCGTCTTCCGATATTCGTCCGTGTCGTTTATCAAAGCCCTTCGATCGGTAGGCTCTTCGTTGTAGAAGCGAAGCGACACGGCATCTGGCGGCTGCTCGTCGGACATTTCTTGATTGCGCTGACCGCCAAACTCCTCCCACCCCAACCGCCAGTCCGCCACCCGACACAAATACGTATAAAACTCCTCATCATCGATGCTGCGCGCCTGACCCAATGCCAGGTCATAGGCCAGCGCGCGCCGGCTGTGCTCCTTGTTCATCGGGATGGCGGAATGAAACGAGTACGCGTTTTTCTCGGCCCTGTTGGCATTCATGCGACGCCGGCGCGCCTCGTTCGGGCTCTCCTGGTAGTTCACCCAAAAGCGCCGGCCGCCCTTATAGGACGCGAAGGTGATTCGGTGCCAGTCGGCGGCCCATTCGTTGTTGTCCGGCGCCTTATAAGGATTACGCGCGGGATCGTTCAAGCCGGTCAGTTGCGCCTCCAATTCCGGGGCTAACGCCATGGCACGCGCCTGATTTCGATGCGCCGCGGTCAATGGCCCGGCGCTCTCCGGCAGTTCGACCAAACGCGATCCCAAATGGTTGATGCCCCCATTGGTCACGGCAATCGACGCGTCGATCGGATCATCCGGTGCGTAGACAGGCGCGATTCCACCTGACGCCTGACTGGAATCGCGCGCCCCGTGTGCGCCAAAGTCTGCGTCGAAAGCACGTGGTAGCGCAGGCGCATTTACTTGGATCGTCTGCCCGGTCGCGAAACTTGCCTGGGCCATCTTCTGAACGCCTCCCAGCGCCGTGCCTTCCCACGTCGACTCACCGTTCGCGAGCAATTCGTAGGTATAAGCCGGCGGCATTCCCACCCGGTGCCGCCCAGCCTCGCGTTCGCGGATGGTGAAGACCCGCTGGAAGAATCTGGACCCGAGTGCCGCGAGCGCCGGCACGGTTCTTTCACAGGCACGCCTTTTCTCGGGGAGGATCTGGCGCGACGTCTCGGCCGTGCAAGTGAGCTGGGAGCGCTCTGGCACAAGCTCCATAATCGACACCATGTTCGCAACACCCTGCCAACCGATTCCTTGCACACTGCTCATGCCCACGGTTTGATCTTCGGGCGAGAAGTACAAGTAGACATTGCCGCGGTTGTCCCGCTCGGTAAAGCTCACCGCCTGGCCGTCCAACGTGGTCCCGCATTGGTCGCCCGTCCAGCGCAGCCCCCCAATGCACGCGGACTTGACCGGGTCCGCCATGTCCGCCATGGCGGGCATCGTGTTGGGCCGGCTGCCCAAGAATTGCGTAATGTTGGCGAGCGTCTGCAGACGGGCGAGCGTGGTCTGCTGGTTGTGGTACACGAGTGTGTTTTCAAGAAAGGTCTCGACGAGGCTGTAGGGCGAACTCATCATCACCAGCGCATCGATCGGCCGCTCGCCCTCATCCTTGAGAAACGCATTGGCCAGCAACGTGATCAAGGTTCCCTGGCTGTGGCCCACGACATTGATGGAGTCGTTCAAGCCGTCGCTTCCGCTCTGACCCTTGTAGCCGCGAATGGACTTCACCAGCGCCGCCAGTCGCAACGCGGCCAGCACCATGTATCGGCGGGCTGGCGCGGGCATCAGCGGGTGGCCGGGTGATCCGAAAACCGGATTGACCGGCATGGCCCCGAGTAGCCTTCCCGAGAATCCGGGCCCAAACATGTCAGGAATATTTGTCGTGGCATTGGCGAACATCCCGCCTTGCTTGATGCCGTCCTTGTCCAGCCGGTTGCCGAAGCGGTCCAGCCATTCGCCATGCGTCGTTCTTTTGTTGATGACTCGCTCTTCCTCGCGGAAACCCCAGTAAAAAGGAATGACCACGCTGCGCGAGCGACCACCCAGCTTGCCTGCCAACGGCAGGCGGCGGTAGTACGCCACGTCGGGTAAATCGGCTGCGCCATTGTCATCCTTCGGCGATGTGTAGATCGCCGGATTCAGCGCCGCCATGTTGCGTCCGCCCCGCGCCGTGGTCAGATGATCCAGCCGTTCGTTCAGCCCCTCGCATATTCCCTCCTCCTGGTCGGCATACGAGCCCGCCAGATCGTTGACGCCATGGATCAGGATGACAATGCAGGGCTTGGGTTGCTGTATCTGCGCATAGGCCGGGCCCGCGTCGGGGGCCACCAACGCTTTGGTTTGCCCCGTCAGGGGAATGTGGTGGGTCATCGATCTGCTTTCCTCGAGTGGTGATCGCGAGTTGAGTAGAGAGACGACCACGCGCCTGCTCGTCGACTCTTCTGTAAGGGCGGGTAGACGGCTTTGGTTGGCCGCGTCGAGTTCAGGAGGCCGTGGGGCGAATTCCGGCCGGCAACAGAAAAGTTTCCGTTAAACGGGGTCTGTTGAACCTAAGGAATTTTCGAAAGTGCGGTGTTCGTCGTTGATTGCGACGGGTCGGATCAAAGTTCTTGATCCCATCCCTAAAGTCGCCGCTTCCGCCTGCCGTTAGCGGATTGCGGCCGGGGATTTCCAGGCCGACTAGCAACCCGCTGGCCCTCCGGCCCGCGTATCCAGTAAACGAGCATGAAGATAACGTCGCTGCGCAACCGCATTTTGCTTATTACCTGCTTTACGGTGGTGGGAGCGCTTACGCTCTCGGGCCTCATCACCTACCAGATCGTGCGCGACAACATGATGTCCACCATCGCCGCGACTCTGAACGCCGTGGCCTCCGGCAACGCCAGCGCCATCGAGCGCTGGTCGGCGGACAAGGCGCAGGCCGTCGACGCCACGGCGAAGGTGGTCGAAAAAGGCGATCCCCGGGGCCTGACCAAGCTCATGGGCGAGACCAACGGCTTTCCCATCACCACCGTCGGCTGGTCCGACAAGACCTTCTTTTCCACCACCAAGACCGCGGCGGATTACGACCCGACCGCGCGGCCCTGGTACAAAAGCGCCGTGTCCGCCGGCAAGCTGACGATCACCAAGCCCTACGGGGACTCCAGCACCGGCGTGCTGTACGTGGCGTTCACCGCCCCGATGATCCGCGACGGCCAGACGACTGGCGTGCTGAGCGGCGCCGTGCCGCTGGATGGCGTGAAGGACATCATCAAGGCCATCCACCCCACTCCGTCCAGCAGCGCGTTTGTGCTGGGCACGGACGGCCAGGTGATTTCGCACCTGAACGACAAGCTGGCCCTGAAGCCGTCGACCGACATCGCCCCGGGCCTGAACACCGACGCGATCGCGGCAATGGCCCGCGACGGCGCCGCGCCTGTCGAGATCGTGCTGGACGGCGCGCAGAAACTGCTGAAGGCGCGCCGCATTCCCGGCACGGACTGGTATCTGGTCGTGGCGCTGGACAAGACCGAAGCCACCGTCGGCCTGACGCAGGTGCTGCACGCGACGCTGATCTCGCTGGTGGTCCTGACGCTGGTGGCCGTGGCCATCGCCAGCGTGATCACGTCGCGCGCCTTCAAGCGCCTGTCCGCCGTGCGCGACGCCATGGACACCATCGGCTCGGGCGACGGTGACATGACGCACCGCCTGGCCGTGGTCGGCCACGACGAAGTCGCGCAGATTTCGGCCTCGTTCAACGCCTTCGTGGAAAAGATCACCCACGTCATGCGCGAAGTGCGCAGCGGCGTGCATTCGATGAGCGCCGCCACGCGCGAGATCGACATGGGCAACCGCGACCTGTCGCAGCGCACGGAAACGTCGGCCGCATCCCTGGAAGAGACATCCTCTGCGCTGACCGAGCTGGCCTCCAGCGTGCGCCAGACCGAGGAAACCGCCGAGCACGCGACGCGACTGGCCGACGAGGCCAGCGCGGTTGCCGCCCGCGGCGGCCAGGTGGTGAAGGACGCCGTCACCACCATGGACGAGATCTCGCAATCGTCGCAGCGCATCACCGAGATCATTCGCGTGATCGACGGCATCGCGTTCCAGACCAACATCCTGGCGCTGAACGCGGCGGTCGAGGCCGCGCGTGCCGGCGAACAGGGCCGCGGCTTTGCGGTCGTGGCGGGCGAAGTGCGCACGCTGGCGCAACGCAGCGCGTCGTCCGCGCAAGAGATCAAGACGCTGATCGAGGCGTCGGTGCAGAACGTGAAGAGCGGCACGCAACGCGTGCAGGCCGCCGGTTCGACCATGACCGAGATCGTTGACGGCATCAACCGCGTGCAGCGGATGGTGAGCGAGATCCACGGCGCCATGGCCGAGCAAAGCACGGGGCTGGGGCAGATCGACCGCTCGGTCGCCGACATGGACCAGGCCACGCAGCAGAATGCCGCGCTGGTCGAGCAATCGACGGCGGCTTCCGGCATGTTGAGCGATCAGGCGCGTGTGTTGGCCGATGCGGTTGCGCGATTCAAGCTGCGCGAGGAAGAGACGGCCAGCGTAGGCCGCCTGATCGCGCTGCCGCAGGGTTGATCCGAATAGTCCGGCGCGGGGTTACCCCGCCGCCGGACCGATCTGCTTGAGGACGGCCACAGCAGTCGCAATGACCTGCCCGTCCGTGCTCAAGTCCCCCTGCATGAACACCAGCGACGACGTGGCCCGCACCACGCGGCCGCGCACTTCCAGAAACTGTCCTTCGCGCGCCGCCGCCAGAAAATGCGTGTCCAGCTGCACGGTCACGCAGGCGCGGCGGCCCAGCGCTTCCCACGCGATGGCGCTGACGCCGTGGTCCAACAGCGCGGTCAGCAATCCGCCATGCACCACGCCGGCGGGATTCAGATGGTCCGCGGTGGTCTGAAGGCCATAGGCCCAACCGTCTTCCTCCTTGCGCACCCACAACGGGCCGATCAAGCCCGCAAATCCCGGCAGCGTGCGCTTGCGCCACCCGGGCGGGACGGCGGAATCGTCAGCGGAAGGCGTGTTCATGCGATCAGCTCCGGGCAGCCATCAGTTGCGACAACGCGCGCGCCTCGCCCTGCAGTTCCGCCGCCAGCGATTCCACGCGCGCGGCATCGAGCTGTTCGGCCAAACCCGCGGCAACCAAGGCATGCGTCAGGCGCTGATGGCTGTCGAACACCGGCACCGCGATCACGACGACGCCGTTGATGTAGTTGTTGCGGTCGACGCTGTAGCCCTGCCGGCGCACGGCATCCACGTCGGCTTTCCAGACCGCGAACTCGGGCGCCTGATCCCAGCGCAAGGCCTTGAAGCGACGCTCCAGTTCCTTGTCCGATAGATCCGAAAACGCGGCAACCAACCGGCCCGTCGCGCTGATCAGCGCCGGAAAGCGGCTGCCCACGTCCACATGCAGCCGGAACGGCGCATTGGATCGCGACAGCGCCAGCACCACCATGTGATCGCTGCCGGCCACCTCGACGCCGATCGCGGTGACGCTGGCCGCGTTGGCAATGCGATCCAGCACCGGCTGCGCCAGCGCGGGAAACGGGTTGCTTTCGATCACGCTGCGCGCCAGCGTCAGCATGCCCACGCCCAGGCTGTAGCGCTTGGCGCCGGGATCGACCTTCACCAGGCCTTCTTCCACCAGGACGCGAAGAATGTGCAGGCAGGTGCTGGTCACCATGCCCAGTTCCTGCGAGATGGCCTTCAACGTCATGGGCTCGCCGCCCCGGCCCAAGAGGCGCAGGATCGCGATCGATCGCGTCACGGCCGGCACCGGCCGCACGCGCGGACCGGCGGCGGCAAGTTCCGGGCTACTGGTTTCACTCATCGGTTTCTCCGTTTTTATTGCGGCAAGCATACCGTGCGGCGCGGCCGATGCGGGCGCTCCCCACTGGCTTTTAATTGTCTATGTACAATCAATAAACGTCATTGACAATTTAATTTGCGGCGCGCATAGTGGATTCCACAGGATGCCGATCCACACAGGTACGACGAAATGACGAAGCTGACCGATACCCTTTCTTACGCGGACGCCCAGGCGCTTTGCGCCTCGGACAAGCTCTGGGAGCTGTTCGATGGCAACCGCGAAACCATGAACATCGCGCACGAGTGCATCGACCGGCACGCGGACAAGGCCGAGCCGGCGATCATCCTGGTGCGCGCCGCAGGCGGGGACGAGACCTACTCATTCCGCCAGATCGCCGAGGAATCCTCGCGCTTCGCCCACTACCTGGTTGAGCAGGGCATCCGCGCCGGCGACCGCGTCGCCGTCATGCTGGAACCGTCGCTGCCGTTCTACGTGGCCATGTTCGGCGCCATGAAGATGGGCGCCATCGCCGTGCCGCTCTTCACGCTGTTCGGCCCCGACGGCATCCGGCTGCGCGTGCAGGACTGCCGGCCGCGCATGCTGGTGACCAACGCCGAAAAGGCCCCGCTTGCCGCCGGCGGCGAAGACATGCGCGTGGTCATTGCCGACGACGCCTTCCTCGGCTCGCTGGCCGGATACCCGTCCCATTACGAATGCCGCACGCGCGCCGACGATCTGGCTATCTTCCAGTACACGTCGGGCACCACGCGCGAGCTGCCCGACGCCGTCAAGCACACGCACCGCGCCCTCGTCACGCTGATGCTGGCCGCGCTGTACGGCACCGGCATCCGTCCCGGCGACCGCTACATGTGCCCGTCGTCGCCCGCGTGGGGCCACGGTCTGTGGCACGGCACGCTGGCGCCGCTGGCCCTGGGCGTCACCATTGGCGCGTATGCCGGCAAGTTCAACGCCGAACGCCTGCTGCAGGCCTTGCAGGACCATCGTTTCACCAACATCTCCGCCGCCGCCACCCACTACCGGATGATGCGCAACAGCGGCGCGGCCGGACGCTATCGCTATCACCTGGACAAGGTGTCCTTCACCGGCGAGCCCATCGACAGCGAGACCGCCGCCTTCGTCGAAGCGACCTTCGGCCGGCCCGTCTGCAGCATGTACGGCACGACGGAAATCGGGGTGTGCCTCGTCAACTATCCCGGCGCGCCGGACTTCACCGTCAAGGCCGGCTCGCTGGGCAAGCCCGTGCCCGGACTGCGCGTGGAAGTGCAGGACCCCAACGGCCAGCCCTGCGCGCCCGGCGAAACCGGCGAACTCAAGCTGTGGCGCCGCGACGCCTGGGTCGCCACCAAGGACCTGGGGCGCGTCGACCAAGACGGCTACTTCTGGCACGGCGGCCGCGCCGACGACGTCATCATCTCGGCCGGCTGGACCATGAGCGCCGTCGAAATCGAAGACGCCATCCTCAAGCACCGCGACGTGGCGGAGGCCGCAGCGATCGGCGTGCCCGACCCGCTGCGCGGCCAGGTCGTCAAGGCCTTCGTGGTGTCGGCACGCCCCGGCGACGACGCCTTCGTGCAGGAAATCCAGGACGCCGTGCGCAGCCGCCTGGCGCAGCACGAGTACCCGCGCCAGGTGGTGTTCGTGGCTGAACTGCCCAAGACGCCCGCTGGAAAGATCCATCGCAGGAAATTGCGGGAGCAAGAGCTTGCGACCGCCGACACCACGCCCGCCGGCGCCGCCCACGCCTAGGGCTACCCGGCACAGGCCACCTCTCAAACCCAGGAGACATCATGCTGACCCAGACCAAGACCGAACGCAGCTTTCCCAAGATCACCGAACGCGGGCTGGACGAGCTGCGCGAACGCATTGGCGTGAAGATCGGCGCCACCGCCGAGCCGTGGTGCTACGAGGCCACGCGCGACAACATCCGCCACTACGCCCACGGCATCGGCGACGACAATCCGCTGTGGTCGGACCCGGAATACGCGGCCAAGACCCAGCACGGCGGAATCATCGCGCTGCCCAGCTTCCTGTTTGCCACCAGCCGCATCGTGTCCGGCTACGTGGGCGGGCTGCCCGGCGTGCACGCCATGTGGTCGGGTGCGGACTGGACCTGGCACAAGACGGTCAAGCGCAACGACACCATTTCCACCGAAGCGCACCTGAAGAACCTGATCGAACACCAGACCCGCTTTGCGGGCCGTGCCGTGCAGCAGATCTATCACGTGGACTTCTTCAACCAGGACGGCGACAAGGTTGCCGAGGCCGACAGCTGGTGCTTTCGCACCGAACGCGACCACGCGCGTGAACAGGGCAGCAAGTACGCGGAAGTCCGCGCCCGCGAGCCGCGCCGCTACAGCCCCGAGGAAATTAAGGAAGCCTACAAGCTCTACGCGCAGGAAGAAGTGCGCGGCGCCACGCCCCGCTACTGGGAAGACGTGAAGGAAGGCGAGGAACTGCCCGTGATGTTCAAGGGCCCGATGACGGTCACCGGCTTCATCGCCTTCGCGCAGGGCTGGGGCGGCCTGTATATCCGCGCCAACAAGCTGGCGTGGCAGCTCATCGACGCGCATCCGGGCGTGGGCATCACCAACCGCTTCGGCATTCCCGATGTGCCCGAGCGCGTCCACTGGGAAGAAGACTTCGCGCTGGAAGTCGGCGCGCCCGGCGCCTACGACTACGGTCCCGAGCGCAACTCGTGGCTGACCCATCACCTCACCAACTGGATGGGCGACGCCGGATTCCTGCGCAAGTCCACGTGCAAGATCCGCCGCCATAACCCCGAGGGCGACATGCTGTTCTTCAAGGGCAAGGTGGTCCGCAAGTACGTGGAGGACGGCCGTCACCTGGTCGAGATCGAACAGGAAGCGCGCAACCAGGACGACGAGCTTTCCGTGCTGGGGTCCGGTGTGGTCGAATTGCCTACCCGCGCCTGACCGGCGGCAACCCCAAGACGAGGTGGGCGATGTCTGATTCATCGGAACATGCTGCACCCTGCCCCGAGGCCCGTCCGCGGGGCGCGCTGGACGGCCTGCGCGTCATCGACCTGTCGCGCGTCCTGGCCGGCCCGCTGTGCACGCAGATGCTGGCGGACCAGGGCGCGGACGTCATCAAGGTCGAGCCGCCCGGCGGCGACGAGACGCGCACGCTGGGCCCGCCGGTCAACGAGGACGGCGACGCCGCCTACTTCACCGCCGTCAACCGCGGCAAGCGCGCCATCGGGCTGGACCTGTCCAAACCCGCCGGCCGCGACGTACTGCTGGCGTTGCTGGCCGACGCCGACGTGCTGATCGAGAACTTCATCCCGGGCACGATGGCCAAGTGGGGCCTGGACTACGAGGCGGACCTGAAACCCCGCTTTCCCCAACTCATCCACTGCGCCATCACGGGCTTTGGCGATGACGGGCCGCTGGGCGGCATGCCCGGCTACGACGCCGTGCTGCAGGCCATGTGCGGCTTGATGAGCATCAACGGCGATCCGGCCGGCGGACCCACCCGCATCGGCGTGCCCATCGTCGACCACCTGACGGGCTACACCGCGCAGTCCGGCATCCTGCTGGCGCTGTATCACCGGGCGCGCACGGGTCTTGGCCAGCGGGTCGAGGTCACCTTGTTCGACACCGCGCTCAGCCTGCTGGTGCCGCATGCCGCGAACTGGATGCACACCGACCAGACGCCGGGCCTCTTGGGCAGCGCGCATCCCAACATCGCGCCGTATGACCGCTATGCCTGCCGCGACGGCGAGGTCTTTCTGGGCGTCGTCAACGACCGCCAGTTTCGCCGCTTTTGCGATTACGCGGGCCTGGCGTCATTGCCGGACGATCCGCGCTTTGCCACCAACCGCGCGCGGCTGACAAATCGCGACGCGTTGCGGGACGCAATCGAAAGCGCCCTGGCGTCGCGTCCGCGCGACGCGTTGTGTGCGGAACTGATGAAGCTTGGCGTACCCGCCGGCCCGGTCAATAGCGTGCCAGAAGCCTTTGCGCAGGCGCACACCGCGCACCGCGGCATGCGCGTCGATCGCGCCGGCTATCACGGCATCGGTTCCGCAGTGCGGCTGTCGCAAGCGCCCGCGCGCGTGGACAGGCTGCCGCCCGCCTATGCGCAGCACACCGTCGAAGTCCTCCGGGAGGCCGGCTTCGGCGACTCACAGATCGCGGCGTTGCAGGAACAGGGCATCCTGCCGCGATGGCCGCCTCCCAAGCCCTAGCCGCACCCCATGCAGCCATATATAAAAACGAGGAGACCACCATGAAGACCTTACGCCTGATCGCCGCGCTCGCGGCGCCGCTGCTGTTTGCGCAGCCCGCCGCGGCCGCCGACAGTTATCCCTCCAAACCCGTCAAGATCATCGTCCCCTACCAGGCCGGCCAAGGCACCGACGTCGCCGCCCGCTACCTGGCCGAGTACCTGGCCCGCGACCTGGGCCAACCCTTCATCGTGGAGAACCGCCCGGGTGCGGGCGGCAACATCGGCGCATCCGAAGCCGCGCGCGCCGCGCCGGACGGCTACACGCTGCTGATGGGCACCAACGGCACGCACGTGCTGAACCAGTACATGTACGCGTCCACCAACTTCGATCCGGAGAAGGACTTCGCGCCGGTCATGCTGGTCAGCTCGTTTCCCATGGTGCTGCTGACGACTCCGTCCTCGCCCTACGCCAGCCTGGCCGACCTGCGCAATGCGTCCAAGGCCAAGCCCGACAGCGTCAACGTCGGCATGCCCAGCACCACCGCGCGCCTCGTGTACGAACTGCTCAAGCAGCAAGGCGTCAACAGCGTCCGCGGCATCCCCTACAAGGGCTCGGCCACCGCCACCACGGACCTGTTGGGCGGCCAGGTGCAGGTCGGCATCGACACGGTCAGCGCCGCGCGCTCGTTCATCACCAGCGGCAAGCTGCGTCCGCTGGCGGTGACCTCGTTGAAGGAGTCAGCCCTGTTGCCTGGCGTACCGTCGGTGGCGGGACAGGGGCTGGATGGGTTTCAGGTGATCGCATGGAACGGCCTGTATGCGCCGAAGGGCACGCCGCCGGCGGCGATCAAGCGATTGAATGAGGACCTGGCCAAGATCCTGGCGCGTCCGGAGGTCCGGCAGAAGCTGCTGGATCTGGGGCATGAACCGGGCGGCGGCACGCCCGAGGAGTTGGCCGCGTTTGCACGCAGCGAACGGCAGAAGTGGCAACCGCTGATCGAGCAGGCAGGGCTGAAGGCGGAGTAAGTTCGGCATGTACTCCAACTATTAGCCATGCCACGCGGCGCAGGCCGATCCGCTGCGCCGCGACTGCGACTGAAACCCGCTGCCCTACGACCGGAGTGCAGCAAGCCTCAACCCGCCAACCGCCAACGCGGCCATCGCCAGCGCGCACAACACGGCGGCCGTCACAAACGTCGCGTGCAACCCGGCCGACAGCTCGGCGGGCGCGGCATGAGCCAGCGCAGTTGCCCCGGCGCCCACGGCAAACACCGCGCCCATCGCCGACGCACCTGTAATCAACCCCAAGTTGCGAGACAGGTTCAACATGCCAGACACGGCGCCGCGTTCGTTGCCGGCCGCCCCGGCCATGACCGCGGTGTTGTTGGCCGCCTGAAACAGCGCATACCCAGCCGTCAGCACGCCCAACGCGACCACATATCCCGTCACGCCGAACGCTTCCGACGCAACGGGAAGCATCGCCGATGCACCCGTCATTGCCATCAGCGCGGCGAGCGTCATCGGCCGGGCGCCAAACCGGTCCACGCAGCGCCCCGCCGGCACACCTGCCAGAGCAGCGATGAGCGGACCGCAAGACATTGCCATCCCGACGCACATTGCGTCCAACCCCAACGCCCCGGCCAGATAGAACGGCCCAACCACCAGGGTGGCCATCATCACCGTCGCGACCAGCGCGTTGGCCGCGAAGCCGCCCGCCAGCACGGGATCGGCCATCATCGCCGGACGCACCAGCGGATGTGCCGTCCGCGACTGCACCCACGCAAACAGACCGGCGCAGCCCGCCGCCGCCGCAAGCAGGACAACGTTGGCCGTGCTGAAGCCGCCGCGTCCGAGCGTCATGGACAGCGCGTAGACCGCCAACGTCAGCGCCAGCAGCGCACTGCCCAGCCAATCAAAACGAAGCGTCTGCGGCGCGACGCGTTGCGGATCGCGGGGCAGATGCCGCCACGCCAGCCAGAACGCCAGCAGACCCAGCGGCAGGTTGATGAGGAAGATCGCCCGCCATCCCGGACCGGTGATCAGCGCGCCGCCCAGTGTCGGACCGAGCGCAGTGCCGGCTGCCGACATCGTGCCCAGCAGGCCCATCGCGCTGCCCGCCCTTCCCTTCTGCGTTGCCTCACCGGCAAAGGCCATGGCCAGCGTCATCAGCACAGCCGCGCCCAACCCCTGCGCGGTGCGCGCAGCCACCAGCATCCACAGTCCGGGCGCGGCTGCGCACAGCACGGAAGCGACCGTGAACCAAACCATTGCCGCCAGCATCAGGCGCCGCCGGCCGATCAGGTCGCCCAGCCGTCCGGCGCTGACCACGGCGGTCGTGATGGCCAGCAGATACGCCAGCACCACCCACTGCACCGACTGAAATGAGGCGCCGAATGCCTGGACGAAGTCGGGCAGGCCTACGTTGGCGATGCTGGTGCCCAGGGACGCCAGCAGCATCGACAAGGACAGGCAGGCCAACAGCGGGAGACGGGACGGGGATGGCGTTAGGGGCCAAGCGGAGAGCGACATGATGGCGACGTGCAAAGGGAAACGGAACTCCAGCGTATGCCTCTCCCAGGCGTGGCGGAAGACGCAGCATTTGCAGTGAATACCTGCATACGACGCCATGCCAAATTCCCGCGCGTTTTTTGCCGGCATGCTACGTTTGCCAGATGTCCGCGCCCGACCTCAACCTGCTCATCACCCTGGACGCGCTGCTCTCCGAAGGCAGCGTGGCCGGCGCCGCCAGGCGGCTTCGCCTGAGTCCTTCCGCCATGAGCCGTGCCTTGGCGCGGCTGCGTGACACCACGGGCGATCCCCTGCTGGTGCGGGCCGGGCGCGGCCTGGTTCCCACGCCCCGGGCGCTGGCGCTGCGCGAGCAGGTGGGCGGGCTGGTCAGGGATGCACAAGCCGTGCTGCGCCCCGCGGAAGGCCTGGATCCCGCAGCGCTCTCGCGCACGTTCACCCTGCGCATTACCGACGGCTTCGTTGAAAACTTCGGAGCCCGTCTGCTCACCCTGATCGAAGACCAGGCGCCGGGCGTTCGATTGCGCTTCATGCAGAAGCTGGACAAGGACAGCGCACCGCTGCGCGAAGGCGCGGTGGACCTGGAAACAGGCGTGGTGGGCCAGTCGGCCAGCCCGGAGCTGCGCACTCGCGCGCTGTTTCAGGACCGGTACGTCGGCGTCATGCGCGCGGCCCATCCGCTGGCGCGCGGCAACGTCACGCTGACGCGGTACCTGGCAGCCCGCCACGTCCTCGTGTCGCGCCGCGGACGGGAGTCCGGACCTATGGACGACGCGCTGGCGCAATCCGGCCGCGCGCGCCACATCGCCACCGTTGCCGGCGGCTTTTCGACGGCGCTGGCATTGGTCCGCGAAACCGATTTGATCGCCACCGTGCCCGAACGGCACACCGGCACGCTCCGCGAGGGCATGCGCAGCTTTGCGCTGCCGTTTGCGATGGCGCCATTTACGGTGTCAATGCTATGGCATCCCCGGATGGACGGCGATGCCGCGCATCGCTGGCTGCGCGGCATCGTGCTTCAGGCTTGCGGGGCAGACGCGCCCCGGTAGGGTTGCCCCACCCGCGTTATTGCTTGGGCGCGCTCGCCACCAACGCGTCGAACTGCTTGTCCAGTTCCGCCAGCGAATCGCGGATATGCGCGCGGCGCGCCTTGATCCACTTGTCCTGCGCGGCCAGTTGCTCGCGCGCTTCCTGGATCATGCGCTCCATTTCCTTGGGCTGCGGACCGCCGATGGTGGCGCGGTTCTTCACGATGGCAACCGGGTCCAGGGTCGAACGGAACTCGGCCTCGCTCATCGGCAGGTCGGCGCCGTACTTCGAGTCCTTCATTGCATCGGCGTAAATGCGGCGCGCCTGCTCATACGGAAAATCCAGCGGCTTGATGTTGTTCGCCTTGGCGTACGACACGACCTCGGAGGCAAAATGATGCCCCGCGCGGAACGGCAGCTTGTACTTGTGCATCAGCACGTCCGCCAATTCCTGCGAGGCCGTCCAGTCGCTGTTCAGCTCTTCCAGCGCGCGGTCCGGGCTGATGACCATGGCCTTGAGCACGCGGTCCCAGCGCTTGAGCGCCGAAATGCCGCTGTCGACCATCGCGGAATTCTGCTTCACATCCTTGGGATCGCTCATGCCGGGCGTGATGTTGTGTGTTTGCAGGACGGGTCCCATCGCCAGCGTCACCGCCGTGGACGCATCGCTGCGCGTGTCGTTGAGCAGGCCGGGATTGCGCTTTTGCGGCATGGCGCTGGACACGTAGGTATTGCCGCCGCCCTCTTCCAGCAGGATCCACGGACGCGACTGCGCGTATTGGGTCATCACGTCCTCGACGAAATTGCCCGTGCGCAGCGCGATGCTGGTGACGATGGACGCGACCTCAACGGGCTGGTCCATGGACGAGATCTGCGACGCGTCGTACGCGTTGTCGACCAGTGCCTCGAAGCCCAGGTATTGCGCCATGCGCTTGCGGTCGAGCGGCCAGCTCGTGCCGTTCAGCACGGTCGTGCCCATGGGAGAGCGGTCGATGCGCACGTAGGCTTCGCGGATGCGCTGCGCATCCCGTGCCAGACCGGCAGCCTGGCCCAGCAGATAGTGCCCATAGCTGTTGGGCTGCGCGGCGACGCCGTTCGTGTAATTGGGAACGATGGTGCCCGCGTGCTTGGCCGCCAGTTCCACCAGGGTGGTGGATGTGGCGTTCAACTGGTCCGCCAGATCCAGCAGCTTGTCGCGCAGGATGGCACTGCGGTAGGTGGCGTGCATGTCCTGGCTGGAACGGCCGGCGTGCAGCAAGGTGATGTCCTCGCCGGCGGCCTTGATCAGCAGGGGCTCAAAGGTGATGACGGTGGCCGGCCGCTTGGCGCCGGGCTGGTTGCCGTCATGGATGACTTTCGCGACGCCGGCCGCCAGGCGCGGCGCCATGGACTTGTCCAGCAGGCCTTCGTCGGCGTTGATCACCACCGTGGCCTTGTTCATTTCTCCCAGCCAGAAAAAGGGGTCGCGGGGCGGAGATTGCTGCGCGGTGGCCGCATTGCCGGCCAGCGTTAACACCAGGGCGGCGCCCAGGGTCGGAAAAAACTGTCTCATGGCGTTCTCGTTATAGGGGGGGCCGGACAGTGTATCGAAGGTGCTTTGCCCAGGACATCCTGTATTGCACGGAGGCGGGGGTGTTGGATATGCCGTGTGGGACGGTGGCTCATACGGGTCGGTGTCAGACACCTAACACTACGTTGGGTCGCACGGGTCGGTGTCAGACACCCTGGGGAGGTCGCCGTCAGCTTGTGGCGGCAATTCAGCGGGTGTCAGACACCTTGCACTACGTTGGGTCGCACGGGTCGGTGTCAGACACCTGGCAGTTCAGCGGTGTCTGACCTTGGCCGGCATGCAATTTCAAGGTGTCTGACACCCATCAGCACAGATCGCCGTATTGATACGGTGCCTCGAGGGTGTCTGACACCTTGCCAACCGAAGATAGGTCCCACACACACAAAAAAAAACCGGCCCCAAAGAGGCCGGCTTTCGCACCCAATCGAAGACGGATCGCCTTAGAAGCGCCAGCTCACGTTGACGGTCCCGGTGTTCTGACGGTTGCCGTCGCCAAACTGACCCGAGTACGCCAGGCCCAGCGTGGCGTTCTTGCTCATCGCCAGATCCACGCCCACTTCCATCACGGCTGCGTCACGCGCCAGCGGGTTGCCCGCGACGGTGAACGGCTGGCTGCCGTCGAACGACATCGTGGCTTCCGGGTTGACGTCGCCGTACGCATGACGCCAGCCCAGCATGCCGCGCAGGCGGCCCGCGGTGTCCTTCACATCGAAGGTGGTCTGCGCGCGCAGGCCCAGCGTGGTGGTGCCCACATTGTTGGTGCTGCTCTTGCCGCTCAGCGCGGCGTCACCACCCGATTCCGAGAAACCGCGGGTGCGCAGGTCGCTGAAGTCGGCGCCGAAGAACGGTTCCAGCGTGACGCGGTCGTTCAGCGGAATCGCGTAGCCCACGTCGGTGAAGACCTGGCCGGTGCTGGCGCTGTAGTCAGCCTTCAGTTCCTGGTACTGGCCAGCCGCGTTGATGTTGCGCTTGCTGTCGATGTCATGCCACGTGTAGGCCAGGCCAGCGGTGAAGTTGATCTTGCCCGAGCCAACTTCGAACGACTTGCCGCCGTAGAAGATCGCGCTGTAGCTGTTCACATCCGACTTGGCGGAACGGTCGTCCACGGTGATGCGGCTGTCGGTGTAGCCAAACGCGCCACCCAGACGCCAGCCGTTGCCCACGCCGTGATCGCCGCCGACGAAGATGCCGACGTCGCGTTCACGGGACTTGGCCACGTTGCCGTTGCCGTCCATCGTGCGCCAGTTGCCAAAGGCCTGCGCCCACAGCGGCTGCGCGTTCGAGCGCGGCAGCATCGAGGCGTCGCCGCGGCCGACTTGCGCCGTGGGCGGGCCCGGGATGAAACCGGCGTTCATGTTGGCGCGCAGTTGTGCGGTCGGCAGGCTGGCGACGTTGTTGCTGACGTTCTGCATTGCCCCAACGCTGCTGCCGAACGATTCGCCGGACAGGTCGGCAAACACGCCGGCCGGGGCGCCGTTGGGCAGGTTCAGGACACGCGTGTACAGCGAGCTGTTCTTGGGCAGGCTTTGCACGGCGTTTGCCGCCGAACGCTGGTTGCCGGTCACGGCCAGGTCGGCGAATTCGATCGGCCGGGTTCCGCTGTCGGTGTCGCCACCGCCAGTGCTGCCGTTGCCGACAGGCTTGCCCGGGTTGGGCTTGCTGTCCGGCTCGACAGGAACCTTCTTCATGTCCAACGTCAGCACGATCTGGTTGCCTTGCTGGTCCAGCGACGGCTGCAGGTAAGCCAGGTCGCTGGACAGGCTGTCGAAGTGGCCGTTGATGGTGGTGGCCGACAGGATGGTGTAGGCCGTCGAGGCGGCGTACGTGCCGCCTGAACCGACGTGCACGACGGAACCGGCCAGGTTGGCCGTGCCGTTGACGATAACGCGGTCTTTCTTGCCGTCTGCCGTCGCGTCGACGCGATAGGTGGAGCCCGGCTTGAAGGTCAGGTCGCCGTTCACCGTAATGGTGCCGATGGGCGACGGGGGAGCGACGATGACCGAATTCACATTCGGCATCATCATCATGTTGTTCATCGGCGCAGCCGCGCTGGGCGACAGCGTGGCGCCCGACTCCAGCGTCGTGTCGCCCACGGTGCCGGAACCCGCGAGGGTGCCGTTGACCGTCAAATGACCACTCATGTAGCTGTTGTTCAGCGTAAGCGTCGCGGCCGGAGCGACGTTGATCTGGCCGATGTCGAACTTGGACGTGGCGCCAAAGTCGCCATTGATGTTCATGATGGCGTTGGGACCCACGACGGTGCCCGTGATGCTGCCGCCGGCGATGTCCAAGGTGGACGTGCCAAGCATCACATTGCCTTGGATGGTGCCGTTGTTCACGATCGTCATCGGCGCGGTGGCGTTCTCAACGTCGATCGCGATACCGCTGGTGTTGGACGAGAGCGTGCCGTTGTTGACGATACCGCCTACCGAGCCGCCGTTGACGACGATGCTGTGCTTGAGGTTTGCGTCATTGATGATCTTTCCGACGACCGTGCTCCCGGAGAGGACTTCGATACCGACACCAAGCCCGTACGAGCCGCCAAACTCACCCTTGTTGTGGATGTCGCCGAGGACCACAGCGCCGTCCGTCAGGCTGATGCCGGCGCGATTGCTGGTCACGACCTTTCCGGCCTCGTTGACGATCGAACCGCTGATGCTCGATGCCTGCACCTTGATGCCGCCGAGCTGGCTGTATTGAGCGGGCCACAGCGTACCGTTGTTAATAACACTGCCGCCAACCATCGAGTTGTTTTCGATGGTGATGGAGGTGTAATTTCCGGTGTTTTCGATATCGCCGTTCTCAGTGCCAGCGTTCAAGTTGTAGTCGATAGGCTGCGCAAGAGCCAAAGGCGCGGAAAACGGCAGGCTCAGGCTAAGCAAAACGGCAATGCGGGTAAGCGGAAAGCGGCGAGACATTTTGTAGTGACCATGTAAATTTCGTGTCTGAAATGTACCGATCATTGCAAAACAGAATCTGAGCGAATCTGAGCGGTTTGTAAGATCCGAGACGCCTCCACCTCAAATCGCCACAATTAGCCCGAAAAGTGGGCGTTTTTCCGGTTTTTGACTCTATTTATTCAGTCCGCAGGCAGAAACAAATAGATGCTTTTACGCAACAATTGCCCTTTTTTCAGGGGTAACTCTTGCGCCGTCCCCACTTTCAAACCGCCCCCGACTGCGGCAACTTGAGGCAAAAACACACCGGCTTGTCACCGCCCGCCGACTCCAACATCACGGATCCGCCCAACCGTTCCGCAATCGAACTCACCAGATACAAGCCCAGCCCTGCACCCGGATGACGCATTGCGTTGTGTCCCCGGTAGTATTTCTGGAACAACCGCTCCTGCTCCGCGAGCGGAATGCCGCTGCCCGGGTTCGCCACGGCGATGCGCAGCATGGCGCCGTCCTCGCGCACCGACACGCTTACCGTCCCCCCCTCGTCACAATGCCGGTCCGCATTGGCCAGCAGGTTGCGCAGCGCGATCCGCAGCATGCCCGCGTCGCAGTCCAGGGTCTGGATTCCCGTCTCATACCTGGTTTGCACCCGCCCCGGCGGATACTCGCTCGCCAGGTCCTGCAGCAGCGCCGGCAGATCGCACCGGGTCGTGCGCAGTTCGGCGCGCGGTTCGCGCATGCGGTCATCGGTCAGGTATTCGTCCACCAGCGCCAAAAGGCGTGTGGCCGCATTGCGGATGTTGGCGCAGCGCGCCAGGCTCTTTTCCAGCGGCGCGGCAAGGTTGCGGCCCAGCTGCTGGGCCGAGGTCGTGATGATCGCCAGCGGCGTGCGGAACTCGTGCGACACCATCGCCACGAACTCGCGCTGCTCCGTGAACATCTGCCGTTCCTTTTCCAGCGACGTGCGCAGCTCGCCTTCCAGCGCCACCCGGCGTTCGATCTCGCCTTGCATTTCGGCCGTGCGCAGGGCGACCTCGCGTTCCAGCCAGTGGCTGTGCTGGCGCGCCAGATCGGCCGCCAGGTTGGCCTGCTGCAGCTCGCGCACGCGGCGGCGCCGCTCGTAGCGGCCAACGATGAACAGGCTGAGCAGCAGCATGTGCAGCATCGTGCCCAGCGTGGAGACATACTCGGTAAAGGCGTTGACCGGAAACACCCCGAGGTTGCGCAGGAAGGCGATCAGCACGCCCAGGTAGAACACCCCGAACGCCAGCGCGAAAAAGCGCGCCGGCCGCCAGCCGCGCTTGAGCAGATACGCGGCCAGCGTGGAAAAGCCCACGATCACCAGCAGCGCCAGCCCCTGAATCGGCTGCATGCCGGCGCCGTAGTGGCCCGTCACGATCAGCGCGGAGCAGATTGCGGCAATGCCCCAGAACAGCCAGTCGAGCCAGCGCACGGCGCGCGGATAGAGCGCTTCCAGATTCAGTTGGCGGCAGGCGACACGCAGCGCCACCGGCAGGCTGACGGCAATGCCAACGCCCAGCAGCCGGTCGCTCCAGGCCACCGGCAGGCCGGTCAACTGCTGCACCAGCCCCAGCGACAGCACCTCGTTGAAGACGCAATTGCCGATGTAGGCCAGGAAAAGTCCGCTCATCGGCGCGCGCGTGACCAGCCAGAACGCTGCGTGCGCGCAGATCAGCAGCAGATAAAAGCCGAAATACAGCCCGAACAGCAGGCCCTCGCGGCGCGACTGGTTGTCGAACGCCAGCCGCTGCCAGACCTCCAGCCGCGTCGCCATCGCGTTCTTGCTCTGCAGCCGCACCAGGATGACGTACGCGCCCGGCTGCGACGGATTGAATTGGATCACGGGGCTGCGATAGTCCACCGGCCATTTGCGCCGCGCCAGATCCTCGCCGCTGCGTCCCAGCATCGTCCAGCCGCCGCCGTGGCCCACGTAGACGCGCGCGTCGTCCAGCAGCGCGTTGGTCAGGCGCAGCATCCAGCCGCCGTGCATGACCTTGTCGACCTGCACGGGCAGGCGCAGCCAGATCGTGGCAGGCGTAAATCCCGCGCTCAGGCTGCCTGGCAGCGGCGTCCAGTCATCCGAGCTGGCGGCGTCGCCCACGTCCAGGCGGCCATCCAGATCAATAAGGCGCTCAAGATGGCCGCCGGCATCCTGCACGCGTTCGACGCCATCCAGACGCAACGGCTCGGCGCGCGCCGGTGCGGCCGCGGCCAGCAAGCCCGCGAACAGGCAGGCCAGCAGCGCCAGCCACCGCATCGCCCTGGAGTAACATTCCCGTTTCATCAATCGCAATCTACGCAGCATTTCCGTGCAACCCGGCAGATTACACCAGCCCTCCACGCTGTATTTCGCGGGCGCCTCATGCCTGAAGTGATCCTGCTCGAAGACGAACCCGTGCTGCGCCAGGAGCTCGGCGAGTTCCTCGAAGAGCTTGGATACGCCCCGACGTGCGTGTCCAGCCTGCAGGAATTCGACCAGCGCTTCGACCCCGCCCGCCACCATCTGGCCGTCATCGACATCGGCCTGCCCGACGGGTGCGGCCTGGACCTGATCCAGCGCCTGCGCAAGGACGGCCAGCAAGTGGGCATCGTGGTGTTCAGCGCGCGCCAGACCGGGCCCGACCGGATTTCTGGCCTGGGCATGGGCGCCGACCACTATCTGGGCAAGGGCTGCGATCTGGACGAGCTGGCCGCCACGCTGGCCGCGCTGGTGCGCAGGCTGGGGCTGCCTCAGCCGGGCCAGGATCTGCCGCCGTTGAGCTGGCTGCTTGAAATCGGCCCCCGCCGCCTGCACATCCCGGGCGCGGCGGCCATGCCGCTGTCGCAGCAGGACCTGACCGTGCTGCATTGCCTGATGAGCCAGCCCGGCGAAAACATCAGCCGGCGCCAGATCGTCGAAGCCCTGGGCGCCGATTACCTGGAATACGATCAACGCCGGCTCGACACGCAGATGCGCCGGCTGCGCCGCCGCGTCGAAGCCCTGAGCGGCCAGACGCTGCCCGTCAAGACGTTGCGCAGCAGCGGCTATTGCTTCTATCAGCCGGCGCAGGTCAAAGGCTGACCCCGGCCGCGCCGCGCAATGGCCGCGCGTTCAGCGCGGGCGTGGCGTACAAGTTCTGATGGCGGGCCGTCTGCCTTAGAACTCCGTGCTCACGGACAACAGCACGGTCAGCGGCGCCCCGACCGTCAGGCCTTCGCGCGCCGCGGACTGCCAGTAGTTCTTGTTCAGGACGTTCTCGACCATCGCGCGGATGACGACGGGCTTGCCGTTGGCGTTGAATGCATAGCGCGCGCCCACGTCAAAGCGCGTCCAGCCCGGAATCTCCTGCGTGTTGGCGACGTCGACGATCTGCGAGCTGGTGCGCAGCATCCGCGCGGTCAGCGTAAGACCCGGCACAAACGGCGTATCCCATTCGGCTGCGGCGTTGAACTGCAGGCGCGGCACAGCGGGCGCTCGGTTGCCGTCGTTGAGCCCGCCCTCGGTGCGCGTCAGGCGCGCATCGGTGTAGGCCACGCCGCCCAGCAGGCGCACGCCATGCGTCGGCTCGCCCTGCACCAGGAATTCCAGTCCGCGGTTGCGCTGCTTGCCATTGGACACGTAGCGCAGGCTGGCAGGATCCAGATAGCTGCTGGGACGCTCGATCTGGAACGCGCTGAGCGTCGTTTCAAACTGGCCGAAATCGTATTTGGCGCCCACTTCGAACTGCTTGGAGATTTCCGGGGCGAACACTTCGCCCGCGTTGACGGCGCCCTCGGGTGCCGTCCCGCCCTGACTCAGACCCTCGATGTAATTGCCGTACAGCGCCAGCCGCTCCGTGGGTTTGACGGTCAATGCAAACGCCGGCGTGACGGCCGACTCGTTGTAGTTCGACGTCTGGCGGCCGGTCATCGCGTCGAAGTTGGTCGACTCCACGCGCTGGTGCCGCACGCCCGCGATGAACTGCACGCGGTCGTCGGCCATCGAGATCGTGTCGGCCAGCGCAATGCTGACCAGCCGAGAATCGCTGGCCCGCGGCAGATCCGACGGCCGCGCAATGTTCGGCTTGGGCAGATCCGCGGGGTTGTAGATGTTGGAAAACACCGTGCTGGACCGGATCCGCGCCGCCGAATAGTCGATGTCCAGCACGCTGGCGCTCAGCGCCGGCTCATGCTTGAGCGGGCCGGTCTGCAAGCGCCCCCGCACCCCGATCTCGCCCGTCTTGCTCAATAGCGACTCGTTCAGGCGGGCCGGCACCGCGCCAATGTCGCCGGCCTCGTTCAACATCAGCCAGCTCGTCTGCATGCTCTCAAAGCCGTGCTTGCGCGCGCCCACCGCGCCGTAGACAGTCCAGTCCGGCGACACGTCGTACTCGGCGCGCAACGCGCCCGACCATTCCTTGGTCTTCCAGTAGGTCCACGACGGAAAGAAGTTGCGGCGTGCGTCCGGCGCCCGGCCGATGTCCGTGCCCGAGGGCGGCGGGAACAGCAGGCCGCTGCGCGCATCGGTCGTGCGGTTCTGGTAATTGATGTCGCCTTCCACGCGCAGGCGCTCGCCCTGGTAGTCCAGGCCCAGCGCCACGGCGCCCAGGTCCTCCTTCGCACCGTCCATCGGCAGATCGCCGCCGCTGCCCGCCACGTTCAGACGCACGCCCCATTCCTGGCTGTCGCCATAGCGGCGCGACAGGTCGGCGTGCGCGCCGAACTGGCTGTCACTGATGTACGACACGGTGAAGCGGTTCAGGGGATCGGCGCCCGCGCGCTTGGGCACCAGGTTGATCGAACCACCCACGGAACCGTAGGGCGCCATGCCGTTCAGCAAGGCATTGGGGCCGCGCAGCACTTCGACGCGCTCCACGCCGATCAGCGAACTCGAATTGCGCGGAGACACGCCGTACAGGCCGTTGAACGACACGTCGTAATTGAACAGCGTGAACCCGCGGATGTTGAACTCGTCCCGCCCCGCGCCGCGCGAATACGTATTGCGCACCGTGGGGTCATTGACCAGCACGTCGCCGATGTTCTGCGCCTGCTGGTCCTCGATCAGCTTGGCGGTGTACTGCGTCGCGCTGAACGGCGTGCTCATGTCGTCGCGGTCGCCCAACAGGCCCAGACGACCGCCGCGCGCCACCTGCCCGCCGGGGTAGACGGGCGGCAGGCCGCTCGCCAGCCCCGAGGCCGTCACCGTCACAGGTTCCAGCGTCGTGGTCTGCCCGGCGGGCAGGACGCTCAGGCGGTACTGGTTCGGCGCCTCGCGCGTGGCGCGCAGCCCCGTTCCGGCCAGGGCCTGCTCCAGCGCCTGGTGAGGGGTGTAGCGGCCGCGCACACCGTTGCTGTGGCGGTCGGCCACCAGCGACGGCTGCGCGGCCAAGAGGATGCCGGACTCGTTCGCCAGCCGCGTCAGTACCTGGTTCAGCGGCCCGGGGGCAACGTCGAAGGTCATCAGATCCGCCACCCCCGTCGTCGCGGGCTCGGCCTGCGCGTGGGCCGGCGGCCCCCAGACGGCGGAAACGGCCATCGCCAGGGCCAGCGGCAAGCCCCAGGACGGGAATCGCCCGCGACGGGCGGCCAAGGCGCGTGCGCGGGTCACGGGAAAGGCCGCGGCGGCGGAAGAAGGACGGTGGGACATGACGGGACCTGTGCTCTCGTGCGTAAGGTTCTGAAAGGGAGAGCGGCGCGCCAGCCATGCGGATTGCTGGGCGCGAGCGGCTCTTACTGTCCTTATTCGAACGAGCGGGCAAAACCCGGAACCGTTTCGCGGATTATTTTTTCAGGCGCGCGCTTCGAGGCTGATCCACCAGGGCATCGTCCGGCGCACCTGGACCGGCAGCACCGAGGCCAGCATGTCCAGCGCGCGGTCGGTTTCGCGGATGGGATAGCTGCCGAAGACATGCAGGCGCGCGATCTCCGGCGCCACGGCCAGGTGGCCAAAGTGATAGCGGCGCAATTCGGCCACAACGTCCGCCAGCGGCGTGTTGTCGGCCACCAGAACGCCGCGCGTCCAAGCCTCGCGGGCCGGATCCACCGGCAGGAAGCCGTCCAGCGTGTCAGCCGTGAACCGCGCCTGCCGACCCGCCGGCACGATGCCGCTGGCGCGGCTGGCGGCCGTGTCGACGCGCACGGCCCCTTCATGCACGGCCACCACCACGCCGTCTTCCTCGCCGCGCACAGTGAACCGCGTGCCCAGCGCCTGCAGCCGGCCTTGCGCGGTGTCCACGACAAAGGGACGTACTGGATCCTTGGCGGTCTCGATCAGCAGTTCACCCGCGACCAGCTGCACGCGGCGCAGCGTGGCGCCATAGTCGACATCGAACGCGCTCAAGGCCTTCAGCCAGACCTGGGTGCCGTCCGCCAGCGAGACGTGGCGCGTTTCGCCCAGCCCCGCGCGATGGTCCGCGCCCCAGGTCGAGGCCGCAAGGGGCAACGGCGTCTGCCGCCACGCCGTCCACCCCAGGCTTGCAATGCCCAGCGCCCCCGCCATTCCCAGCAGCAGTTGCCGGCGCGCGCGCGGCCGGGCCGCCGCGGCCTGCCCGAACGCCGTCACAGCGGCGTCCCGGTCCGGACTGGATTGCAGAGCAGAAAAGCGGCGGCCGATGCGTTCGACGTAACCCCAGGCCTCGCGGTGTTCCGCCGCGCGTTCGATCCATTGCTGCCATTGCTGGCGTTCGGCGGCCGACGCGTCGCCGGACCGCAGCAGGGCGTACCATTCGGCGGCCTGCTCCATCGCGCGATGGGAGGGCTCGCGCGCCTGCGCGGCGCTCATGGGGCCGCCACCTGCGGCAGGCCAGCCGGCTCGTCCGCATATCCTGCCGCCAGGCGCGCCTCGAGCTGCATGCAGCACAGCATGGCCTGGGCGACGTACTTGCGGACCATGCGCGACGACACGCCCAGCACGTCGGCGACTTCCTGATCGGTCATCTCGCACGCCACCGCCATGACGAAGGCGTGGGCGGTCTTGGGCGGCAATCCGCGCAGCATCGCGTCGATTTCGCCCAGGGCCTGCAGCACCATGGCCTGGTCCTCGGCCGAAGACACCGTGGGTTCGGGCTGCGCCGCCAGGGCGTCCAGCCAGGCCTGCTCCAGATCCCGGCGGCGCCACAGGTCGATGCACATGCCATTGGCCATCCGGCGCAGGTAGGTCCTGGCATGGCGGGCGTTGTCGAATTTGCACGGGCGCGTCAAGAGGCGCACGAACGCGTCGTGCGCCAGGTCTGCGGCGTCCGCCGCGTTGCCCAGGCGCCAGTTCACCCACGCCAGCAGCCAGCCGTGGTGATTGCCGTATAGGCTCTCGAAGTCCTGGGATGCCCCTTCCGATCCGCTCACGATCCCGCCCGCGACACCGCTCACACCAGCATTAATGCGAACGGTTATCAATTAACAAAGCGCGATTATTGCCTGGGCTGGCGGGATTTGGCAACGGGGGTTTAGGCGATAATCCCGCTGCCCGGACGGGCCGGACGATGCCGGCACACCGCCGCAAAGGAAGCAATGAACTGGGACGATGCAAGGATCTTTCTGGCGCTGCAACGGGAGGGCACGCTGCGGCGCGCCGCGCGCGTGGCAGGCGTCGATCAGGCCACGATCGGGCGGCGCATCGCCACGCTGGAACACACCCTGGGCGCGACGTTGTTCCTGCGCAGTTCCACCGGTTACACGCTTACGCCCACCGGCGAAAGCGTGCTGCGCGCGGCCGAGCGCATGGAGCAGTTTGCCCATGACCTGGTGCGGCAGGCCCAAGGCACCGACGGGCGGCTGGAAGGCGAGGTCAAGGTCGCGACGACCGACTCGCTGGCCATGGAGTTCGTCATACCGGCCATCGCGGCGCTGCACGTGCAGCACCCCGCCGTGCGCGTCCGCTTGAGCGTGTCGACCCAGATGGCCAATCTTGCGCGGAGAGAGGCGGACATCGCCATCCGTAACGTCAAGCCCGAGAACCCGGATCTCGTCGCGCGCCAACTGGCCCGCTGGCCAGTGGGCCTGTACGCCAGCGAGCAGTACCTTGAACTGCGCGGCGCGCCGTCGGAAGGCGAGGGCCTGCAAGGACATGACCTGGTGTACTACCAGCCCTACCTCGAAGGCAGCCGCGCGCCCACCATCGTCGGCGAACCGGCGCAGGCGGGCTGCATCGTGGCCACGGCCAATTCCAGCCTGATGCTGCGCGCCATGATCGCCGACGGCATTGGCATCGGCGAGCTGCCCGTGCCCATGGCCGAGCGCGGCGGTCTGGTCCGCCTGTGGCCGGCGCGCGAACGCACGGGCGGCTTTCCCGTGTGGCTGGTGACGCACCAGGACCTGCGGCACACGGCGCGCGTGCGGGCATTCATCGACGCCGTCGCAAAGCAGTTCGACCCGCCGTCGCAATAGCCGACGATTTTCAGCGTCAGCACCCAGCGATCATTGCCAGCCGTTACTGCCGCATTTTTGCATTAGTGCCATTGCAAATTGCTGCGTGATTGCAGCGCATGGGCTACCTATACTTTTTCGCACGCCGGTCGGTTTCGCCCGGCATTCGAAGCGTGAGGTTTTCCATGTCGCATCCATCCGCCGTCGCATCCTCCGCGGCGCCAACTCCCGTTGCAACACCCCCCGTGGCAGGCACCGCTGCCTGGCGGTATGTCCTTGCCGGGTTCGCCGCCAGCCTCGCCAGCATCGGCCTGGCCCGTTTCGCCTACGCGCCACTAGTCCCCGCGCTGATCCAGGCACACTGGTTCTCCTCGTCCAGCGTGGTGTTCCTGAGCGCCGCCAACCTGACCGGCTACCTCATCGGCGCACTCATCGGCCAGCCCCTGGCGCGGCGCTTTTCCAGTACACAGGTCCTGCGCGCCATGATGGCGCTTGTCACCCTGGCTTTCGCGGCGTGCAGCCTTCCGCTGTCCATCGGCTGGTTCTTCGGCTGGCGCCTTACGTCGGGCATCGCGGGCGGCGCCATCATGGTGCTGGCCGCCGCGACGATCCTGCCGCATGTGCCGAGCTCGCGGCGCGGCCTGGCGGGCGGCGCCATCTTCCTGGGCATCGGGGTCGGCATCGCAGGCTCCGGCACGGTTGTGCCGTGGCTGCTGGGCATGGGGCTGCAGGAAGCATGGCTGGGTCTTGCCGCCATATCGGCCACGCTGACGTTGCTGACCTGGCGTGCATGGCCGGCGCACGGCGCCGCGTCGCGCCGGTTGGCGGACTCGGTGCCGGGCACACCCGCCCCTACCCGCCAACCCTCCGATCATCGCGCCGGCGTGATTCTGTTGTTTGGCCAGTATGGGTTGATGGCGGTCGCGCTGGTCCCGGCGATGGTCTTTCTGGTGGACTTCGTCGAGCGTGGCCTGGGCGCGGGCGCCGCGGCCGGCGCGCGCTTCTGGATTCTCTACGGCGTCGGCGCAATGATGGGCCCTCCGCTTTATGGCTGGCTGGGCGACCGGCTCGGCCCGCGCCAGGCGCTGCGCATCGCCCTGGCCGTGCAGGCGGTCGCGATGGGCGCGCTAAGCTTCAGCAGCCACTCCGCATCGCTGAGCGCCGCCGCGCTGGTGGCGGGCACCTTCCCGCCAGGTATCGTGCCGCTGGCGCTGGCGCGCATCCACGACCTGATTCCGCACGATGCCTTTGCGCAGAACCAGGCCTGGAGCCGCGCAACGGTGAGCTTTGCCACCTTTCAGGCGCTGGCCGGATATGGCTACTCGGCCGTGTTCAGCGCAAGCGGCGGCCAGCACCGGACGATGTTCGTCATCGGCACGGCGGCGCTGATCATCGCGGTGCTGGCCGAGGCCGGCGTGGTGGAAAGGACAATCGGCCGGCTCATCCCAGGTACTCCACGTTCCCGCACACCGAAATACTCTGCCCGCTGATCATCGCCCCCTGATCCGAGCATAGGAACACCACCTGATTCGCCACGTCTTCCGGACGCGTCATGCGGCGCAGCGACACTTTTTCCACAAGCTGCTCCCGCATCTCCTCGTTGCTGACCCCGCCGGCCTCGGCGCGGGCGGCGATGATGCGCTCGACGCGGTCGCCCGACACCACGCCCGGCAGCACGGAATTGACGCGGATGTTCGACGGTCCCAACTCCATCGCCCAGGTCTGCGTCAGCCCGGCCAGCCCGAACTTGCTGGCGCTGTACGGCGAGCGCAGCGAAAATCCCAGGCGCCCTGCCACGGACGAGATATTGACGATGGCGCCGCCGCCCGCGGCCCGCAGCAGCGGCACCGCGCTGCGCGCGCACAGGAACGTGCCCGTCAGATTGACGTCCAGGGTATTGCGCCAGGCGTCCAGCGTGGTGTCCTCAAGCCGGCTGGTCGGCCCGGACACGCCCGCATTGTTGACCAGCACGTCCAATGCGCCCCACCGCGCGCCCAGCGCCTCGAACATTGCCAGCACGTGCGATTCGTCGGACACGTCCGTCAGACTGGCGCTCAGTGCGGGCAGGCGTTCTTGCGCCGCCTTCAGCGCCGCTTCGTCCACGTCGCAGATGTGCACGTCGGCGCCCAGATCCAGAAATCTGCGCGCGATCGCCAGCCCGATGCCCTGCGCGCCCGCCGTAACCAGGACGCGGGCGCCTTTCAATGATTCGGTCATGTCCTTTCCCGATGAATGGGTTGCGACGGGGCGGCTCCCGAGCCGCCCCGTCAGACGGTTACGTCACAGCGCGAACTCGGGGCGGATGCCGCTTTTCAGCGGCAGGCCCATGATCTCGCGCGCCTCGGCAGGCGTGGCCGGCTCCATGTCCATTTCGCGGATGATGCGCACGATCCGCTCGGTCAACTGAACGTTGGTGGCCAGCTCGCCATGCCGGTAGTACAGGTTGTCTTCCAACCCGACGCGCGCATGGCCGCCCAGCAGCAGCGCGCTGATGTTCGCCTCAAGCTGCGACGGCCCGATGCCGCTGACGCAAAAGACGCTGTTCTTGGGCAGCAGGTCCACCATCATCTGCAGATGCCGCGGCGAGAACGGCATGGCGTTCTGGAAGTTGCGATGCACGTTCATGACCAGGTTGATGAAGTGCGGGCCTTCGTCCAGGTCTTCGTTGATGAGCGTCGTCACGTCCTGCAGGATGTGCGTCGGGCTGAACACCTCCCACTCGGGCTTGATGCCCCGCGCCTTCATGCCGGCGGCCAGTTCGCGCCCCTTGCTGAGCGGCGTGTTCATCAGGTATTCGCGGTCGCCGAACGCCAGGTTCAGCGTGGTGGCGTCCAGCGTGCACATCTCGGCGCCCGCGTCCATGCCCTTCAGACGCTCCTCCCACAGAATCTCCCACGTGCCGGGCGAGGTCTCGGCGACCATGTCGCCATGCACGCCGCCGCCCGTGGAGTTGTTCAGCACGATGTCGCAGCGCTCGCGAATCAGCTGGTTCATTTTCCGGTAGACCGCGGCGTCGCACGTCGCCAGATCATCCGCACGCCGCGCATGCAGCGCCACCACGCTGGCGCCCGCGTTGTAGCAGCGGTAGACATCTTCCGCAATTTCCGCCGGCTGCGTCGGCAGGTGCGGATTCTGGCTTTTCAGCGCCATGCCCCCGGTCGGGGCGATGGTCACGATGACTTTGCGTTTTGCCATGCTGTTCTCCTAGGATTTCCACAGCGCGCAGCGGCTTTCGGACTGCTTCGTGAAGGCCTCGTTGCCGTCGATGGCCTGCACCACCGTGAAGTAGTCCCACGGCTCCTTTGACTGGTCCGGGCTCTTGACCTGCAGCAGATACATGTCATGCACGACGCGGCCATCGGGGCGCACCACGCCGTCCTTGATGTACATGTCGTTCAGCTTGTTTTCGCGCAAGTAAGCCAGAACCTTGTCCGCGTCGTCCGTCCCGGTTGCCTTGACCGCGCGCAGGTACTGCAACGCGGCCGAATAGTCGGCCGCCTGTAGCGAGGACGGCATGGACTGGCGGCGATCGAAGAACTTGCGGCTCCAGGCGCGCGTCTCGTCCGACGCATTCCAGTACCAGCTGTCGGTCAGGTACATGCCCTGCGCGGCCGGCAGGCCCATGGCGTGGATGTCGTTGATGAACATGATCATGCCCGCCAGCTTCATCGTCTTGGTGATGCCGAACTCGTTGGCGGCCTTGATCGAATTGGTCGCGTCCGCACCGGCATTGGCCAGCGCCAGGATCTCGGCCTTGCTGCCTTGCGCCTGCAACAGGAACGACGAGAAATCGCTGGCGGCCAGCGGATGCTTCACGCTGCCAACGACCTTGCCGCCGCCGGACTCGACAACCTTGGTGGTGTCGGCCTGCAGCGCGTGCCCGAAAGCGTAGTCTGCCGTCAGGAAGTACCAGCTCTTGCCGCCCGCCTTGACCACCGCCGCGCCCGTGCCGCGCGCCTGCGCCACGGTGTCGTAGGCGTAATTCAGCGTGTAGGGCGTGCACTGCTCGTTGGTCAGCGCGGGCGCCCCGGCGCCCACCACGATGATCGGCTTCTTCTTGTCCGCGGCCACCTTCGACATGGCCAGCGCCGTGCTGGAATTGGTGCCGCCAATCAGCATGTCCAGGCCGCGCTGGTCAAACCATTCGCGCGCCTTGGCCGACGCCACGTCGGCTTTGTTCTGGTGGTCCGCGGTCAATAGCTCGATCTTCTTGCCGTTGATCTGGCCGCCCATTTCCTCGATCGCCATCTTGATGGCTTCCGCGCCGCCGGGACCATCCGGCCCGGCGTAAACGCCGGACATGTCGGTGATGAATCCGATGCGGATCACGTCGTCCGACACTTGCGCCTGCGCGGCCGTGGCGGGCAGCAGCGTGGCGGAAATGGCGCCGGCAATGGCGGTGGCGGACAGCAGGCGTGGCATTGACAACATACCGGTCTCCTCTTATGGTTTTTGGCCCGTGGGCGTCAATCATTCTGCGGTCCGGCTGCCCTTGGGGACAGTCATCACGTTGACAAAGACGCCTAGGGTTTACCTGGGCCGAATTCCACCTCCAGACAGGGAACGAACATGCGCGAACCGCAAGTCCTGGCGGGCGACGACGCGTCCAACGCGAATCGCCGGCCGGCGCGCAGCGCCGTGGACAAGATGCTCGACGTGGTGCCCTGGTACAAGGGTCTGCCCGAACTCGAGCGCGATGTGGTGCGTGCCGAACTGCGAACAGTGTCGCTGGCGACAGGCGAATACCTTTTTCGCGCGGGTTCCCGCTCGCCCGGCTGGTATGGCGTGGTGGAGGGCCTGGTGAAGTGGTCGTCGCCCGGCACCGATGGCCGCACGTTGTCGCTGGCCGGATTCAGCACGGGAAGCTGGTTCGGCGAGGCCACCATGATCCGCCGCGAGCGCTTCGAATACGAAGTCGTCGCCCTGCGCCCCAGCCGCATCGTGATCCTGCCGCGCGACACCTGCGAGCGCCTCTGGAACAACAACATCGAATTCACCAAGGCGCTGATGACGCACCTGGCGCAGCGGGTGAACTGGCTGATGGGCTGCTACACCGGCAACGTACTGCTCGACGTCGACACCACCGTGGCGCGCGCCGTCGCGGCGCAACTGGACGCCGAGGTCCATTCCGGCACAAAGGGTCGGCTGCGGATCTCGCAGGAAGAGATCGCCGGCCTGTGCGGCGTCTCGCGCCAGCGCTGCAACACCGCACTGACCCGGCTGGCGCGCGAAGGCGTACTGCAAACGCACTACGGCGGACTGACGGTGCTGGACAAGGAAGCGCTCTACCGATGCGCGAGGATCAATAGGGCCGACGAAGACGTGCCCGACACCGCCCGTTAACCGCCGCGCGCGTTCAAACCCCCAGCCGGTCCAGCACCGACCAGCCGGCCCGCGCCTCGATGGCTTCCCCTGCCGCGAGGCACAGGTCTTCGCGGAACCGTCCCGCCACCAGCTGCACCCCGACCGGCACGCCGCCAGCCAGACCGACGGGCACCGACAGCCCCGGCAGTCCCAGGATCGCCGTCGAAATCAACGGGCTCTGCGCCCGCAGGATGTCCGCCATCACGTCCGTGCCCTGCTGATCCCGATCCACCGGGAAAGGCAGCGCAAACGACACAGGCATCAACAGGATCGGATAGCGCTCAAAGAAGCGGCCCCATTCGCGCAGGATCGTCGTGCGCATTGCCATTGCCTGAATAAAGCCATCCTTGTCCCTGCGGGGCGTGTGCGCCAGCATGCTCTGGTACGCGTTCTGGATGGCACGGTCGCCGGCGCGTTCGATCTCGCGCTGCATGGAACCGGCGGCTTCGTTCATCAACACGTCCAGCCACAGCGCGGCCGCGGCATCGAACTGCGGCGGCTCGGCAACCTCGACGAGATAACCGGCGTCCTGCAGCCAGCCGGCGGCGCGTTGCAGCGCGTCGGCCACTGCGGCGTCGGCCTGGTGCTGCGCGGTGCCCGCAAACAGCGCGACGCGCCGGTTGCCATTCAACTCAGGAAACGCCAGCGGCGCCGGCACCCACCAGGGATCGCGCGCATCGCCGCCCGACATCGCCGCCAAACCCAGCCGCAGATCGGCGACAGTACGCGCCAGCGGGCCTTGCGTGGCCGCCATCTGCGAGGCCACCGGGCGCTCCGATCGCTGCGTGGCGTTGTAGCCCGGCACCCGGCCCTGCGAGGGCCGCAGCCCCGCCACACCGCACGCATACGCGGGATAGCGGATCGAGCCGCCCTGGTCGCTGCCATGGGCAAGCGGCCCGACGCCCAGCGCCGCCGCCACCGCCGCCCCGCCGCTGGAGCCGCCCGGCGTACGCGCCACATCGAACGGATTGACGGTGCGGCCATGCAGATCGTTGTCGCTGAACCAGCGCCAGGAGAACGCCGGGACGTTCGTGCGTCCGATGACGATCGCGCCCGCGCGGAGCCAGTTGTCGACCGCCGGATTGTTCTCCTGCGCGATGAGGTCCCGGTAGGCCGTCACGCCGTTGGTCGTGGCCGTGCCCGCCAGATCCGCGTTGGCCTTGATCGTGACCGGTACGCCATGCAGCGCGCCCAATTCCTGCTTGCCGCGCACCGCCGCATCGGCCGCATCCGCGGCGCGCAGCGCCTGCTCGGCATAGGTCTCCGTCAGCGGGTTGAAGGCGGCATTGATCGCCTGGCCTCGGTCCAGGCAGCTTTGCACGGCCTCGCGGCTGGATACTTCGCCGTTGCGGATGGCGCGGGCCAGATCGAGCGCGTTCCAGCGCCAGAGTGCGTTCGTCATGATGTCTCCCTATTCCTTGAAACCGGGCCTTCGTCGCCGGTCCGGCAACGGTCCGTTCAGTCTGCCGACGCGCCGGATTGCTTCACCATCGCGGCCCAGCGCGGAATCTCGGCAGCGATCAGGCTGGCAAACTGCTCGGGCGTCGACGGCGTGGCGTCGACGGAGAGGGTCTCGTTCTGTTTCTGCACCGCAGGGTCCAGCAACGCCTTGGCGACGGCGGCATTCAATTTTTCGATCACCGGCTTGGGCACGCCCGCCGGCGTCACGATGCCGCCCCACGACACCACCTCGAAACCCTTCAGGCCCGACTCGTCCAGCGTCGGCACCTCCGGCAGCACCGGTACGCGCTTCAAGCTGGTGGCGCCCAGCACCTTGACCTGACCGGAGCGAATAAAAGGCAGAACGCCCGCGACGTTGTCGATCATCACGTCAAGCTGCCCGCCGGCCAGATCCACCACGGCCTGCTGGCCGCTCTTGTACGGCACGTGCAGCATGGTGGTGCCGGTCTCGCTCTTGAGCATTTCGCCCGCCAGGTGCGCGCTGGAGCCGACCCCCAGCGATCCCACGCTGACCTTGCCGGGATTCTTTTTCGCATACGCGGCCAGCTCCTGCACGTTGTTGGCCGGCAGGCCGTTGCGCGCGATCAGCACCAGCGCGTTGCTGATCGCCAGGCTGACGGGCGCCAGGCTGCGCTGCGGGTCGTAGGGCAGCTTGGCGTACATGCTCTTGTTGATCGCCAGCGTGACGATGTTGCCGAAGCCGATGGTGTAGCCATCGGGCGGCGCCGACGCCAGGGCCTGCGTGCCGACGATGCCGCCCGCCCCGCCCCGGTTTTCCACGATGACCGGCTGCCCCAGTTCGCGGCCCATCGCGTCGGCAATCGGGCGCAGCACCACGTCGGGACCGGAGCCCGCGGCGTACGGGACGATGAGCTTGATCGGCCGTTCCGGCCAGTCGGCGCGGGCGGCGCCGGCAGCGGTGGCGGCCAGCAGGACAAGAAACAAGGAAACGGCACGGCGGGCAAAGATCGGCATGGCATTCTCCTGAAGCGCTTTTTCGGGCCAGGCCTCTCGGTCTTGCCGGGCCTGATCGACGATCAGCTTAGGGATCGTCCGCGCTGCATGTAAGGCTATATTTTTGTTAAGGTGACCACCCCAGGTTGTCAGCCGAAAAACCGTCATGAAAGACCATCAACTGCGGGCGTGGCTGAAAGTGGCCGAACTGCGCAGCATCCGCGCCGCCGCGCGCAGCCTGCACCTGAGCCAGGCCGCCGTGACCAAGGCCATCAAGGAACTCGAAACCGAACTGGACGCGCCGCTCCTGACGCGCAGCCCCAAGGGCATCGCCGTCACCGAATGCGGCGAGCATCTGACGGTGCGGGCGCGCCTGGCGCAGGCGCAGCTCGCACTGGCGCGCCAGGACATCCGCCAATTGCTCAGCGGCGCGCAGGCCCGGGTAGCGGTGGGCGTGACGCCCATGGTCATGCTCAGCGTGCTGCCCGACGTGCTGGCCGAATTCCGGGCCAGCATGCCGGCCGCGAACGTCAAGGTGTCGGAAGGCCTGCTGGCCTCGGTGCAGCCGGCGCTGCGCAACGGCGCGCTGGACTTTGCGCTGGCCTCGCGCATGAACGACGGCGCCGACGGTCAGGAATTCGAATTCGAGGAACTGCGCCCGCTGGAATTCATGATCGCCTGCCGCAAGGGCCATCCGCTGGCGCGCGCGCGGCGCTGGGACGATATCCGCGGCTGCGAATGGCTGCTCAACGTCTCGGGCGGCAGCCATACCGAGGCCTTCCTGCGCGGTCTGCGCGCGCACGGCCTGCCCGAGCCCGCCCGCGTCATCGAGTGCGACACCTTTGGCGTCATGTGGAGCCTCATGACCCGCAGCGACGCGCTCATCATCTGCCCGTCCGGCATGCTCAACATCAAGCCCTACGGCGACGAGGCCCGGCGCGTCCGCGCGGACGTGCCGATGCCGGTCGCCAGCATCGGCATCATGACCCTGCAGGGCACCCCGCTATCGCTGGCGGCCGCCACCATGGCAGACCTGTTCCGGCGGCGCGTGGCGGCGATGCCGTAAAGCCAGAGGAACGCGTCGAGCAGGCCCGCCGCATGTGCGGCGTAGACCCAAATTCAAGGGCCGGATTGTCTCCCGATTTTTTGTATGCAAAAATATACAAAAAACGCGCCGAGACAATCTTGCCCATTCCAAAAAGCAATTCGCAGGCCTTTGCCGCCTACAACGAGATCAAGCGACGCATCCTGGTGGGCATGTTCACGCCCAGCCATCGACTGCGCGAAGTGGAAGTCGCCGACCAGCTCGAAATGGGCCGCACCCCCGTGCGCGAGGCGCTCAAGCGCATCCAGGACGAAGGCCTCATCACGCATGAGCCCGGCCGCGGACTGGTCGTCACCACGATGGACCAGCAAGAGGTCGGCGAGCTCTACTCCATGCGCGAAGTGCTGGAGGGCGCCGCCGCCGCCTTCGCCGCGCGCCACGCCACCGACGCCGAGATCGCCAACATGCAGGCCATCCTGGACGAAGGCGACAACGGCGACCCCGTCGCGCAGAACCTGCGCTTTCACCAGGCCATCTACAGCGCCGCGCACAACCGCTACCTGATCCGCTCGCTGCAGTCGCTGACCGAGACCACCTATCTGCTGGGACGCAGCACGCTCAGCTCGTCCGAGCGGGCCGGGCGCTCCAACCAGGAACACCAGGCCATCGTCGACGCCATCCGCGCCCGCGACGTCCAAGGCGCGCAAGACGCCGCCCAACACCATATTCACCAGGCCCTGCTGGAACGCCTAAAGATGCTGCGCCAGGGCTGAGCGCGGCCGTCGATCGGAGACAAGTCGATGAAGCAGTTCAACGTATCCCCGCAGCGTCTGCTGGCGGGGCTGGCCCTTCTATTGCCCGCGGTTTGCGCGCCGGTGGCCGCGTCCGCCGACACCTATCCCAGCCGGCCCATCACGCTGGTGGTGCCTTTTGCGGCGGGCGGCGGCACCGACAGCATTGCGCGCGACATGGCGCGCACGCTGGCCGACAAGCTGGGCCAGTCCGTGGTCGTGGAGAACCGCGGCGGCGGTGGCGGCTCCATCGGCGCCGCGCTGGTCGCCAACGCGCGCCCCGATGGCTACACGCTGCTCTTTGCCACGTCGACCTTCGTGACCAACGCCGCCGCCGGCATCAGCACCACCTACGACGTGCGCAAGTCCTTCGCCCCCATTGCCATGCTGGGCCGGGGCCCGCTCTTCGTGGTGACGGCCAAGGACCTGAAGCTGACCTCCATCGCCGGACTGCGCGAACTGGCGGCCAAGCCGGACGCCGACCTGAACTTCTGCTCGGCGGGCAACGGCAGCATCAACCATCTGGCCGGCGAACTGTTCAAGCAAAAGACCCACGCCGCCATGACGCACGTGCCGTACAAGGGCAGCGGCCCGGCCACGGTCGATCTGCTGGCTGGTCGCGTCCAGGTGTTCTTCGCCACCGTGCCCACCATCCTGTCGCAGGTGCGCGACCAGCGCGTGGACCTGCTGGCCGTCACGGGCAAGACGCGTTCGCCGCTCTTCCCCAACACGCCCACCGTGGCCGAGGCGGGCGTGCCCGACTTCGACATCACGACCTGGTGGGGCGTCCTGGCGCCGGCCGGCACGCCGCCAGAGGTCGTCACCAAGCTGAACCAATCCATCAACGCGGCCGCCGCCGACGCGCTGGTGGCCGACCGCCTCAAACACGAAGGCGCAGAGGCCATCACCGGTTCGCCCGACGACTTCGGAAAGGCGCTGGCCGCCGAACTGGAGATGTGGCAAGGCGTGGTCAAGAAGTCCGGCATGGCGCTGGACTGAGCCACCGCGCGCAACGGCCGCACAGAGACAACAAGGAGACACCATGCAGCACAAACCCTATTCCTTCGATCCCGCGCGCCGCCGCCTTCTGCAAGGCGCGGCGGCCGGCACGGCATTGATGCTGGCCGGCGCGGCACACGCGGCGGATGCGTACCCGGCCAAGCCCGTGACGATGATCGTGCCCTACGCGCCCGGCGGCCAGGGTGATGTCTTCGCCCGCATCCTGGCCGAACGCCTGGGCACGGAATTCAAGCAGACCTTCATCGTTGAAAACCGCCCCGGCGCGTCGGGCGCGGTGGGATCGCGCATCGTGCTGCGTGCGCCGGCGGACGGCTACACGCTGCTGCTCGGCCAGACCGGCGAAATCGCCGTCAACCCTTACGCCATGAAATCGCTGGGCTACGACCCGCTGCGCGAGTTCGCGCCGGTGATTCTTGTGGGCGATTCACCGCTGGTGCTGGCCGTGCCGGAAAAGTCGCCTTATGCGGATCTGGCCGCGCTGATCGCCGCGGCCCGTGCCAAGCCGGACGCCTTGGCCTACGCATCCTCCGGCACCGCCACGCCCGGCCACCTGGCCGCCGCCGCGCTGGCGCTCGGCACGAAAACCCGCATGATCCACGCGCCCTACAAGGGCGCGGGCCAGGCCATGTCCGACCTGCTGGGCGGCCACGTCGACTTCTTCTTTTCCAGCGCATCGGCCGCCATGCCCCATATCAACAGCGGCCGCCTGAAGGCGCTGGCGGTATCCTCGCGGGAGCGCCTGGGCATCCTGCCCAGCGTTCCCACCATCAGCGAGGCCGCCGTGCCGGACTTCCAATTCAGCCTGTGGGGCGGTGTCTTCGCGCCCGCGCAGACGCCCCCGGCGGTGGTCGAGCAGCTCAACGCCAAGCTGAACGCCATTCTGGCCGAGCCCGCGATCAAGTCGCGGCTTGAAGGCGACGGCGCCGCCGTGCGCCCAAACACCTCGCAGGAATTCACGGCCTTCGTGCGCAGCGAAGCCGCCAAGTATCAGAACCTGGTGCAAGCCACCGGGGTCCAGGTCGAATAAGCCCGGCCCATCAACCCACAGGAAAACGCTCCCATGAAAATCGTTGTACTCCCCGGCGACGGCATCGGCCCCGAAACCATGGCGGTCGCCGTCGACGTGCTTGAAGCCGCGTCGCGCCGCTTCGGCCTGAATCTGCAGTTCGACCACGACATCGCGGGCCATGACAGCCTGAAAAAGCACGGCGCCACCGTCACGCCCGCCCTCCTTGAAAAGGTCAAGGCATCCGACGGCCTGATGCTCGGCCCCATGGCCACCTACGACTTCAAGGACGAGGCCCGCGGCGAGATCAATCCGTCGATGTACTTTCGCAAGAAGCTCGACCTGCACGCCAACATCCGTCCCGCTCGCACCTACCCCGGCATGCAGGCGCGCCTGGGCGAATTCGATCTGGTCGTGGTGCGCGAAAACACCGAAGGCTTCTACGCCGACCGCAACGTCGAGTCCGGCGGCAGCGAAATGCTGATCACGCCCGACGTCGTCGTATCGCTGCGCCGCATCACCCGCCAGTGCTGCGAGCGCATCGCGCGCACCGCGTTCGAGCTGGCCATGACACGCAACAAGCACGTCACGATGGTGCACAAGGCCAACGTGCTGAAGCTGGGCGACGGCATGTTCCTGGAAATGTGCCGTCAGGTCGCCCAGGAGTTTCCGGACGTGCGCGTGGACGACGTGATCGTCGACGCCATGATGGCGCACGTGGTGCGCGCGCCCCAGCGCTACGACGTCGTCGTCACCACCAACATGTTCGGCGACATCCTGTCCGACCTGACCGCCGAACTGTCGGGCAGCCTTGGCCTGGGTGGCTCGCTGAACGCCGGCCGCGACTACGCCATGGGCCAGGCCGCGCACGGTTCGGCGCCCGACATCGCCGGCCAGAACATCGCCAACCCGATCTCGCTTATCCTGTCGGGCGCGATGCTGCTGAACTGGCACGGCCAGAAGACCGGCAACGCCGCGTTCGCGCAGGCCGCCGCCGCCATCGAGGCCACCATCGCCGACACCATCCTCGCGCAGGAATGCACGCGTGACGTGGGCGGCAAGTTGGGCACGCGCGAAGCCGGCGCAGCCTTCGTCGCCCGCCTGCAGGCGGGCTGATCATGACGGCGCCGCAGCTTCCCGCCGGCGCCTGCGACTGCCACGTGCATGTGGTGGCGCCGCAGGTCGACTATCCCATGCTGGCGGACCGGCATTACACGCCCGGTCCGGCGTCAGCGGATGCGCTGCGCGCGCACCTGCAACGCCTGAGCCTCGCCCACGCCGTCATCGTGCAGCCCAGCATCTATGGCAGCGACAACCGCCTGCTCGTCCACAGCCTGCTGGCCCTGGATGGCGCGGCGCGTGGCGTGGCGGTGGCGGATGACGATGTGGCCGACGCCGAACTCTCGCACCTGCACGATGCCGGAGTACGCGGGGTGCGCGTCAACCTGGAAAGCACGGGCGCCAGCGACGCCGCCGCCGTCAGCCGCGCCCTTTCGGCCTGGGCCGGCCGTCTAGCGGGGCAAGGCTGGCACATCCAGGTCTACGCCTCGCTGGACGCCATCGCCAGCGCCGCCCCTGCGCTGGCCCGGCTGCCGGTGCCGGTGGTGCTGGATCACTTTGCGATGATTCCGGCGCGGCTTGCGCAGGACGATGCGCGAATCCGGCAGGTGCTGGACCTGGTGGGCAGCGGAGCCGCCTACGTCAAGCTGTCGGCGTCCTACCGCATCAGCGCGGCCCCCGATGATGCCGGTGAAGCCGAACGCGTGACCGCGCTGGCACGCGCCTTCATTGGCCGCAATCCGGAACGTGCGCTGTGGGCCAGCGATTGGCCGCACACCAATCGCGAACCGGGCAAACAGCCCACCGAGGTCAGCGCTTATCGCGACATTCCGGCCGTGCGCATGCTGCGGGAAATCGAAGCCTGGCTGCCGGACGCCGCGCTGCGGCGCCAGGTGCTGGCGGCCAATCCGGCGACGCTGTATGGTTTCTAGTCCTTAGCGCAGCGGAGACCGCCGCATGAATCTTTCGCTACGCCACATGAAGGCCTTCACGGCCCTGGCGGCATTGCGCAGTTTCACGCGCGCGGCCGAACACTGCTGCCTGACCCAAAGCGCATTCAGCGCTTTGATTTCCAACCTGGAAAGCGACCTTGGCGTAAAGCTGTTCTCGCGCAGCACGCGCAACGTCGAACTGACGGCCGAGGGCGAAGCCTTCCAGAACATCGTCGCCCACCTGCTGCCCGAGACCGAGCGCGCCCTGGCCGAAATGCGCGACCACGTCGAGCGGCGCAAGGGCCGCGTCGCGCTTGCCGCGCTGCCGTCGATATCGTCGGGCATCCTGCCAGGCCTCATCGCCCGCTTCAGCGCGGATTACCCGGGCATCAGCGTGCAGGTGCAGGACGTGGCCAGCACCGTGTGCATCGACATGGTCCGCAACCGCCAAGTGGATTTCGCGCTGTGCGCGGCCGTCTATCCCAGCACCGATCTCGACATCGAGGTGCTGGCGCGCGACACCTTCCATTTCATCTGCCCCGCCAGCCACCCGCTGGCCTCGCGGCGCCGCTTGTCGGTGCAGGACGTGTTGGACTATCCGATCATCGGATTCGAAAGCAACAGCAGCATCCGCCAGCATCTGGACGCCGCCATTTACCCCCGGCAGTGGCTGCGCTCGCATCAGGTCAACAGCCTGTCCACGGCCGCCGGCTTCATCGCAGCCGGCCTGGGCGTCACCATTGCGCCCACCTTGGCGCTCTTTCAGTTCCGGCTGGCCGGCTTGAAAGCCGTGCCGCTGACCCTGCCGATCAACGAGCGCGACATCTGCCTCGCGCGGCGCCGCGATGCCACCGATTCGCTGGCCGCGCAGGCATTCCTGGCGCTCCTGCGCGAACACCTGCAGCCCTCCGTGCAGGCGCTAGCCCACACCCTCGACTGAACCACTCCGGGCAAAAGCCCGCCTGCGGGCGCGACGGCAGCAATGCCGCGCGCCCTCTGCTGCACGCCCATTTCAAGCCCCCGGGCATTTATCGATTTTCTCGATTTTCTTATCAAAATTATCCATTCATCGACTGAGACGGCCTGTCTATCATGGGTTCCACAACAGCAGAACAATCCAAGGAGACAACCTCATGAAGCGCCTTGCCCGTGTCCTCGTTGGCGGCTGCCTGTCCGCCGCCCTTGCCGCTGCCGCCCCCCTCGCCTTCGCCGAGAACTATCCCGCCAAACCCGTGCGCCTGATGGTCGGCATGGCGCCCGGCGGCTCCAACGACACCGTGGCCCGCCTGGTCGCCGCCGAACTGTCCAAGACCTGGCCGCAGCCGATGATCGTCGAGAACAAACCGGGCGCGAACAGCACCATCGCCACCGGTGAGCTGAAGCGCTCGCCCGCCGACGGCTACACGCTGATGCTGGTGATCTCCTCGCACGTCACCAACACGCTGCTGTACCCCAACCTGACCTACACGCTCAAGGACTTCGCGCCGGTCTCGCTGATCGCCGACACGCCGTTCGTGCTGGTGGCCAATCCCAAGTTCGAGCCCAACACCACCAAGGACCTGATCACGCTGGCCAAGCAGAAGGAGCGCGGCATCGACTTCGGCACGCCCGGGCAGGGTTCCACGCAGCACATCTCGCTGGAGCTTCTGGACCAAATGGCCGGGATCCGCATGAACCACATCCCCTACAAGGGCGGCGCGCCCGCGCAGACCGACGTGATCGGCGGGCTGATTCCGCTGATCTTCGCTACCCCCACGCAAAGCCTGCCGTTCATCAAGCAGAACAAGCTCAAGGCGCTGGCGGTGACCTCCAAGGAGCGCCTGCCCCAACTGCCCGACGTGCCGACGCTGGCCGAATCCGGCGTGCCGGGTTACGAGGCCAACGTGTGGTTCGGCATCATCGCGCCCGCCGGCACGCCGCCGCAGGTTGTCGACTACCTGCACAAAGAGATCTCGCGCGTGGTGCGCCAACCCGACATGCAAGCGCGCCTGGACGAAATGGGCCTGAAGCCGCTGGATGAATCGCCCGCGCAGTTCCAGCAATTGATCGACAGCGAAAAAGTTAAGTGGGCTGGCGTCATCAAGCAAAGCAACATCAAGTTCGACTGATCCCATTCAACCCGGAGCATCCCTGCATATGCCTACCATCGAATCCGTCTCTGTCTGCATTGCCCGCGTGCCGCTCGCGAACCCGGTCACGTTCTCCACACGCCAGGTCAAGGCGCGCGAATACTGCCTCGTGCGCGTGCGGTCCACCGACGGCCAGGAGGGCCTGGGCTACTGCTACGCCGTGAACAGCGCGGGACGCCTGTTGTCTGTCGCCGTGACCGACCTGCTGGCGCCCCGCTTGATCGGCCAGGAATCACTGCGCGTCGAAGGCCTGTGGAACGAGCTGTACCAGGAAGCCTTGCTGCTGGGCCGCGCCGGCGGCGTGATGCGCGCGCTGTCCGCCATCGACACCGCGCTGTGGGACTTGAACGCGCGCAGCGCCGGCGTTCCGCTCTACCAATACCTCGGCGCCACGGTGAAGGACCGCGTGCCCGCCTACGCCAGCGGCGGTTACTACCAGCCGGGCAAGACGCCGGACAAGCTGGCCGCGGAAATGGCGCAGCACGTCAAAGAGGGCTTTCGCGCCGTCAAGATGAAGGTCGGCCTGGAAAGCGTCGCCGGCGAGCGCAAGCGCATCGCCGCCGTGCGCGAAGCCATCGGCGACGACGTACGCCTGATGCTGGACGCCAACAACGCGTGGCGCGACCTGCCCACCGCACTGGAATACATGCGCGCGTTCGAGCCCTACCACCCCTTCTGGATCGAAGAGCCCTTCTCGCCCGACGACATCGACAACCACGTGCGGCTGGCGCGCGCCACCCCGATCACCGTCGCCACCGGCGAAGTCGAAGCCGGCCGCTGGCGCTTCAAGGACCTGATCGCCAGCGGCGCCACCACCATCCTGCAGACCGACGCGACCGTGTGCGGCGGCATCACCGAATGGCGCCGCATCGCGGCCACGGCGGACAGCCACGGCATCACCGTCGCGCCGCACGCGTGGCACGACGTGCACATCCACCTGGCCGCCAGTGCGCCCAACGCAACCTACGTGGAATGGATGCCGGACGATCACATCGTCAACTTCCGCCGCCTCATCGACCGCCAACTGCAGGCCGAGGACGGCAACCTGCTGGTGCCCACCGAGCCGGGACTTGCCTTCCGGTTCAGCGACGACGCCATCGCAGAATACGGCGTCGTCTATCCCGGCGAACGCGATCGCTGGCAGGTCGTGCGTTGACCACGGCCGCTCCCGCGCTGGGCCTGCTGCTGTCGGCCAAGGTCGACCGCGCGCATGGCCCGCGCCTCGATGACCTTGCGCAAGATGCCGGCGTGCGTCTGCAACGCCATCGGGTCGAAGACGCCGACCCCGCGTGTATCGACGTGGCGTTCTTTTCGCGAGACCTGTACGAAGGCAGTTCGCTGCGCAAGCCCGGCCCGCTATCGGATGCCTTCTTTCGCGTGGCGGACGCCGCACCCGGGCTGCGCTGGCTGCACGTGTGCTCGTCGGGACAGGACCTGCCGCAGTATGCGCACACGTTGGCGCGGGGCGTCCCGGTCACGGCCTCCACCGGCGTCACCGCCGCCCCCATCGCGCAGACCGCCGTGGCCGCCATCCTGGCGCAGTCGCGCGGCTTCGACCGCTGGCTCGCGTCGCAGGCGCGGCGCGCATGGCAGCCGCTGACGGGCGACGCCCGGCCACGCGATCTGACGTCGATGCAGGTGCTGGTGCTAGGCGCGGGCGCCATCGGGCAGGAGATTGGGCGGTTGTGCTCGGCGCTGGGCCTGCGCACGACGGCCGTGCGCAGGCATGCCGAGCCGCTGGCCGGCTTTGACGATGTCATCGGCATGGCGCAGTTGGACGACGCGTTGCCCCATTGCGACTGGCTGGTGCTGGCGCTGCCGTTGAACGCCGAGACGGCCGGCATCATCGATGCGCGCCGGCTGTCGCTGCTGCCGCCGAACGCCCGCATCGTCAACGTCGCGCGCGGCGAACTGGTGGATGAAACCGCGCTGACGGGCGCGCTGGCGGCGGGACGGCTGGCGGGCGCTTATCTCGACACGTTCACGGAAGAGCCGCTACCGCAGGCGTCGCCGCTATGGTCGCTGCCAACGGTGTGGATCAGCCCGCACAACAGCGCCGCGTCCCTCGGGCACGAGGACCGCGTCGCCGACTGTTTCGCGGATCAGTTCCGGCGCTGGCTGGCGCGACATGCGGGGGATTTAGGCGTAGCCGGGTCCCGCTGATCGCGCCGTCATTCCCGCCAGCACGCCCGCGCCAACCAGCAGCACTGCGCTTGCCGCGAACGTGCTCTGGTAGCCGCTGTGATCGAACAGCACGCCCCCCACGGTGGATCCCAGCGCGATGGCCATCTGCACCACGGCCACCAACAACCCGCCACCGGCTTCCACGTCGTGCGGGAACGTCTTCGCCACCCAGGCCCACCATCCCACGGGGGCCGCCGTCGCCGTCAGGCCCCACAACGCCAGCAGCCCCACGACAGCCGGCATCCAGTGGCCAAACGCGATGAGGCCCATCGCGATCGCCGCCATGAACAGCGGAATGGCGATCAGCGTCTGATAGAACCCCCGCTGCAGCACGCGGCCGATCAGCACCGTGCCGGCCAGCCCAGCCACGCCGATGGCAAGCAGTACGAGCGACAACGCCGGCACCTGAATGCGCGTCACGGTCTCCAGGAACGGCCGCACATACGTAAACAGCGCGAACTGCCCCATGAAGAACAGGCTGCTGGCCGCCATGCCGACTGCGACATGCCGGCGCTTGAACAACGCGAAGACCTTGAACACACTATTCGCGCCGGCGGCACGCGGCGCGGCGGGCATGGACGGCAGCGTCAGCCATTGCCAGGCCAGCGCCATCAACGCCACCGGCACCAGGCACAGGAACGCGCCGCGCCAGCCGATGACCGCGCCCAGATAGGCGCCCAACGGTGCCGCCACGACTGTGGCCAGGGCGTTGCCGCCATTCAGGATCGCCAGCGCGCGCGGCACCTGGGCGGGCGGCACCAGCCGGATCGCGGTCGCCGCCGACATCGACCAGAAGCCGCCGATCACTACGCCGATGAGCGCACGGCCCGCCATGTAGACCACGTAATTACCCGCCAGCGCCACAATGGCGCCCGACAACCCCATGGCCGCCGTCAGGCCAAGCAGCAGCGTCTTGCGGTTCAGACTGCCCGCCAGCGCCGAGATGAACAGGCTCGTCACCACGGCGAAGGCGCCGGAAATGGCGATGCCTTGTCCGGCCATGCCTTCCGTCACCTGCAGGTCCGACGCCATCGGCGTCAGCAGGCTGACGGGCAGGAACTCAGAGGCCACCAGCGCAAATGCGCACACGGACATCGCCAGGACGGCGCTCCAGGATGCCGGTTGCGCCGGCGCGCCGTTCCCGGCGCCGAGCGCGCCGGTTGCGGTTTCAATTGCAGTGCTTGTCATTGCTGTGGCCTTACCCCGCCAGGTGCTGGCGGAAGAACCCGTCCAGCTTGTCCCATGGAATCAGGCCCACGCGGTCATACAGATCCACGTGGCCGGCGCCAGCCACCCACACCAACTCCTTCGGCTCGGCCGCCTTGGCATAGGCGTCTTCGCTGAACTCGCGGGAGTGCGCCGCATCGCCAGCGATGAACAGCAGCGGGCGCGGCGAGATCGACGCGATATCGTTGAACGGATAGAAGTTCACGAACCGCACTTCGCTGGTCAGCATCCGGTTCTGCGTCTGCGCCAACGTGCGGCCATTCGGAATGGCGATGCCGCGCGGCGTGCGATAGAACTCCCAGAACTCGCGCGTCACCGGATCCGTCTCTGCGCTCGGCTGTGCCGGCAGGTAGTTCAAGAACTGCCCGTCACCGCTGACGTATTCCTCATACCGCTGCGCCGCCGCCTTCGCCAGCAGCGCCTTGCGCTGGTCCAGCGTCTGGCTATGCTTGAGTCCATTGCGCGTCACGGCCCCCATGTCGTACATGCTGACCGTCGCAATCGCCTTCAAACGCGGATCCATCTTTGCCGCACTGATCGCAAAGCCGCCGCTGCCGCAAATGCCCAGTACGCCGATGCGCTCGCGATGCACCAGGCCGCCGGTCCCCAAGTAATCCACAGCCGCGCTGAAGGCTTCGGCGTACAGTTCCGGCGCCACCAGGTTGCGCGGCTCGCCTTCGCTCTCGCCCCAGTACGGCAGGTCGATGGCCAGCGTGACAAAGCCGCGTTCGACCAGTTTCTGCGCGTACAGCATGGCGCTCTGCTCCTTCACCGCCCCCATCGGATGGCCGACGATGACCGCGGGCGCCTGGCCGTCGCGCGTCAATCCCTTCGGCGTCACCAGATTGCCGGCCACCGCCAGGCCGTACTGCGTCTTGAAGGTGACGCGCTGCACGTTCACCTTTCCGCTCTTGTAGAAGTTGTCCGCGTCCCCCGGCGCGCCGGGGGATGCCTGCGAGACGCCGCTGCCGCTTGCGCCGCCTTGGGCGCCAAAAGCTGGCGACGCCCCGGCGGAAAGCAGGCCCATTGCGGCGATGCCACCGGCGGCCTTGATGAAAGCGCGGCGTCCGCCCTCTGCCGTAGCGGGCGTTTGCGTGTCAGGTTGGATGAAATCGTAGGTCTGGGTCATGGCGGGAAATCCCTTGAAAATCAATGCCCAGATGTTGACGCAAGCCCTGCCGCCTGATTAGGGGGTGTAATCTTTATGAACCTGTGAAAAAAATTCAGCAATGGCACATCCCAAGATCAACGACCTGCAGGCCTTCCTGGCTGTCGCCCGCGACCAGAGCTTTACCAAGGCCGCGGCCAAACTGGGCCTCACCCCGTCCGCGCTCAGCCACACCATGCGCTCGCTCGAGGAACGTCTGGGCGTGCGCCTCTTGTCGCGCACCACGCGCAACGTCTCACCCACCGACGCCGGCGAGCGCCTGATGCGCGCCATCGCGCCGCTCTTCGACCAGATCGCCATCGAGGTCGACGCGCTGGGCGAACTGCGCGACAAGCCGCGCGGCACGCTCCGCGTCACCTGCACCGACGACTCCATCGAACTGTGCCTGCGGCCGATGCTGGCCACATTCCTGAAGGACTATCCGGACATCACCCTGGAGCTGTACGTGGATTACGGCTTCACCAACGTGGTCGAGGAGCGGTTCGACGCCGGCATCCGGCTGGGCGAAGCCATCAGCAAGGACATGATCGCCGTGCGTATCGGCCCGGACTGGCGGCTGATGGTGGTAGGATCGCCTGCGTACTTCGCGCGGCATCCGGCGCCCGCCACGCCGCACGACCTGACCGGGCTGCCCTGCGTCAACATCCGGCACCGGCCATCCGGTTCGGTCTATGCGTGGGAATTCGAGAAGAACGGCCAGGCCTTCACCGTCAAGGTCGAGGGCCAGCTGGTCTTCAACAGCATCATGCACGTGCTCAACGCGGCCGTGGACGGCATCGGTCTGGCCTACGTGCCCGAACAGCTCGTCGCGCCGTATCTGGCGGACGGACGGCTCAAGGAAGTCCTGGGCGACTGGTGCCCCACGTTCCAGGGCTTTCACCTGTATTACCCCAACAGGCGCCAGGCCTCGCCCGCCTTTTCCGCCTTTGTCGACGCGCTGAAATATCGCTGAGGTATCACCCTATCGGGTCCGCCGCGCGACCGCCTCGCATTAATTCGTGAATTTGGAGTCTCTGCCTTGTTCCGCAGATTTGAAAGCCAGCTCAATCCGTTCCCTTCCGAGAACGTCCCCCCGCCCCCAACGGGATTCTTCGCGTTCCTGTGGTTCTGCACGCACGGTTCGCGCCGCTACATCGCTGCGCTGGCGATCCTGAGCGCGGCGGTGTCCATCTACGAAGCGTGGCTCTTCGCCTTTCTGGGGCAGGTCGTCGACATGCTCACCGCCTGGAAAGCCGGCGAGGCCGCGTCGGCGCACGAACGGCAGGTTCTGTGGGGCATCGCCATCGTGCTTTGTGTCAGCGTTGGCGTCGTCGCATTACGCACGCTGGTCCAGCATCAGGTTCTGGCGATCAACCTGCCGCTGCGCCTGCGCTGGGACTTTCACCGCATGATGCTGCGGCAAAGCCTGTCTTTCTTTTCGGATGAATTCGCTGGCCGCGTCACTACCAAGGTCATGCAGACCGCGCTAGCCGTGCGCGAAGTGCTGCTCACCTTCTGCGAAATAGTGCTCGGCATCGCCGTCTATTTCGTCACCATCGTTGCGCTGGCTGGCGGCTTCGACTGGCGCCTGATGCTGCCCTTCATCGGCTGGATGGCGCTTTACGGCCTGGCCATGATGTATTTCGTGCCGCGGCTGGGTAAGGTCGGCAAGGAGCAGGCCCATGCCCGCTCGTCCATGACGGGACGCGTCACCGACGCCTACACCAACATCACCACCGTCAAGCTCTTCTCGCACACCAACCGCGAGGCCCGCTTTGCGCGCGCCGCCATGGAGGACTTCAAGGAAACCGGCTACCGCCAGATGCGTCTGGTCAGCCAGTTTGAAATCGTCAACCAGGCGTTGGTGTCCGCGCTGATCCTGGCGGCCGGCGGCTACGCGCTGTGGCTGTGGCACGGCAACGAAATCGGCACCGGCGCAGTGGCCGCCGTCACCGCCATGGCGCTGCGCGTGAACGGCATGTCGCACTGGATCATGTGGCAGATGACCTCGCTGTTCGAGAACATCGGCACCGTGCAGGACGGCATCGCCACCCTGACCCACGTCCCGAAGGTGCAGGACGCGCCCAACGCCGCCACCCTGCACGTCACGCAAGGCGAAGTCCGATTCGACGACGTCTATTTCAACTACAACAACGAGCGCCAGGTCCTTGACGGCCTGACCCTCACCGTGCGTCCCGGCGAAAAGATCGGCCTGGTCGGCCGCTCCGGCGCCGGCAAATCGACGCTCATCAACCTGCTGCTGCGCTTCTACGACGTCGAGCGCGGCCACATCCGCATCGACGGCCAGGACATCTCGCAGGTCACGCAAGACAGCCTGCGCAGCGCGATCGGCATGGTTACGCAGGACACGTCGCTCCTGCACCGCTCCATCTGCGACAACATCGCCTATGGCCGTCCCGACGCCAGCCGCGAAGAGATCCGCGCCGCCGCGGCCCGCGCCCAGGCCGACGACTTCATCGAGCAGCTCAGCGACTCGCACGGCAACACCGGCTACGACACGCTTGTCGGCGAACGCGGCGTCAAGCTGTCGGGTGGACAACGCCAGCGCATCGCCATTGCCCGCGTCATGCTCAAGAACGCGCCCATCCTGCTGCTGGACGAAGCCACCAGCGCGCTGGATTCGGAAGTGGAAGCCGCCATTCAGGAAAGCCTGGACGAAGTCATGCAGGGCAAGACCGTCATCGCCATCGCCCACCGCCTGTCGACAATCGCCGCCATGGACCGGCTCATCGTGATGGACCAAGGCCAGATCATCGAACAGGGCAGCCATGCGGAACTGCTGGCAATGAACGGCGTGTACGCGCGCCTGTGGCGGCATCAGAGCGGCGGCTTCCTGGCCGAAGAACCGAGCCAACCGGTTTGATTAAGAGACCCCATTGACAGGTTTGGTTGCACTTTATTAGGGACACAATACAGACCCGATCGGATAATCCCGGCGCTATTCGAAAAGGATCTTTATTTTGAAGTTGAAAGCTGCACTCCTCATTTCCGCGCTGACCGCTGTCGTCGTTGCGCCCGCCAATGCCGCGTCCCCGCGTTCGGTCGACGCCCGCTCGTTTGACGTCGCTGGCGTCAAGACGGGCATGGACTTCGACGAAGCGCTCGCCGCCACGGCCAAGAATTTCCACGTCAGCAAGAAAGACATCCGGATCGGTTACGCGACGAACAACCCCGTCACAAACACCAAGATGCCGATGAATTTCAGCTACGACAAGGACGGCGTGAGCTTCATCGTCCACTTCGAGCCACGCGTGCCCGTCGACAAGCAACGGCCGCTGGCTGTTTCCCAGATCCGGTATGAACTGCCGTGGACCCCGGCCAACAAGGACTCCATGGGCAAAGCGGTGCTGGAAAAATACGGCCGCCAGTCCAACTATCCCAACGACCTGGTCATGGAGTGGTGCGCCAAGCCCAGCACGAACCCCGGCATGGGCTGCTCACCGGACCTGACGCAAGCAGTATTGAAATACAGCGGCGTCAGCATCCAGATGCACGACCCGGCATGGATGAACGCCCGGATCGAGTATGTGGATCGCAGCAATGCCAGAAAGCCCAGCTTCTAAGGGCTTCGGAAATTCCGGATCGGATGCGCCTTCGCGTCAGCGGGGTGCGCCTCCCCCGCCACTGTTATCTGGCTGCTGGCGCGGAAAATTCTCCGGCTGCGCCGCCGCCTCGTCTCTCTTCAGTTCCGCCACGCGGGCGCGCACAATGGCGTCCGAGTCCGCGGGCTGGCCCATGTCCAGCGGCTTGCCATGATTGCCGGCCTGACCAAAGCGAACGCGCACCACGCGCGGGTCAGCCGCTGAAACCACCATGTCGCCCTCGCCGTTCGGTCTCTCCATGGCCGCATCTCCACATTGCGAGGTCCAATCCGGCGCGAGGATGTACCACGCGACAGCGGCAATCGCTATGGCGGCGCCGCCAAACCAGGCCCAAAGCGGTCCGGGCAAAAGGGCCTTGAGCAGGCCGCCCCGCTCCAGTTGCGCGACATGTCTGTCAAATTCGTGCTGGCACAACGCGTTCAATTCGGCGATCGCCTGACGGCGTGTGACGTTGCCGGAAAACGCGCCCTCGGTCGCGGCCAACTCGAACATTTCATCCAGATCCAGATCGGACAGGATTTCTTCTGTCGCCAGCCAGACCAGGGCGCCACCCAGCGTCACGAAGGGCGCCACCGGCATCGCTTCCAGCCGCATCAGCGCAGCAGCATGGTGGTCGGCGCGAATGACGCCGTCGACGCGCAGGCGCTCAAGCAGCGCGAGGGGGGCCTGCGTCATGCCGGCATGCCAAAAAAAAGGAACGCGCGTTGGCGCAACATGGATTGAGCACTCCCCAGTAACGATGTCGTTGGATGATCCCTTGCGGCACAGAAAGCCGACTCGGATTCGCTCATGACGACGAAAGCAAGGAGTGCTTCGCCATCGATTTTCGACGTCGTTTTACCAGGGGCTATCAGCTCTTATTGCCCTTCGTTGGCTGTCAGTTGATTGAAGTCAGCACAGATCTCAATTGCACGAATCGCACCACATATTCGATAGGCATCGATGGAAATTTTCCTGCACCGACCCACGCGCCAGGTAATCGAGACCGCCTCGGCGGCCAGGCTCAATATGCGAGCTGCGCGGGAAGCGTCTCGACGAGCCAGTCGATGAATACGCGCAGCCGATGCGTCACATGCCGGTTGTGCGGATACACCACATGAAAGGGATAGGGCTGCGGCCGCCACGGCTTCAGGATCTCGACGAGGGCGCCGCTCTTTAACGCGGGGCCGGCCGCATACGTGAAGGTCTGCACAATTCCCAAGCCCGCCAGCGCCGCCGCCAGATGCGCGTTGCTTTCGTTGACGCCGACACGATGCTCGACCTTGATCTCCCTTTTTTGTCCATCGCGTTCAAAGCGGAAAGGAAATGCGCGGCCATTCTGCGGCGACAGATAGCTGACCAGCTTGTGACCGTTCTTCAACTCGTCCGGATAGGCCGGCGTGCCGAACTGCTTGAGGTACCCCGGCGTGGCGCAGGTAATCAGATCGGCAGTGCCGATCAGCCGCGCCACCAGCGAAGAATCGTCAAGCGGACCGCCGCGGATCACGCAATCGACGTTGTCGCTGATCAGATTGACGGGGCGGTCTGACACCCCAAAGTCGATCCGGATATCCGGATAGCGCGTCAGAAAATCGGAGATCGCGGGGATCAACACGTCGCGTGCGGTGGAGCCGCCCACGTCGATGCGCAGGTGTCCTTTCGGCTTGCCTTGCACGGCATTGAACGACCCGTCGATATCTTCCAGGTCGCGCACGATGCGCAACGCCTTTTCGTAATACTCGCGACCTTCCGGCGTGACCGTGACGCGCCGCGTCGTCCGCTGCAGCAGCCGCACGCCAAGGTGCGCCTCCAGATCCTGCACGATCTTGCTGAGCGTGGCATTGGGCATATCCAGCGAGTCCGCCGCCCGCGTGAAACTGCCCGCCTCCACCACGCGGGCAAAACCGCGAATCGCTGTCAATTGATCCATGCCGAAGACTCCCAGAGATGAAGCGATTATCCATAAACATGCATAGTCATTTCAATCTTGCTGGATTTACTCATCATTCCGGCAACTTGCGCAGGAGTGACGATAGGCGCCTATCTTTCAGTGATGCAGGTGCTCGGGAGGGATTGTCCGCCAATGGCGAACGCTTGCCAGAAGCCTGGGGCTACCTGCGCGTGAACAAGATCGGATGGCTGAGGCTTTTCGTCTCGCGCAGAACTGACCCAAACAGGCGCATTCAACACAAGCAGGGAATCGACGAGGCTTGGCGGCAGGCTGAATGCCCGAAACTTCATCGTTGGATTCAAGTTCCAGGCCGGAACCTTCTGAATGTAAGCAGTGGAGCGGGTGAAGGGAATCGAACCCTCGTATGAAGCTTGGGAAGCTGCCGTTCTACCATTGAACTACACCCGCTCGGGTGTCGTGCCGCGGCCGTGGGCCGGGCAGAGCCGCGATTATAGCGCGGCTTTTTTTGGTCGGGGCGGGTCAAAAAAGCCCGCCCCATTCGACCGAAAAGCCGCAGCTATCAATTCGCCGTGATGTTGGCGGCCTTGACAACCTTGCCCCAGCGGTCCAGCTCGGTCTGCGTGTAGGCGCCCAGTTCCTTCGGACCCATGAAGATTGCCTCGGCGCCCTGCTCGGCGGCCTTCTTGCGGAACTCGTCGGTCTTCATGATCTTCTGGATCTCACCCGCGATCTTGTCGACGACCGGCGCGGGCGTGTCCTTCGGTGCGTACATGGCGAACCACGACGAGACGATCAGATCGGGGTAGCCGGCTTCGGCGGCGGTGGGCACGTCGGGCAGCGACGGCAGGCGGGCGATGCCCGTGACCGCCAGCGCGCGCAGCTTGCCTGCGGCGATCTGCCCCAGCAGCGGCGGCGGCGTGGTGATGGTCATGTCGACGGCGCCGCCCAAAAGATCGTTCAGCGCGGGGCCGGTTCCCTTGTAGGGAATGTGCGTGATCTGCGTGCCGGCCATCTGGTTGAGCAGTTCCGTGGCGACCTGCTGCAGCGAGCCGTTGCCCGACGACGCGTAATTCAGCTTGCCCGGATTGGCCTTGGCGTACGCGACCAATTCCTTCAAGGACTTGATGGGCAGATCGGGACGCACGACCACAACTTGCGGAGCGGACAGCACGTTGGCAACCGGGGCGAAGTCCTTGATGGGGTCCCAGCCGGCGGCGGGCGTCACGTGCGGCGTGATGACCTGAAAGCCCGAGTACTGCAACAGCAGCGTGTAACCGTCCGGCTTGGCGCGCGCCACGGCCTGCGCGGCGATGCCGCCCGAGGCGCCGGGCTTGTTCTCAACGACGACGCTCTGGCCCAGCGCCACGCCCAAGGGCTGCGCGATCAGGCGGGCGGCGATGTCGGTAGTGCCGCCCGGTGCGGCGGACACGATCAGCGTGACGGGACGGTTGGGGAATTCGGCCTGTGCGCTGGCCGCGCCGGCGGCGGCGATCAGGGCGAAGGCGGCGCTGGTGCGCAGGGCGGTGGGCAGGCGGAAAGAGGCCATGCGTTGTCTCCTGGGTATTGTTTTATCTATGGGTGGTGTCGGGTGCTGCAGGTACTGCTTAAAAAAACAATCAATCAGGCGTCGGCCGGAAACCGTTCGGCCAGCCACGCGGGCGGCGCGTGCAGGGCCAGCCTTGGCCCCGCCTGCAGCAATGCGTTGGACAGATCACGCTGGACCAGGCCGGGCAGGCTTCGCACGATGGCCAGCAACGGCTCAAGCGACACGCCCGTCTCCACGCCCATGCAGGCAAACATGTGGACCAGTTCTTCGGTGTTGACATTGCCGCTGGCGCCCGGCGCGTAAGGGCATCCGCCCAGGCCGCCGGCAGCGGCGTCATAGCGGGTGATGCCGGTTTGCCAGGCCGCGATGGCGTTGGCGAGCGCCATGCCGCGCGTGTTGTGCAGGTGTACGGTCAGCGCCGTGTCGGGCAGGCGCGCAGCCGCCTGTTCGCACAACGCGGCCACTTGGGTCGGAAACGCCATGCCCGTCGTGTCGCACAGCGTGATGCCGGCAGTGCCCGCATCGACCAGACGCGCCGCCAGATCCAGCACCGTGTCCGCGGGCACATCGCCATCGAACGGACAGCCGAACGCGGTCGACAAGGACACGTTGCACGGCGCGCCAGCCTTTGCCGCGGCGGCCAGCACCTGCGACAACTCGGCAAACGACTGGTCGCGCGTCATGCGCAGGTTGGCGCGGTTGTGCGTCTCGCTGCACGACATGACGAGGTTCATCTCGTCGGTGCCGGCCTCCAGCGCGCGTTCCAGCCCGCGTACGTTCGGGACGAGCGCGGTGTAGATCACGCCCGGACGGCGGCGGATGCGGCGCATGACGTCGACGGCGTCCGCCAGCGCGGGAATGGCTTTGGGGGAGGTGAAGCTGGTGACCTCGATACGGGCGAAGCCGCAGTCGGACAGCGCATCCACGAAGGCGACCTTGTCGTCGGTGGGCACCATGGTCTTCTCGATCTGCAGGCCATCGCGCGGGCCGACCTCGTTGATCTCGATGCGGGCGGGTCCGTGGTTCATGCAATCACTCCCTTGGCGCGCAACGCGGCGCGCTGTTCTTCGGTCAAGCCTGCGGACGCCAGCACCGTGTCGGTGTGTTCGCCGAGCGTCGGCGCCCGTTCGCGCACCGCGCCCGGATTGGACGACAGGTACGGGAAGACGGCGGGCATTTCCACCTGCACGCCTGCCGCGGATTCCATCGAGGTGATGGCGTTGCGGGCGCGGTAGTGCGGATCCTTGGCAATATCGGCGATGGAATAGATGCGGCCGGCCGGCACGCCCGCTTCCAGCATCGCGGCCAGCACGTCGTCGATCCGCCGTTCCTGCGTCCACGCGCCGATGGCGGCGTCGATCTCTTCCACGCGGCGCGCGCGGCCGTCGTTGTGCGCCAGCGCCGGGTCCTGCCCCAGGTCGTCGCGGCCGATACGCGCCATCAGACGGGTGTAGATGGCGTCGCCGTTGCCCGCGATGAGCACGTAGCCGTCCTGGCACGGATAGGCGTTAGACGGCGCAATGCCGGGCAGCGACGCGCCGGCGGGCTCACGCACCGCGCCGAACACCGAATACTCGGGCAACAGGCTCTCGCTGAGATTGAAGAGGCTTTCATACAGCGCGGTGTCGATCACCTGCCCCACGCCGCCGCGCGCATCGCGTTGATACAGCGCCAGCATCACGCCCAGCGCGCCATGCAGGCCGGCGATGGTGTCGCCCAGCGACAGGCCGGCGCGCACCGGCGCGCGGCCGGGCTCGCCGTTCAGATAGCGCAGGCCCGCCATGGCTTCGCCGATCGCGGCAAAGCCCGGTTCGCGCGCCTTGGGGCCGGTCTGGCCGTAGCCCGAAATGCGCAACATGATCAGGCGGGGATTCAGTTCGTGCAGGGCTTCCCACGACAAGCCCCACTTTTCCAGCGTGCCGGGGCGGAAGTTCTCAATCAGTACATCGGCCTCGCGCGCCAGCATGCGCACGATGTCCTGGCCTTCCTGCTGCCGCAGGTCGACGCAGACCGACTGCTTGTTGCGCGACTGCGCCTCCCACCACACCGAGGTGCCCTCGTGCAGCAGACGCCACTTGCGCAGCGGATCGCCCTGGCCCGGCGGTTCGATCTTGATGACCTGCGCGCCAAAATCCGCCAGCGTCTTGGCCGCGAAAGGCCCCGCGATGAGTTGTCCCAGTTCCAGCACACGAATGCCGGCAAGAATCTGCCCTGCCATATCGCCTCCCAGGCGCGTCTTACGGTAGTGATGGAAGGCAGTGTGCGCGCAAAGCGGCGCGATGCGGAATGGACAATCGGGGAAAGGGGCATTCCCGGAACGAGAAACCCCGGGCTAACCCTCAGCCCTCGCCGCGCAAATGGGCCAGCAGCAGCCGCGCAGCCACGGTCAGGGTGTCGGCGTCGCGCACGCCCAGAAGCAGCCAGCGGCGCGCCCACTCGTCGGTCAGCGGGATCAGCCGGATCGGCATGGACCGCGCGTGCGGCTCGGCGGCGATTCGCGGCAGGATGCCCACGCCGCGCGTGGCCGCCACCATGCGGCAGATGGCATCAAAACTGCGCACCTGGATGCGCAGCCGCATTGCCCGGCCCATGCGGCCGCTTTCTTCCGACAGCCGGGTCGCCAGCGACGTCGCGGGCGGCAGGCCGACGTAGTCGTAGGCCAGCGTGTCCGCAAACGCGACCTGCGGCTCGGCGGCGAGCGGATGGCGCTGCGGCACGATGAGCACCAGCTCGTCCAGGCGATAGGGAAAGGTGGCAAGGCCGTCTGCGGGCGTACGGTCGGCAAAGACGCCGATGTCCGCACGGTTCTCCAGCACGGCGGTGACGATGTCGCTGCTGTTCTGCTCTTCCAGGTCGATGCGCACGGCGGGGTGCTCGTCCATGAAGGCGGCCAGGTCTTCAGGCAGGAACTGTGTCAGGGACGAGGTATTGGCGGCGATACGCACCTGTCCTCGCACCCCTTGCGCGAAGTCGGACAGCGCGCCGGCCATTTGCTCGACTTCCTGCAGCACCCGCAGCGCGTGCACCAGGCACGCCTGGCCGGCGTCGGTCAGCTCCACGCCGGCGGCATTGCGAAACAGCAGGGGCGAACCCAGCGCGGCTTCCAGGTCCGAGATCCGCTTGCTGGCCGCGCCCACCGCCAGATGCGACTGGCGCGCGCCCGCCGAGATGCTTCCCTGGCGCGCCACGGCGACAAACAGGGCAAGCGTGACGAGGTCGATCCGGGCAAAGTTCATGAAAAAGGTCTACGGCGCAGGGAAACCGGGCTGAAACTATAGCCGCAGGCGGCCGGGATAAATGCGTCCCTGTTTTAGTCCCTATGACCGGCTCCGCGCGGGCAGACCTGCCACTACAATCCCGCCTATGAATACGAACAACCCCACCAACAGCTCCACGAACACCCCTGCGGACCTCCCCGCAGACGCGCCCGCCACGCCCGCCGCCGACGCCGCGCCCGCCCCCGTTTCCCCGGAAACCCAGGCCGCGCTGACCAGCGCCGCGTATGCGCCCAACAGTCCCGGCGCCGCGCACATCCGCAGCTTCGTCCATCGCCGCGGCCACATCACCCAGGGCCAGCTCGCTGCGCTGGAACGCCTGATGGGCCAATGGTCCCTCCCCTATGCCCCCCGCCGCCTGGATCCGGCCGCCGCCTTCGGACGGCAGGCCCCGACGGTGCTGGAGATCGGCTTCGGCATGGGCGAAACCACCGAGAAGATCGCGCTGGCCCGGCCTGGCGACAACTTCCTGGGCGTGGAAGTGTTCAACGCCGGCGTCGGATCGCTGCTGCGCCGCATCGAAGACTCCAGCATTCAGAACCTGCGCATCATCCAGCACGATGCCGTCGAAGTGGTGCGCGACATGATCGCCCCCGATTCCCTGGCCGGCGTGCACATCTACTTTCCGGACCCGTGGCCCAAGAAGCGCCATCACAAACGCCGCCTGATCCAGCCCGCCTTCATCTCGCTGCTGGCCAGCCGCATTGCGCCCGGCGGCTACATCCACTGCGCCACCGATTGGGAAGACTACGCGGTGCAGATGCTCGAAGTGCTGAGCGGCGAGCCGCTCCTCAAGAACACCGTCGACGGCTACGCGCCGCGCCCCGATTACCGCCCCCTCACCAAATTCGAGACACGCGGCCTGCGCCTGGGCCACGGCGTCTGGGACCTGATCTTCAAGCGAGTCGCCTGATGCTCTATCCGCCGATCGAACCCTACCGTCAAGGCATGCTGGATACCGGAGACGGTCACCAGATCTATTGGGAAATGTGCGGCAACCCCAACGGCAAGCCCGCCGTCTTCCTGCATGGCGGGCCCGGCAGCGGCTGCTCGCCCGTGCATCGGCAGTTGTTCGATCCGCAACGCTACAACGTGCTGCTGTTTGATCAGCGCGGCTGCGGCCGTTCGCAACCCCACGCCAGCCTGGACAACAACACCACCTGGCATCTGGTCACCGACATCGAACGCCTGCGCACCGAAGTCATGGGCGCCGAGAAGTGGCTGGTGTTTGGCGGGTCCTGGGGGTCGACGCTGGGGCTGGCCTATTCCGAGACGCACCCGGCGCACACCAGCGAACTCGTGCTGCGCGGCATCTTCGGCCTGCGGCGCGCCGAGATCCAATGGTTCTACCAGGAAGGCGCGTCGTGGCTGTTTCCCGACCGCTGGGAAGAGTACCTGGCGCCGATCCCCGAGGCCGAACGCGGCGACCTGGTCACCGCGTACCATAAGCGCCTGACGGGCAACGACCCCGTCGAGCAACTGCGCGCCGCCAAGGCCTGGAGCAAATGGGAAGACAGCACGATCACGCTGCTGCCCAGCCCGCGCCATCAGCAAAGCCATGCCGCGGACCGCGCGGCGCTGGCCTTTGCGCGCATCGAGAACCACTATTTCTTCAACGCCGGCTTCATGGAAGAAGGCCAGCTGATCCGCGACGCGCAGAAGCTGCGCGGCATCCCGGGCACCATCGTGCAGGGCCGCTACGACGTCTGCACGCCCGCGCGCACCGCGTGGGACCTGCACCGCGCGTGGCCGGAAGCGCAATTTCACCTGGTGCCCGATGCCGGCCATGCCTTCGACGAACCCGGCACGCTGGCGCGCCTGATCGCCGCCACCGACGCCTACGCCAAACAGTGAGGAGCCCTGACATGCACATCACCCTGAACGGAGACGCCCGCGAGTTCCCGCTGGACACCACGGTCAACGAATTGCTCGAAACGCTGGGCTACGCGGGCAAGCGCGTGGCCGTTGAACGCAACGGCGAAATCGTGCCCAAAAGCCAGCACGCGCAGACGGCGCTGTCCGACGGCGACCAGATCGAGATCGTGGTCGCGGTGGGCGGCGGCTGACTTACCGTCATCGCAGCGCCTTGGCGCCGCATCGCGATACGCCTTTGAAGGCCGCTGACACTCAGCGGCCTTTTTGCATGCCGCCGCGCGCACGAGGCGGCCTACACCCACGGATACCAACGTCCTGCGAAGGTGCCAGCATTGTTGCGTAGTCTGGCAAGAGGCTAGCAACCTGTTACACCACAACCCCTCGTCGTAGGGCAAATGTGCGAGTCATAATCGTTTCTATCGCGCCGCCTCGACCGAGGCAGGCGCCTTCAGGGCGCGCAGGTTTTCTCACCGCAATATCGATAAAGGAAACGCTATGGGTCTGCTCAATTTCATCAAGGACGTTGGAGAAAAGCTCTTCGGCGCCAGCGAGGCCAAGGCCGCGACGGCAGAGGAATTGAAGAAAGAGCTGGATAAGCACGGCCTGAACGCGGATGGCCTGCAAATCACGGTGGACGGCGACAAGGTCACGGTCGCGGGTCAGGCGTTGAGCACGGAAGACGCCGAGAAGATTTCACTGGCGCTGGGCAACACGGTTGGCGTGGCCGCGGTGGACAACCAACTGCAGGTCAAGCAGGCCACGCCGGAAGCCAAGATGTACACCGTGCAAAAGGGCGACAACCTGTGGAAGATCGCCGAAGCGCAGTACGGCAAGGGCCAGGGCGCCAAGAACACCCTGATCTTCGAAGCCAACAAGCCCATGCTCACCAGCCCCGACAAGATCTACCCGGGCCAGGTGCTGCGCATTCCGCCGCTGTCGTAAGCGGCACTGAATTCAAACAATCCGGAGGACACCCATGCGTTCTCCGGCTTGTGTCGCGGTGCGGCGCCCCCTGCCTGCCGCGATTGCTTGGCCAGACGCAATGTCTGGCCATTTTTTTGGCTGACGGTCTGAAGGTGTCTGACACCCCAGCGACACCCTCACGCGCCAAAATTCTGCCCCACGGGTGTCTGACACCTGGCCTCGTAACAGAGCGGGGCAGGCCCTTCGGGGGCTGCAAGCGAGCGAAGCGAGAGCGGCGTGGGGCCTCTTACTTCATCCCGAAGCGGCCCAGCCCCTTCATGCCGCCCATGGCGCGCATCATCTTGGCCATGCCGCCCTTTTTCATCTGCTTCATCATGCCCTGCATCTGCTCGAACTGAGCCAGCAGCCGGTTGACCTCTTGAACCGGCACGCCGGAGCCGGCGGCGATGCGGCGCTTGCGCGAGGCCTTGATCAGTTCGGGCTTGGCGCGTTCGGCGGCCGTCATGGAATTCAGGATGCCTTCAGTGCGGCGAAGCTGCTTTTCCGCCTGGCCGCCCTGCAACTGACCGGCGGCCTGCTGGAACTGAGCCGGCAGCTTTTCAAGCAGCGAGCCCATGTCGCCCAGCTTCTTGACCTGGCCGAGCTGGTCGCGGAAGTCGTTCAGGTCGAACTTGTTGCCCGACTTGATCTTGGACGCAAGCTTCTGCGCTTCGGCGATGTCGATGTTCTTCTGCGCCTGCTCCACGAGCGAGACGATGTCGCCCATGCCCAGCACGCGCTGCGCCATGCGGTCGGGGTAGAAGGGCTCGAGGCCGTCCAGCTTTTCCGACACGCCGACAAACTTGAGCGGCTTGCCGGTGACGTGGCGCACCGACAGGGCCGCGCCGCCGCGGGCGTCGCCGTCCAGCTTGGTCAGGACGACGCCGGTCAGGGGCAGCGCGTCCGCAAAGGCGCGCGCGGTGTTGACCGCGTCCTGGCCCTGCATCGCGTCCACCACGAACAGCGTTTCCACCGGCTTGACCAGGTCATGCAGCGCGCGGATCTCGCGCATCATGGCCTCGTCGATGCCCAGGCGGCCGGCCGTGTCCAGGATCAGCACGTCGTAATGATGGCGGCGGGCGTGATCGACCGCGCCGCGCGCGATGTCTTCGGGCTTCTGGCTGGGATCGGACGGCAGGAAATCCACGCCGACCTGCGCGGCCACGCTCTTCAACTGGTCGATAGCGGCCGGACGGTATACGTCGGCGGACACCACCAGCACCTTTTTCTTGCCGGTCTTGCGGCCGTGCTGCGTGTGCTGCCCTTCGCTGAGCCAGCGCGCCAGCTTGCCGGTGGTGGTGGTCTTGCCGGCACCCTGCAGGCCCGCCATCAGGATCACGGCGGGCGGCTGGACGGCCAGCGACAGTTCGTTGGCGTCGGCGCCCAGGTCGCCGCCCATCAGGGCAGTCAGTTCCTTGTTGACGACGCCGACCAGCGCCTGGCCCGGGCTGAGGCTGCCGGCGACTTCTTCGCCCAGCGCCTTTTCCTTCACCCGCGCGACAAAGTCGCGAACGACCGGCAACGCGACGTCGGCTTCCAGCAGCGCCATGCGCACTTCGCGCAGCATCTCCTGCGTGTTGGCCTCGGTCAGGCGGGCTTCCCCTCGCAGCGTCTTGACGACGCGCGACAGGCGTTGAGTTAGGTTATCGAGCATGAGAGGCGTTTCCGCTTAAACTAGTTGATTGAACGGTGGCCGCAGGCGCGGATTCTGCGCTTTCGGGTGACGCGCACCCCAAGGCCCCATCCAGACAACGGTTTCTATGTCACTCGGCATTGTATTTCACACAGCGGCTGCCTTGGCGTACGCGGTGCTAGGGGGGTCGCTTTGGATCCGCCTGGCCGGCGCCGGGGAAGTGGAGCAGACCGGCAGAATCGCCCGTCTGTGCCTGCTGGGCGCCCTGATTCTCCATGGAATCGGGCTGCAACAATCGATGCTGGGATCCCAGCATCTTTTCATTGGATGGGCGCTGGCCCTGTCCGCCGCCATCTGGCTGGGCATGGTGGTGTTCTGGCTGGAAAGCCTGCTGGTGCGCATAGACGGCCTGCAATTGCTGCTGTTGCCCGCCGCCGCCATCGCCAGCGGCCTTGCCGCCGTCTTCCCGCAGGGGCAATTCGTGCCCCATGCCGACGATCCCTGGCTGCGCGTGCACCTCTTGATCGCCCTGGCGGCCTATGGCCTCATCACCATCGCGGCCTTGCACGCCATGATGATGGCCCTGCTGGACCGCCACCTGCACCGTCCCCTGGACGCCCCCGCCGAACGCAGCATCATCGGGCGCGTGCTCGATTCGCAGCCGCCGCTGCTGGTGCAGGAGCAGCTGCTTTTCCGCATCATCTGGATCGGATTTGTCGTGCTGACGCTGGCGGTGGGCTCGGGCTCGGTCGCCTCCATGAAGCTGACTGGCAAGATCCTGCCGTTCGACCACAAGACCGTTTTCACCCTGTTGTCCTGGCTGACCTTCGGCGTGCTGCTGGCCGGCCGGCATATCTGGGGCTGGCGCGGCCGCGTCGCGCTGCGGTGGACCCTGACGGGTTTTGGTTTTTTGATTCTGGCCTACACCGGCAGCCGGTTCGTGCTGGAAATGATTCTGCATCGAGGCTGACGTGGGCAAGTTGCTGTTCTGGATCGTTTTGATCATCCTGGTTCTGTTTGTCGCCCGCATTGCCGGCCGCATGGCCGCGCAGCGCCAGGCCGACGCGCAGGGCGGCCAGAAGAAAAAGGCGCAGGGCGCGCAGCCCCCGCCCGCCATCGAATCCATGGTGCGCTGCGCCCATTGCGGCATCCATCTGCCCCGCTCCGAGGCCCTGCTGCAAAACGGCCAGACCTGGTGCAGCCCCGACCACGCCCGCCTGGGTCCGGCAAAGCGCTGACCCGTCTATCCGCCGCGCAGCCGCCCCGGCGGTTTGCCGGATAGGGCATCTGGCGGCGGCGCGGCATAATGGGTGCCGGAATTTTCACACGCTCCCTCCCTATGCCTTTGCTTCTGGATAGACATGGCTGGCTGGCGCCGGCGCCGGGTGTTTCCCTTCTGCGCTCACCCAACTGCGACGCACGCCCCGCGGACACGCAGGTCTCGCTGCTGGTCGTGCACAACATCAGCTTGCCGCCGGGCCAGTTTGGCGGACCTGAGGTCGCGGGCCTCTTCCTGAACACGCTGGACTACCTCTCACACCCCTGGCTGGAACGCCTGCGCGGCCTGCGCGTGTCGGCGCACTTTTTCATCCGCCGCGACGGGCGCATCGTGCAATTCGTCTCCACGGACCGGCGTGCCTGGCACGCGGGTGTGTCGCGATTTGCCGGCCGCGAGCGCTGCAACGATTTTTCCATCGGCATCGAACTGGAAGGCACGGACACGCTGCCCTACACTGGCGAGCAGTACGCGTCGCTCCGCCGGCTGACCCACACCCTGCGCGCGCGCTATCCCCTGGTTGCCGCCCAGGGACACGAACATATCGCTCCGGGGCGCAAGTCCGACCCCGGGCCGGCATTCGACTGGACGCGCTTTGGGCGCGACAGCGGCTTTGCGCGGCGGCACCTGCCGCCGGCCTGACCCTTAGAAGGATTGGCTATGTTGAAGATCTGGGGACGCCTGACCTCCGTCAACGTTCAGAAAGTGATGCTGGCCGTACGCGAGCTGGCCCTGCCGCACACCTTTGTTCAGGCAGGCGGCCCGTTCGGCGTGGTCGACACCGCCGATTACGCGGCCAAGCTCAATCCCAACCGCCTCGTCCCAGTCATCGACGACGGCGGCTTCATCTTGTGGGAATCCAACGCCATCGTGCGCTACCTGGCAGCACGCTACGGCGCGGGCACGCTGTGGCCCGAGGACGTCTGCCTGCGCGCCGATGCCGACCGCTGGATGGATTGGCAGGCGACCGAATGGCAGCCGGCCATGGTGCCGGCCTTTCTGGGCCTGATCCGCACGCCCGAAGCCCGCCGCGACAAGGCCGCCATCGACAACTCGATCAAGCGATCCAACGACCGTGCGTTGATTCTGGACCAAGCCCTGCAGGGCCGCGAATTCATCGCCGGTCGCCACCTCACCATGGGCGACATCGCGCTCGTCGCCGCCGCGCACCGCTGGTTGGCCCTGCCCATCGAGCGGCCCGCCACACCCGCGCTGTCCGCCTGGTACCGGCGCGTCATGATGCGTCCCGCCCCGCAAGGGGTGCTGACCCTGCCGCTGGAGTAGCCGCGCGGGCGGTCACGCACCGCCACACCCGGACAAATTGCAACATTCCTTCTGCGCGATTCGTGCAATTATTGAAAGCCTCTGAGGCGCCTTGGCCCCTGCCATGAGCGTCGTGCGGCTGCCCGTCACCGGCATTCAGGAGGTGACGCCGCAACTCCCCGCCGACGCGCTCTCGCCGGTAGCGCGCAAGGTGCTGGTGGTCGATGACAACCGCGATGCGATCGAGTCCCTGGTCGCGGTGCTCGTCATTGGAGGCCACGATGTCACCGCTGCATACGATGGCAAAGAAGCCATCACCGTGCGCGAGCAGGTCAAGCCGGTGGATATGGACGTGCTGCTCGATTTGCTGACGACAATCGAGCATCGCGGCGACGCAAGGTAGCGGTGCGCGAAGCGCTGCACATCCGCGCCGAAGACGCATAGTGCAACGCCACGTTGCAGATCCGCGCCGACGCCATCGCGCCCGGTGGTTTCCGCGCGTTTTCAGCCCCCTTCCCGGCAAATATAAGAACGGTCCGATACCCAGAAATTGACCGGTATGACGTAATGGCAGCGCATGCCATGCGACTCCATTGCAATCGTCTGATTGCAGCGGACGCTTGCCTATAGGCAGACCTGACGCTCACGTTTTAGGAAAGGTCTGTCGTTGCGGGAGCACGTCATACCTATCCAATCCGATCTTCGCTTCACCTTTTCCGTCGGCGACGAATCCTTCGAGGTCGTCGAGTTCACGATGCACGAAGGCCTGTCAAATAATCCGCAAAGACGACAGCACCGACCACGGGGGGTCGGTGCTGGAAGGTTTCCCGCACACCAATCTCAATGGCAGACCCATGGCCGGCGTAGGCCATCAGGTCTCCTGCCCCAAGTGCGAGGGCGTCTTTCCCATCGTGCAGGGCAGCGCTACATACAAGATCAATGGCATCCCGGTTGCGCTGCACGGCATGACGACGGCCTGTGGCGCCCGCCTGATCGCCAGCGGCTCAAAAGCGCGTGTCGAACGCCACGCGGTCCGGGATCATCAGCGTGACTAGCTCTTAGCCGCGCTCGACCTTCCATCCCATCTCGGCCGATATCCCCGCAGCCGCGCTCTGCACCACCGGCACCATCTCACGCATCCGCTCCAGCGACATATAGGGCACGGTGCTCGACACGCTGATCGCGGCGACGATGCCGCTGGAAGCATCGCGCACGGGCGCCGCAACGCAGCGGATCGACGGTTCGTTGTCTTCCAGGTCGAACGCGTAACCCTGCGACGCGTAATCGCGCATGCGGTCGCGGAACGCCTCCCAGCCTTGCTGCCCGCCGGGCGCGCGCGACGACACCGGTGCGCCGACGCGATGCAGCGCCTTCCACTGCGGCTCGTCCGCATCCAGCAGCAACGCCTTGCCCACGCCGGTCGCGGCGAGCGGCATGCGGTGGCCCACGCGCGAACGCATTTCCAATCCCTTCTTGCCCGGAATCTTTTCGAGGTACAGCACGTCGTTGTTGTCGCGCACCGCCAGGTGAATCGTGTCGCCCGTCATGTCGGCAAGGCTGTCCAGATAAGGGCGCGCCAGCGTCGCCAGCGGAAAGGCCTCGCGCGCCTGAAAGCCCAGTTCGATCAGCTTGGGGCCCAGCACATAGCCGACGCCCGGCAGCGCGCGCAGGTAGCGCTCTTGCACCAGACAGCTTGCAAGCCGGTGCGTGGTGCTGCGCGCCACGCCAATACGCGCGCAGATTTCCTTCAGGTCGCGTGCGCCATCGGCCACGGCCTGCACCACGGCAAGACCGCGCATTAACGTCTGCGTGCCGGCCGGTGCGGCGGCATCAGGGTCAAGCGTGGCGGATTGCGCGGAGTTCAGCGTGGTGGTGGTCATGGTGCGAAGGCAGTGTTGCGGGGCGGCGGGAAAGATCGGCAAGCATACCCGGCGTCGCGGCACGGATACATGTGAATTCCCTGTATGTGGGATTTAATTCTATATTTTGAGATTTTTCAAGCGCTGAACTAGAATTTTTGCCATCGTGCGCTGCGCACCTCTCCCGCGCGCGCTCGGCAGATTTCAGACAACAAGGTTCGCGCCCTCTCAGCCCTCCCGCGCGCCATCACGGCGCCACGACGGCAGCCGGATGCGCGGACAGAGACGAGACAGACTCTGATGAATACCGGATCGCCCGCCCGTGCGGCTCTCATCGCGCTGGATTGGGGCACCTCTTCACTTCGCGCCTACCGCCTGGACGCCACGGGCCGCACGCTCGATACGCGCCATTTGCCCTGGGGAATCATGCGCCTGCCGCAACCGTTGCAGGACGGCGCAGCCACTACGGCACTATCCGGCTTTGAACTGGCTTTTGACCAGGCGTGCGGCGACTGGCTGCGTGCCGAACCCGCCCTGCCCGTCATCGCCTGCGGCATGGTCGGCAGCGCGCAGGGCTGGAAGGAAGCCGCCTACCTGGACGTGCCCGTCGAACTTGAACGCATCGGCACGCTGCTGACCGTGGTGGACCGCCCCGGCGGCACGCCCGTCCACATCGTGCCCGGCCTCATCCAGCGCCACGGACTGCCCAACGTGATGCGCGGCGAAGAGACCCAAGTCTTCGGCGTGATGGCAGACGAGGCCAGCGCCAATGCCGACAGCGTGCTCATCGGATTGCCCGGCACGCACTCCAAATGGGTCAACGCACGCCGCGGCCGCGTCACACACTTCGACACTTTCATGACCGGCGAGGTCTACGCGGCGCTGCGCGGCCACACCATTCTGGGCCGCACAATGGCCGACGCCCCCAGTGCCGACATGGCTGCCTTCGAACGCGGCGTGAAGGTCGCGGGTGCGCCGGCAGGCCGGGCGGGCGTGATGTCCACCATCTTCAGCACGCGCGCGCTGGGCTTGACCGGCGAACTCGCGCCCGAGTCGCAGGCCGACTACCTGTCGGGCCTGTTGATCGGCCATGAAGTCGCCGCGCTGGCCGAGATGCTGCGCCAGCAGGGCGAACTGCCCCGCATCGTGCTGTGCGGCGAGCCCGCGCTATGCAAGCGCTACATCCTGGCCATGCAGCATTACGGCCTGGGCGCGCCCGAGCAGGCGCAGAACGCCACCGAGCGCGGCCTGTGGCACCTGGCTATCTGCGCCGGGCTCGTCTCCCCTTCCATTCAGCTCTCCGCCTAGGAATCTTCGATGAACCATCCCGGTCTGCAAACCGCCATGGCCCACTGCGGCCTGATCGCCATCCTGCGCGGCATCACGCCCGCCGAAGCCGAGCCCGTCGGACAGGCGTTGTACGAGGCGGGCTTTCGGCTGATCGAAGTGCCGCTGAATTCGCCGGATCCGCTGGACAGCATTCGCGCCATGCGCGCCGCGCTGCCCACCGACTGCCTCATCGGCGCCGGCACCGTCCTCAATCCCGACGACTGCGCCCGCATCCAGCAGGCCGGTGGCGAACTCATCGTCATGCCGCACAGCGACCCCGCCGTCATCCGCCAGGCCAAGAAGCTGGGCATGGCGTCCTGCCCCGGTGTCGCCACGCCCACCGAAGCCTTCGCGGCGCTGGCCGCCGGGGCCGACGTGCTGAAGATGTTCCCGGCCGAGCAGCTCGGCCCGGCCGTGCTCAAGGCCTGGCGCGCCGTGATGCGCCCGCCGATCGCGCTGGTTCCCGTGGGCGGCATCACGCCCGACAACCTTTCGAATTACGCCCAGGCGGGCGCCAGCGGCTTCGGCCTGGGCTCCGCCTTGTACAAACCCGGCCTGTCGGCCGAAGCAACCGGCCAGAACGCACGCGCTTTCGTCGCGGCCTGGCAACGCGCCTATCCTGCCCAGGAGACACAAGCATGAAGATCACCAAGCTCACCACCTACATCGTGCCGCCCCGGTGGTGCTTCCTGAAGATTGAAACGGACGAAGGCATCGTCGGCTGGGGCGAGCCCGTCGTCGAAGGCCGCGCGCACTCCGTCGCCGCCGCCGTCGAGGAACTGTCCGACTACCTGATCGGCAAGGATCCCCGCAACATCGAAGACCACTGGACGGTCCTGTACCGCGGCGGCTTCTACCGCGGCGGCGCCATCCACATGAGCGCACTGGCCGGCATCGACCAGGCGCTGTGGGACATCAAGGGCAAGCACCTTGGCGTGCCCGTGTCGCAGCTCTTGGGCGGCAACGTACGCGACCGCATCCGGGTGTACTCGTGGATTGGCGGCGACCGTCCGGCCGATACCGCGGCGGCCGCCAAGAGCGCCGTCGAGCGCGGCTTCACCGCCGTCAAGATGAACGGCACCGAAGAGCTGCAATACATCGACTCGTTCGACAAGGTCGAAAAGTGCCTGGAGAACGTGGCCGCCGTGCGCGACGCCGTCGGCCCGAACGTGGGCATCGGCGTGGACTTCCACGGCCGCGTCCACAAGCCCATGGCCAAGGTGCTGATGAAGGAACTTGATCCGTTCAAGCTCATGTTCATTGAAGAGCCCGTGCTGAGCGAACACTACGAAGCGCTGAAGGAGCTGGCGCCGCTGACATCCACGCCGATCGCGTTGGGCGAGCGCCTGTTCTCGCGCTGGGACTTCAAGCGCGTGCTGTCCGAAGGCTACGTCGACATCATCCAGCCCGACCCGTCGCACGCCGGCGGCATCACCGAGACCCGCAAGATCGCCGCGATGGCCGAAGCCTATGACGTCGCGCTGGCTCTGCACTGCCCGCTCGGCCCCATCGCGCTGGCCACCTGCCTGCAGATCGACGCCGGCTGCTACAACGCGTTCATCCAGGAACAGAGCCTGGGCATCCACTACAACGCCGCCAATGACCTGCTCGACTACGTCAGCAACCGTGAGGTCTTTGCGTACGAGGACGGCATGGTCGCGATCCCGCAAGGGCCCGGCCTGGGCATCGAAGTGAACGAGGAATACGTCAAGGAACGCGCCGCAGTGGGCCACCGCTGGCGCAACCCCATCTGGCGTCACGCCGACGGCAGCTTCGCCGAATGGTAAGCCGATAAAAGAGAGAGGAGACTCCTTTGTCCACCGCCGCGCACGCCGGCCTGCAGGGCGCTCAGCGCCCGACCCGCAGCCGCTACATCATCATGGTGATGCTGTTCATCACCGTCGTCATCAACTACCTGGACCGCAGCAACCTGTCCATCGCCGCCCCCGCCCTCAAGGACGAGTTCGGCCTGGACACCTGGCATGAAGGCCTGATCCTGTCGGCCTTCGGCTGGACCTACGCCGCCATGCAGATTCCCGGCGGCTGGCTGGTGGACCGCGTGTCCCCCCGCGTGCTGTACGCCGCCGCGCTGATCCTGTGGTCCGCGGCCACGTTCTTCATGGGCTTTGCCGGCAGCTTCGTCATCCTGTTCGTCCTGCGCCTGGCCGTGGGCGCGCTGGAAGCCCCGGCCTACCCCATCAACAACCGCGTCGTCACGACCTGGTTCCCCGAACGCGAACGCGCCACCGCCATCGGCTTCTACACGTCGGGCCAGTTCGTCGGCCTGGCGTTCCTGACGCCCGTACTGGCCTGGCTGCAGCACCACTACGGCTGGCACATGGTGTTCGTCAGCACCGGCCTCCTGGGCATCATCTGGGGCGTGCTGTGGTTCATGATCTACCGCGAACCGCGCCAGTTCAAGGGCGCCAACGCGGCGGAAATCGAGCTGATCCAGCAAGGCGGCGGCGTCGTCGATCTGGACACGCGCGTGCGCGAGAAGAAGGCGCCGTTCAACTGGAACGACCTGGGTCTGGTCATGAGCAAGCGCAAGCTGTGGGGCGTGTACCTCGGCCAGTTCTGCCTGACCTCCACGCTGTGGTTCTTCCTGACCTGGTTCCCCACGTATCTGGTCAAGTACCGCGGCATGGACTTCATCAAGTCCGGCTTCCTGGCGTCGGTGCCGTTCCTGGCCGCCTTCATCGGCGTGCTGTGCTCGGGGGTGCTGTCCGACTTCCTGATCCGCCGCGGCGCCACCGTCGGCATGGCGCGTAAGCTGCCCATCATCCTGGGCCTGCTGATCTCCACGTCCATGATCGGCGCGAACTTCACGGACTCCACGCCGTGGGTCATCTTCTTCCTCGCCGTCGCGTTCTTTGGCAACGGCCTGGCGTCGATCACGTGGTCGCTCGTGTCCACGCTGGCGCCGGTGCGCCTTCTGGGCCTGACCGGCGGCGTGTTCAACTTCGTCGGCAACCTGTCGTCGATCTGCACGCCCATCGTCATCGGCTTGCTGGTGTCCAAGGACAGCTTTGCGCCGGCGATCGTATACGTGTCGTCGCTGGCGTTGCTGGGTGCGCTGTCGTACATCCTGCTGGTTGGGAAGGTGGAGCGGATCGAGGCTTGATCGGCATGCCGGGAATTCACCTCCCCGGCCAGTCCTGACCAAATGGGCGTCCAATGGGACGCCCTTTTTTATTTGCGAAGCGTCCGACACCGCAGGTCCAAGCGGCCCAGGTCAATCCCGGGTGCGATGCGGCGCCGTCCTTGCACCAAGGCGCTCGTCATTGGGCCGCTCCCGCACGCCGCACCATTCTCAACGGTGTCAAAACTATCACCGTTGGCGGTTGTTTCCCTTCAACCATTCCCGGAGTATCCGTCTCCGAACGCTGCGCCAGCCTCGGCGACGAAACGATTCATGGCGGCCGCCCTTCCGGGCTTTTCGACGGCTTGACAAGATTTCGTCTATAAACGAATATCCGCATGTACGAAATCGAACACTACTTGGCCGCAAATGGTCGCACAAATCCCTATCTCGATTGGTTGAAAGGCCTGCGAGACAATCAGATCAAAGTTGCCGTCATACGACGCATCTCGCGAATTGAATCTGGCAATTTTGGGGATCACCGGTTTTGCCGCGATGGCGTCTGGGAATTGAGGATTGACGCCGGCCCCGGCTATCGCGTGTATTACGCCCCATGTGGCAAGCGCGTCGTACTGCTGCTTTGTGGCGGCGACAAGAAAACACAGGCATCGGATATCGACAGGGCTGTGAATTACCGGAAGGACTGGGAGCAAAGATCATGAGAAGCAGACCCCATGACGAAGCGATGGCAGCGCTGTACCGGGATGATCCAGGTCTGGCCGCAGACCTGATCAACAGCGTGCTGGAAGACGGCGACCAGGCCGAGCTGCTTATCGCACTACGCCAGCTTACGCTGGCCTTCGGAGGCGTTCAGTCTGTGGCCACGCAGGCAAGCCTGAATCCGACGCAGCTATATCGCACATTGTCGCCAAGCGGCAACCCAGCGCTCAGCAGTCTGACGGCCATCCTGAAGGCGATGGGATTGCGGCTGGCGGTGCAGCCGCTGGACCAACGGCACGCCGGCTAGCGGCTTCGGTGTCACGGCTTCCTACTGCAGAACCGCCTCCGCCGGCCTGAACCGCTTGAAATCCCAATGCCTGCCCGGCGCCGCCTCAAGCAACTGGCGCGTGTAGCCGTCCCTCGGCTGGGTCAACACCGCAGCCGCATCCCCAGCCTCGACAATCTGCCCCGACTTCATCACCACAATCGAATCGCAGATCTGCGCCGCCACGCGCAGGTCATGGGTGATGAACAGCACCGCCGTATCGGTGCGTGCGCGAATGTCTTCGATCAGCTCCAGCACTTGCGCCTGCACCGAAACGTCTAGCGCCGACACGGCTTCGTCGGCGATCAGGATGTCGGGCCGCAGGGCCAGGGCCCGCGCGATGCAGATGCGCTGGCGTTGCCCCCCCGAGAACTGATGCGGGTAGCGATCCATGGTTTCCGCACTCAACCCGACAATGTCCAGCAGCTCGATGGCCCGCGTCCGCGCTTCGTCTTCCGGCACGCCAAAATTGCGCATGCCTTCGACGATGGAGTCGCCTACCCGGATGCGCGCATTGAGCGACCGGTACGGATCCTGGAACACCACCTGGATGCGCTTGCGCACCGGATGGAACTCGCGCTTGGTGGCGGTGGCGATTTCCGTGCCGTCCAGCCGCACGCTGCCAGCGCTCGGATCGATCAGCCGCGCAATGCAGCGCGCCAGCGTGGATTTCCCCGACCCCGACTCCCCAACGACGCCGACAATTTCCTTCTTGCGCAGCGTGAAGCTGACGTCTCTGACCGCGTGCACCGTGCGCTTGGCCTTGAAGAAGCCGCGCTCGGCATAGGTCTTCTGCAGGCCTTTCACGACCAGCACCGGCGCACCTTCCGGCGCCTGCCTTGCCTGCGGCGCCAGGCCAGGGACCGATGACACCAGCATGCGGGTGTAGGCCTCTTTGGGACGCGCGAGGATGTCGTCGCGCGTGCCCACTTCCACCAGGCGCCCCCGGTTCATCACCGCAATGCGATCGGCGATTTCCGCCACCACACCGAAGTCGTGCGTGATGAATAGCACAGCGGTGTTGTGCGACTGCTGCAGTTCCTGGATCAATGCCAGGATCTGCTTTTGCGTCGTCACATCCAGCGCAGTGGTCGGTTCATCGGCGATGAGCAGCTTGGGATTCAGGATCAGCGCCATGCAGATCACGATGCGCTGGCGCTGCCCACCCGACAACTGGTGCGGGTACGACTGGTAGATGCGTTCGACGTCCGGCAGCCGCACCGATTCCAGCATGGCCAGAATCTTGCGCTTGCGCGACGCCGCATCCATGCCGCTGTGGGTGCGCAGCACCTCGTCGATCTGCCAGCCCACCGTGCGCACAGGGTTGAGCGCCGTCATGGGCTCTTGAAAGACCATGGACATGCGCGTGGCGCGCAGTTCACGCAGGCGTTCCGGCGTGCAGGCCAGCACGTCCTCGCCATCCAGCAGGATGCGGCCCGCGCTGGGCTTGAGCGCATCGGGCGCCAGAAGGCCCATCACCGAAAAAGACGTGACCGACTTGCCCGACCCGGACTCGCCGACGACGCACAAGGTTTCGCCGGCGTGAATGTCGAAGCTGATGCCTTCCACCACGTGGCGCGGCTCCTCTTGCGGCGCGCCCACCAACTGGACCGACAGGTTCTGCACTTGCAGCACGGGCATTGTGGATTCGTTCATGTCAGACCCTCCGCGCCATCTTGGGATCAAGGGCGTCGCGCATCGCGTCGCCCAGCATGTTGACGCTGAGCACCGTCAGCGCCAGGAACAGGCCCGGCAGCAGGATCAGCTCGGGTCGGACCTGGAAGTACATGCGGCCCTCGGCGATGACGTTGCCCCAGGACGGAAACTCCGGCGGCATGCCCACGCCCAGAAAGCTCATGACCGCCTCGGACAGCATGGCGGACGCAAAGATGAAGGTGCCCTGCACTATCAGCGGCGCAACGGTGTTGGGCACAAGATGGCGCATCATCAACACCCGCGTCGGCGTGCCAAGCGAAATGGCGGCCTCCACATAGGGCTCGTCGCGCAGGCTCAGGATCAGTCCGCGCACCAGGCGCACCACCCGCGGAAACTCGGGCACGGCAATCGCGATCAGCACCGTCAGCAGGCTGGCGCCGGTGACGGCGACCAGCGCGATGGCCAGCAGGATGCTGGGCACGGACATGATGCCGTCCATGATCCGCATGATGACCATGTCCGCCGCCCGGAAGTAGCCGGCGATCACGCCCAACACCAGTCCGGGTATCAGCGCCGCCACGGCCGTGCCCGCGCCGATCATCAGCGAGATGCGCGCGCCGTGGATCACGCGCGACAGCACGTCTCTCCCGTAGGCGTCGGTGCCGAACCAATGCTCGGCGGAAAAGCCTTTCAGGCGCTGCATGGGGTTGATGGCCATCGGATCGGCCAGCCCCAGCAGATTGGCCGAGACGGCGGCCAGCACGATGACCGCCAGCATGACCAGCGCGGCCATGACCGGCCAGGTGGACAGCGTGCGAACCAGCGCCGACCGGGGCGGCTTGCGGGCGGCCGGGGCGACGCCCGTCCCACCCGCGATCGAGTGTATGGAAGTGGACATGCGGATTCCTTCAGTAACGGATGCGCGGATCGAACACCGAATACAGAACGTCGATGGTCAGGTTCACGCCGATATAGACCAGCGAGAACAGCAGGATCAGCCCCTGGATGAGCGGATAATCCCGGGCCAGCACGGACTCGACCACCAGCCGGCCCAGCCCGGGCAGGTTGAACACCGATTCCGTGACGACCACACCGCTGATCAAGAGGGCAATGCTGACGCCGATGACGGTGATGATCGGCACGGCCGCGTTGCGCAGCGCGTGCGCCATCATCACCGCGCGCTCGGTGATGCCCTTGGCACGGGCCGTGCGAATGAAGTCTTCGCCCATCACTTCGAGCACGCTACTTCGGGCGATTCGCGCGATCAGCGCCACAAAGCCGGTGCTGAGCGCGATCGTGGGCAGCAACAGGTGCATGCCGAACGCGACGAGGCCGGCTGAAGGCGACTTGTAGCCCTGCACCGGCAGCCAGCCCAGTTTCATGGCGAATAGCAGGATCAGCGCGTAGCCGGTGACGAAGATCGGCACCGAAAAACCCAGCACCGAAAACGCCATCACCGCGCGGTCCGCGCGGGTGCCGCGCCGCCAGGCCGAGAAGACGCCCAGCGGCACCGCGATCAGCGTGGACAGCAGGATGGTCGATAGCGCCAGCGCCAGCGATGGCCCCACGCGGCTGCCGATCATCGCCGTCACCGGCGTGCCGGAATGCAGCGACGTCCCCAGGTCGCCTTGCAGCACCTGTCCGCCCCACAGCATGAACTGGGTAGCCAGCGACCGGTCCAGTCCCATGTGCTCGCGGATCTGCGCCAGTTGCGTCTCGGTGGCCGCGTCACCCGCCAGGATCAGCGCCGGATCGCCGGGCGTCAGCCGCAGCAGGCAGAACACCAGCACGGCCACCGTCAGAACCACGGGGACCGTGGCCAGGACGCGTCTGAGAATGTAGCTGAACATGGCTTAATTGCTGGCTTTCTTGATGTTCCAGAACACCGGCGCCGGCGAGTCCAGCACGCCCGACAGCTTCTTGCTGAACGCCGCTGCCGTCTCGATCTGGCCCAGCGTGATCGCCACGCCCTCGTCCAGCATGACGTCCTGCAGTTGCTCGGCAATCTGCTTGCGTTCCGGTTCCGTGCCTGCCACCAGGAACTTGTCGCGCAGCGCTTCCACCTGCGGCACCGTCGGCCAGCCAAACCACGCCTTCTCGCCATTGGCCGACACGCCGTAGTTGCGCAGCGGATCCATGATCTCGCTGACGTGCCACGTGGTCACGAAGATGCTCCAGCCGCCCTTGGCCGGCACGTCGCGATTGGCGCGGCGCGACAGCATGGTCATGAAGTCCATGGCCTGCAGTTGCACGTTGAAGCCCGCCTGGCGCAACTGCTGCGCCATCACCACCGGAATGGCCGAGGCCATCGCAATGTCGGTGGCGTGCAGGATCACCACGGGAGCGCCGTCATACTTGGCCTCCTTCAGCAGCGCCTTGGCCTTCTCGATGTTGGACGGCACGATCATGTCGGCGCGCGTGTTGCTGGAATACGGCAGATCGCAGCCGAACACCGCGCCGCACGTCTTGAAGAATTCCGGGTCGCCCACCTGCGCCTTCAGGATGTCGTCCTGGCCCACCGCGTACATGGCGGCCTGACGCACCAGCTTGTTGTCGAACGGCGCATGCAGCTGGTTGAAGCGGTACATGGGCTGGTAGCCCATCTTGTCCAGAATGCGCAGCGTCAGGTCCGGCGAGCTCTTCACCATCGGCACCAGATCGAACGGCACAGTCTCGATGTAATCGACCTCGCCGCCCAGCAACGCATTCACCGTCGTCATCGGGTCGGCCATCGCCACCCATTCCACGCGGTCCACGTTGACCACCTTGCCGCCCGCCGTCCAACTGGGCGCTTCCTTGCGCGGCACGTAGTCGGCGTTCTTCTCATAGACCGTCTTCACGCCCGGCTGGAATTCCTTCTGCACGAACTTGAAGGGGCCGGACCCGGTGTAATCGGTGATGGCCTGCGCCACCGGCGTCTGCGCCACGCGCTTGGGCATCATGAAGCTGGGCAGTCCGCTGGGCTTGCCGAGCGCCGACAGGACGTCGGCGGGCGCCTTCAACACGATCTTGAAGGTCTTGTCGTCGACGACGTCCATCGACGCCACCAGCGGCATGAGTTGGCGGCCGGTCTTGTCCGACTGCGCCCAGCGCTGGATCGATGCCACGCAGTCTTCGGCCTTGACCGGCGCGCCGTCGTGCCATTTCAGGCCATCGCGCAGCGTGAACGTGTAGGTCTTGCCGTCGGGCGATATCTCCCACTTATCCGCCATCTGCGGCTGGATCTTGTTGTCCGCGTCCGTGGCCAGCAACGTGTCGTAGATCATGTAGGCATGGTTGCGCGTCTGATGCGACGCTGTCAGCACCGGGTCAAGCACCGTCAGCTTGCTGGCCATCACCACGGTCAGTGTTTCAGCCTGTGCAGGCGCCCAGGCCAATGCGCCGGCGCAAGCCAGCGCGGCGCCCAGACGGGCAAGACCGAAGCGGGTTTCAAGTCTTTCAGCGTTCAGATAAGCCATGTCGTTCCCTTGAAGTTCTTATGGATGAACGGGGCCTGTGGCCGGCCCCTGGTGTCGAATTGCGATCGGATCAGACGATGTCGAATGACAGCGGCGACATCTGCTCGGCGCTGCGGCCAGCCACCAGGTCGCGTGACGGCACCAGCGCCTCGGCGCGGCGCTGGGCCTCGTCCACCTGTTCAGCGGCCTTGCGATAGTCCAGGGAATGCACCTGGCCTTCATGCACCACCCGCTTGCCGTCGATGTACACCGTGTGCACGGCGCGGTCGGCGGCGGCGTAGACCAGGCTGCGCACCGGATCCCGCGACGGACGCATCAGGTGGTGGGTCATGTCCACCATCACCAGGTCGGCGCGCGCGCCCAACGCGATGCGGCCCAGGTCTTCTCGGCCCAGCGCCGTCGCGCCCCCGACCGTCGCGGCGTGGAAGACTTCGCCGGTGGTGACGGCGCGCGGCGTTTGCGCCATCAGGCGGGCCAGATAACCCACGTGGCGCATTTCCTCGATCATGTTGTGCGGATAGGTGTCCGTGCCGATGCCCAGGTTGATGCCCGCGCGGCGATAGCGCCCGAAGTCGCGCAGCGCCATGCCGCGGCGCATGAACACCGTGGGGCAATGCGCCACGCTGGCGCCTGTTTCGGACAGGATGGACAGGTCGGTGGCCGTGTTCCAGTGCGTATTCGGATGATCGTCCACGAAGATGCCGTGGCCCACGATGCTGCCCGGATCCAGCACGCCCAGGCTGTGCAGCCACTGCACGGGCGTCAGGCCGTGCCGGCGCGTGATCTCGTGAAACTCCGGCAGCGACTGCGCGGCGTGCGTCTGCCAGCCGATGCCGCGGCGCTTGGCCTCCTGGTGGCTGGACTTCAGCAGTTCCGGCGTGCAGGTGTCGATCTGCGCCGGCACCAGCATGCCCGTCAGCCGGCCGCATTCATGCGCCTCGGCTTTGTCGATCAGCGCCAGCGCGCGCTCCATGCCGGCCTCGCCCGCCTTCTCGTTCCAGTCGTACTCCACGACATGGCCATTCTTCGTGTACCAGCGCGCCGAACGGAACATGGGCGCAATGTAGGCACGCAGGCCGCTTTGCACCATGATGTCGATCCAGTGCTCGTGCGCCACCGACATGTCCACCACGGTCGTCACACCGGACATCAGCAGCTCAGCAGCGGCCAGCGTCAGTTGCGCCGGTGCGGCCTCGTCGTCGCCTTCCATCGTTGGCATGTACTCGTACAGATTCGAGTTGTACAGGCCCGCCGAGCCGGTCTCGTCCGTGTACCCCTTGTTGATGGGTTCATGCACCAGGTGGCTGTGAATGTCCACCAGCCCCGGCATGACCATCATGCCGCTGCCGCTGACAATGTCCGCATCCGGCGCCGCCGCCTGGGCGCCCGGTCCGACGTGCGTGATGCGCCCGTCCGCGAACGCCACGTCGGCGTTCTTCATGTAGACATGCCGCTGGCGCGCCTCGTCCCAGGCAACCACAACCTCGGCGTTCTTGATCAGGGTAGTTTTCAACGCAATATCCTCCGAAATGATTAATGGGTATCCGGTGCTGCTAACGCCAGGCCGGCTGCGCGCCCTTGCGGGCGCTGGGTGGCGCCAGGCTGGGCAGCCCGCGCGGCAGGAACTTTCCCTGGCCCGGCGAGCCCGCAAAATTCGCACCGTCCCAAACGATCTGACCGCGCAGCAACGTCATCGCGGGCCACGCCCGCAGTTGCATCCCGGCATAGGGGGTGTAGTCCACCGCGTGGTGCAGATGTTCGTTGCCCAGCGTGAAGTCACGCTCTTCCCAGATCACCAGGTCAGCGTCGCTGCCGATGGCCAACGTGCCCTTTTGCGGATACAGGCCATAGGCGCGCGCGGGCTGCGTCGCGGTCAGCTCCACAAAGCGGTTCAAGCTGATGCGCCCGCCCAGCACACCTTCCGAATACAGCAGCGGCATGCGGGTCTCGATCCCGGGAATGCCGTTCGGGATATGGCGGAATGCCACTTCCTTGCCGCCTGGCGTCTTGCCGTCTTCGCCGGTCAGGTTGAAGGGCGAGTGATCGGACGAGAACACCGTGAACAAGCCATCCGCCAGCCCCTGCCAGATCTCTTCCTGGCTGGATGCGTCTCGCGGCGGCGGACTGCACACGCAGCGCGCGCCGAAATAGCTGTCGTCCGTGCCCAGGTCTTTTGCCGTCAGCAGGATGTATTGCGGACAGGTCTCCGCGTAGATGTTGAGCCCTTTGGCGCGGGCCTCGCGGATCTGCTGCACTGCCTCGCCGCCCGAGATATGCACCAGCAGGATCGGCACGTCGATCAGCTCGGACAGCGCAATCGCGCGGTGGGCGCCCTCGCGCTCAACCAGCGTGGGCCGCGACTCCGCATGAAAGCGCGGCGCCGTGCGACCAGCAGCTTCCAGTCGGCGCGTCAGCCACGCGATGCAGTCGGAGTTTTCGGCATGGATCATCGCCATGCCGCCATGCGTGCGCGCCACGTCCAGCACGTCCAGAATCTGGCCGTCGGACAGCTTGAGCGCGTCGTACGTCATGTACAGCTTGAATGAGGTGTAGCCGGCCTTGATCAGGCGCGGCAGTTCCTCGTTCAGCACTGCGGGCGCGGGGTCGGTCAGGATCAGATGGAAGGCATAGTCCACGCATGCGCGGCCTTCGGCGCGCTGGTGGTAGTCGTCGATGGCTGCCTGCACCGTGCCGCCCTTGCGCTGCGCCGCAAACGGAATCACGGTGGTCGTGCCGCCGCAGGCGGCTGAGCGCGTGCCCGTAAAAAAGTCGTCGGCCAGCTTCACGGGCGGCGCCATGGGCTGATCCAGGTGACAGTGCGCATCGACACCGCCCGGCGTCACCACGCGACCCGCCACATCGATTTCGCACAGGCCCGGCGCGAGGCCACGGCCGATCTGCACGATGCGGCCGTCGGAAATCGCCAGATCGGCGCGGCAGGTATCGCCGGCAGTCGCCAACACCGCGTCGCGCAGCACCAGATCAAAACCCTGCTTCGTCATATGCGTCAGCCCGTCTGATCCGCCCTTGTCCTGGCAGCGAAAGCGCAACCGGATGGGCATGTTGTGAGCGGATTCTAGGCCGAATACAAAAATGATTACGCTAGTGATTACCCTGAAATATACATTTCACCATCAGATTGTTAACATTATTTTTTACAGCACCAGTTCGCAGTTCACAACGACGGCGTCCGATCGGGTATCTTCACGTTCACCCGTCAGGTTGCAGACAACGTGACGTCTACAAGCGGCAAAGAACCGCTCACCACCCCTGGCGGCGACCCCGTCCAGGCATCAACCGCGCAAATCAACAACGAGCCCATGGCATCAGACAAACGCGAAACCTCGGTCACCGGCATCTACGAACGCATCTATCGCGCCATCCTGGACAACCGGCTCAAGCCCGGAACCAAGCTGGTCGAAGAGCGCCTGGCCGAAATCTTCGAAGTCAGCCGCCCTCGCATCCGGGAGGTCCTTGCGCGCTTGGCCCACGAACAGATCGTCGAACTGTTCCCCCAACGCGGCGCGTACGTGGCCAAGCCTTCCATCGAGAAGGCGCGCGATGTTTTCGAGGCACGCAGGCTCATCGAACCGGCCGTGGTCAGGCGTCTGACGCAGAACCTGACACCCGACAAGCTGGCGCGCTTGCGCGAACATGTCGTGCTGGAACACGACGCCCGCAAGCGCGACGACAAGCGCGCCATCATCCGGCTGGCTGGCGAGTTTCATATCCTCTTGAGCGAACTGGCCGGCAACGGCGAGTTGGCGCGGACCATGCGCGAACTCTCCACGCTCACGTGCCTGGTCATCTTCCTGTACAACCTGCCCACCGCCACCAGTTGCCGGGACGACGAACATGAACTCATCACCGAGGCCATCGCCGCCCGCGATTCGCAACGCGCCGAGGAACTGACCCTGCATCACCTGGAACACATCGAACAAAGCGTGAAGCTGGAGTCAGTGGAAGAATCGGTGGACCTGGAAGACGTTTTCAAATTCTGAAAGTCACATATGCAAAAAAGCCCCGGTGGATCGATTTCCACCGGGGCTTTTCATTGCGCGGCCCGCAGGCCGGCTCTCAGCAGCCCTGCATCGCCAGCTTGCGCCGCCGCACATTGCCGGCGCGCTGCACCAGCACCAGCGCCAGTCCCGCCGTTGCGATCACCGCGCCGGCAATCGGCACCGCCGCGTAACCCATGCCCGCCGAAATCACCGCGCCCCCGGCCGCTGCGCCCACCGCATTGCCCAGGTTGAATGCGCCCACGTTCATCGACGAGGCCAATCCCGGCGCATCCGTCGCCGCACGCATCACACCCATTTGCAGAGGCGGCACCACCGCGAACGTCGCGATACCGAAGATCAAGAGCGCCACGGCCGCGCCGACCGGCGTGGACGCCAGCCACGGGAATGCCAGCAGGTCCACGATGACCAGCACCAGGAAGAAAATCAACGTGCCATCGAGCGAGCGGTCGGCCATGCGCCCGCCCACGCCATTGCCCAGCGTGAAGCCCAGGCCGATCAGCACCAGCATGCCCGTCACGAACGCCGGGGATGCGCCCGTGATCTCGGCCAGCGTCGGCGCGATGTACGTGTACAGCGTGAACATCGCCCCCGCGCCCAGCACCGTGGTCAACAGCGCCAACAGCACCACGGGGCTGCGCAGCACGGCCAATTCATGACGCACATTGGGACGCCGGCCCGCCTCGCCCGCCGGCAGCGCGAACCAGAGCGACAGCATCGCGATCAGCCCCAGCACTGCCGTCGCGGCAAACGACATACGCCAGCCGATCACCTGCCCCAGCCACGTCGCGGCCGGCACGCCGCCCACGTTGGCAATGGTCAGCCCCATGAACATCGTCGCCACCGCGCTGGCCTGCTTGTGACGCGGCACCACGCTGGCGGCCACCAGCGAGCCCAGGCCAAAGAACGCGCCATGGTTCAGACTGGTCACCAGACGGGCCAGCAGCAGCGTCGTGTAGTTGGGCGACAGCGCCGACAGGATATTGCCGATGGTGAAGATCGCCATCAGCAGGATCAGCGCCTTGCGCCGCGACCACCGCGAGAACGCCAGCGTCATCAGCGGCGCGCCGATCATCACGCCAATGGCGTAAGCGCTGATCAGCATGCCCGCGCTGGGGATGGACACGTTCACCCCCTCGGCGATGACGGGCAACAGGCCCATGGGAGAAAACTCGGTCACGCCGATGCCAAACGCACCGACGGCAAGCGCCAACAACGGCGGGCCGGCCTTCACCGGCTGGGTTTCTTGGGGATTCATGCAAGTTCCTTGGGTTCGACGGCGCCGGCAGGACGTTCCTGGGGCGCGCCCGGCCTGAAATGGCCGGCGCATCGGATAGACAGGCGTGCAGTATGACCGCCGGATCCTTGCAGAAAAAGGCGTCTCGCGGGCAAACACTTTTGACTTCAGGTCATTAATCAGCGCATGTCCGACCCGCCGCCTGGGCGCGCCGTCAGGTATGCAGTCCCCAGCGCTTTGCATGCTTGCGCGTGTTGGTCGTGATCCATCGCGTCAGCCGCTCCAGAAGCGTCCGTTCTGTTCCCGACCGAGCTTCGTCCCACAAGCGAGTCTTGACCTGGGCCAGCGCGTCCGGCAATGCTCCGACAAGAGATCGCGCCACGGCAGCAACATAGCGCGGGTTAAATCCCAGATCGCTCGCCATGGCATCGAGTTGATCCTTGCCAATAGCGCCCGGTTTGTCCTCCCCGCCAATGGCAAACGCGAACCGCGCGCTCAACCCGGGGTAAATCGCCGTGCACATCAAGTCGTAGAACGGCGCAAGGACGTATTTCCCGTCGCCGTCCAGAAGCACGGAGAGATTCTTCGCATGGCTGTCGTTGTTGCCCACCATCAGGTTGAACAGAATCCACTGCAGAAAACGCTTTACGTCCGGACCACCGACACCCGTCGCCGCCAGCAACTTGCGGCAATCCAACAGCGTCGGACCGCCATCCGATTCGTACTTCACGTTCGAAGGCTTGCCCGCCAACTGGCACAGGTCCAGCTGATGCAGTCGCCGTAAGCCGCCCAGTCCGTCGGGCATGCGGTCGTAACGCTGAATCAGACACGCGCGCGTTTCCGGTTGATAAACGGCTGGCGCAACGCCCAACCCAAGTGCTGCCGCCAGTTGCATGACCAGCGTGGACGGCTTCAGTGGATTGATCACCTTGCACAAGCGGTATCGACGGCGAGATCGGGCGAGCGTCTGGACGTCCGATCCACGCGTCGTCATATGCGAAGCGCAGGGGCTGCTCGTCGAACAGGCGCCCGACCTTCTGGCCATCCCGGTAGAGATCGAGCGCGTCTAGATTGCTCATGGCAGCCTCGCGCGCTTGGGTGCGATCTGCACCTCCAGCCCTTTATTGCCCGCCTTAGCCACAAAAATTACCGCTCGGGAAGCAAAGCCGTCACAAACAAAAAGGGCGTCCTTCCGGACGCCCTTCATTCACCCCAACGCGCTTACTTCAACAGCAATGCGTTCAAGCGCTTCACAAACGCCGCCGGGTCCGAAATCTGCGCCCCCTCGGCCAGCAGCGCCTGATCGAGCAGCAGACGCGCCCACTGATCGAACTCGCCATCTTCAGCCGCACGAATGCGGGCGAGCAGCGGATGCTCGGGGTTGATCTCCAGCACCGGCTTCACGTTCGGCGCTTCCTGGCCCGCCGCCTTCAGCATGCGCAGCAGGTGCGGACTGAGTTCGTTCTGGCCCACCACCACGCATGCCGGCGAATCCACCAGGCGCAGCGTCACGCGCACTTCCTTGACCTGGTCTTCCAGCGTCTTTTGCAGGCGCTCGACCAGCGGCTTGAAGTCCTCAGCCACTTCGGCCTGGTGCTTCTTTTCTTCCTCGTCGGCCAGTTCCGCCAGATCGAGGCCGCCCTTGGCGACCGACACCAGCGACTTGCCGTCGAACTCGCGCAGGTACGACAGCATCCACTCGTCGACGCGATCGGACAGCAGCAGGACCTCGATGCCCTTCTTGCGGAAGATCTCAAGGTGCGGGCTGTTGCTGGCCGCGGCGAACGTGTCCGCCGTGACGTAGTAGATCTTGTCCTGGCCTTCCTTCATGCGCGACACGTAGTCGGCAAACGACACCGTCTGCGCCTGATCGCCCGAGTTCGTCGACGCAAAACGCATCAGCTTGGCGATGCGCTCAAGATTGGCGGAGTCCTCGCCCGCGCCTTCCTTCAGCACCTGGCCGAACTCCGACCAGAACGTCGCGTAGTCTTCCGGCTTGTTTTCGGCCAGGTCTTCCAGCAGCGACAGGATGCGCTTGGCCGAACCCTCGCGGATGGCGCGCACGTCGCGGCTTTCCTGCAGGATCTCGCGCGACACGTTCAGCGGCAGGTCCGCCGAATCGATCACGCCGCGCACGAAGCGCAGGTACGACGGCAGCAGCTGGTCGGCGTCGTCCATGATGAAAACGCGCTTCACGTACAGCTTCACGCCGTGGCGGCCGTCGCGGTCCCACATGTCCATCGGTGCATGCTTGGGCACATACAGCAGCTGCGTGTACTCGCTGCGGCCTTCGACGCGGTTGTGCGTCCACGCCAGCGGATCGTCGTAGTCGTGCGAGACCGTCTTGTAAAACTCGCGGTACTGCTCTTCCGTCACCTCGGACTTGTTGCGGGCCCACAGCGCATTCGCCTGGTTCACCGTTTCCAGTTCGTCGGTCTTGATTTGCTCGCCCTTCTCTTGATCCCACTCTTCCTTGGCCATGCGGATCGGCAGCGAGATGTGGTCGGAGTAGCGGCGCAGAATCTCGCGCAGCTTCCAGCCGTTCAGGAGTTCGTCTTCGTCGGCGCGCAGGTGCAGCGTCACGTCCGTGCCGCGGCCGGCCTTTTCAGCGGCGGCGATCGTGAACTCGCCTTGGCCGTCGGATTCCCACTGGATCGCGTCCGTGGACCCGGCGCGGCGGCTGACCACCGTCACCTTGTCCGCCACGATGAACGACGAGTAAAACCCCACGCCAAACTGGCCGATGAGCTGGGCATCCTTTTGCTTGTCGCCGGTCAGCTGCGAGAAGAATTCGCGCGTGCCCGAACGGGCGATCGTGCCCAGGTTGGCCACCGCCTCGTCGCGCGACAGGCCGATGCCGTTGTCTGAGATCGTGATGGTGCGGGCGGTCTTGTCGTAGCTGACCGTGATGGCCAGTTCGCCGTTGCCTTCCAGCAATTCCGGCTGGTCGATGGCTTCGAAGCGCAGCTTGTCGCAGGCGTCCGACGCGTTCGACACCAGCTCGCGCAGGAAGATTTCCTTGTTGCTGTACAGCGAATGGATCATCAGATGAAGCAGTTGCTTCACCTCGGCCTGGAACCCCAGGGTTTCGGACGCGGAATTCGTGGCGGTTTGGCTCATGGTTCTACGTAGCTCGGAAAATAAATTAGGGACAAGTATCGGTCGGCTGGAGCAATGCCCGCGCGGCCGCCGGGAAACCCTACTGATGTGGGGGCCAATGGGAACTTTTCAAGACCGGGTGGCGGCGAAGCAACCTGACAGGCGGCTGTCCCCGGTAAAATCCCGCACTTTTCTCACCTACCCCCTCCCCGGCCGGCCTTCCCGCCATGCAACCCGCCTCCCTGACCCAACCCGCTCCCCACGGCACGTCCGATGACGCCGACACCAGCCACGACCTGGTCTACGGCCCCGACGACCGCCCCGCGCCCCCCGTCGCCTTCGTCGCCGCCTTGCAGCACCTGCTGGCCATCCTGGTCCCCATCGTCACCCCTGGCCTGCTCATCTGCCAGGCCCTGGGCGTCAGCAGCCGCGACACCACCCTGATCGTCTCCATGTCGCTGGTGATCTCCGGCATCGCAACCTACGTCCAGTGCAAGCGCTTCGGCCCCCTGGGCGCGGGTTTGCTCATCGTGCAGGGCACCAGCTTCAACTTCGTCGGCCCGCTGATCGCCGGCGGCTCGGTCATGGTCAAGCAAGGCACCCCGGTCGAAGCCGTCATGGCCGCCATCTTCGGCGTCGTCATCGCCGGATCCTTCGTTGAAATGGGCATCAGCCGCATCCTGCCCTTCGTCAAACGCCTCATCACCCCGCTCGTCACCGGCATCGTCGTGTTGCTGATCGGCCTGACGCTCATCAAGGTGGGCCTCATCAGCATGGGCGGCGGCTTCGGCGCCATGGCAAACGGCACCTTCGCCAGCGCCGAGAACCTGACTCTGTCCGGCCTCGTCCTGGGCACCATCATCCTGCTCAACCGCGTGCCGGTCGTCTGGATCCGCAGCACTGCCCTGGTGCTGGCGCTGGCCGTCGGCTACATCGCCGCCGCCTACATGGGGCGTCTGGACTTCACCGGCGCCCGCGAAGCCGCCCTCTTTCAGGTGCCGGTTCCCCTGCACTTCGGCCTCGGTTTCTCGTGGGCCTTGTTCGTGCCGATGCTGATCATCTACCTGGTCACGTCCCTGGAAGCGATCGGCGACGTCACCGCCACCAGCAAGGTGTCCAAGCAGCCGGTTGAGGGGCCGCTCTGGATGCAGCGCATCAAGGGCGGCGTGCTGGTCAACGGCGCGAATTCGCTGCTGGCTGGCGTGTTCAACACGTTCCCGAGTTCCGTGTTTGCGCAGAACAACGGCGTCATCCAATTGACTGGCATTGCCAGCCGCCATGTAGGCGTGTGGATTGCCGGCATGCTGATCCTGCTGGGCCTTTTCCCGGTTGTGGCGGGTGTCTTGCAAGCGGTGCCGGAGCCGGTTTTGGGCGGCGCTGCGATGGTGATGTTTGGCGCGGTGGCCGCTTCCGGGATCAATATCCTGGCGGGCATCCAACTGGATCGCCGGGCTTTGCTGATCATCGCCGTGTCTCTGGCGCTGGGATTGGGTGTGTCGCAGGTGCCGGAAATTCTGTCGCACCTGCCGCACTCGGTGAAGAGCGTGCTGGAATCGGGTGTCGCCACCGGCGGGATTTGCGCGCTGGTGATGAACTGGTTCCTGCCTGAAAAGAAGTGAGGATCAATGGGGTGCGTCCGGGGTTGATCTGCCCCGGCCCGCCCCCTTGGACGGCAGGTTCGCCCGGCCGTCACCTGACAAGATGAGAAAGACCGCATATAATCGCGGTCTTCGCATCTCCCGCAGCCGTCACCTGGACGCGCTCGCGACCCCCTAGCCCGGGTGGTGAAATTGGTAGACGCAGGGGACTCAAAATCCCCCGCCGCAAGGCGTGCCGGTTCGATTCCGGCCCCGGGCACCACGAATTCCATGCGTGTGGCGCTGCAAAAGCGCTTATCTCTGCAAATTCCCCTTCAAAGCGTTGTTCTCCACGAAAGTAGCCCCCTAGCTGCCAGCTGAGTTTTGCTCGCCGTTTGGGTCAGAGCCACGGTCGCGTATATCGCTAAGCCGACGTGGCGCATGCCAACACCGCGCCAAAATCCACACTGAGCTTTAAAGAAGCCGCAGTGAACTTGCCCTCCAGTTTCTCGTCGGACTTGGTCCTGGTGACCAGACAACCATGATTGTTTTCAGTCGCGCGTCAGCCTCTAAACAGTGGTATCGACAAGAGCCCGCACGCCCCAAACCAATCAAACAAATCCCCCGCCAACATTCATCATCCCGTCATCCGCCCTACCTAAGCTTCCCGCTTTTTCCAAAGGGCAGCACAGATGGCGAACGACAAGCATGACGGCAAACTTGAGGTTGCCAACAAACTCGCGGCATTGCCGACAGAGGCGGATCCGCGCCGTCGCAGCCTGCTCAAGGCCGGCTTTGGCGCGACGCTTCTGCCCGTAGGCGGATCGCTCCTGCTGTCCGCCTGCTCCAGCGACGACGACGATGACACCGCCGCACCCGAAACGCCCGGTACGCAACCGCAGCCCCAACCCGAACCGCAACCCCAGCCTGTCAACATCTCCAGCTTCGCCGTGGCGGTGCTGCCAGACACGCAGTTCTACTCCCGCTACGCGACCGACGACGAGAATCAGCAATTCATGCGCAAGTACGGCAGCGAGCCGTTCAAGGCGCAGACGCAGTGGGTGGCCGATCACTCCAAGTCGCTGGGCATTCCGTTCCTGATCCATCTGGGCGACGTCGTCGATCAGCAAGGCAAGCCAGACCAGTGGAAGGTGGCCGACGCGGCCATGGCGATTCTGGAAGACGCCAAGGTGCCGTACTCGATCCTGGCCGGCAATCACGATGTGATCCTGGATCGCGACTACGTCGACGCCAGCAGCCAGGGCAGCGCCACGGACGCGCAGCGCAATCTGGCCAACGAGCCTTATCTGAAAACCTTCAGCGCCGATCGCGCGAAGAATCAGGCCACGTTTGGCGGCCGTGATCCCAGCGGCTTTCACGAGTATCACGTGTTCGAAGCCGAGGGCCAGAAGATCATGGTCCTGTCGCTGTCGTGGCGCATTTCGGATGACGCGCTGACGTGGGCCAATCAGGTCATTCGCGCGAACCCGACGCTGCCGGTGATTCTGGTCAACCACCAGTTGCTGAACATCGACAAGGACGGCGTCACGCCGCTGGAAGTGCCCTACGGCCTGATGCTGTGGGACAAGCTGATCCGCGACAACGATCAGATCTTCATGACGCTGAACGGCCACTATCACGGCGCCGCGCATCTGACCAAGACCAATGCGTTCGGCAACGCCGTCGAGGAAATGGTGGTGGACTATCAGATGGCCTATCAGGGCGGCAACGGCCTGATGCGTCTGTATGAATTCGACCTCAGCAACAACGAGATCCGTGTGCTGTCGTTCTCGCCGTGGGTGCCGCAAAAGCCGAAGAACACGCTCAACACGTTCGACCAGGCCATCCTGACCGGCGCGAACGAGCAGTTCACCATCAAGATGGATTTCGCGAAGCGTTTTGGCGGCTTCAACAAGGAATTCAAGGCAGCTACGCCGTCGCACACCGCGCTGATCGACCAGGCGCGCGCGTTGATCCTGGCGAACTACACGGACCCGGTCGCCACCGAGCAAAAGCCTGCCGCCGATGCGGACGATTATCCGCAGGTGTCGGGCACGCTGGCGCACTGGCGCTTCTTTGGCGGCGCCAATGGGCAGGCCGTGCCGGTGGGCGAAGTGATCGCCGACCGTACCGGGTTGAATCCGATGCGCCGCGCCGCGCTGAACATTGATGGCGTGGCCGGTGCGCAGCTGGGCGACGTGGTCTGGTCCGACGATCACCACTACCTGTCGGCCGCCCCCGGCTCGGTGCGCTTCCTGAACACCGACAAGAACACGGCTCGCATGAGCTACTTCACGACGGATGCGGCGGCCATCATCAATGGTCAGACCTCGCCCAATGGTTACACCGTGGAAGCGTTCATCAAGATCGACCGCGACTGGGTAGCGTCCAAGCACGCGTGGATGAACATCATGACGCGCGACGGCAAGCGCGGCGATCTGGCCGGCTTCTCTGGCGGAGACCCCGAGTCCCCGCCGCTGCTGTTCGCGGTGTCGAGCCTGCGCGAGATCCAGTGGGAAGTGGTGCCGGACGACACGGGAACGCGAGGTCCCAAGGCGAACTGGTCGGGCGAAATCATCCCCGACAAGTGGATGCACGTCGCCGTGGTGAACGATGACACGACGCACGAAACGATCCTGTACGTGGAAGGCGCGCCGGTCCTGCGCAACACCTCGGGCGCTCGCGGACTGGCGACGCTGGCGGCCAACATGCCGTGGATCGTCGGCGCCGGGTCGTGGGATGGGGCGCGGGCCGATGGCTTCTTCGGCAGCGTCGGTGAAGTCCGTATCGTCGATCACGCCCTGCAGCCGATCGACTGGCTGACCGCGCGCCGGCGTTAATCAGCGCACGCGCCGCCGGCCGGTCCGGCGGCGGCGCATTCGCCGGAGTAAACCTGTCCCCGGCCGTCTGCACAATATGAGCGCAAGGCGTGCGGGTGCGATTCCGGTCCCGCGTTCCAGAACCCTGTTTGGATTGATGTCAGGTCGTACTTGAAACCCGCACAGCTCACGCTCTGCGGCTTTTTCTCGTCTGGGATAATCCACGGATCGTCTACCGTCAGATCCGTCAGGAGCGCGAGATGGCGCTTCGCCAAACCGGTGCCGACACAATGATCATGTCCGTCGAACCCCTGCTTGTGACCATCACATGTGGGTTTACTAGAACTTTTATTAGCTGAGAACTTATGCCACTGATGACCTGGATTTACCGCTTGTGGCCCACAGGCTTCAGTTGGCTTTCCGCATTGGCCTTATGCGTCTGCTTGCCTGCAAGTGCTGCGCAGGCCACGCCGTCAGCCGTCCAGCCGCCGGCCCTCGTGTGGGGCGCCGTTCCCAGCGCGGATCTCTACCTGTTGGTGGCCAGCCCCCGACTCAGCAAGCCCGAACTGCAACAACTCGTGGCAGACACGATCAGTCGTGGTATTGGCGATAACCTATACATCACCCAGATTTGGAGCAATATGCCGGAACCCATCCAGCTTTGGCTCACGATCGATCTCACCCGGCTTCAAGAAGCCAAGCTTTCCACGGATCAGGCATTGGAGGCACTAGCCTCCAAACTGGATACTTCCGCCCAGTCCACCAAGGGAATCCGCCCGCCCCACTCGTGGATCTATACCGGCGCCACGCGCGAGAAGCTCGAAACGTGGAGTGATGCGCCCCCACGCCTGGCGGATGGAACCATCATCAACCCATCGGAATGGACGACGTTGGCGTACCGGCAAGCGCCGGAATCCTGGGAAGCCTGGAACAAGGTTGGGTTAAGCCTTGCGGTGTCCGCAGAGGCACGCCGCGATTCGTTGGAGAGCGTCGTCAGCGAACGCCTCACGGCACTAGCGTCCCATCTACCCGATGACGTGTCGGTACTGATCCTGCCAGCCGGTCCCCGATTGAACGAAGCCCACGGCATATTCGTCACGATCGGGCGCGACGAGTAGCCCCACACCCGGTGCTCCTGCCTCGCTGCTCGCCCGAAAGCCAAGGAATCCATCAAGCTGCCGCAAGTTTTGCCGCTAGAATTCCGTCGCAGACAGGTTGGACATCCGGCCAACCACCGGAAATCTTCATTGGCGCGGGAGGTTCAATGGCAATCAAGGCCGTGGCATTTGACGTATTTGGAACCTTGGTCAACATAGAACGGCCGACCCGACCGTTTCGCAAGCTGGTCAGGCTGCTGCACGAGGCGGGCCGCCCGCGCCAGCGCGACGACGGCATTCGTGCGATGAGCAACGCGATCGACCTGAGGCAAACCGCCAGCCTGTTTGGCGGCGCGGTCAGCGACGCAGCGTTGAACGCGCTTGAAGACGAACTGCGCGAAGAGATCCAGTCGATCACGCTTTTCGCTGATGCCACGCCGACGCTGCTTGCATTAAGAGAGCGCGGCATCAAGGTCGCGCTTTGCTCGAACCTGGCGGCGCCGTATGGGCCGCCGGTGCTGGAGCTGCTGCCCTTCCAACCGGACTTCTGCGCATGGTCGTATGAGGCCGGCGCCGTCAAGCCGCAGGCCGAGATCTACCAGTATCTTTGCGATGGCATTGCGTGCCAGCCGAATGAAGTCTTGATGATCGGTGACACCATCGAGGCCGACATGATCGGGCCTCGGCGATTCGGCATGCACGGCTATCACCTGGACCGGCACGCAGCGACGGCAAATTCCGCCGAGTCCGTGCGATCGCTGAGCGATGTGCTTACCCTGATGGCCGCGCGCCATTGAGCATGAGACGACGGTGAGCAAGGCCGCGGCCCTACCCGCCCCGCCGCCGCCACGCCCACCAGACCGCCCCAATCGGCGCAAAGATCGCCAACCACGACACCCCATCCCAAACGCCGTCGCCCAGCAGCGCCGACACCAATCCAACCACCGACGCCGCGCCAAGCCAGAGCGGCACGCGGAACACGACGCCCGCCGATTGCAGATTCTCGGTTCGCGCGCCGTGCGCTTCGCTCGTCTTGTTCATTGCGCGGCCCCTTGCCGATCACCCTGACGCAGGGCATTTGCGGTCTCGACGCCATCGTCCGCCTGCGGCTTCGTCGCCGTCGCGGCCTTGGGCTTGCGTAGCCACAAATACAGCCCGCTACCCAGCACCACGATCGCGAACAGATCCAGGACCGCCCAAAGGATCTTCAATGGCAAGCCGCCGTAATCCCCAAAATGCAGCGGCTGCGACAGGAACAGGGTCTTCACGTACCACGGCATATCGCGAGTGTCGGTCAGTTCCCCATTTGTCGCGTCCACCAGCGCGGGCTTGAGCAACCGCGAGGTCACGGGCGTGTTGCCCTTCATGAAGAACGTGTAATGGTGCGGGCTGGAGAACATCGTTCCCGGAAACGCCACCAGGCTCACTGCCATGTCCGGTACCGCGGCGCGGGCCGTGCGAATGGAGTCTTCCAGATGCGCAGGCTGCGTGACGGGCGGCAGGCCGCGAAACGGCGCGGTCATTTCGGCCATCTGGTCCATCTGCCACAGACTCAGCACGACGCGATTCAACGTGTTGATGCTGCCCGTAATGCCCACGACAAGGAGCCAGACGACGGTGACAATACCGAGCAGGTTGTGCCAGTCCAGCCATTTGACGCGGGTGCTGCGCTGAGTGCGTAGCGCACCGAATTTCAGGCGCCGCATGAAGGGGTAGTACAGCACCACGCCGGACACGATGGCGACCACCATCAACAGGCCCATCGCGCCCAGAAACAGCATGCCGGGCAGACCGGCAAACATGTCCGTGTGCAGCTTGAGCATGACGTACATGAAGCCTTCATCGGTGGCCGGCTCGTCCAGGACCTTGGCCGTGCGCGAGTCGATGACGACGGCGTTGTTTTCCTCGGGCGGCGCGTCGACGGCGCTGGCCATGGACACGTACGTAATGTCGGGATGCTCGTCCTGATCCCAGAACATGTAGCGGATGACTTCGCCCGGGCGGCGTTCCAGCGCAGTCTGAGCGATCTGGTCCATGCTGGCATTGGGCGTCCCGGCGGGCATGGGCGGCGCTTCGACCACGCCTGACAGGTGCTCGATCTCTTCGTGAAAGATCAGGGGCAGCCCGGTCAGGCACAGCAGCAGCATGAAGACCGTGCAGACCAGACTGCTCCACTTGTGTATCCAGGACCAGGTTTGCGTGGACATCGTGGCCTCCTTAGAAGGCGATGCTGGTCGAGAGCGTGTAGGTACGCGGCGAGCCTACGAACAGATAACCGGCCGTGGCGGTGCCCCAGTAGTTCCGGTTGAACAGGTTCTCGACGTTGAAGCGGAAGGTGACGGGGGTGCCGCTGATCTTGGTCTCGTAGCGGGCGCCGGCGTCGACGCGGGTCCAGCTTGGCACCGACAGGGAATTGTCGGCGTTGGCATACGTTCTGTCGGTGTAGATAACGCGGCCCAGCACCGTCAAGCCCGGAACGAACGGGGTATCCCATTCGGCGCCCAGGTTGAATTGCCAGTCGGGCACACCGATGGCCTTGTTGCCCTGCAGGTCGGGCGTGGTGGCCTTGTTGATGACGGCGTCGATGTAGCTGATGCCGCCCAACAGGCGCACGCCCTTGGTGACTTCGCCGGCAAAGCTGGCTTCGACGCCGCGGTTGCGCTGTTCGCCAAACTCTCCGAAAGTGTTGCCCGAAATGCCGGAACTGGGCCGCGTCAGCTCAAACAGCGCGACGGTGGCCAGCATGTCGTCGTTCAGGTTGTACTTGACGCCGATTTCCTTCTGCTTGGACTTGAACGGCGACAGCGTCTCGCCCGGGTTGGTGATGGCCGCGCTGGTGGGCGCGGTGTCGCCTTGCGACAGGCCTTCGACGTAGCTGGCGTAGACCGACAGGTCCGGCCGCACCTTGAAGACGACGCCGGCCAGCGGCGTGGTGGCGCTCTTGTCGTAGCGCGGTCCGCTGGGTTCGCCGTTCGCGAAGTTGTAGTTCTGGCCCTGCACGTTCTGGCGGCGCGCGCCCAGCGTCAGTTGCAGCCGGTCGTCCATGAAACCCAAAGTGTCTGCCAGCGCATAGCTGGTCAGTTTGACGCTCTGATAGCGGTTCAGCGGATTGCTGACACCGGAAATGGACGGCGTGTCGAAGATGTTGCCCGCGTAGATGTTGGAGTTGCCTGGCGGGAAGCCGGTGTTGAAGCCCAGGTCGGACTTCTGGTCCAGCAGCGTGTAGCTGAAGGCGACCTTGTGGCTCACGGGGCCGGTCTTGAAGTTGCTGCGCAGGCCGGCCTCGGTGGACTTGCTGTCCACCGTCATCCGCTGCCAGCCGCCGAAAAAGGAGTAATCGCCCTGCGAATTCTGCAACACGGGGTTGGCGGCAAAGGCGTCCCAGTCCAGTTTGCGCTGGCCGTAGCCCGCGTAGGCAGTCAGGTAGTCCGTGATGTCGTATTCGATCTTGAAGACGCCGGCGGTATTGCGGCCGTCGCTCCAGCCCAGGCCGGGATACGGGTTCTTGTTGGCGGGCGCCTCGGGAATCGAAGTCAGGTCCGCGCCAAGCTGAAACTGGCGCACGACGTTGTCGATGCGTTCCTTCTGCCAGATCAGGTCCAGGGACGAACGCAGCTTTTCGCCGCGATAGTCCAGCGCCACTGAGCCCAGCGCTTCGCGCGTGGACTGGTCCTTGATCGGCGTGTCGCCATCGCGCAGCATCCCATTCACGCGGATGCCGAATGCATTGCCCTCGCCGAAGCGGCGGCCGACGTCGGCATGCACGCCAAAGACGGAATCCGACATGACGGAGCCGGTGAGGCGGGTAATGGGTTCGTCGGTGGCGCGCTTGGGCACCAGGTTGACGACGCCGCCCACGCTGCCCCCCGGGGTCATGCCGAAAAGCGCGGCCGACGGTCCCTTGATGATCTCCACGCGTTCCAGGGTTTCGACCGGGGCGCGCCAGTACGGCGTCAGGCCGAACATGCCGTTGAACGCGAAGTCTGCGGTCGGCACATTGAAACCGCGGATGGTGAGGTCTTCATTGATGTTGGAACGCGCGCTGCTCATGCGCACGGACGGATCCATGGTGGCGACGTCGGCCACGGATCGCGCCTGCTCGTTCTCGATGGTCTGGGCGGTATAGCTGGTGACGCTGAAGGGCGTGTCCATGACGGACGTGTTGCCCAGAATGCCCATGCGGGCGCCGCCGCCGATCAGGCCGCCGGCGATGGGCGCGGGCGCCTCGCCGAGGGCGACGGGCGCGCTGGTCACGGTGACGGTCGGCAGGACGGTGATCGCGGCGGGAGCCGGGGCCTGCGTCTGCGCCGCGACTGAGGCGGCGTATAAGGTGGCGCTTCCCGCCAATGCCTGTTTCACGGCCAGGGCGACGCCCTTCAGCCTGCCTTGACGACCTTTCGATGCTTTGCCCAAAGCCCCACCCCATGCGTTCTTTTATATAAAACGCGCATGATAAGCATTCTTATTCGACATTGCTACGGGGTTTGTCTGGATGTGGCGCGGGCACGTCAGTTGCGCCACCTGCGCCAATACACGAAGGCCGCGCAGCAGCAGGCGCAGCGCGACCAGAACATGATGCTGATGATGCCGTATATGAACCCGCGGCCCACCACCACGGACTGCTACCGGTATGGCAATGCGGTGCGCTGCACGACGCGGTAAGCGGCGTCCGCGTTTCAGGCCCCCGGGGCGCGGTCCACGTACACCAGCCCTGCGGCGGCCAGCTTCTCCCGCATGCCGTAGATGTCCAGCCCCAGTTCCCCGGCGGCCAACCGCTTGCGCTTGGCCATCTCGTTGACCAACCGCGCATCGCAGGCGTCCGCAACCTGCGCCGCACGCTCGCGCGGCACGACGCACACGCCGTCATCGTCGGCAATGACGACATCTCCGGGCTGCACGAGCGCTCCCGCGCACACGACAGGCACGTTCACCGCCCCGGGCGTCGCCTTGACCGTGCCTTTGGCGGAGATGCACTTGGACCACGCGGGAAACTGCATGTCCTTCAGCGCCGCGATATCGCGGCAGCCTGCGTCGATCACCAGCCCCTGCACGCCGCGTGCGCGCATCGACGTGGCGAGCAGTTCCCCGAACATGCCGTCCTCGTTCGACGACGCGCAGGCCACGACGACGATATCCCCCGGACGGCAGAGTTCGATCGCAACGTGCAGCATCCAGTTGTCGCCCGGCTGCGCCAACACTGTGACGGCGCTGCCTGCGATGGATGCGCCAGCGTATACCGGCCGCAGGTAGGGTTGCAGCAGGCCGGAGCGCTGCTGCGCTTCGTGTGCGGTGGCGACGCCTGCCGACGCCAGGCGTGCGATGACCGCGCTGTCGGCGCGGTCGATGTTCCTGACGGCGATGCTCATGCCAGCTCTCCAGTGACTTGCGGGAACACGCGCTGGTAGCCTTCTGCGTACTTGATCTTCAGGTTCGAATTGCGCGATGCCTGCACGCCGCGCTGCAAGGCGACGCGGGTGTAGTACTCCCACAGGTGTTCCTGCGCGGCCATGGTTTCGAAGGCGCGGCGCTTCTGGTCCCAGACCTCGGAGATATCCAGCAGCACTTCGGGCTTCCACTCGCACTGCTCGGGCTGGTGCGGCTCGAACAGAAATACGGGCGGCGCGCCCAGCACCGCCTGCTCGGGATGGTGACCGTGCGCCTGCGCGATCACGCGGGCTTCCTGTGCGACGTGCGTGGCAAGCGGATGGTCGAAGTTGTAGGGGTCCTTCTGCGAATGCGTCAGCACGAATTCCGGCTGCAGTTCGCGGTACACATCCACCAGTTCAAAAAGCGCCTCGTCCGAGACGCGCAGCGGATAGTCGCCGCAGTCCATGAACCGGATGTCCGCGCCCAGAATGCCAGCCGCCAAGCGCGCTTCGTCGCGGCGGTCGGCCTTGACCCGCTCCAGCGTCATACCCGGCTGCTTCCACAGCTTGGCGGATTCGCCGCGTTCGCCGAACGACAGGCAGACCACGGTCATTTTCCAGCCGCGTTTGGCGTACAGGGCAATGGCGCCGCCTGCGCGCCAGACGAAGTCCGCGGAGTGGGCGCTGACCACCAGCCCGTTCTTTTGCCGTTCCATTTCAATTCCTCTATGCATGATTGCCGGCCGGACCCGCCCGTGGGGCCCGGAGCCGGCGCGAACGCGCTCAATCAGCCTTGATGCCCGCGTCCTTGATGACCTTGGTCCACTTGGTGGTTTCCGCCGCGACAAATTGTGCGAACTGCTTGTCCGTACCGGGCGTGACGACCGCGCCCATCTCGGCGAATCGCTGCTTCACGGCAGGGTCCTTCAATGCGGCCTGCAGCGCGGCATTCAGCTTTTCCGTGACCTCGGGCGGCAAATCCTTGGGGCCGATCAACCCCCACCACACCGTGGCCATCGCGCCCGGCAGGCCTTGCGACACCACCGTGGGCACCTCGGGCAGCATGCTTGCCGGCTCGTCGTCCAGCACGGCCAACGCGCGCAGTTTGCCCGCCTTCACGTGCGAGACGACTTCCAGCGGGTTGATGGACATGAAAGAGATCCGCTGCCCCAATAGGTCCGTCACCGCAGGCGAGCCGCCCTTGTACGGCACATGCAGCGCCTTCATGCCGCTTTCGCGCTTGAGCAGTTCGCTGGCCAGGTGGCCGGAGCTGCCGTTGCCGGCCGACGCGTAGGTCAGCTTGTCCGGATGCGCGCGGCCATAGTCCGTCAGGTCCTTCAAGGTCTTGAATGACGACTCGACCGGCACCACCACGGCCAGCGGCGCGTATCCGATGGCGCCCACCGGGGTGAAGTCGTGCGCGGGATCGAAGGTCAGCTTGGAGAACAGCGCACCATTCGCCGCCAGCGTGTTCGACGCGGTCAGCAGCGTGTAGCCGTCCGCCGGGGCGCGCGCCACGGTGTCCATGCCGATATTGGTGGCCGCACCGGGCCGGTTTTCGACGATGATCGTCTGCTTCAGCGCGTCTCCCATTTTCTGGCTGACGAGGCGGGTGACAATGTCCACGCCACCGCCGGCGGCATACGGCACCACGATGCGGATCGGCTTGTCGGGGTAGTTGGCCTGCGCGGGGGCCGGCAGCGGCGCCAGCATGGCGGCGATCAGTGCGCCCACGCCTGCGGCGGCGGCAAACGTGCGGCGGGACCGGGAGGGCTTGGAAGCCTTCATGGTTGTCTCCTATGTCGTTATACGTGTTGGTATGGCGGCATGATGCGCGGCGTACACTCATATCGTCCAATACCGTTTTTCAAGACCATCTATTTGCTTTTCAAATCAATATGGATTTCCGTCAACTGCGTTACTTCGTCGCCGTCGCCGAGGAACTGAGCTTCAGCCAGGCCGCGCGCCGGCTGCATGTCAGCCAGCCGCCGCTCAGCCTGCAAATCAAGGCGCTGGAAGAGGAGCTGGGGTCGCCGCTCTTGACGCGCACGAGCCGCAGCGTGGAACTGACGCAGGCGGGCACGTTGTTCCTGGACCAGGCGCGCCGCGCGCTGGCGCATCTGGAACGCGCGGGCGAGGTCGTGCGGCAGTCCGCGCTGGGTGAAACCGGCGAGATCCGCGTGGCATTCACGGCGTCTGTGCCGATGTTCGACGCGTTCCCTCGCATCGTGCACGCCTTTCGCACGGATTTTCCGGGCGTGGGTGTGGACTTGAGTCACCAGTCGACCGGACAGCAACTGCGCGCGCTCGCGTCCAAGGACATCGACGTGGGCTTTCTGCGTCCATCCATCCTGTTCGTTCCGCCGCCCAATATCACGACGCTGCCGCTGTGGACCGACCGGCTCATGGCCGCCCTGCCCCAATCGCATCCGCTGGCGCGCCGCAACGCGCCGTTGTCGATGACCGACCTGTCGGACGAGTCCTTCATCCTATTCCCGCGCGGGCTGGGCTGCGGCTTGTTCGACCACGTGGGCGTGCTGGCCAGCCGGGCGGGTTTTGCCCCGCAAGTGGGCCAGGAGGCGCGCGAAGGTGCGACGATCATCGGCCTGGTGGCGGCCGGGATGGGCATCTCCATCCTGCCCGACACCTACATGAAGACCGGCATTCCCGGCGTGGCCTACCGCGAACTGGACACGCCGGATGCGCAAAGCCAGGTCTTGCTGGCGTATCGCTCGGAAGATGGGTCCGCGCTGGTGCAGCGCTTTCGCGAGACCGCCCGGGCCGCGCAGTGACGGACGCGGCAACGGCATGCGGCGGCACAAATGAAACCGGGCCCTGGTCAGGCGTACGATAGCTGAACCGATCCGACTGAAGACCGCACCCCAAGGCTTGCCGCGTCTCCCGCCATGACCTTCCGCCTCTTCGCGCTCACCCTATTGGCCATGCTGGCCTTTGCCGGCAATTCCCTGCTTTGCCGGGTTGCGCTCAAGCAGACGACCATTGACCCTACCACTTTCTTCGCCATCCGCATCGTGTCGGGTGCGCTGATGCTGTGCCTGGTGCTGGCGCTTCGCCGGCAGTCCGGCCGGGTGGAAGGCACATGGGCGGGCGCGCTGGCGCTGGTGGGGTACGCCCTTGCGTTCTCCTATGCCTATACGCACGTGCCCGCAGGCACGGGCGCGCTGCTGCTTTTCGGGGCCATCCAGATCAGCATGATTCTGTATGGCCTGGCGGTTGGGGAACGGTTGGCGGCGATGCAATGGACAGGCACCGCGCTGGCGGTCGCCGGACTCGTGGCGTTGATGTGGCCCAGCGCCAATGCGCCGCCGGTGTTCTACGGATTGCTGATGATCCTGTCCGGGGTGGCATGGAGCATCTATTCGCTACTGGGGCGGGGCGCGAGGAATCCGGCCGCCGCGACGGCGGGAAATTTCATCCGGGCGGCGCCGGTCGCGGTGGCGCTGCTGCTTGTCCAGTTCGCCGCCACCCACGTTCGGTTCGATACCGCCGGCGCAGCCTATGCGGTGGTCTCTGGCGCGGTGACCTCGGGCCTAGGCTACATCCTTTGGTACGCCGCGCTCAAGCAATTGACGGTGACGCGCGCCGCCACCGTGCAGCTCAGCGTGCCTGTGCTTGCGGCGCTGGGCGGGACAATGTTCCTGGACGAGCCGCTGACCGCGTTGCTGATCGCGGCGTCGGCCCTGGTGTTGACCGGCGTGTCGCTCGTGATCTTCAACAAGCGCGCGGCGTGATTCGCCAGATCCATCCCGCTGGAGAGCAGACCGCCACGGGTATCAATAGCCGCCGGTATGACCTGCCCTCCGCGGCGCATCACTACCAGCGATACCCGACGTTCAGCATGCCGCCGTAGCCACGCTGACCGCCGTTACCGGCTTGGCCGAACAGCTCTCCGGTAACCTGCCACGACTCGCGGACATTGCCTGTCACGCCGATTCGCAGCTCCGCCGCGTCACGCATGGGCGTTGCCTGGAAGGTCGACGTGCCCACGGTGGCTTTCGCGCTGCCCGAGTTGTGCAGCCAATTGGCTTCGACGTAAGGCCGCACCGGGGACGTGGTGGCGTCGTTGCCAAGCGGGTACGCGCGGACACCCACGCGCGAAGTGACTGAACTGGCGGGCGAGTTTTTCAGCGTCATGCTGGGCAGCACAGCGTCCTGGGCGTAGTAGCGCGTGTAGGCCAGTTGCGCTTGCGGCACGACGACCATCGCACCCAACGCGGAATCGCCGGCGAAGGGCTTGAACGCATATCCCGCTTCCACCGACGCGGTCCAGGCGTTCGAACGGTATCGGGCCGAGCCCAATTCGCTATTGATCTCGTTGGAGTAGCGGCCGAACTGCAACCACGAATCGGCATACGCGCCCAAGCGGGTGGCATCGTCGGCGTAAGCGGTGGCATACATGCCCACCGAATACCCGGTGACCTTGCCTCGGGCATCCGCACGCATCGCCATGCCGGTTCCCGGGTGGATGAGTTGGGAAGTGGCGTTCGTGCGCGCCTCGCCCGCGCCGGCCATGACCCCTGCCTTGAGGACGCCTTGCTGACCCAGTCGCGTGCTCACCAGGTCGGCGCCCATCTGCAGCATGGCGGTGTCGGTGTCTATGCTGACCTGACCTTCGTCAAGTTTCATGCCGGTGTGCCGCGCGCCCTCGGTACGTGCCCACACCTGCCGGGACGCGCTGCCGGGCGCAGATTGACCTGCCGACGTTTGCGCCACGGTCCGATCCGCCAGGCGATGTACGAACATCCGGGTCGCCGCGACCTGATTGCCGGTGTGCGCGCCGTTTTCCGGTGAGACGTTCTGCATATTGCCCGGCGCAGAACCGGGCGTGCCAGCGCCACTGCCGGGAGGCGTTGTCACACCACTGCCGGGAGGCGTTTCAGTACCGCTGCCCGGCGGCGTCTCAGTGCCGTTACCCGGAGGCGTTTCAATGCCGCTGCCAGGAGGCGTCTCAACGCCACTTCCGGGCGGCGGCGTCTGACCGCCCGGGTCCGTGGCGCCGCCTTCTTCCGGCGGCGTCGTTGACGTCAGATACCAATCGGACGCCACGCCGCCCGTGCCGCCCTGAACCAGGAAATAGTCGTAGCCATTCAGACCCAGGCTAATGGTCGAGGGCCGGTAGCCAGTCGAGTCCGCGTCCAGATAAAAAGCATTGCCTAAAATGGTGGCCCCTTTGGTGGCTTGCACGAGCCGGATGCCTTGCGTGGTCAACGCGCCTGCGCCGCCTGCGTTCAAGACACGCAGCCCGGTGGTGCCCGTGACCGCGCCGCCGTCTACGACGAGCCGGTCGGTCAGGGACGTGTCGTCGCCCAGGTGGGTATTCATGACCAAGGTGCCGCCGCCGATGTAGTCGGAGACGGTAAGCGTCTTGAATCCAGATTGCGCCCCGGGAGACACGAACCGCACGACACCCGCGTTGGTCAGGGTCTTGACGGCCGAATCGCCGCGCATGTTCCAGACGCTGCTGGCGTCTAACTTGACGCTGTCCACCGAACCCTGCCCCGCGCGCACCGCGCCGGTCCACTCACTGCCGCTGGCCAGGTCAATATCGACGCGGCCGCTGTCGGAGGTCAACACGTCGCCCGTCATGAGCGCGCCTGTGGCGTTCAGGGTGACGCGTTGCGTCTGGTACGGTTGTCCGGGGACGATTCCCGCGCTGGGGGTCGCCTGCGTTCTAAGCAGGATGCCGCTGGCTTCGTCGCCGCCGGCTCGGGCCACCACGGTGGCGTTCTGGACGGTGATGTCGTGGTCTCCACCCCTGACGAGAAACCCCACACCATCGTGGGTCTGGAGGTTGCTGCCGTTCGACAATACGAGCGAGTTGGCGCCCTGCGGCTCGTAGCGCACGCTCTGCACGCCGTTTGCGTTCTGACCCGTCATGATGACTTGCGTGTCGCTCAGCGAAATCGCCGTGTCGCCGGCGCCGATGTTTCCAAGCATCTGCACGCCGATCGAGCCTGTGGATTGCCCGTTCAACTGCGAATTGACAGCGTCGATGCGTGCCTCGTCGGTTGCCCGAAGCGCTGCGCCCGCGCTGCCGGACACGTCCACGGTAACCCCGTCCAATGTCACTTGCGTGCCGCGATGGTTGGCACTCACGCCTACCGCATTCATGGCTTCGGCCAGGATATGCGTTCCCACGGCGTCGATCGTTGTCGTCGCCGTGTCATCGATCGAGTGTGCATACAGGCCGGCGCGTCTTCCGCGTAAGGTCCCGCCTTCAATCTGTACCGCCCCATTGCGGCTTCGGATCGCATACAAGTCCGCACGGATGTCCAGGTTCTTTCCGGTCATCACATGGTTGTTCATCACCGTGACGCCCTCGTTGAACGCGACGGCTTCGCTGCCGATCGTCACGTTCGTCAAAGACGCCGAAGACACACCGGTTTGCGTCGCCTCGTTATACAAGAGCACGCCGAAGCTCACCGAATGCGGACCGGCAACCACCGTATCCGTCATGGTCAGGCTGGAACCGTCGATAACGGATATCTGGCCTTCAATGGTGCTTCCTTGAATGGTGACAATGGCGTTTTGCGAGATATGCATGGTTGCCGCCGTGGCGTTTTCCGTGCTTCCTGCCTTGACCTGGCTATCGGTCAGCAACAGCGTGCCTTCTTGCACCGAAAGGTCCGCCCCGGTCGCCGCGCCCATGTCATCCACGCTGGACACAATGACGTTGGACAGTTCGACGCGCCCGCCTGACTGGACGCGCACGCCATAGCTGTTGACGCCATTGAGATCAATGCTCTTGATCTCCAGGTCACTTGCCGTGATGACACCCCCATCGGAAGCCCGGACTGTCCCCAGGAAACCGCCCGATCCCGACACGGCTCCGCCAAGCAGTTCGATGCGGCCCGCATCGGTCGCAAGCACGGTCGTTGCCTCTGAGGATAGGAGGGAGATGTCGGCGTGGACAAAACTATTTTCCTGGGACGCGGACAATGCAGCCCCGGCTTGCGTCTGAATCGTACTGTCCGTGATCGTGATCGAGCCGCCGCCTTGGGCATGCGCACCTCGGGCATCTGCCTCAGCGGTCACGGTGATGCCGTTTACGAAGACGCTGTTGCCCTGATTGTTGACGCGGATTGCGTCTCCGGTGCTCACCGTGATGCTCGCTCCGGGGAACACCTCCATCGACGTGTTGCCTTCCGGGTCATCAATGAGGATCGGCGGCATCGGCGCCGCCAACACCATCAAGGGAAAGGCCGGGATCGTGGCGGCGAGAATCGCCGCGACAACCGGGGAAAGGGGGAAGTGCATTGCAAGCTCCGTAAACCGTGCGCGGCTTCGGAGATGCGAAAAGCCAGATGCCGGCCGATTGCAGCGCCGCAGAACCGCCACGAAAAAAAGCGACCATTCTCTTGACGCCCCGCAAGCTCGCACATCGAAAGACTTCTAAAGCTCGCTCCCCCTCTTGCAAAAACGCGGTAACACGCAACAATTCAGACCAGTTCCCGAAACAATGTGCAAAACCGGGGCCGTCCCGGTGTCCGGACGAAAAAAGGGCCGCTTCGAAAAGCGGCCCGCAAACCCAGTCCCGCACCGGGACGGATACTCAAATAACGTGTCTCACACGCTGTCCAGCACGGAGCGGTCCACATTGGCCGCCGCAGACGCCGCGTCCTGCATCGCTTCGATGAACACGGGCGCGCACAACCCAGCCACCACCGCCGCCAGATCCGGATCGATATCGTCATAAGCGTGACGCGCGGCCAGCATGTTCAGCGAGCCGATCACCCGCCCCGCATGCCGCACCGGAATGTTGAACGCCGATTGCAGCCCGCGCTCGATCAGCATCGGCGCCTCGGAAAACACGGTGCGCACGTCGTCTTCGTTGCTGGCGACATACAAGCGCCCTTCTTCCAGCACCAGTCGGGACCACGGACCGTTGCCAGTGGCCTTGAAGCCGCCCAGCGGGCTGATGCTCTCGTCCGACGTGTGCAGGCGCTTCATCAGCCGGTGATCCTGAAGGTACAGCAGCGCGGTGAACAGCTTGTGGCCAAAGCAGGCTTGCAGCAGGTCTGAGATCACACCCCACTGCGCCGGCCGGTCCGCCGCCAGCGCCAGAGCGCGCGCGTGCCCGGCCAGCGGCCGGAATGCGGAGGCCTTCGTCATGCGTTGATCTCCTCGAGCACGACGCCACGCGTGTTCTTGCCGTAGAACAGGATGCCCAGGCCGCCGACCAGCAGGATGGCGGTCATCATGGCAAACACGCCGGCAAAGCCCAGGACCGGGTACGCCACGCCGACGATGGTCGGCGATGCGATGGAGCCGATGCGGGCGAAGGCTGAGGCCGCGCCCATGCCGGTCGCACGGATCGACGTGGGATAGATTTCGGCGGTGTACGTGTACTGGCCGGCGATCACGCCATTCATACCGAAGGACAGCAGCATGCTCAACATGATGATCTGTTGCTCGCCGCTGGCCAGCGCCAGGCCCAGCGCGGACAGGCACGACAGCAGCATGTAGGCCAGGATGGTGTACTTGCGGCCGATCTTGTCGTTGAAGTACGCGGCCGAGAAATAGCCGGGGATCTGCGACAGGTAGATCAGGATGGTGTACGAGAAGCTCTTGGTGATGGTGAAGCCGCGCTCGACCAGCAGGCTGGGGATCCACACCAGGAAGGCGTAGTAGCAGAACAGCACGGTGATCCAGAACACCCACACCAGCATGGTCGTGCCCAGGTATTCCTGCGAGAACAGCGACGCCAGCTTGGCCATCGCGGTCTGCTGCGGCGCGGCGGTGGCCGTGGCCTTGCGCGTGGCAACGGGCGTGGGCAGCGGGCGGCCGGTGCTCTTCAGGACTTCGGCTTCGATAGCCTCGCAGATGCGGTTGGCTTCAGCGGTCTGGCCGGTGTGTTCAAGCCAGCGCGGCGATTCGAACAGCGACTTGCGCCACCACAGCAGGAACACGACAGGAACAGAAGCGATGATCATGATCCAGCGCCAGCCGTCGTCGCTCATCGGCACGATGAAGTAGCCCAGCAGCGCCGACATCACGAAGCCGAACGAGAAGAAGCCCGCCAGCGCGCCGGTGAAACGGCCGCGATACTTGCTGCTGACGAATTCGGCCAGGTACGGCGCGATGATGGCGCCTTCAGCGCCCATGCCGATGCCGGCGATCATGCGCAGGATGTAGAACTCGTGATAGTTGCGCGCAAACGCGTTGAAGAACGTGGCGACGCAGAACAGCAGCAGCGCCCACATCATGATCTTCTTGCGGCCGTAGCGGTCGCCCAGGATGCCGGAGAACAGCGCACCCACCAGGAAGCCGACATAGGTGCTGCTGGCGATCCAGCCGATCTGGCCGGTGGTCAGGCCCCACTGCGTGCGCAGGGAGGGGATGATGAAGGCGATGATGCCGGCGTCCAGCGCTTCGAAGGCGAGCCCGAGGCCGCCGATCATCAGCAGCCGGAAATGAAAGCTGCTGAAGGGCAACCGCTCCAGGCGGTCGGATACGGAAAACATGGTGGGGAAATTCCGGAGTAAAGATGAAGGGGAACGTCAGCAGGCGTTCTTGTGCAGCAGGCCGCGGTTCATGATCAGCTTGATCGAGTCGGGCTTGGTGAGCAGTTCGATATCGTCCAGCGGATTGCCGTCGATCAGCAGCAGGTCGGCGTAGGCGCCTTCGCACACTTCACCGAGCAGGCCTTCCTGATTCAGGATCTCGGCGCCGATCAGCGTGGCCTGCTGGATGACCTTGGCATTGCCCAGCACGCGGCTGCGCAGCACCAGTTCGTCGGACTGCATGTAGTGGGTCTCGCCCAGCAGGTCGCTGCCGTAGCCCATCTTCACGCCGACTTCGTCCAGGATCTCCAGCGCGGTCAGGCCCTGCGTGCGCACGGTGGCGATCTTCTTGACCGAGTCCAGCGGCAGGCCGTAGCGCTCGCCGTCGTTGGCCAGGCCTTCATACGTGATCAGCGTGGGCACCATGTAGGCGCCGTGTTCCTTCATGACCCGCGCGGCTTCGTGGTCGACGAGGTTGCCGTGCTCGATGGTGCGCACGCCGCAGCGCACGGCGCGCGTGATGGCGCGCGGCGTGTAAGCGTGGGCCATGACGTAGGTGTTGGCGTTGCTGGCCTCTTCCACGATGGCGATCAGCTCGGCTTCGGAGAAGCCCAGATTCTGGATGGGATCGTTGGGCGATGCCACGCCGCCGGACGCCATGACCTTGATCTGCGTGGCGCCCTTGAGGATTTCCTCGCGCACGGCCAGACGGCAGTTGTCGACGCCGTCGACCACGCGGCCGATGTTGCCGATCTTGACCGAGCACGGGCAGGGATCGAGTTCATCGTTGCGCTGGCGGAAGTCGCCGTGGCCGCCGGTCTGCGACAGGGCCTTGCCCGAGCAGAAGAGACGCGGGCCGTCGATGGTGCCGTCCAGCACGGCCTGCGCCAGCGCCCAATCGGCGCCGCCGGCGTCACGCACCGAGGTGAAGCCGCGGTCCAGCATGCCCTGCATGATGGGCAGCGCGCGCAGCAGCGCCAGCGCGTTGGGCAGGGCCGCGACGCGGCCCAGGTTGAACGACGACGCTACCACGTGCACGTGGCAGTCGATCATGCCGGGCATCAAGGTCATGCCCTTGGCGTCCACCACCTGCGCATCCGCCGGCGCCGTTGCGTCGGCGCCGATGCGGGTGATGACCCCGTCCTCGACCAGCACGGTCGAAGCGGCTTCGAGGGCCAAGGTTCGGGTATTGAGGATCCTGCAATTCTTGATGACAACCGGATTCATAAATCGACCACGTAAACAGTTCAAAACGCCGGGAAATCACGGCATGCCGAACTCTACCGGTACAATTCGGGGGTCCGATACCGGGTCTCCCCCTATGCGTTCGACACAAATTTGAAGAGCCTTATGAGCTTTACTCATACCCCCCTATGAGACGTCGCTGCCCCACACTTTCCGAGTTGAACGCGTTTTCCGCGGCCGCCCGGCATCTGTCTTTCTCGAAGGCGGGCAAGGAACTGTTCGTCACGCAAAGCGCCATCAGCCGGCATATCGCCACGCTGGAAAGTTATCTTGGGCACGCGCTATTCATCCGGGGCACCAACGGGTTGCAGCTCACCCGCATGGGCGCCACCTACCTCAGCCTGATCAGGCCAGCCCTGCATACGCTGGAAAGCGCCACGTCGCAGGTCATGGCGACGCAACAGTCGGCGAAATCCCTGAATGTCTCGGCCGCGCCCACTTTTGCGGCGCAATGGCTGTTTCCGCGCCTGAAGACATTCCGCGAGGTCAATCCGGATATATCGATCAACTTCGTGCGCTACAGCGTCGCGGACTACAAGAGCACTGAACTCGATTTCGATGCGTCAATCCAGTATGGCTACGGCGACTGGCACGACGGCGCGGCCAAATACCTGACGGGCCGCGAAACCCGTCTGGTGTGTTCGCGGGAATATCTGGACCAGCATCCCATCAGCAGCCTGGAAGATATCAAGCAATGCACGCTGCTGCAGCACATCGAGATTCCGCTGTCCTGGGAATACTGGTTTTCGACGTATCTGGGCGATTATGACCGCGCCCGGTTCGGGCCGGGCTTCAATCTGTTTTCGATGATTATCCAGGCTGCGTCGTCCGGCTTTGGCGTGGCGTTGATGCCGCACTGCCTGATCGAAAAGGAATTGGCCACGGGACAACTGGTGGATATTTTCGATCGCACCTTTGAAAGCCCGCTTGGCTATTATCTTTGCGCGCCGAACTGGCGCAGCAACATGGAAAGCTACGAGCGTCTGAGCCAATGGCTGGCGCACGAGTGCTTTCATGGCGGCGAAGGCGGTGCGGCGCAAGTTGGGGAGCCGAGCCGCGGACGGACGCAGCACGGGCAGCCTGGCTCCGCACAGCAGAACCTCACGGACTGTCCGTATTGCGAATCGACCGGCGGTGTCTGACGGACGGGCGCCGGTCATTGCCGGCGCCCGATCCCGCTTACCAGTCCCGCACCTCATCCACCGCGCGATCCAGCGCGTCGCGGTCCAGCGTGGCCGCCCCGTCACCTGCGGCCTCGGTGACCTTGGCCTGCGCCGCGTCCAGGATGCCCATCAGCGCCACATAGATCTGATCGCGCTCCACAGTCTCGATGAAGCCCGTGCGCCGGTCGAGCGCGTTGAAGCCCTCCGTATACGCCCGCACGATATCCGACATGGCCGACCTCAGCCCCTGCGCATCGGCGGCGTGGGCCGCCGCGGCCTTCATCGCGTCGCCGCGGGTCTTGCGGTATAGCGCGGCGGCTTTTTTGGCCTGGGCGGCGGTGATGTGCTCGCTGCCGTCCCATTCGCGAAACGGATTGTCCAGGTTCGCGGCCAGCCATTCGGGCTTGCGGGGCTTGCTGACCTCCAGGTCCAGACCCGCCGCCGCAGCTTTCTTGTAGTCCTTCTTGGCCTGCGCGAGGATCTCTGCCGGCATGCTCGTGAGCCAGAGCGATTGCAGCGCCGGCCAGGCGCCGGGCCCGGGCAGCCGGCTCTCGGCAGGCGGAAACACGTCGTTGATCAGGATCTTCGCCAGCTCGCGCAAGGCCGCCAGATGCTCGATGCCGGTAGCCACGCCGGGGGCACCCCATACATACAGCGAGTGCAGGTGCGGAAAGACACGCGCCACCTCGGCGCAGTCCAGCGTTTTCATGCCACGCAGCGAGATCGCGCCGAGCCGCGCCAACCCGGCGCCGGACCAGATCGCGTTTTCGCGTTCCAGCCGCAACCACACGCCGTCGGCCTCAGCGTGCACCACCAGATCTGGATGTACGTCACCGCGCAACGACAACGTGTTCAGTCCGTCATTCAAATACAGTTCACGCACCCCGGTCACGTCGATGGCGACTCGCCCGAACGAGGTGCCGCGCAGGTCGACGACTGGCTCGCCGAAGCTGGCGTACTCCAATTCGCTAAGAATTGGCCTTGTGCGGGCCCATTCGATCAGCCCGGGCACGGGCGCATCCACCTGCAGCTTGATCAGCAAGGGCATGTCGTCGAACGTGGCGAACGATGGCGCGGCAAGCAACGCCTCGCTGTCCAGGCCGCGCATGGCGCGCGTGATGGTGCGCCCCGGCAGCTCCAGCACGACCGTGTTATCGGGCGTGTCCGCATGCGCGGCCGCCTTGAAACGCGCACGGACGCTGGCGTCGATCGCGTTCCAGCGGCGCTGGTTGTAGACCATGTCGCCACTGGACCAACCGCCTGAGTACGAGCGCGACTCCTCGGTCACGAGCGGATCGCGCCAGCCCACGTGCTTGGCGTGCGCGGGTACCGGCCCGCTGATCCACATATGATCCACGCGGTCGCGCCAGAAGTAGAAATCGAAGTGCGCCGGGCGCATCGCCGCGATGTCGGCGTCCCCGGGCATCTCGCTACCCACCCAATCCAGGCTCAGCACGGCGATCTCGGCGCCCGCACCGTCGCCCTTTACATGCGTGATCTGCGAAGCGGTATAGGCCTGCAGGCGGCGGTTGAACGTGACGTAGATATCGCCGGGCGTGTATGGCATGCGGGGGGTTTCCGGGAGGCTTCGAAGATCGCGCAGTATACGGTTGTGATCCGCGGGCCACGCGTTTGCCGCCGGCAACAACCGGATCAGGTGCCGGCGCCCGGATCCTGCTCGCGCCGCTCGGCGTCCTCCTGGGCGGCTACGTCTTCCAGTTTGACCTGGCTGGTGCTGCCGTGGGTGGCGGCGCACTGCGCGGGATTCTGGCTGCTCTTGACGCATTCGGCAAATGCCAGCGCGGCGTCCACGGTCGCGAAGTGATACGACTGGCCGTCGGCGAACGCGACCTTACCTTCAACAGAACAATCCATGAGTGCCTCCAGGGTATCGGAAGGTCCATGCTGCCGCGTTGGCGTCGCGGCGTCAATTCACCCGACGCGGCAGCACCGCCCGCATCCAGCGCGACAGCACCGGGCGGATGCGCTGGTTGTGCAGCAGCACCGCGCCCAGCACCCCGATGAAGGCGCCCAGCACCGTGTCCACGAAACGCGCCTCGATGACGTCGATGGGGTAGCCCTGACCCAGATGCGGCGCCTCGGCCAGAAAAATGGTCAGCGGCGTGATCAGCACGACCGCGCTGGCGTAATGCCGCACCACCAGCGTCTCGATGCCGAAGGACAACGCCATCATCACCAGGCTCAGCGTCCAGACGTTGAGCGGCAGGCTGAGCAGCGCCCACGCCACGCACAGTCCTACCGCGGTGCCCAGGATGCGGTGCATCTGCCGGCTCCATGCCGCGCGCAGGCTGGCGCCCTGGATGATCGCCAGGCAGCTCACCGGCACCCAGTACGGCCGCTGCAGTTGCAGCAGTTCCGCCACCAGCAACGAGATGCCCACGAACAGGCCGATGATGACGGAGTCGTAGACCACGAAATCGAAAGTGGGCTTGGGCAGCTCGATGGGCGCGGGCGGCGGCGCGACGCGCGTCATGTGCAGCGAATACGCAAAGGCCACCAGGCACGCGACCAGGCAGCCCAGCGCCACCATGCCCACGCGCAGGGGCACGTCTTGGACGGTGCCGGGCGTGTACGCGGCAATGGCCGTGGCCATGATGAAAAAAAGGCTGCCCGGCGGTCCCAGGCGATAGCAGCGGCACACCATGTTCACCACCATGGCGATCAGCGTCAGCGCCGCGATGGTGGCGGTGGGCCAGAACTGCGTCAGCGCGCCCAGCGCATAGCAGGCGACCATGCCGAACGACGCGGCCAGCAGCATCATCATGCGGATCTGCAGCGAGGCGTTGGGCAGGCTCAGGAACACCATGCCGCCCAGGCTGGACATCAGCCCGTAGTCCATGCGCCCGAAATATGCGCCCACCATCAGCGGCAGGCCCGACGACAGCGCGGCGGCCAGAGGCATTTCCCACGGGCGGTCACTGGCGTGGACGCGGGTCAGCTCGGTCCAGGTGCCGAGCAACTGGTCCTTGACGAAGGCGAAGGGGCGCCTCGGCTGATCGTCCGGCCCTGCGGGGTCGTCATGTCGTGTCATAGGCCGATTCTATTCCCCATCAAATTCCGCCACTCGGATTTAAGGGGAATTCCCCGATTCTCCCTCCCGGACCCACTGGTACTATGCGCCGCACGTCAGCCTTCGGCTGAGCGATAAACATGCGCAACGCTGCGCGGAGACACCATGAAAGCACTCAAACTGGCTGCGGCAGGAACCGCCTTGTTCATTTCGTCCTGGACCGCCCATGCCGGCGCGACCTTCGACGCGGTCAAGAGCAAAGGCTTTGTCCATTGCGGCGTATCCACGGGCGTCGCGGGCTTTTCCGTAAACGACAGCAAGGGCGGCTGGATCGGCCTGGACGTGGACCTGTGCCGCGCGCTGGCCATCGCCCTGTTCGGCGACGCGTCCAAGGCCAAGATCCAGGCGATCAGCGCGGTCCAGCGCTTCACCGCCCTGCAATCCGGCGAGGTCGACGTGCTGACCCGCAACACCACCCTGACGCTGACGCGCGACACGACGCTGGGCCTGATCGGCGTGGGCGTCAACTACTACGACAGCCAGGGCATCATGGTGAACAAGTCCCTGGGCGTGAAGAGCGCCAAGGAACTGGAAGGCGCCACGGTCTGCGTGCAGCCCGGCACCACCACTGAACTGAACCTGGCCGACTGGTTCCGTTCGCAGAACGTCAACTTCAAGCCGGTCGTCGTCGAGCGCCTGGACGAGATCATCCGCGCCTTCGCCGTGGGCCGTTGCGACGCGTTCACCGGCGACAAGTCGCAGCTCGCCGCCGCGCGCAGCAACCTCGAGAACCCGGAAAAGTACGACATCCTGCCGGAAAACTTCTCCAAGGAGCCGCTCGGCCCCATGGTCCGCCAGGGCGACGAGCAATGGTTCAACCTGGTCCGCTGGACGATGAACGCCATGCTGGAAGCCGAGGAATACGGCGTGACGTCCAAGAACGTGGACGAGATGCTGAAAAGCACCAACCCGAACGTCCAGCGCCTGCTGGGCGTGACGCCGGGCATGGGCAAGAACCTGGGTGTCGACGACAAGTGGGCCTACAACATCATCAAGACCGTCGGTAATTACGGCGAAAGCTTCGAGAAGAACCTGGGCCCCAACAGCCCGCTGAAACTGGAACGCGGGCTTAACGCCTCGTACCGCAACGGCGGCCTGATGTACGGCTGGCCGGTGCGCTAAAAACCGGGCCGCAAGGCCCGCGACGACTTCCCTAGGGTTAGCCGCAATTTGCGTGCTCTCGCGTGACCCGTACCGTACGAGAAATATGTTTATCGTACAAAGTTCGGAACACATTTTTGGAGCAGCACGTGAAGCAGTAGGTCTATAACCCAAGGGGAAGTCGTCATGAAACGTCGCAGTGCGTTGAAGCTGATGGGGGCCGCCGCCGGCCTGCACCTGACCGGCGCAAGCTGGGCACAGAACGGGGCGTATCCGTCCCGAGTCATCAAGATCATCGTCTCATCCACCCCAGGCAGCGCCACCGATCTTGCGGGACGGTTGGTCGGCGACCTGCTCTATGCCAAGTACGGCCAAAGCGTGGTCATCGAGAACCGCGCCGGCGCCGGTGGCGTCATCGGCATGCAGGCCGCGGCCGCCTCCAAACCTGACGGCTACACCCTCACCACCGGTGGACTTGGCCACAACGTACTGCCGCCCGCCACGCTGCGCGGGTTGCCCATCGACATCCCCACTGCCTTACTACCGATTGCCCAGGTGGCCGAGTTCGTCAACGCACTCGTCGTGCGCGTGGACCACCCGGCCAACACCGTGCCTGAGCTGATCGAATATCTGCGCGCCACGAAGCGCAAGCCGCTGTACGGCAGCAACGGCGTCGGCAGTTCGTCGCAGATGACGGCCGAGCTCTTTGCCATGCGCACGGGCCTGAAGTTCGATCATGTGCCGTACAAGGGCGCCAGCGAAGCGCTGGTCGGCACAGCCAACGGCGACCTGGACCTCTGTTTCATGAACCTGCCACCCACGCTGCCGATGGTGGACGGCAAGCGCCTGAAGGCGTTGGCGGTGACTAGCGCCTACCGCGCGCGGCAGTTGCCCAAGGTGCCGACCATGCAGGAACAGGGCATGAAGGACTTCGACGTCACGAGCTGGCTGGGGATGTATGCGCCCGCCCAGGTGGACCCGGCGATCATCGCCCAACTGTCCAACACCATCGTCACCGGGCTGGCCGCGCCGGAATACCAGAACCGCATCATCAACGCCGGCTTTGAACCCAAGTTGCGCGACGCCGCGCAGTTCCAGGCGTTTTCCAAGGCAGAGTTCAAGCGCTGGAGCGAGGTCGCGCAGCAGGCGGGGATCGTGGTGGATTACGGCGGGAAATAGGCAAAAGGCGGGACCGGCCACATGCGCCGGTCCCGCCCCTTCAGGCCCACCTTGGCGGGGCCGAGCCTAACGGCGCGCTGCTGTCAGGCGCGCGCCTGCCAGACTTCGGCGTTGACCATCGCCTGCGGTTTCTGGCCGCCCAGCGCGTCCATCAGGTTGGCCACCGCCAGGTCGATCATCGCGCGCCGCGTTTCGTGCGTGGCGCTGCCCACGTGGGCCTGCAGCACGACGTTCGGCAAGGCGCACAGCGGGCTGTCGGCCGGCAGCGGTTCCTGCTCCATCACGTCCAGCCCCGCGCCCGCAATGGTGCCGGCGCGCAGCGCTTCCACCAATGCGGCCTCGTCGATGACGGGTCCGCGCGCGGTGTTGATCAGGTACGCCGTGGGCTTCATCAGTTCCAGCTCGCGCTTGCCGATGGAATGACGCGTTTCCGCCGACAGCGGGATGTGCACGCTCAGCACGTCCGACGACTTGAAGAGTTCATCGCGATCCACATAGGTGGCCAGGCCTTCGGCCTGCGGATCCTCGCGGCGGTTGTGATAGATCACCTTCATGTCGAAGGCCTGCGCCGCGCGCGCCACGACACGTCCGATGCGGCCCATGCCCAAGAGGCCCAACGTCTTGCCGCGAATGTCGCGCGTCAGCGGAAACGCGCCCTTGGTCCACGAGCCGCTGCGCACAAAGGCATCGCCCGCCACCAGGTTGCGAGACAGGCACAGCATCAGACCGATGGTCACATCAGCCACCGCGCCGTCCAGCACGCCCGGCGTATTGCAGATCAGCACCTTGCGCCGGGTGGCGGCCGCCAGGTCCACGTTGTCGAATCCCACGGCGAAGTTCGAACTGACCTTCAACGCGGGCAAGGCATCCAGCAACGCCTGATCGACCTTGGTGCGTACCGTGCACACCATGCCTTCGATCTGCGCGCGCTCGTCTTCACCCAGCACCTCAGCGGGATTCTGCCCGGTGGGCACTTCTAGGATTTCGCACCGCTCGGCGAGGCGTTCGCGCAGGTCCGGCGGCACGGGCGCGGAGACGATGACTTTGGGCTTTTGATTCATTGGGGGCTCCAGTGGGGTCAGGGTTCGATTGCTTCGACGTCGGTGGCAAACACCTGCTGCTCACCAGCATCGACCAGCGCGGGTTCGGCGGGATGGTCCAGGTAACGGACAATCAGCCAGAAGCCGTCTTGCGGGTTCTCGACGATCTCGGCCAAAGCGCCATCCGCCATGCGCACGCGCACGCCGGGTTGCAGATCGACGAGGTTGATGGATTTGTTGTCGGCCATGCGGTGGCTCCTTGTGGTTCCGCCGGCGCGGCTACAGTTCAAGCTGCGATGACGGCACGCGCACGCGGATGCCGTCCAGCTCAGGTGTCATGATGACCTGACAGGACAGGCGGCTGGTTGGGCAGCGCTCGGGCACGACTTCCAGCAAAGCCTCCTCAGCCATGCCGGGCGGCTCCAGCCGCGCGTGCCATTCGGCGTTCACCTGCACGTGACAGGTGCCGCAGATGGCGCCGCCGCCGCATTCGGCCACGATGCCTTCCAGGCCGTCGCGCCGCGCGGCCTCCATCAGCGACCAGTCATCGGGCACGTCCAGCACCTGTTCGGCGCCATCGGGCAATTCAAATATCGCAACGGGCATGTTGTCTCCAAGGCTTCGTTTACACAGCGGCCGCAACCGCTTCGGGCGCGCCGATGCGCGGCACACCTTTGATGAATTCCACGGGACTGTCGACCGCTTCGATCGCGGCCAGGCGGCCGTGCTGATAGCGCTCGACCAGCCAGCCCTTGGCAGTGGGCAGCAGAACATCCCGGCAGGGCGCGGCCGGGTCGACGAGACCAGCCATCTGCAGGCGCCGGCCCTGCTGCTCGGACCAGAACGTGGGCGGACGCGCCGCAGGCGGCGCCTTGCCGGCAATGGCGGCCGCCGCCGTGCGTGCCTGCGCCAGCGCGTTCTGCACGCTTTCGATGCGGGCGTAGCGCTGCAGCTCGCCCCGAAAAGCGCTCGCACAATCGCCAATGGCGTAGACGTCGGGCGCCGAAGTCCGGCAGCATTCGTCGACGACCACGCCGTCCAGGCAGATCAGTCCCGCAGCCTCGGCCAGCGCCGTCTCGGCAACCGCGCCAATCGATACCAGCACGAGTTCGGCGTCGATCGGATCGCCACTGGCCAGGTGCGCGCGCCAACTCGTCGCAGTACGTTCCCAGCGCCGCACCGCCGCGCCGTGGCGGATCTCGATGCCGGCCTCGCGGTGCAGGTCGCCGATGCGCGTCGCCGTGGACTCGGACACCTTGCCCGCCATCACGTTGCCGCCCTGCTCCAGCACCAGCACTTCCGCGCCAAGCTTGCGCGCCGAGCAGGCCGCCTCCAGCCCCAGATACCCCGCGCCCACGACAAGCAGCCGGATGCCCGGCCGCAACGCCTCGCGCAGCCGGTGGGCGTCGTCCAGGCCTCGCACGGAGAACACCTGATCGCCCGCCACCTCGGCAATGCCGCGCGCGCTGGCGCCGGTGGCAAGCACGCAATGTTCGAAAGCCACCTCGCGGCCCGACGCCGTGCGCAGCGTGTGCGCCGCCGTGTCGATGGCGGCCACCGGATCGCCCGCCACCACGATCACGCGCGATTTCTCATACGCGCTGCCTGCTCGTAACGCGATGCGTTCGGCGCTGGTCGAGCCGGTCAGCAGCGCCTTGGACAGCGGCGGCCGTTCGTAGGGCGCATGCACTTCGGCGCCAAAGAGCGCGACGTCGCCGTCGACGCCCGCCGCGCGCAAGGCCCACGCACACTCCACGCCCGCATGCCCCGCGCCGATGATGGCCGTGTGAACACGCTGCGGGACTGATGAGGTTTCCATGATGCTCAGGCTCCGAATTTCAGGGAAATGCTGGCTTTAGTGGCCACCTGCTTCCAGCGCGCCAGCTCGGCCCGGTTCAGCTCCGCAAAGGCGTCGGCCCCTCGCGGCTTGGGCTCAAAGCCCGCGGCGGTCAAGGTTTCCACCGATTGCGGCTGCGCCATGCCTTCCTGCAAGGCCGCGCTGATCTTCTGCACGATGTCCGGCGCCATGCCAGCGGGGCCGTACACGCCCAGCCAGCTCGTCACGTCGAAGTCCGCCACGCCTTGCTCGGCCATCGTCGGCACGTCCGGCAACTGCTTGCTGCGATAGCTGCTGGTCACCGCAATCGGACGAATCGATCCCTTGCGGATCAGTCCCATCACCGGCGGCAGGTTGCTGAAGCTGAAGTCCAGGTTGCCGTTCACCACATCCACCAGCATTTCGCCGCTGCCCTTATACGGCACGTGCAGCAGGTTGGTGCCCGTGTGCTGCGCGAAGAACGCCGTGGTCAGATGCACCGACGAACCGATGCCGTTTGACCCGTAGTTCAGGCCATCCTTGCTGCGCTTGCGCGCCGTGGCGATCAGGTCGTCAACGCTGCGTATCGGCGAGTCCGCCTGCACGATCAGCACGTTGATAAATTCGGCCATCTGCGCAATCGGCGTGAAGGCGCGCGCCGTGTCCAGCGGCAGCCCGGTCACCGTGGCCATCGGCAGCACCATGCCGCCCAGGCCATTGAGCAGCAACGTATAGCCGTCCGGCGGCGCGGACGCCACCTGCTGGCTGCCGATCATGCCGTTCGCCCCCGGCCGGTTCTCCACCACCACGGGCTGGCCAAACTTGCGGCTGAGGATGTCTCCGGCCAGACGCCCCGCCACGTCCGTGACGCCGCCCGGCGGGTACGGCACGATCAGGCGGATCGGCTTGCTGGGATACGCGGCGTCGGCGCCCCACGAGATTCCCGTCGCCGTCATCGCGGCCGCGCCGGCAATGGCCTTCAGTACAGTACGTCTTTGCATGCTGCAACTCCAGGTATGGGCGAGCGCGTCCTGTCGGCGGTCTGGCCCCGAATGGAAGGAAAACCATCGAATCCCGGCAGACGGGCCGGGTCCGGCATAGTCGCGCTAGAAGAAGATCGTCAGCGCCTTCGATAAGAGAACGTTCTGGTCCAGGTGGATCTCGCGCGACAGAATCGTGAAGCGCCCGTCCCGCCTGCGCAGCACGTCCTCACGCTTGCCCACGAACAGATTCACTTCGGACTGCAAACGGTTCTGATAGATCAGAAAGCGAGACCGCACCCGCACCAGGTCGCCGCCGCCCTCGTCAGGCGTCACGTCCAGCACGCGGATGTTGGTCACCAGATGGGACACGCGCGAGGCCGGCTCTTCGGCCCAGTGAATGCCCGTCTTGATCTGCGCCACGCGCTGGCGCAGCGTGTCGATGCCTTCGTCGAACCAGGCGGCATCCTGCTTGCCGGAGTATTCCTGCGCCATCGCGTCGCGGCGAACGTTGCGCGTCAGCGGCATGCGATACGTAATGGCGTCGTCCAGGAGGCTGAGCCACTTGTCGAACTCGCGATGGTCCAGCAGATCGGCCTCGTAGTGCAGGAAGCGATGCGCTTCCCACCACAGCAGCATGTCGTCCACGCTGTCGTCCTGCGCCACGGGCAGCGCGTTCTCGATGGTTGCATTCATGCCGCTTCCTCCAGGCGCACCGCGCCCGCCATCAGTTGGTCCCAGGACAGGCCGTTCATGAATTGCGCCCAGCGCCGGTAGTAGATCCGCGCGTTCTCCTCGGTGTATTCCCCGTTGACCGCGCAGCCCGGAATCTCGGGCACGTCCTGCCGGTGGCCCACGCCCATCTGGTAGTTGAAGAAGAGCTCGCGCGACATGGCGCCCATGCTGGCCTCTGTGGCGCCGGTCCAGTTCTCCATGTCGTCGGATTCGGTCATGCCGCCCGGCCCGGAATACCGCAAGAAGTAATGCCGAGCCGCGTCCTTAACTGCTTCCGGCGCATCCTTGTCCACCAGGTACATGCGCCACATTTCCATCTCGGTCGAGCTGATCGGATGAAACACCGCCAGCGTGCGCGGCTGGCGGCCGTGGAACGACATGTTCGGGAAGATCGTGCCTACGCTGGTCTGCACCCGCATCGCCGAACCCAGCGTGCGTTCGCGCTGCTCGTGAATTTCGCGGTAGTAGGCTTCCACCTCCGGATAGCGGCCGTACTGCGGCGCGTAGGGGCCTTCTTCGTAGAACGGCAACCGGCCCAGCAGACCGTGACCCAGTTCCGGAAAACAGATCGCCGAACGCGTGGCCGACGCATCGCGGCGCCCCTTTCCGCCGCCGGGGCCGATGCCCACGATGTCCACCGAGCGGTGGCTGATATCGTGGTAAAGATCGCCAATGAAGTTCTCGGGCGCGAACTTCCAGTTGCACTTCACGCGCCACTTCTGCACGCCGCCGATCACCTCCGAGCCGCCCGGACTGCCGTTGCGATGATCGAGCGCCGCGTCCAGATACAGCCGCATGTTGCCGATGTAGTCCAGGAACGGCGGCGCATTGGGGTCCCAGGTCGCCCAAATGGCGCCCTTGTAGTTCACCACCTGCGCCACCGTCTTCAGACCCCACTGCTTCTTGTCCAGTTCGCCCTTGTAGTGCGTCGCGTGGCCCGGCACGCCGACCAGCTCGCCGGGCCGTTCCACCAGCTTGCCGTCGGTGGAAAAGCTCCAGCCATGGTACGGACAGGTGAAAGTCCGGTTGTTGCCGTGGTCATAGCGGCACAGCTTCATGCCGCGATGCGCACAGCTGTTGAGCATGACCTGGATCTGCCCCTGCCGGTCGCGCGTCAGAATCACGGATTCCGTGCCCATGCGCGAGACAAAGTAATCGTCCGGCTTGGGCACCAGGCTTTCGTGCCCCACAAACAGCCACGCGCGCGAGAAGATCTGCTTCAGTTCCTGCTGAAAGATCTCTTCGTCCACGAAGATGGACCGGCTGACCAGTCCCTCCTCGGCGCGCACCAACTCGTCGATCGTCTTCTGACCCATCACCACTTCCCCTTGGAGGATGCCCTTAATGGGCGCCTACGACTTCTCAGCCGTGGCCGCCGCTGTACGCAGACGTGCTTCCGTGTTGTCGACGTGCGTGCGCGCATGCTGCCGCGCCAACTCCACGTCGCCCTTCTCGATGGCGGCAAACAGCGCCTCATGCTCTTTCTGCGCCTGCGCCCCGCGGCCCGCGATCTTGGCCGACCGCGAACGCGACACGCGCAGGTTCTTCTTGAGCAACACCGCCAGGAAATCGAAGAAATTCAGATAGTGTTCGTTGCGCGTGGCCCGCGCCACACAGCGGTGGAACTCCATGTCGGCATCCACGCCAACCGCCACGTCGCCGGACGCAATCGCGTCGGCCATCTTGCGCAGCGCCAGCCGCATCGCGGCCAGATCGTCCTCATCACGCCGAGCCGCCGCCAGCGGCGCCGCCTCGATCTCGAAGCCCCGGCGCAATTCCACGATGCGCAGCACCTGATCCGCATCGCCAATGTCCGCCGCCTGCATGCGCAACACCGACGGCCGCGCCGTCTGCATGACGGTCAGCCCGCGGCCCTGCTTGCTTTGCACGATGCCATCGCCCTTCAGGCGGGAAACCGCTTCGCGCAGCACGGTGCGCGAAACACCAAGCCGGGTTGCGATGGTCTGCTCAGGCGGCAGCACCTCGCCAACCTGGTAGTCGCCACTGGTAATCTCGTCCAGCAGCATCTCGGTGACACGGTCCGTCAGATTGGGCTCTGACGAGAACGGCGGGACCGACTCTCGTTTCAACAGTACTCGGGAAGCTGAATCAGGCATAGGAAGTCTCGTCCGAAAACGTGCATCTCATTGCCAGCCCGCGTTGCCTCGGCTGTGGACGCACCCCGGGGAGGGGCGCGTTGAAAATACGATAATCGTATAAGGATGGGGGGAGGTATTAGGGGAAGTGCGGATGTAGTGCGGACTGCGCCGTCATAAGCTTGAGCGCAGCGAAACCCACCGACTCCCCAAGTGGCGTTCCGATTCCGCAAATATGCCTCTGCACCCCCTGGTGCAATCTCATTGCATCGCCTTCGGGTGTGGTCATTCCAGCTCACCCGCGCGGCCGAAACCCAGTCGGAGCATTACTTCCAATCTAAAACGGATAGCCCCTCCGTCGTTGGGAGATTGAGCGTAACCGTCGAAATCGACAAGATCTTTATCCACTTTCTCGGTAGCTCCGCTTTCAAAAAAAATTCTGTTTTCCACCCTCATTTTTTCGAAGTCCAGAAGCTTCTTGCGAGTAATCTCGGAAACCCAGCCGTCATCAATAGCGATTCGAAAAAGATGAAAGTAGAGCATCACCATTCCCACCTGACGTAGTAACGCGTCACCTTCGGTAAATACTTTTCCCATTGCCTGGACGACTCGTTGCGCGTCTTTCAGGCATGCCAGACTTTTGTTCCTCGGCTGATCTTGAAAGCTCTCCACAAAGTCGTCAAGGCGGGTTTTTTTGGTGTCTACGACCTTTTTTTCATAGGATGCCATTAAAAACTTGGTGGCGAGATCATAATGACGATATCGCTTATTTGGAAAGGGCAATGCTTCAGTAAAAAAAGTGCTCTTCGCCAACCTTCTAATCGCAATCGGCCCGGGACCACTAAAGGCGTTGCGCTTCTCGGGGGCCGTCAGCGGCGCCGCCTCGTTCAGACGAGAGAACATCTCCTCAATCATGTCTAACTCATCAGTCTCAATGAGCACAACTGCCAGTGGAAATCCATCGAAGTCAGCCTTGAGCTCAGGATATTCGGTCGCAAGCTCCTGATAAGTCATCCCGCCCGCCTCGACATTATCGTCTTTATACAGCTTAAAATCTTCAGCAAGTGCAATTTTCCCTTCAATAAAATTCCAGAGCGCCTCTAATCGCTGCCTGCCGTCGACGATTGCGTAATCGTATCGATTCTTGCCTACACTCAACGGCGTATTGAACTTGTGCATATATAGCTTCGGAATATCAAAGCCATTCACAATCGTATCTATCAATAGCTGCTTATTCTCAGGCGACCATATTCCACCCAATCTTTGATATTCAGGATCGAGTTGAATTCGCTCACGAATCCTATATATTTTCCAAACAGTACTTCCGTGAAAATCAGTTATCGAAAAACTCATTGCAGCAACTCCTTGGCCACATCAGCCACTCGGTCCAATTCAGGAAAAAGAGATAGCGCCGTGTATCCTAACCATTTGAGCTCTTGCCTCAAGTCATTCTTCGACGCTGCGGGTATGATCCAGCGCCATACATGTTTAGCCTTACCAACTTCTTCCAGAGGCTTGTGATCGCGGTGATTAACCGTAAACACCCCAAGCTGGGCAACCATGCGAGAATTGTTGCGTTGACCGACAATTGCCACGGCATTCATGACATTAGGCGCCTCCTCGACTTGACTGGGCAAATAGCTATTAAGTACCTTATCGACCCCAAATGCTGGAATTTCATTTGGCGATCTGAAACCAATCCGGGCCTCATCGCTGTTGAGCGCGACTGGATCCAAACACCAGACTGCCGCATCTTTTTTTAGATAGTTATCTTCACTGACAGCGAAATAGAGCGCCGCTAGTGGACCTTCGCTCCAATCTAAAAGTCTAGTCGGTGCTCTGTGGTGTTGCATCATGAACATCCATTCCCATTCGTGGACAGGTAGCCTCTCCAAGTGTGGCACCGCATTCTGCATAAATCGCTTTAGAAGTGCGCTCTCCGCTCTTAGGTGATTCGCATCTCTTGCCAACGATGGAACCAAGTTCCACGTGCTGACAGACTGCCCTCGAAACCATATTAGCTGGTTTGGAGATGACTGCTTTTTCAGTGCCTTTAGCACATCAGCCACCGACTTAATTGTGATATCCGCATACCTCATCAAATTCCCCCTTTAAATAATTGATCCATACCGATATTCACGATTTTCTTGGTAAAGAATCACATGGCTAGCGAAGAGTGTGGCCTGCCACGCCGGGCCAAGAGCGACTTGTATCAGTTGCATCAGATTGCGCACAGTTTGAGGAAATGCGGGAATTGTTACTAACGTGGTGAGCATCTCAGCATGTGGGTGCCCGCGCTTGGCGCGACCATCGGCATCACGTAGTGTTTCGTAGCGCAACGTATACGGTAACGAGGCCTTCAGCTTATAAACCGCTGCAGCCACAGTCATTTCACCTGGAGGGACGAAGTTTCCTGGGATATCAATATTGATAGGGTGCTGCGCATCAAAGCCTTCAGGTTTTTTATTGGTGGTTTCCCTTTCGCGCCCAGGGTCATTAGAACCGAAGCCGCTGCCATTCCAAGATACTGCACCAGTCGTCGATGTGCGATAGTGCTTGATGAGTTGGGTTTCTAGATCCATAGCAGTAAACACCATAATACGAACTGCCTTGAACCGCACTACCTCCGCAAGAGTTGGTCGATGCAAAATTTTCTTTGCGTGGCGCGTCAGTCTAGTACGAAGGCCCGCCTCGGCATCGGTTTTCCCAACGTATACCAAGACATCCTCATAGAAAAGTTGGTAGACGCCCTGCGTATCGGCGATCCCCTCGGTGAGCCTGGCTTGAAGCAAATCCGATTCCATTTCACCCAAGAGCCTTATTAACTCTGCCTTAAGCGCGCGTGGTAGATCAAATTCGAACTCTAAATACCCTGCCGGCACGTCTTCTTCCTCGGATGCTGAATTCTACTTTTGGGGACCGTCTCTTGGCTCGCGAACTAGCGATAAATCGCTATCCGCGGGGACTTTATCATTATTTTGTCTCTCAATGGAAATACACCAACCCTAGTCACCCCCCCCTTCCAAAGACCGCTTGCGGCTTTGCTTCCCGGGCCACGGTGGGTATTGCTTGAGAAAAGTGATCGAACGGAAGGATGTTGTGATTACCGGGGCAACACTCAAGGAGCTTCAGTAAACGTTCACTCAGCGAACCTGAGAATTCGACGTGCGTCCGGTCTTGGGGCCGCCTCAACGACGGTAATCTGATCATTCCGACCTGCCGGTGACGCGAGCGTGGGCGCATCCGCGCATTGCAGATGGGGCTTCGCTAAGCGAAGGGAAAAAATGGGGCTGTCAGAAGCAACCCACGCACAGCACTTCCCTGCGAACGCCAGGGCGCGTCAACTTCGCCGCTCGCCTGCAAGAGATGCCCTCTCTGTCAATTGCGAAAACCAATTGCTACGCGTTAACTTCCCTGAGTTACGAACTCGGGTTGATCGATGGGCTAGTACGAGGCGCGCCGTTTGGCCCATAAAGACATCTGAAAGCGTTACGAACAAATGCACTCCCGCAATGGCATCTAATGCAAGCGACTCGACCCGTTGGTCGCCCCCTCAAATGTTGCGAGCCTGCAGCGTTACGATCAGCCGGTGACCTGCGCGCGCTCAGTAAGTGAGACCAGTCCAAAACCGTTTAGAGAAATCTGTCCGCCTCACACAACAATTCCTGGCTTAGCCGACGGCCAATCAAGAATTTGCTCGAATGGCAGCGTCATAGGAGCGGCCCCATTGCGCCAACGTGTCCGAATACGCCAGAACGGACAACTGTTGGGCGAGAATTGATCTTCCCGTTGAGCGGAAGTCGGACCACCAAGGTGTAGCCGGTTGGTGCGAGCGACATCGTCGTGGCGCACTCGTACGTCGCTGCTCTACCGGCGGCAATTCGATGGCAACTCGCCGCAAGGTGGTGCGGCTTTCCAATTCGCTTTCCCCTCGGGAGTACGCGCCGCCCCTACTGGACCTTACCTTGGAGTTCAGCCCTGCTGGCAAGGCAAGCTGTCGGGGAAACTCATAACGAACGAACCTTCCTCAGCTAGAAGTCGAACGGCTAAGACATCCACAAGACCACTCGCGAAGGAACCTTTGGAGATAAACTGGGCCGCTCCCCCAGGACCGGGTTCAAACGTCCATAAAGATGAACGCGACCGTTCGCTTCGAGGCATAAGGCACCACTGGTCGCTGCCAACATCCGTGATACATTCCTCCTGCCTCCGCGCAGGTTCTGGCACACGCAGACAGTCGCTTGATCCACAAGGGTACGTACTTACCGCACCCTACCTTTGCGTGCCCGCCTCTAGACGATACACTGTCTATATATACAGCAATTGTGGATCAAACAAGGTCGCCAACATGAAATCAGTAGAGCTATTCGCCGGGGCGGGCGGACTGGCGATGGGCTGCGAAATCGCAGGCTTTGAACATCTTGCGGTAGTGGAATGGGACAGGTGGGCCTGCGACACCGTCCGAGAAAACCAAAAGCGTGGCTATCCCCTGCTGGCGGGTTGGACCCTTCACGAAGGTGATGTGCGGGCGTTCGACTGGGCTTCCATTCCGCGAGACATCGAGTTGCTCGCGGGGGGCCCACCGTGTCAGCCTTTCTCCATTGGGGGCAAGCACGGAGCTCATGCCGACGCCAGGGACATGTTCCCTGCCACCGTGGAGATCTTGCGCAATCTGGCGCCGAAAGCCTTCATAGTTGAAAACGTTAAAGGCCTTACGCGAGCGACGTTCGCGAGCTACTTCAGCTACATAAGATTGCAGCTGGAGTTTCCAGATGTTCCACCCTTGGAAGACGAAGACTGGGCCGATCACTTGGTTCGTCTACAGGCGGAAAGCCGGTCCGACAAGCGGAAGGGCAAGGGCCGCACGTACAAAGTCAGCTTTAAGCTTTTGAACGCCGCGAACTATGGCGTTCCGCAAAAGCGCGAGCGTGTATTCATAATCGGATTTCGGGATGACGTGGATGTTCAGTGGTCCTTCCCCGAGGAAACGCACAGCTACGATGCGCTACTGTACGATCAATGGATTACAGGCGCTTATTGGAAACGTCACGGATTGAAAGCTCCGCCAATTCCAGCCAGCATGGCAGGTCGAGTTGCAAAGCTGCACCAATTGAGTTTTGCGCCGCGCACTCAGCCATGGAGAACGGTCAGAGACGCTATCCACGACCTGCCAGACCCGAGCTCTCAGGCAGCCCGTGACGTGCCCAATCATGTATTCCAGGGCGGCGCGCGAACCTATCCAGGTCATACTGGAAGCCCCCTTGATCTCCCGGCAAAAACTCTTAAAGCCGGAGGTCATGGAGTGCCTGGCGGTGAAAACATGCTCGTGCGGGAGGATGGAAGCGTACGCTATTTCACCGTGCGCGAGAGTGCGCGTATTCAAACATTCCCTGATGGATTTCGATTCCACGGAAGCTGGACCGAAACCATGCGACAACTTGGAAATGCGGTTCCGGTTATGCTTGCGCAGCGCATCGCGTCGAGTGTCGCCGAAAGTCTGGCTCTCGCGGGATTAAAGCGTATAGCGAAGCAAAAAAGAACGATCAAAGGACAGTAGCGTGACAAGCAACGTGATTCCGTTTAATCCTCTGGACAAAAAAAACCTTGGTGCTAGTGTCGCCGAGGCGTTGTTGACCAAGGAGGCGCACCCACTTGGAAACGTTCCGGTTTTCGAGGGAGCTGGAATCTACGCCATCTACTACACCGGCGACTTTGAAGCATATAAACCGGTTGCACGGTTAAACGCGGAAGAAAAGTTTTTATGGCCGATTTACGTTGGGAAGGCGGTACCCGCAGGTGCAAGAATGGGAACTTCCACGGAACCAACGGCCGGGAAAGTTCTACACAAGCGACTCCGCGAACACGCCGACAGCGTGAGAGCTGCTGAGAATCTTGATATCAAAGACTTCTTTTGCCGATTCTTGGTCGTGGACGACATCTGGATTCCTCTGGGAGAGTCCCTGATCATTGCTCGGTTCACACCGGTATGGAATTCCTTGATTGATGGATTCGGCAATCACAATCCTGGCAAGGGTCGGCATGCGGGCATGCGTCCCCGCTGGGACGTGCTGCACCCCGGTCGCGCGTGGGCATTGAACTTGTCGGATAGACCTGAGAATCAAGCACATATCCTGCAAGACGCTTCGACGTATCTGTCCTCGCCACCATCGTGTCTATCAGCCCAATTTATCGCAGCGGAAGGCGAGTAGTCTGGTTCCTTTACGCTGCTCGCGAGACGGGTAATTTCGCGCCGCGTGAATCAATCTGAGCCGCTAAAGGCGTATCCAAGAAGCGCCTTATTCGCGCGATGAGCGTGTCCATGTCACGAAGCTCGCACTCCCAGACGACGAGTACGGCCCATCCTTGCTCGACGAGCTTCGCCCAATTATCCTCATCGCGGGCTTTGTTGGATGCCAACTTATCGGTCCAAAATGCTTGGTTGGATTTTGGCATTCTGGCGAGCGCACAGTCGCAATGGCGATGCCAAAAACAGCCGTTTATGAAGATGATCTTGCGACGACTGACAAATACCAAGTCGGGCTTCCCTGCGAGCTTTTTGTCATGCAACCGATAGCGATAGCCGGCCGCGTGTATAAGGCGCCGGACAATCATTTCAGGCTTGGTGTTCTTGCCCTTAATCAACGACATTCGCTGACTACGGGCCTCACGGCTTAGAGAATCCGTCATTACCTTGCCTCCGACATGTCGCACGCATCGCACGATGTCGTCGGAGCTAAGCTGCCCCTGTCACCGTCACCATGACCTTGCACCTTTGTCTGTCTTGTGTAGGTTACGCTAACAGCTCGACTGTCCCAAATGCGTTACTCTCCCCTCCCCAAATCAGTCTGCAAGGAGTTCCCTCATGGCACAAGCCTCCGCCCGTCACATCCTCGTTTCCACCGAAGCGAAGGCCAACGAACTCAAGACCGCCATCGAGAATGGCGCTGACTTCGCCCAGCTCGCCAAGGAAAACTCGAGCTGCCCGTCGAGCCGCGACGGTGGCAACCTGGGCACCTTCGGCCCGGGCCAGATGGTCAAGGAATTCGACACGGTCGTGTTCAGTGCCCCGGTCGGCGAAGTGCAAGGCCCGGTGAAGACTCAGTTCGGCTACCACCTGGTCGAAGTGACCAGCCGCAAGGACTAAGGTCCCGCAGCCAATTGGCTCAGAAAGCCGCCGCCAGGAGCGATCCTGGCGGCGGCTTTTTTTCGCCCAGCGTCAGCCACCCCGCACGTTGCACCGCAGCACCGGATTCCCTATCAATTGATAATTTCTGTTCAGGTGACAGGACCCGAAGGCCTGCGACAGAATGGCCCACACCCGGAGGAGACAACCGGGGCCACAAGAATCCACAGCGCAATCACACGGCGCCAGAGGCCCATGAAAAAGTCCAGGAAGGTCATCATCACCTGCGCCATCACCGGTTCGGTCCACACGCCGTCGATGTCGCCCCACTTGCCCGTCACTCCCGATCAGATCGCGCAGTCCGCGCTGGACGCCGCCGAAGCGGGCGCGGCCATCGTGCATTTGCACGCGCGTCAACCGGACACCGGCCAGCCTACGCAGGATCCGGCGCTGTATGCGCGATTTTTGCCACGCATCAAGGAGGCGTCTGACGTCGTGGTCAACATCACGACGGGCGGTTCGCCGGTGCTGCCCATTGCCGAGCGCATGGCCCCGGCCTTGCAGTTCAAGCCCGAGGTGGCGTCGCTGAACATGGGGTCGATGAACTTCGGAATGTATGAACTGCTGGAGCGGTTCAAGGAATTCAAGCACGCCTGGGAACGGCCGTATCTTGAGGGCAGCAACGACCTGATCTTTCGCAACACGTTCAAGGACATCGAGCACATCCTCGCGTCTTGCGGCGACAACGGCACGCGCTTTGAGATCGAGTGTTACGACATCGGGCACCTGTACACGGCCGCGCATTTCGTGGACCGCAAGCTGCTCAAGCCGCCGTTCCTGATCCAGTCGGTATTCGGTATCCGCGGCGGCATCGGCACGCATCCCGAGGACGTGATGATGATGAAGCGCACCGCGGACCGGTTGTTTGGCGACGACTACATCTGGTCGGTGCTGGCTGCGGGGCGCAAGCAGACGCCGCTGGCGACGATGGCGGCCACGATGGGCGGGAACGTGCGCGTGGGCCTGGAAGATTCGTTGTGGGACGGCCCCGGCGAGTTGGCGCTGTCGAACGCGGACCAGGTGCGCCGCATCCGGCGCATTCTGGAAGACCTGTCCTTGCAGGTCGCCACACCCGACGACGCACGCGAGACACTGCAACTGAAGGGACGCGGCAACGTCGCGTTCTGAAAACACACATCCATCCAGTGGGGAGACGAGACATGAAAAAAACATTGCGCGCGACGGCTTTGGCCGCGCTGTTGGGCATGGCGGCGGCGGCTCAGGCCGATGACGGGGTCATCCGAATCGGATTCATCACAGATATGTCGGGTCTGTCGGCCGACGCCGATGGTCCGGGTGGCGCCGAGGCGATCAAGATGGCCATTGCAGACCTGGGCGGCACGGTGGCAGGAAAGAAGGTGGAGGTGCTGGTCGCGGACCATCAGAATCGGGCGGATATCGCGTCGTCACGTGCCCGCGAATGGCTGGATCAGCGCGGCGTGAACATGCTGATCGCGGGGGCAAACTCGGCGGCGGCGCTGGCGATGGCGAAGGTGGCCGAGGAAAAGAAGACGCCGTTCTTCGTGGTGAGCGCGGGTGCGTCGGAACTGACGAACTCGCAGTGCACGCCTTACACGGTGCATTACGTGTACGACACGGTGTCGCTGGCGCGCGGCACGGCGCGCGCGATGATGAAGGAAGGCAACAAGGACTGGTTCTTTCTGACGGTGGACCACGCGTTCGGCCATGCGCTTGAGCGGGACGCGTCGAAGGTGGTTCAGGCCGATGGCGGCAACGCCAAGGGCCGGGTGCGGCATCCGCTGAACACGGCCGATTTCTCGTCGTTCATCCTGCAGGCGCAGGCCTCGGGCGCGCAAGTGCTGGGGCTGGCCAATTCCGCCAGCGACACCAGTAATGCGGTCAAGGCAGCCAACGAGTTCGGTCTGACGCCCAAGATGAAGATCGCGGGCCTGCTGGTGCTGATTACCGATGTGCATGCGCTGGGCCTGCAAGCGGCGCAGAACATGTACCTGACCACCGCGTGGTATTGGGACCAGGACGACGCGTCGCGTAAATGGGCGTCGCGATTCGAGGCCGTGATGAAGAAGAAGCCCTCCATGCTGCAGGCTGGCGATTATTCCGCTGCGACGACCTATCTGAAGGCGGTGGAAGCGACCAAGAGCACCGACGGCGACACCATCATGAAGTGGCTCAAGGCCAATCCCGTGAACGACTTCTTTGTGAAGGACGGCAAGATTCGCGCGGACGGGCTGATGGTGCATGACATGTTCCTGATGCAGGTGAAGACGCCGGCGGAATCGAAGGCCCCGTGGGACTACTACAAGCTGGTGGCACGCGTGCCGGGCGACCAGGTGTACACGTCGCCCGCGGAATCGACCTGCCGCTTGATGAAGCCCTGACGCCATGACCCAATCCAACACCCCTCTGAATTCGCCCACGACGATCTCCGCCCTGCCCGTTGATCTGACCGGAACGCGGGTCATCGTCACGGCTGGCGCGTCCGGCATCGGCGCCGCGCTGGCAGACGCCTTCGCGGAACGTGGCGCGCGCGTGCATCTGTGCGATGTCGATGAACAGGCCCTGGCCGCCTGCCACCACGCCTGGGCGCGCGCGGACGTTGGCAGCCGCGACGAGATCGACCGCTACATGCAGACGGCGCTATCGCATCTTGGCGGGCTGGACGTACTGGTGAACAACGCTGGCATCGCGGGCCCCACGGCGGGGATCGCCGACATCACCGCGCAGGAGCTGGACGCGACGCTGGACATCAACCTGGCCTCGCAATTCCACACCGTGCGGCATGCGCTGCCCGCGCTGCGCGAGTCGGGCGGCGGCAGCATCATCAACATCAGCTCGGTGGCGGGCCGGATGGGCTTGCCCATGCGCACGCCGTATGCCGCCACCAAATGGGGCGTCGTTGGGCTGACCCGCTCGCTGGCGATCGAGCTGGGGCCGCTGAACATCCGGGTCAATGCGCTGCTGCCGGGGCTGGTCGCCGGGCCACGCATCGAACGGGTCATCGCGGCCCGGGCGAAGAACATGGGGTTGTCGGTGGAGGAACAGACTCGGCTGGAGCTGTCCGGCGTCAGCCTGCGGCAGTTCGTGCGCGCCGCGGACATTGCCAACATGGCGCTGTTCCTGGCCAGCCCTTTCGGAGCGATGGTCAGCGGGCAGGCAATCAGCATCGACGGCGATCTGCAATCGCTGCCTTGGCAGCCGCCGGCGCAATGACCGGGTAGCGGTCGCCGCTAGGGCAGCAGCGCGATCGTCTCTGCGTAGACGCCCTGCCGCCGCGTCTGGGCGGTGGCGCGCAGGGCATCCAGCAGGCGCGCGGTCAGTTCGTTATTGCGGGACTCGGCGCGGGTGATCAGCATGAAATCGAACCATTGCCGCGAGGCCAGCGGCACCGCAACCAGGTCCGGAAACGACGCAACGATGTCGGACGCGGACAGCGCATTGACCAGGCTGATGCCCTTGACCGCGCGTACCGTGCCCGGCAACAGCGACATGTGCGCCTGCATGCCGGACCGCAGCAGCAGCGAGTCGGCGATATCGCCCTGCGCCACGACGTAGTCGGACCACAGCGGCTTGACGTAGGTGTCCGGCGGAATGTCCAGCACTGCGATGGCATCGCGTCCGGCCAGCTGGTGTTCGCGGTGCGCAATCGCCATTACGTCCGCGCGCAGGAACGGCGTGAAGGTCAGCCGCGTGCTGTCGCGACCGACGGCGCCCAGGCCGAAGTCGGCGCGCATTGTCTCCACCGCGCTGATGACCTGCATCGACGACTCCACGTCGATGGAAAATGGCCGCGTGCCATTGAGGTCCAGATAGCGGCGCACGGCATCGGGCGCGTAGCCCAGCGCCAGCGCAGGCGACGATGCGATGCGCAGTCCGCGCCCGCCGAATTGTTCAATGCTGTGCAGGGCTTCGTCGATGCGCACCAGTTCGTCCAGCACGAACTTGGCCTCACTGTAGAGGTACTGCCCCGCCTCGGTGGGACGCAGGGTCTTGTGCGACCGGTCGAACAGCTGGACGCCCGTCGCGCTTTCCAGGCGTGAGATCGCGTGGCTGATCGCCGGCTGCGTCAGGTGCATGGCGAGCGCCGCCTGCCGCGTCGAGCCCGTCATGACCACCGCGTAGAAGATCCGCAGGTCGTGGATGTTGAAGTTGCGCTTCATGCAGCGCGCCTACCGTTGCTTGGGTGGCTGCGTGGGTGGCTGCTTGGGCGACGCTTTCGGCGCGCTCATGCCACCAAAAGCAAACAACCCCATCTGCGCACCCGTCGCGCGCGATAGGTAATCATTCTTCAGCGCTTCCCGATCGCCGAACAGCGCGCCGGCATCGTTGCCCTTCGCCGCACGGTTCTTGTCGATATCGTTCTGGGCATCGTGCATGCCCTCTTGCAGCGCGCGCCGCAAGGCAGGGTTCAACGATGCGGTGTCGTAGGTCTCGTCGGGCCGCAAACCCAGGCTGTCCATGCGCTCGCGCAGCATCGTCTCGGACTTGGGTACGGGTGCGAACCGCAGCAGGAAGGCCAGTTCATCATAGAACTCGAGCGAAGAATACATCTGCGCGCGCGGAACCGGCGCCATCCAGTCCACCCGCGCGGGTGCGGCGGGTGCAGCCCGGTTTCGGAATGCGGACAAGGTCTGCACCTTGAAGCGCGACTGGATGCGCTTGGCGTTGTCATGGTCGGCGGGATTGAAGCGCTGCGTGCGGGCCACCAGCGTGGCAAGTTCAGTCTCGGAACGAATCACCTTCGTGATGCCGGGTGGCACCTTGCCCTTCCAGGACGGTCCTGCAACCAGAAAAACGCCGCCGCCGACACCACGTGATCCCAGGTCGCCGATGTGGTGCATGTACAGATCCATCACCTGCAACGAGGCGTCGCGCCGCTTTTCAACGCGGGGCACGGTGACGACGACGGGTTCGGCGCGCAGGTCCAGCGCGGCGTACGAATACAGATAGCCGGGATCCAGCCCAGCCGCCGCGGCGGCTGCCGTGCCCATCGGATTGATGGTGTTCAGCGGACCTTTGTACTGCGCGCCGCTCTTGTCGATGCTGTAGGCATACATGGCCTGATAGCTGGCGACCATGGGCGCGCCGTACAGGTACGATTCGCGGGCGATGCTGCGTGCCTGTTGCGCCGTGACGCCTTCGATGCCGACCCACTGCGAGCCGGAAGCGGCGTCGGGCGACCTGAAGGTGCAGCCGGACAAGGCGCCCGCCAATGCGAGGGCGGCAACGAAGCCGATGAACGGACGGCAGGTGGCGCGGCGTAATGCGGTGCTAATCTGGCGGTGGCGCATTCAGGGCTCCGGCATGACGGGATGGCGCAGGCGCCCGATGGCGGCGGCGTAATGCGCCAGGCTCGAATTCCGGGGGATTCTGGCATATTTCCCCCGCATATCAAAGAATCGGTGCACCGTGCCGACGCAACAGGAAAGGCACAGCAGCATGACAGCAGAAGACCCCACCAGCATGACCGGTCCGGACGGAGAGGCTTACAACATTCGCGCGGCATCGTACTTCGTGCTGCAAGCCGAGCACCGCTGCACCGCCTGCGCCAAGGTATCTCGCGTGGCGGCGCTGGCCGTGCCGCCTGGCCACGAAAGTACAGAGGGTGAGTTGGAGCTGGATGAAGACGACGCGGACAGCCCCGGCCTGGATCCGCAGGCGTTTCGTGACTGGCTGTTCAGTCCGGCGCAATGGCAAACGATGCCCGGTCCGGCGATGATCTCGTCGACCCGGGCGCTCGCGCCCGAAGTGGCCCAGACGCTGCGTACGCTTGCGCCGTTCTTCCGGCAGAACCCGGCGCAGTCCGGCGAATGGTCCAATTTTTGCGAGCATTGCGAGCGGCCGATCTGGGACGGCGCGCTGTATCCGACGCCGGGCCAGGCCTTCTGCCCGAACGATGCCGCGGCTGCAGCGCACGTGTCAACGCAGCGGATCGACGCGCCCTTCGCCGCCTTCTTCGGCATGTGCTGGACCGACAGCTACCGCAACAAGTGGCCCCTTTTTGCGCGCCTGGGATACGCGTGCAGCGAAGCGGAATGACGCTGCCTCAGGCGTTTTGCAGCAGATCCTGAGGCACTTCCAGTTGGCGCGCCGGAATGGCGGCGATGGCGCTTTCCGTGGCGCTGGCATCGGTGGTCAGGTGCTGGATCAGGTCGACGGTGGTCGAACTGCGGGTCAGCATCATGCAGGTCACCTCGTCGCCCGCGACGCGGGTGGCGTGCCAGCAGCCCGGCCGCATGCACACGCCCTGCCCCTGCGCCACATGAAAGGCCGCGAGCGTGGACAGGTCCGGCGTACCATCGGCGGCGCTGCGCGCCACGATCTGGATGATGCTGCCCGTCAGCGGAACGATCGCCTGCTGCGTCAGCAGGTGTTTTTCCAGGCTGGCAACCTCTGGAGATTGGCTGCGGTAATTGACCCACAGCAGTTGGGCGTCGCCGCCCGCGCCGGTGTTGAACTGGTGTTCGTGCCAGAAGTCGGTGGCCGGGTGCGTGTATAGCGGGACGCCGTTGCCGTCCGGCATGGGCTTGCCCAGCATCCACCCGTAGGCGTTGAAGGCATCAGGCGACAGATCGTGGATTTCAAGCTGCGTGTTGCTCGTCATGCGGGACCCTGTGATGGCTTAGCGCCGCGTTTGGGAAATTCGGCGTCGTAGTCGAAGTCGCCGCGCGCGATGGCCTCCAGGATGGCAACGCGCCGGTCGGCAGCGCGCTTGAGGTTGGCGGCGGTGGGCTTGACCCGGATACGCTCGACACAATGCCGGCCGTCAAAGAAGAAACCGATCTCGATGGACGATTCGGACGCGGGGCGCACCCCTTCGAATCCCTTGTTCATCTCGTGATCTCCCTGTTGCCGATGGCAGACATGATAAACGCAACGATATGACAGCCCGCGCGCTGGCATACACTGCCCTGATCCCCCCCCTCCCGAGGACGCGCAACATGGCTATCGACCTGACGTCGCACTATGTGTACCTGGACGCCTCCGGCGCCGCCGCCACGATGACAGGCGGCGACGAGTTCTGGTCCCAATCCCCGGTGGACCTTGAAAATTACGGGCGCGGCTGGCTGGTGTCCGAATACGAGTTCGCAGCGGACTGGCCGCAATGGGAGATGCACCCGGGCGCCGACGAGATTGTGCGCCTGATGGCCGGCGCGGCCGAGCTGCACCTGGAATGGCCCACCGGCATTCAGGTCGTGAAGATGCTGGCCGGCGACGCCTACGTCATCCCCAAGGGCGCATGGCACACGGTCAAGGTCATGGAGCCCTGCCGCATGCTGCACATCACCATGGGCGCGGGCACCCAGCACCGGCTGGCATAGCCGCGCCCTGCTGGCTATCCGGCAGCGCCCGCAGGCCGTGCGCGCTGGATCTCGCGGTCGTCGATCGGCCAGTGCAAGGCGGCCGACAGCACGCCCAGCGCCATCGCGCCCAGCCAGATCAGGTCATAGGAACGGGTGGCCTCGAACACCACGCCGCCCAGCCACACGCCCAGGAATGAACCGACCTGATGACCGAAGAACACGAAGCCGAAGAGCGTCGTGATGTAGCGCACGCCGAACACCTGCGAGATGAGACCGTTGGTGAGCGGCACCGTGCCCAGCCACACAAACCCCATGACCGCCGCAAACGCGTAGACCGACCACGTGGAAAGCGGCACGAGCACGAAGAGCGCGATGGCCGCCGTCCGCACCAGGTAGATGCCCGCCAGCAGGTACTTGCGCCGATGATGCGCGCCCAGGATGCCGCAGACATAAGTGCCCATGACGTTGGTGAGCGCAATGATGGCCAGCGCCGCCACCGCGTCCGACGCGCGCAGGCCCTTGTCCATCAGGTACGCGGGCAAGTGCGTGCCGATGAACGCGAGCTGGAAACCGCACGCCAGAAATCCCAGATTCAGCAGCCAGAAGCCGGGGCGCGTGAAGGCCTCGCGAATGGCATCCGTCATCGACAGGTTCGCGTCGGGCGCTGCCGCATCGCGCAAGCGGTTCGCGGGCTCGCGCAGCGGAAATGCGAGGGGCAGCACGACCATCAACACCACCGCGAACGCCAGCAACGCCGCGACCCAGCCCCAGCCGCCGATCAACCATTGCGCTGCGGGCACCATCGTGAACTGTCCCAGTCCGCCGACCGCCCCGGCGACGCCCAGCGCCCAGCTCCGGCGCTCCGGCGGCACCAGGCGGCTGAGCGCACCGTAAATGGCCGCGAAAGCGGTGCCGGACAGCGCGATCCCGATGCACACGCCCGCGGTCCACATGAAGGCGGCGGGCGTCGTCGCATGCGCCATGCCAGCAAGGCCCAGCGCATAAAACACCAGTCCGCCGGCGATCACTTTGGCCGAGCCATAGCGGTCGGCAATCATGCCGGTGAAGGGCTGCACGATGCCCCACGTCAGGTTCTGCACGGCCAGGGCGATGGCGAAAGTCTCGCGGCTCCAGCCCCGATCCATCGTGACGGGTAAGAGAAAGAGGCCTTGCACATGGCGCACGCCCAGGGCAAGTCCCATGACGACGCCGCCGGCGAGGACCAGCAGCCAGAGTTGGGATGCGTCCAGGGAAGATTTTTGGGGGGAGGACATGGCGAACCTCTTGCAGTGAACGTCGCCCCCGTTCGGGCGGGCAGTGGGTGTATTACAGAACCGGCGCGCGGGGGCTTCAACCGATTAATTTTTGTCCGCTGCATGCGTGAGGGGAATGTGTCGCGTCACCGCGCCATGTCAGCATGTAGGACCGCGATCCGCGACACTTGAGCGCCATTGAGCGAAATTGACCACCATTACGCTCAACACCGAGTGGACATTAACGCTTCGTTTTTAATAGTTACATCTGCCGATCCGTCCCCGGGTGCCCCTGGTTACAGTGCTGCCTTCCCCCAATCAACTCGGCAGGCATCGGCTCATGTGGCACGCCCGATCTGGCTTTTTCATTTCCGCGGTTTGCAGCCGCGCCCGCAAGCAATGACGGCGGCGCCTTTCTTCAAGCCGTTGGCGGTCGTGGCGGCGCTGGCGGGGATGGTGCTGATGGCGCCGCACAATGCGCACGCGCGTCCCAACTGGGCGCAGCAATGCGCCTACAGCACCTATGGCGAAGGTGCGGCCATGTCGTGCCACCAGCCCTATCAGGAAGGCCTGGCCGCGGTGCTCGTGGGCACCGCCGATGGCGAATCCGCCGCGTGGGGCTATATCGACAAGCAAGGCGTCATGGCCATTACGCCTGCGTACTCGGACGCCAGATCCTTCCAGAATGGCCTGGCCGCCGTCAGCCAGGAGGATCGCTGGGGTTATATCGACAAGCGCGGACGCTGGGTCATCGAGCCGCGTTTTGCGGAAGCCACCGGGTTCAATGCCGAGGGCACCGCGCTGGCCGAAGAAGACGGCCGGGACGTGCTGATCGACCGCCAGGGCAAGGTCGTGAAGACCTTTCCGCTGGGTACGCGCACCAGCGGGTTCCAGCCCGGTCAAACGCTGGCGGCGATGGAGATTCCTACCCCGCCGCGCCTCTTCAACACCGCCACCGGCAAGCCGGCCACGCTGCCCGACGGCGTGATGGCGCTGGCCGAGCCGACCGGCAACTATCTGCCGGCGCAGTCGCGAGACTCGCGCTACGGCGGCTGGTGGGGACTGCTGGACGAAAGCGGCGCATGGGCGATCAGCCCGCAGGTGCTGCGCTCGCTCGCCCCGCCGATGCGCGATGGCGACGTGCTGGCCGTAAACCGGGATCGCGCCTGGGAGTTCGTGGACGCGCGCGGCGAGCCGCTGTCTGACCAACGCTACGAACGCGTCGAATTGGTCGCGCCCGGCGTGTGGCTGGCGCGGCACGCGAAGGGCGGCTCGGTGCTGCTGGACGCCAAGCTTGAGCCCCTGCACGCGTTCAAGAGCGACTATCTGGGCGTGCAGCGCCGCGACGGCTGGGGCTTTGCCGTCGAACCTGGCATGACGCTGCTGATCGATCCCGGCGGCAGCGTGCAGCTACTTGCCCTGCGCATCGGCGACGTCAAGATTCATCAGGGACGCGCGTGGGTGTATGGCGTGCCTGTTTCTGCCGCAGACACATCGGCCGCCGGCAGGGACGCGGCCCGTGACGACATGAGCGCGGAAGACGAGGCCGCAGCGGCTGCCGCGGGCGTAGCCGTGCAAGCCGCGTCGCAAGCCGAGACCGCAGCCGAATTCCAGGATCCGCCGGTCGCGGCTGACGCCGCGGACGCCGCGCAGGAAGCGACCCATGCGGATGCAGCCCCTACCCCCGCAACGCCGTCGGAAGCGACCGCCGAAGCGGCAATGGACGCCGCAATGGACGCCGCCAGCGACACCGCCACTGCCGCAGCCGACGCCGTGCAAAGCAGCGTCAACGCCGCTGCAGACGACGAGACGCTGCACCAGATCTACAACCCCGACGGCCTGGGCATCCTTGACGAAACCACCGTCGCCAAGCTGCGCGGCTACGACGTCAGCGAGTTCCACTACGCGCGCACGTCCGCCGTCGATGCCGCTGCGCCGCTGGCCCTCCTGCGTCCCAGCGAATATGACCAGCCGCTCGGCATCCTCACGGCGGCGGGCGATATCGTCACGAACCCGGACTGGGCAAACATCGACACCTACGACGTCACGCTGCCCATCGTGGCGCGCTCAAAGACCGATCGAGCCGGCGCGGTCGGCGCGATTGGCGCGGACGGAACATGGGCCATCGAGCCTCAGTACAGCGAAATGCGGCCCTTCAAGGGCCCCTACACCTGGGCCCGCACGAAAGACATGCTGCGCGGCGATGCGCTGCTCATCGACACCCGTGGCCAGACAGTGGGCGTTCCCGCCAACGTGCTGGAAGACGCATCGCGCCTCGATGGCGAACTGCTGCAATACCGCGCGGTGAACGAAAACCGCCAGCGCCGCACGGGCTTGTGGAACGTAAGCAAGGGCGCGCCCGTGCTCAAGCCGGCCTATGAGGAAATCCAGGAATTCGAGGACGACTGGGCCAAGGTCCGGGACAAGAACCGCTGGGGCGTGATCAACCGCGACGGCCAGTGGGTGCTGCCAGCCCGCTACGACGGCGCCTACGACCTCGAATACTTGGGCAACGGCATGATGCTGGCCGAAGCGCCGGAGAGTAAGCGCAATCGCGGTGGCTACACCGAGCGCGCCTATCGGGTCATCAACCTGCGCACCGGCAACGCAAGCGAGCCGGTGATGGGCAAGCCGCAGAAGCTGAAGGACGGACGCTTTCTGGGCGAGCTGGCCGACGCGAGCGCCGTGTTGTTCGATGCGCAAGGCGGCGCCGTCCGCGTGTCCGACGGCCGCCCCGAAGACAAGCAGCAATATGGCGACTGGCTCTACATCAACTTCGACGAGCGCGAAGGCGCCATCGACGCGCGCGGCAACATGAAGGTGCCGGCGCGCTATGGGGAGTTCAATCCATTCTTCACCCAGCCGACAGGCCTGGCGCGCGCCAACAGCGGCGCGGGCTATCGCGTGATCGATCAGACCGGCAAGACCGTGCTGGAAAAATGGGGCGACGGCATGCCGCTGGCTTCGATGCAGCGCGTCGTCTTCACCGACGACGAGGGCTCATCGAGCATTCTGGTGGACCTGCAGGGCCGCGAAATCGCACGCCTGCCGGGCCGGTACGCCGTCGACTATGACAAAGCCAGCGAGGGTGTGGTGCCCTACAGCGATGGCGACAACAAATACGGCTTCATCGACGCGAGCGGCAAACGTGTCGTGGGTGCGCACTTCAACCAGCTTGGTCCTATGAAAGACGGCCTGGCGCGGGCCCGCCGCCTGGAACGCACGGGCAAGCTGTATGGCTACGTCGACCTGACCGGACGCTATGCGGTTGCGCCGGCGTTCACGTGGGCGGACGACTTTCACGAAGGGCGCGCGCTAGTGCGCCGCAATCGGCTGGTCGAGTACATCGACACCAAGGGCAACACGACCGCGCTGTTTGGTGTGCTGTGCGACACGGTCGTGATCGTGGACGCGCAGGACCGCCAAAGCTGGCCGCCCCAGAAACTTACTTGCCCCGAGGCCGCCGGCATAGAGCCGCCGGTCGCCGAGACCGCCAACGCCAACGCCAACGCAGAATGATCATGACGTCACGCGTGCTACGAACCACCCGCATCGCTTGCGCCCTCGCCGCGCTGGGCGTGTCCCTGTCCGCGCAGGCGCAAACCGGCTATACGCAGTCGATGCACCTGTATTGCATGAGCGAGCCCGAGTACCAGGCCTATCCAGCCGCCGACGATATCTCGTCGCGCAATCCGTTCGGCAATGGCTGCATTCGGGATCTGCACGACGGCCGCGCCGCGGTGCTGCTGCCTTCCGCCATCGAGAACATCGACCGCGTGCCGCGCGACAGCTCGCTGCGCCGCCACGCATGGGGTTTTCTGGACCGGAACGGCCGCGTCGCGATCGAGCCGATCTTCGAGGCGGTGCGCGACTTCCGCCACGGTCTGGCCGCCGTCAAGTGGCAGGGCAAGTGGGGATTCATCGACCAGAACGGCCGCATGGCCGTCCCGCCCCGCTTCGACGCGGTGCAGGACTTCGTCGAGATCGGTTTGGCGGTAGTCACGCTGGACGGCAAGCCGTTGCTGATCGACCGGCAGGGCAATCCTGCGGGCGAGCCCTTCGAGGACGTGGTGCGCGCCGTGCGCCTGTCCGATGGCGTGCCCGCGCGGGCCACGGTCCAGTACAAGGAGGAATATCGCTCGGCCACCGGCGAGCGCCGCTACGGCGGAACCGGCGTCGTGATCACGCGCCCCCTGGGCGACAAGGGCTTGTACATCGCCACCAACGGCGAGTCCAAGTACGGCGTGGTCGACAAGGACTGGAACTGGGTCGTTGAGCCGGTGCTGGACGACATCTACACGCAGGACAGCGGCGACCTGGCCACCGGCTACGGCGCTGACGGCGCGGTGATGGTGACGGCGGACGGCAAGCTGATCGGCGCGGACCAACAGTACGAAAGCATGACGCCTGTCGGCAAGACCTTCTACAGCGCGGCGCTGCCGCGGCGCGCGGGCTTTGCGGTGCTGGACCGCAACGGCGCGGTGGTCGCGACGCTGACGGATGAAGAAGGCCAGGCATCGCAACGTTTTGCCGACACCATCGTGTATCCGTCCGGAGAGAACCTGATGGCGCTGGTGCCGGGACAACCCGCCCCGGTGACGCTGGGCAAGGGCCTGCGGGCTGGCGACGAACTCGAAGGCTACGTGCTTTTCATGGACGACTCGAGCCGCGCCGCTGGACTGCTGACGCCCACGGGCGCGTGGCTGCACGGTGACACCGCGCCGGCGTGGCTGGCAGACGCCAACCGCATGGCGACGCGCGATGGCAAGGTGTGGCTGTCCGACGCGCAAGGCGCGCTGCTCAATGTGGTGGACAAGGACGGCAAGGCGCTTCTCAAGCCGGAGACGGTGCAGGCGCTTCAAAACCAGCAACTGCAGCCGCTGGCGGCCAGCGTGCCCGGCGGTCCGCTGGGCCTTCTGGGTCAAAGCCATTGCCATTGCGACGATGTCCAGGTGGGACTGCTGCTGGCCGATGGCAGCACGGTCACCGATTCGTCCTGGTCCGCGGTGACGCCGTTGGACGACACCGACCGCGGCTACGACGCCGGGCTCACGGCAGACCAGTTGCGCTATGCGGCGGAAACTGCGGACGGCATGGTGCTGCTGGATGCGCGCGGCAAGCCTATCGACCTGCCCGCGCAGCAGCACATCGGCATGTACCACCATGGCTACGCGCAGGTGTATGGCGACGGCGTGGTGCGGATGATCGACCGCGCGGGCAAGACGTTCGAGCTGCCCGAGAATTTCGACACGCAGGTCGTCGCGCCGGGCGTGGTGCGCTTTATCAAGACGGCGGCCGACGGCGCGCCGTGGGGCTTGTACGATTTCGTGGCCGGCAAGGAGCTGGCCCCGCCGGCTTTCCGCAGCATCGGTGAATTCCAGAACGGTCAGGCAATCGCTTCGCTGGGCGCGGGCCGTGTCGGCGTCATCGACGTGCAAGGGCGGTGGATCCTGCCGGCCAGCCATCAGGGCGCGGAACGCGTGAACGAAACGCTGTGGCGCGTGACGCAGCCGGGCAAGCAAGAGAACGAATACGAGCGTCCCGCCGCGGTCTTCAATACCCAGGGCAAGGCGCTGACCGCGTTCATGCGCGGGTTGCAGGTGGGCGATTTTGGAGACGGCTCCGTCAGCGCGGGCAATAGCGAGCGCCGCTGGATCATCTCGCCGGACGGCGCGGACGCGCTGGACATGAAGGACGCCGACTACGTCCGCCTGGGCGACTGGATGGAGATCCGCCGTGCCGACCGTCAGGGTTATCTGAACGCCAGCGGCGTCTGGCAGATCGCGCCCTCGTCCCGCATCGGCACCGCGTTCCAAGGCACGCCGGCGCGCTCGCTGGCGGCGGACGCCGCGGGCACGCACCTGATGGACGCCAACGGCAAGATCCTGGCGACACTGCGTCAGGGCGAATGGAGCTGGCCGCCGCGTTCCGACCTGCTGATCCGCCATTACACGGCGGACCGCGGAACCATGACGGATTACACCGACCTCTCGGGCAAGACCCGGCTGACAGTCGAAGGCATGGGGTCGGCATTCTCGGAAGGACGCGCCGTGACGCAGCTGTCCGGCGGCGGTGTGCGTTGGGTGGATGCCAAGGGCGCGCTGACGGGTCCGGCCTTCGACGCGCTGGGTCCAATGCGCGAAGGCCTGGCGCCCGCCAGCGAAGACCGCAGCTACGGCTACGTGAACGGCCAGGGCCAGTTCGCCATTCCGGCCCAGTTCCAGGCCTTGTCGGGCTTCACAAACCAGCGCGCGGTGGTGACCACGGAAGAGGACTCGCGCATCATCGACCCCGCCGGCCACATGCTGGCGCAGGTGAAGATGCAATGCGGCATCCGCACGCTGTACGGCGCCGCCGGCCAGCGGCTGTGGCCGCTGCGCATGCCGCACGGCTGCAAGCGCACGGCGGCGTCGCGCGCCTACTGAGCGTCCAGCGCCAGATAGCGGCGGGTCTGCACGATCTCTTCGCGCTCCTTGAAGCTGGTCAGGCGGTCCGCCAGCGCGCTGCTGTCGCCCGTCTGCCGGATGGCCTGGAGCGTGGCCTGCATCGCGTGGATCGCCGCGCGCTGCAGGTCAGAAGGGATGATCGCCAGGCGATAGCCCATCGCGGCAAGATCCGGCAGCGGCACCAGCGGCGTCTTGCCGCCGTAGAACATATTGATGAGCTTGAGCCCCGGCAGCCGCTTGGCAATGGCGTGAATCTGCGCGAGCGTCTCGGGTGCCTCGACGAAGATCATGTCCGCGCCGGCCTTCAGGTAAAGCTCGGCGCGCGCGATGGCGGCGTCAAAGCCTTCGACCGCGATGGCGTCCGTGCGCGCGATGACCAGCGTGTCCGCGTCTGCAAGCGTCTGGCGCGCGATGTGGACCTTGCGGGCCATCTCGGCGGCGTCCACCAGCGTCTTGTCGTCCAGGTGGCCGCAGCGCTTGGGAAAGGACTGGTCTTCGATATGAAACGCGGCCACGCCGGCGCGTTCCATGGTGCGCACCGTTCGCTCCACATTGGCCGATCCGCCAAATCCGGTGTCCGCGTCCGCCACCACGGGCAGGCCGCTGGCCTCGACGATCTTTTCCACGCGGTCCATGACTTCGGTGAAGCTGAGCAGGCCGATGTCCGGATAGCCGGCGGCGCGCGCAATGGCGCCGCCGCTGGCGTACACCGCTGAAAATCCGGCCGCGGCGACCAGGCGGGCCGACAGGCCGTCGTACGCGCCCGGCGCCACCACAATGCTGTCGGAAAGGTGTTGGCGCAGTCGCGCGCCGGGGGATGGCGTGGCAGTCATGATGGGCATTCCTTCAATGCAGCGTTCTGATGCCCGCATGATCCGCGCTCGCAATTAGAATGTCCAATATATGTAAAATTGTTAATCGATACGTTTTGGATATCAAAATGGAACTGCGTCATCTCCGCTATTTCGTCGTCACCGCCGAGGCCCAGCATTTCACGCGCGCGGCCGAATTGCTGAACATGGCGCAGCCGCCGCTCAGCCAGCAGATCCGCCAGCTTGAACAGGAAGTAGGCACGCCGCTGTTTGACCGCACCGGCCGCGGCGTGGCGCTGAACGACGCGGGACGCGCATTCCTGGCGTGCGCGCAGGACATCCTGCAACGCGCGGACGCCGCGGTGCGCACGGCCCAACGCGCCGCGCGCGGCGAGGTCGGTGAATTGACGTTGGGATTTACCGAGTCGGCGTCCTTCAATGGCGTGGTGACCGAGCTGATCCGGCAATACCGCGAGCGCTACCCGGAGGTCGAAATGACGCTGTCGCAAGGGGACAGCGAAACACTCGTGGCGCAGTTGCGCGACGGCACGATCGACGCCGCGTTCGTGCGTCCGCCCTTCGCGCTGGATGGCGGGCTGGCGTTCACGCAATTGGTGGAAGAACCGCTGGTGGTGGCGCTGCCGCTGGGCCATGCGTTGGCGCGCCGCAAGCGCCTCGCCCCCGCCGACCTGCAGCACGAGACCTTCATTCTGTATTCGCGCAAATCAGGCTATGGGCTTAGCGCGGACATCATGGCGGCGTGCCGTCAGCACGGCCTGAATCCGCGTATCGGGCAACAGGCGCCGCAGTTGTCGTCGGCCGTGAACCTGGTGGCGGCGGGCATGGGTGTGGCGATCGTGCCGGCGTCGCTGCGCCATCTGCGGCCGGACGGCGTGGTTTATCGACCGTTCGCGCTTCAATGGCCGCGCGCGGTGCTGGGTTTGGCCTTGCGCGACGCGCCGGGCGGACGGGCCGCGAATCTGCTGGCGCTGGCGCGGGCCTCCGGCAAGCGCTGACGCGTCCATATCGGGGCGTCCGTATCGAGGCGTCCTTATCGTGGCGCGCAGATTTCCATCCGCTCAATCGTCGTGCGATTCATGCACGGCGACCGCGCCGCGCTTCCAGTAGCTGGCCGCGCGAATGCGGCTCTTGTCGATGCCGTGCTGCGCCACCATGATTTCGCGGACCGCTTTTGCCGTGGCCGATTCTGCCGCCACCCACACATAACCTTCGCCAGACGGCAGCGCCAGTTCGCGCGCGGCTTGCAGCAGCAGCGTGCTGTAGCCCGGCGCGGTGCCGTTGCGATGCAACCAGCGCACCGACAACGTCGCGGCCGTTTGCAGCAGGATCTCGTTGGACGCCGCCGGCACTTCGATCAACACCAGCGCCTGTGCCGAGGCGGGCAGTTCTTCCAGCCGCCGCGCAATGGCGGGCAGCGCGGTCTCGTCGCCGATCAGCACATGCCAATCGAACGCCGTCGGCACCACGAACGAACCGCGCGGCCCGCCGATGCCCAGCTGCTGCCCGGGCGCGGCCTGTTCCGCCCACGTCGAGGCGGGGCCGTCCCCGTGCAGCACGAATTCGATTTCCAGCTCCTGGCGCGCCGTATCGAAGCGGCGCGGCGTGTAGTCGCGCGCCGCGGGCCGGGGCACACCATCAGGAAACTTGATGCCGTCGGGCCCAGCCGTGGGAAGCACGGGAGGTTGCGAGGAATCGGCGGGAAAGAAGATCTTGACGTGGTCGTCGAAAGACGCGGACACGAAGTCCTGCAGCTCTTCGCCGGTGAAGGTGATGCGCGCAAGCAAGCCGGCAACGCGCTCCACGCGCGCCACAGTTAGCGTGCGCATCTTCAGGGTGTGGCGCACGCGCGCCACCGTGAGGTCGCTTTGAGTCATGGAAACTCCAGTTGGATAAGACAGGATCACGCGCCGGACTTGCCGGTGATCTCGTCGGTCGCACGCGCCAGGATGGCCGCGATGCGTCGTTGTTCGGCGGGCGAGGCGTCGGTGCGGTCCAGGAGCGCGCGCTTGAGCGCCTGGCGCGCCTCCACGAACTCGGGCAGCCAGCCGGTGCGGGCGTCTTCGCCCTCGGGTCCGGTGTTCCGGGGCTGACCGCTCCAGGCCTGGCGCATGTAGTCCATCTTGCGCGCCACATGCTTGAGCTTGTTGAACATCAGCGTCAGGCGGTCGCGATTGGCGTCCAGATGAGCCTTGCCCGGATCCGCCAGGTGATAGCGCTTCTTGGCGCCCTCGGGTTCAACGGTGGCGTAGCCCAGCTCTTCCAGATAGGTCAGTGCGGGGTAGACCATGCCGGGGCTGGGCGTATAGAAGCCATTGCTGAGCGCGCCCAGCGCCTTGATGAGTTCGTAGCCGTGGCTGGGATTCTGTTCCAGCAAGCCGAGCAGCATCAGTTGCAGGTCGTCGCTGGATACTTTGCGGCTGCGGGTGAAACCCCGGCCGTCGCCGCCGAACCCGTCCGCATCCCCGCGTCCATCGGATGAACCGGAAAACCAATCGCCGCCCGCGCTGGCGTAGCGCGGGTGATGGTGACCGTGATGGGGATGATGCGGATGGTGGGGGTGATGGGGATGATGATGGCGATGGGCCGCGGTCATCGAATGGAATTGGCGCATGAGTAGATCTTAAGATATGTTTTACGATAGGTCTTACGATATACCTCACACGCCGGACTCGTCAACTCCGCCATCCCCCCTCGCTGCCCCGAAGACCCACGACGCGGCTATTCCGTGGAGCCGCGCGGCGCGCCCGCGTTGGCCTGCACCCATCGCGCAAAGTCCGCGGCACGGGGCTCGTCCGGCGCGGGCGCATAAACCACGAGCCGCAGGTGGCGGCTTTCATCAACGCTCAAGGTGGCGTGCTCGAACGCGATCTCGCCCAGCGATTCCACGTGCAGCGTGCGCAGGCCCATACACGTGCCATGCACATCGTGCTCGCGCCACCACGACTGGAATTCGGGCGACACGTGCTCCAATTCGTCGACCAGCTCGGCGATGTCGGATACGCCGGCGGCGCTGGCGAAATCGCGCCGGAACGAGGACAGCATGCTCGGCGCCTGCGCCGTCCAGTCCACAAAGCGTTCGCGCATTGCAGGATCCACAAACAGCATCCAGAGCAGGTTGCGCCGGCCCGGCGCCTGTCCGGAAAAATTGAACACCTTGTCCGCCGCGGCGTT